>JFJP01038275.1_pt1 | contig 18420 bp, 11 predicted proteins | sample 431651 | NCBI WGS metagenome assembly JFJP01 (sample SAMN02602958, study PRJNA72255) | Microbial mat metagenome, whole genome shotgun sequencing project. | biome: fresh water; feature: sink hole; material: water; isolation source: purple microbial (photo- and chemosynthetic) mats found in...
CTAAAATGGGAGCAGATGCTATTCACGATATGCTCTCACGCATAAATTTGGATGAATTATCATACGAATTGCGTAACAGGGCAAATACTGATACGTCACAACAACGTAAAAACGAAGCTCTAAAACGCTTACAGATTGTTGAATCGTTTCGTATTTCAAAATTGCGTAATAAACCCGAATGGATGATAATTAAAATCGTTCCGGTTATTCCGCCCGAATTGCGTCCGTTAGTTCCATTGGATGGTGGCAGGTTTGCAACTTCCGATTTGAACGATTTATACCGTCGTGTTATTATCCGTAACAATCGTCTGAAACGATTGATTGAAATTAAAGCTCCAGAAGTGATTTTACGTAATGAAAAACGTATGCTTCAGGAGGCAGTGGATTCACTGTTTGATAATTCACGTAAATCAAGTGCAGTTAAAACCGACGCTAACCGTCCTTTAAAATCGCTTTCCGATTCATTGAAAGGTAAACAGGGACGTTTCCGTCAAAACTTGTTGGGTAAACGTGTGGATTATTCGGCTCGTTCGGTAATCGTTGTTGGACCAGAGTTAAAGATGCACGAATGCGGAATTCCAAAAGATATGGCTGCAGAACTCTACAAACCTTTTGTGATAAGGAAACTGATTGAACGGGGAATTGTTAAAACAGTAAAGTCTGCCAAAAAAATTATAGATAGAAAAGATCCTGTAATCTGGGATATTTTAGAATATGTAATGAAAGGACACCCGGTTTTATTAAACCGTGCTCCTACCCTACACCGTTTGGGTATTCAGGCATTTCAACCAAAAATGATTGAAGGTAAAGCTATTCAGTTACACCCGCTTTCTTGTACTGCTTTCAATGCCGACTTTGATGGTGACCAGATGGCTGTTCACTTACCACTTGGTAACGAAGCAGTTCTTGAAGCTCAAATGTTAATGCTTGCTTCACACAACATTCTTAATCCGGCAAATGGTGCTCCAATTACTGTACCTTCGCAGGACATGGTTCTTGGGTTATATTATATCACCAAACCTCGCTCAGGAGCATTAGGAGAAGGATTGATATTCTATTCACCTCAAGAAGCTGAAATTGCTTATAACGAGAAAAAAGTTGCCCTTCATGCGTGGATAAAAGTACGTACCAAAGATTTGAATGCCGAAGGTGAACTGGTTGATATGATAATTGAAACAACAGTAGGACGAATTTTATTTAATAAAAGTGTTCCGCCCGAAGTTGGATATATCAACGAACTGCTTTCTAAAAAATCATTGCGAGATATTATTGGTAATGTGATTGATGCCTGCGGTGTTGCCCGTACTGCTAAATTTCTTGATGACATCAAAGATTTAGGTTACAGTATGGCCTTTAAAGGTGGTTTGTCATTCAACCTTGGTGATATTATTATACCACCGGAAAAAGAAACTTTGGTAAAAGAAGGAAATGCTGAAGTAGAAGAAATTCTGAATAACTATAACTTAGGTTTTATAACCTGGAACGAACGATATAACCAAATTATTGATACCTGGACACATGTGAACTCAAAATTGTCCAATATTTTGATGAAACAACTTTCGAGTGATAATCAGGGATTCAATTCGGTTTACATGATGTTGGATTCAGGGGCACGTGGATCAAAAGAGCAGATTCGTCAGCTCTCAGGCATGCGTGGTTTGATGGCTAAACCTCAGAAATCAGGCGCCGAAGGTGGTCAGATTATTGAAAACCCAATTCTTTCGAACTTTAAAGAAGGTTTGTCGGTGTTGGAATACTTTATTTCTACCCACGGTGCACGTAAAGGTTTGGCCGATACAGCACTAAAAACTGCGGATGCAGGATATTTAACACGTCGTTTGGTGGATGTATCACAGGATGTGATTATCAACGAAGATGACTGCGGAACATTGCGCGGATTAATAGCGTCAGAGATGAAGAACAACGAAGAAGTTATTTCATCTCTTTATGAACGTATTCTTGGACGTGTTTCGGTTCACGATATATATCACCCACTTACGGGCGATTTGATAGTTGCTTCAGGTGCTCAAATTACAGAATCACTAGCCAGAAAAATTCAGGAATCACCTATCGAGCGTGTTGAAATCCGTTCGGTATTGACCTGTGAGTCAAAAAAAGGAGTTTGTGCAAAATGTTATGGACGAAATCTGGCAACTAACAAAATGGTACACATTGGTGAAGCTGTGGGTGTAATAGCTGCACAGTCTATCGGTGAGCCGGGAACTCAGTTAACACTTCGTACTTTCCACGTAGGTGGGGTTGCATCGAATGTGGGAGCTGAATCTAAAATTGTTTTACGTTATGATGGTCGTGTTGAATTTGACGAATTACGTACAGTTGAAGCTTCGGAAAATGGCAATACTTATGAAGTAGTTGTTAGTCGTTTGGCCGAAATGCGTGTAATAGATGTTCATACAGGAATAGCGCTTACTACTCAGAATATTCCTTATGGTTCGAAACTCTATATTAAAAATTCAGAACTGGTCAAAAAAGGACAAATGGTATGTGAATGGGATCCTTTTAATGCCGTTATCATTGCTGAAACCGAAGGAAAAATTGAGTTTGAAGATGTTGTTGAGAACGTAACATTCAAAACTGAGACTGATGAAGCTACCGGACTTAAAGAAAAAATTATTATTGAATCGAAAGACCGTAATAAAGTGCCAAGTGCTCACATTTTGAACAAAGAAGGCAATATATCACGTACATATAACCTTCCGGTGGGAGCCCACCTTGTGTTAGACAACGGAGATAAAATCAAGACCGGTCAGATGTTGGTAAAAATTCCGCGTGCTGTAGGTAAAACAGGTGATATCACCGGTGGTCTTCCACGTGTTACTGAGTTATTCGAAGCCCGTAACCCATCCAATCCGGCTGTAGTAGCTGAAATTGATGGTGAGGTAAACTTTGGAAAAATCAAACGTGGTAACCGCGAATTGAGTGTTACATCTAAAACGGGAGAAATTAAAAAATATATGATTCCGCTTTCGCGTCAGATTCTTGTTCAGGAAAACGACTTTGTACGTGCCGGAACTCCACTTTCGGAAGGTGCTACAACTCCATCAGACATTCTGATGATTAAAGGACCTACCGCTGTTCAGGATTATATTGTGAACGAAGTTCAGGATGTTTACCGCCTACAGGGTGTAAAAATTAATGACAAGCACTTTGAAGTAATTGTTCGTCAGATGATGCGTAAGGTTGAAATCCTTGAACAAGGTGACACCCGCTTCCTGGAACGTCAGATTATTGATAAGAATGAATTTATGGAAGAAAATGACCGTATCTGGGGTAAAAAAGTAATCCTTGATTCAGGTGATTCTCCAACATTAAAAGCTGGTCAGATTATTACACCGCGTAAATTGCGTGACGAAAACAGTGCATTGAAACGCCGCGATCAGAAATTGGTAATTACACGCGATGCAGTTGCTGCTACTTCGAATCAGATTTTGCAGGGAATTACCCGTGCAGCGCTTCAAACAAACAGCTTTATGTCGGCTGCTTCTTTCCAGGAAACCACTAAAGTGCTGAACGATGCCGCTATCAACGGAAAAGTGGATCGGTTAGAAGGTTTGAAAGAAAACGTAATTTGCGGACATTTGATTCCGGCAGGAACCGGTCAGCGTGATCTTGATAAGATTATTGTTTACTCGCGTGACGAATATGATAAGAAAGTAGATGCACGCCGCAATGTAATAGATATTTCAGAAGGCGAATCGGAAGAATAAATTCGTTTAAAATAATAAAAAAGGATGTCCTGAAATTCAAATGGACATCCTTTTTTTATGTAAACATCCCAAATCAGCTTTATTTTTCTGACTTTGACAATGCGCCACCCTAAAAAGTTTACAAGAAGTTTTCTTTAAATAATTTTTCAATAGATTTATGTTTTGGAGTTAGGATCATTGTTATTTTTATGGTATTTCCACTTACAGCAAATTGATTTTTAAAAGTCGTTATTGTTTTTGAAAAGCTTAATACTTTATCGACACTCATTTCGATATAATAGAATTTCAATATTCTTTCGAGGAATTTAAATATAAAATATTTTCGAAATAACAGACGATTGCAAATTTAAATATTGTTGTTTTATTTTTAAAAATACTTTAATATTCTCAAATAAAAATACTACATTTTTTACTTTCTGTTACTAAAATCAGATTGATATATATTTTTTTTCCATTCCGTAATTGTATCCCCTGAGTTAATTGCAATAACCCTCTTCATTGAATTTACTGACCCAAATCCACATTTTTCAGCAAGCATTTCATTACTGTGCGTTGGATTTTGAATAAAAACACGTTCAAGTTCTGTCAATCGATAACTATTTACAAATGAGCAAAAATTTTGATTGTATTTTTGATTGATAATGGACGAAATATAGGTTCGGTTAGAACCTACAATTTGTACTACATCTGTAATATTCAGATTACTGTTTAGAAAAATCTTCTTATTTTCAAATTCATTCAGTAGCCTGTTTAATAAAAGCATTTGCGATATGTTCAGCTCGTTCCGGGCGGTTAAAATTTCCGGTTCATTATTCTCAGACTCGAAAGTTGGATTTACAGGCTTTTGTATAAATCCCATATATCCTATGCCATACAATGAGACTGTAAATATCAACCAGATAATATTTATAATTGTATCATTGGGTAATAAAAGCTTACGACCCACTATATGTGCGATGAGGCAACTTATTGATATAATTAACAAAAAATGGTTTAATATCTTGGCATTGTTGTATTTACCATCCTGAATATCTGAGTAATAATTTTCCGCTTTGTGGGCATACTTTGTAAGTAAACCCCTGTTTAATATATAGGTTAAAATTAGTAACACTACAAATGTGAGCTTAACGATTTTACGCATAATGCCCAGAAACTGAACGTAGGGAGATTCGGGAAAAAGGTTTTCGTTATAAAGCCATGCTTTGTAATGGTAATAAGGAGTAATTAAAATGCCAACAGTGTAAACAGTAGCTATAAGAAAAGGTACGATAAGGTATTTTGCATGTTTTGATAAAGAGAATTTATCATCGACAGTAAGTAATCGGAAATATATATAATATACCGGGAATGCCAGACTACCAAAGTAAGCCATTAAGGGTTCCCAGTAGGGGAAAATATTAGGAAAGGGAGCAAAAAATATAAAATTACCAGTAAAACAGATGAGAGCAATAAGCATAAATATACTTAAAACCCGGGTAGGTTCACTGTAGTTTTTTTTATTGGTTTGAAATGCGATAATCCAGAAAAGCGAAACATATATTGGTGACAAGAGTATTAATATCCGAATCATATTAAGAATTAGTTGTTGTATTGCAGTAATTTTTACCTTTTGTCAAATATCTTTACCATTTGGTTGAAGCATCACTGTCTATAAAATTACTTTTGCCTACAAATATATATAATATAATAATACTCTCAAAATGCAGTACAATAAAAGAAATCCAGGTTTATTAGCGAAGACATTTAACTATTAAACATCCAATTATTTATAATTAAAATAAATGGACTTAAATTTCAATAGAAAATCAGATATAAAAATTCAATATAATTATGAACAAAATTATTCTTCCTGTTCTTCTCTTCTTTATTTATGTAGGAACATTAAGTGCCAGAACTTCCTTTCCTCCCACTGCAACCACATATGTGGCAAGTAGCATAACAGCTTATGGTGCAACTTTAAATGGTATTTTAATTCCAAATAAAGAAAGTCCCTGGTCGCCCACTTCTACTATGTCTTTTGATTATGGGACAAGCTCAAGCTACGGAACAAATGTTACAGCAACTCCAGGTTCTGTTACCGGTTATACTGATACCCCTGTAAGTTGCACAATTACAGGATTGACTCCAAACACAACTTACCATTATAGAATAAAAGCAACAGGAGAACAAGGTGCTGTAGGTGCAGATCTAACATTTACCACTTTGGCGGGTATACCAACAATCACATCTTTTACTCCTACAACAGGTACTACAGGAACAACTGTAAAGATTATTGGAACTAATTTTAGTACTATTCCTGCAGAAAACATAGTGAATTTTGGTGCAGTAAAAGCTACTGTAAGTGAAGCAACAGCTGAAAGCCTTACACTTACAGTGCCGGAAGAGGCAGGTTCAGTAGTCCCGCTATCAGTTTCTGTAAATGGTAAGATTGCATATTCGGCCACATGTTCAACGCCTTATTTTCATTTGATTAACTCCCCTACTTTATCGCTTAGCTATGCTTTGAAAATTACAAATGTAGGTGAAAATCCAAATTATATTATTTCGGGCGACTATAATGGAGATGGAAAAAGCGATTTGGTTACGGCTAATAATAGCGGAACTTTAAGTGTTTTATTAGGGAATGGAGATGGTACATTTAATTCTTATATTAATTATAATTTAGAAGGCGTTTCATTTTGTGTTGCCTCAGGTGATTTTAACGGAGATGGCATTTTAGATTTAGTATCTCCGAATGCAACTACCAATTCGCTTTGTGTATTTATTGGTAAAGGAGATGGTACATTTAAAGACAAAGCAGATTATTCGGTTGGAGATTATCCGGTTGCAGTTACTGTAGGTGATTTCAATCACGATGGACATGCTGATTTAGTGGTTTGCAATCAATTTTCAAACGATGTGAGTATTTTACTTGGAACCGGAACAGGTACATTTGGAACAAAAACTGATTTCGTCACTGGCGAACATCCACTACGCATTGCTGCTGGTGATTTCAATGGAGATAACAAAGCAGATCTTGCTGTAGTGAATTATCGGTCTTTTACATTAAGTATATTAATAGGCAAAGGAGATGGAACGTTTAATGCTAAAACTGACTATTCTGTCGGCAGAAATCCTGAATCGGTTGCAATTGGTGATTTCAATGGTGATGGAAAAAGTGACATAGTTACAGCCAATTGTTATTCAGACGATGTAAGTGTTTTACTCGGAGATGGCACTGGTGCTATGGGAACTAAAACAAATTATTATGTTGGTCAATATATTAAAGATGTGGTTATAGGCGATTTCGATGGTGATATGAAAATAGATGTTGCTACTGCCAATTGGAATACAAATGATATAAGTATCCTGCCGGGCAAAGGAGATGGCACTTTTGATGTAAAACGAAATTGCGTAGTGGAGAACAATCCTCATTCACTTGTTGTAGGCGATTTTAATGGTGATGGTAAAGCTGATATCATATCGGCAAATTTTGATGCAAATAATATCAGCATATTAACTTATACACCAACACAACTTACCACACAAAATGCAACGTCAATCAGACATACTACTTCTACAGTAATTAGTAACCTTACAAGTTTAGGAGATGCTAAACCAATCCAACATGGTGTAATATGGAGTACAAGTCAATATCCAAAAGTTGTATTAAATACTAAAACTGAACTAGGTGAAACCACAGAAATAGGTGAATTTACCTCCTTAATAACAGGTTTAAGTCCTAATACTACTTATTATGTGAGAGCGTACGCAACCATATCTGATGGAACTGTGTATGGTAATCAGGTAATATTTAAAACAGGCGCAAACAAGGTTTGGACAGGTTTAGCTAACTCTGATTGGGATCTCATTTTCAACTGGGTGAACTTCGATGTTCCGACAACGAATGATAATGTGGAAATTCCTAATGTAGAGAATGATCCGGTTATCGGCGCTTTATCCCGGGCCGAAATAATTAATCTGGATATTAAAAGCGGTGCAACCCTAACATTCGAATCAACTGAATCTTCAACCGGACAGTTAAAAGTGATTGGTACAACAACAAATGATGGAAACATAATTTTAAAGAAGACTTTTTCGCCTTCACAAGGTTGGTACTTTTTAAGTCTGCCTTTTGATGTGTCTGCTGAGAATATTAAAATTTTAAATAAACAGGCAGCTGTCAAAAAACACGAAAATAATGAATCGGGTCGAAACATAAATGCTTTAGATAATTTTTACACAGCAAAATGGGGAGATCCGTTTGGTGAAGCATATAATACAGAAAATAATTTTTACTTAGCCGAATACAATGGTGCAGCTCGTGCAGCTGCTGGCGTTAATTATACAGCGAATAGTCCGTTTTGGATAAATGTAACAGATAAATCAAAAATGGTAGCCAACAAAGGCTATGTAATGATTGTGGAAAATGAAGTTAACCTCTATTTTATATCTGAAACGGGCACAATTAATCCATTTAGTGCTACTGACATATCTTTAACAGTAAGAGTCGATGAAGGTAGTAGTTCTTTCAATAACAGTTGGAACTTATCGGGTATGCCATACCTTTCGGAATTCAATATCAATCACCTCAATCAGGCAAATTTCTTATATTTCTACAATCAGGAAACGGCTACGTATGATGTAATGGAAAAAAATACAAGCGATTTTTACATGAATCCATTTCAATCATTTTTCTTCCAGGCTGATAATATCGCACTGACATTTGCCAAAGCAGGAATGCTATTGAGAGCAAAATCGGCAACAACCCTCCCTGATTATTCCGAAGCTACCTTACAAATAAGTAACGGTACCTATTCCGATCTTACCCGTATTCGTTTACAGGAAGGCGCAAACCCTGAATATGTTATCAATGAAGATGCAGCAAAATTCTTCAGTCTTAACAATGAAGTGCCTCAGTTATGGACATCTGCCGAAGGATATGCAGTATCGGTGAACGGATTGCCTGCTGAGACTCCTGAGGCCGGATTAATTGTCAAAACGGTGACCCCGGGGTATTACTCAATTGGTTTGGCAAGCAGACCGACTAATTCAACCCCATCGACTTTACTGTTGTTCGATAAGTACGAAGGTAAAACTACCGACCTATTAAGCGGTAATTATAACTACTTAGCTACTTCGGGAACAAATACCGACCGGTTCAAAATTTTGTTTGCTCCCGGTGTAACCACTAAAACGGATCATTTGAACGGTTGGAAGATAAACGCACATAATTTATCCTTTAGTATTAAAGGGCTTGAAAGTAAAAATCAGGTAAAAGTTTATGATAGCAAAGGTGTACTTATAGAATTGACAGAAAATGGAAAAGAAGGACAAATAGTTTATGTTCCTGCACATGGTGTGTATATAATACAAATCAAATCTGGAGAAAAATCAGAGAAAATAAAATTAATACTTTAAGATAAGAAAATAAAAATGGAAAAATGGAAAACAAAATTTCAATAATGAAAAGATTTCTGCTTATTGCAGTTATTACCTGTATGGGAATATTTACTGCTACATTAGCAGCCGTACAGTCGCAATCGTTTGAGCAGGTTTATTCTGTTGACAAAAACAACACTTTCAGTAGTACAAATAAGACTACTGAAAAAGTATCATCACAGCAGAATGAATTTAATAATACAACTATAAATGATAACTCCATATCTGGAACGTCAAACATGCAACAACGAATCGACCCTCCGGGTGATCCGGGATCTACACCCGTAAATACACCGGTTGGAGATGGGGGGTTACATGTTTTCCTTATATGCGTTTTGGCGTATATTGTTTTACGTTTCATGAAAAATAAATTACAAACAGATGTGAATTAGATAATACGGAATACACTAATGGTGTTTTATATTACAACTAATTATTGATTGGAAGAGGTTTGCTGAATATTCGGCAAACCTTTTTCTTAAATATTTTTTTGATAACTAAGTTTGAATCTGGAGCATCGGCTTTTTATTGATTATATTTTGAAAAATCCAAAAATCTCAGTATCTTAGTACAATTTTTAAAACCAAAAATAAAGGATATAAACATTTATGTATCATGGAAAATAATTATTGCATCATAATGGCAGGAGGCGTAGGTAGCCGCTTTTGGCCTTTTAGCCGAAATGACCGGCCGAAACAGTTTCTGGATTTTTTTGGCACAGGTCGCTCATTACTTCAAATGACTTTCGATCGTTTCAGTCATGTGGTCCCTTCGGAAAATATTCTTATTGTTTCAAATGTAATTTATAAAGATCTGATTTTAGAACAATTGCCCGAAATAAACTCACAGCAGGTATTATTAGAACCAAACAGACGCAACACCGCCCCGTGTATTGCTTATGCTATCAATCGCATCAAAGCAATGACTGATAAAGCCAATATTATTGTTGCTCCTTCAGACCATTTGATTGTTCGTGAACTCGATTTTATTGAAACTATTAAAATTGGAATTGATTTCATTGAAAAAAATGATTATTTATTGACTTTGGGAATTAAACCAAGTCGTCCTGAAACAGGATATGGATACATACAGATTGATGAAGGCGAAACAAATCTTAGAAAAGTAAAAACATTTACTGAAAAACCTAATGCCGAACTGGCTCAAATATTTTTTGAAACAGGTGAGTTTTATTGGAATTCAGGTATTTTTTTGTGGAGTCTACAGACAATTGATAATGCCTTTAACACATTACTTCCTGATGTTGCTAACCGATTTAATGAAGGTGAGAAATTTTTCAACACCCCTGACGAGCAGAAATTTATTGATAAAATGTTTCCTTCGTGCCCCAATATTTCCATCGATTATGGTATAATGGAAAAGGCTCAGAATGTGTATGTTTTATGTTCTGATTTTGGCTGGACTGATTTGGGAACCTGGGGATCATTGTACGAAATGTCGCCAAAGGATGACTCTGGAAATGTAAGTCTTAAATGTAAATCCATGTTATACGAGAGTCACAATAATATTATCACCTTACCTTCCGACAAATTAGCTGTAGTGCAGGGTTTGGACGATTTCATTGTAGCTGAATCGGATAATGTACTACTGATTTGCAAAAAAGATGAAGAACAACGTATTCGTCAGTTTGTAAACGATGTTACACTTAGTTTTAATGGCAAGTATAATTGATACTGAGTATCGATGTATAAACATTAGGCAGTTTTGAATTGTTTGATAAATATATACAACTATATAGGAATAAAGAGCAGAAAGTAACTAAGCCAGGAACCGGCCAAAGCGGTGGGGCCAAAAAATGCTCTCTAAAACAAACTGTTGAAATATATATACAATCGAAACGGAAAACCTAACTTCAAATTTGTCATTTTTTTATTTTTAAAATTTACAATAGACTTAAAATTCAATATTATGGGATTTTTTAATTTATATAAACCAAAGGATTATAATTACAGGTTTATTTATTACGATCCTAAAAAGGAGGCTCAAAAAGAACGCGAAAAGCAAGTATCAACTGCCGAAAAAGTGCGTAGTGGTGAATATAAGCCATCCATTCGCAGAGGAACATTTCGTGAAATGGCGGATAAAAACAAAAATTTCAGAACACAACAGACGCGGCAGTCCAATATTCGGTTGTTAATTATTGTGGTTATCTTGCTTGCGATTGCTTACTATTTGCTGAAATAATTTTTATGAGTGATATAATCCATTTATTGCCCGATTCGGTGGCTAATCAGATAGCTGCCGGCGAGGTAATTCAACGACCTGCTTCAGTACTAAAAGAACTAGTTGAAAACGCGATTGATGCCGGAGCTAATTTTATCCAAATTGTGATTAAAGATGCCGGTAAAACACTAATTCAGGTCATTGACAATGGTAAAGGGATGAGCGAGACCGATGCCCGCATGGCATTTGAGCGTCATGCTACATCCAAAATTAAAGAAGCTTCCGATTTATTTTCTATCCGCACGATGGGTTTCAGGGGCGAAGCACTGGCTTCAATTGCGGCTATTGCTCAGGTGGAATTACGAACCAGAAGAGCCGAAGAAGAGCTTGGAGTAATGGTGGAAATTGCCGGTACCAGAGTTTTTAAACAGGAAACTATACATTGCGATACAGGGACTTCATTCCTTGTTAAAAATCTATTTTTCAATGTTCCGGCACGTCGTCGGTTTCTGAAGAGTGAAAATGTAGAAAAATCGCATTTATTGAATGAGTTTTATCGAATTGCACTTGTTAATCCTGAAGTTGAGTTCCTTTTTAACGATGGAGATGATGAAATATACAGATTGCCACCCTCAAATTACAAAATCAGGATTGAAAATATTTTTGGAAAAAATCTTAAAAAACGCCTCCAACAACAGCTCCTTTCTATTGAGACATCCACCAGTATTGTCACCATAAATGGCTTTGTTGGTAAGCCGGAATTTGCTCAGAAATCACCTTATCAGTACTTTTTTGTAAATGGCAGGTATATGCGGCATCCCTATTTTCACAAAGCAGTAATGCTTGCATATAACCAGTTAATACAACCCTCCGAAAGCCCTAACTATTTTATTTATTTCGAGGTTGACCCGGAAAGCATTGATATTAATATCCATCCAACTAAAACTGAGATTAAATTTGAAAACGAACAAGCTATCTGGTCGATAATGAATGCGACCGTAAAAGAAGCGCTTGGAAAATTCAATATAATTCCATCGATTGATTTCGACCAGGACGGTGCACCTGAAATTTCAAGAAACCGAACTGATGTCAATATTCTGCCTCCACAAACCAATTTTAATCCCAATTATAATCCGTTTCAAACCACTGCTTATAAAAGACCGGAAATGGATTGGGAAAAACTGTATGGTAGCTTTGAACAAAAAGGTACTGGAATAGCAATTGATGAATCAGATTTTACAAAAACTGATATATTTTCGTCAAGACCTGAAATTGTTGATCAACAGCAGATTATTGATACTGAAGACCTGATTTCAGCCACTAATTTTCAGTTTAAAAATAAATATATTCTCACCAATGTGAAATCGGGAATGTTGCTGATTGACCAACACAGAGCGCATATTCGGATCTTATTTGAAATGTTTTTGAGTCAGATGAAAAATAAAAAAGGATTAGCACAACAAATTCTTTTTCCGGAAGTTTTAATACTTGATTCTGAAAACAGTTTGTTTTTCGATCAGATAAAAGATGAATTAATCAATGTTGGTTTCAATTTCGAAAGTGCCGGAACTCATATTTTTAACGTTAATGCCATACCTTCACAATTGGGATCGGTAAGCGTAATAAGTTTATTAAATAATATGATAGCCGGAACTAAACAGACCCAACAAAATCCTGTTGATTCATATCACGAAACTCTAGCCTTGACTCTTGCAGAAGCTTCTGCACTGAAATCTGGTCAATCTTTGACTGCTGAAGAAATGAATGATTTGATTAATAAATTATTCTCATGTGCTAATCACAATTTCACCCCTGATGGTAAAACAATATTTACAATAATTGCTCACGAAGAAATTCAATCCAGATTTAGATAAAACTCTATTACAAAAAAAAGCATATTGAAAATCAATATGCTTTTTTAATATTTAAGTCATCTGTTCATTTTGCTGAAAAGGAACGTTTCTTGCGTATCGCTCTGAAAAAAATATAAATATTTATTATCAAGTAACTAAAAAACACCCAAAGCCAGATGATTTTACTATGAATTGCAAGTACTGAATAATCTCTTTGCCATCTATTTGGTGTATAGTTTTCAGGATCGTAGTTCAACGATAAATAAGCATCTACAAGTTGAAAACCAACCAAAACCAAAAGTACAAATGATAATACAATCATAATTTTAAAGGCCACTTTCATAAAAATAGAATTTATTATTTTAAAAGCTAAAGAGTTACAAAAATAATATAATGTAAAAATATATTTGCAAAAATAATAAAATTGAATTATAAAGACTCCGTTTTTTTATATTTTTTTTTAAAAAACAGCAATTTGCCCTTTTTATTTTTCAATTACTTTAAAAAAAGAATCTTAATATCTATAATGCTCTGGTTTGTAAGGACCATTTTTGTCAACACCAATGTATGTTGCTTGTTCGGGAGTAAGCTTAGTAAGTTTTACACCCAATTGGTCTAGATGCAAACGAGCTACCTCCTCATCTAAATGTTTTGGTAAGCGAAAAACATCAATCTCATATTTTTTGGTGTAAAGTTCTATTTGTGCCAAAGTTTGATTGGTAAATGAACTGCTCATCACGAATGAAGGATGACCTGTAGCACAACCTAAATTCACAAGTCTTCCGTCGGCAAGCAACAAAATGCTATGACCATCAGGAAAAATATATTTATCAACCTGTGGTTTGATATTTACCAATTTCACTCCCGGATATTTTTTTAACTTCTCAACCTGAATTTCGTTATCGAAATGACCGATATTGCAAACTATGGCTGCATCTTTCATTTGGAGCATGTGGTCGAGAGTAATAATATCTTTATTACCTGTGGTGGTAACATAAATATTCCCTTCGGGAAGTGCATCTTCAACCGTACAAACTTCAAAACCTTCCATTGAAGCCTGAAGTGCACAAATCGGATCAATTTCGGTAACCAAAACCCTTGCTCCATAAGCAAGCATTGATTTTGCACAACCTTTTCCCACATCGCCATAACCACAAACTACCACTACTTTTCCGGCAAGCATAATATCAGTGGCGCGTTTAATTCCATCGGCCAATGATTCGCGACAACCATACAAGTTATCAAATTTAGATTTAGTTACCGAATCGTTTACATTAAAAGCCGGGAACAACAAAGAACCTTCTTCGAGCATTTGATACAAGCGGTGAACACCTGTGGTTGTTTCCTCAGAAACTCCACGGATTTCTGGTGCCATGCGTGTCCAGATATCTTTATCTTCTTTAATAACATCTTTCAAAATAGCATAAAGTAATTTTTCATCTTCTCCTTCAGCACTTTTGTCAAGAATTTTTGCATCTTTTTCAGCTGCAACTCCAACATGAATCATCATGGTAGCATCACCACCATCATCTACTATCAATGTGGGTCCTTTGTGACCATCAAATATAAGTGCCTGAAGCGTACACCACCAATACTCTTCAAGTGTTTCACCCTTCCATGCAAAAACGGGAACTCCTGTAGCTGCAATTGCTGCTGCTGCATGATCCTGTGTTGAATAAATATTGCAACTGCACCAACGGACCTCAGCACCAAGTTCAACCAGCGTTTCAATAAGTACAGCTGTTTGAATTGTCATATGAAGCGAACCCATGATACGTGCACCTTTCAATGGTTTTTCCTGACCATATTTTAAACGAAGAGCCATCAAACCGGGCATTTCCTTTTCGGCTAATTCAATTTCTTTACGGCCATATTCGGCCAATGATATATCAGCTACTTTATAAGGTAATATGCTGAATAAATAAGTGTTATCCATTTAATTGTAATTATATTATTTAAATTTTAGAGTGCAAAGATACAAAATATCAACGAAAAAATATACTTTTGCAATTACATACCTTTTATTTACCTATGTTAGTTGATATACATACTCATCTTAATTTTTCAGAAGATAATTCGCAAATCAAAAACCTTTCTTTATCAGAAGCTGTAATTGTTTTTGAAAATGTAGTTTCAGGACTCTTTTCTGTTGGCATACACCCCTGGGAAATCGAAAAACAGGATTCAAGCTGGCTTGATTTGCTTAAAAAAATATCCTCTAACAGTAAAATAGTAGCTATAGGCGAATGCGGATTAGATAAGAATTCCAGTACATCTTTAGACAAACAGATCTATTTCTTCGAAAATCAAATCATTATCTCCGAAACGATTAAAAAACCAATTATTGTTCATTGCGTTGGGTACTTCAATGAATTGATGGAAATCAAAAAAAAAATAAGACCTCAGCAAAAATGGATTGTTCATGGTTTTAGAGGAAAACCACAATTGGCACAGCAATTACTAAAAAGTGGCATGTCTTTATCGTTTGGAGAAAAATTTAATTCGGAAAGTATTAAAGTTACACCTTTTGATGAACTTTTTATTGAAACCGACACAAGTATTATTCCATTGAAAGACCTTTACAGCAGAATTGCTTCAGTAAAGTGCTGCAATATTGCTGATTTGAGTGCGGGGTTTAATTTGTTGAAAAAATATTTTTGATAAACACTCTCTGAATCTTTTTAAGCTTAGCTCAAAATATTAACTGAAAACTAAATAGAATAAACTATTTGAATTATTCAAAAAATCAAAATACTTAATGTTAAGAAGTACTATAAGTTACCTTTATAAATAAAAAAGATTTAATCACCTAAACTTGTTTTTGTATTTTTGCATTCTTTGTCCAAATAAAAATATTCAAATTGCATATAATGAAAAAAATATTGCTCCTAATTCCATTTTTACCATTTTGTTTCTTAGTTGATGCTCAGATTTTTCAACCCACACAACAATTGCAACAACGCAAACTCATGAATGCGTTGTCGGCCATTTCAGGATATTATGTTGACAGTATTAACGACAAGAAATTAGTGGAAACTGCCATCGTATCAATGCTCAAAGAGTTGGATCCACATTCGTCATATATTCCTAAAGAAGAAGTTGAACGTGTTAACGAACCGCTTGAAGGGAGTTTCGAAGGAGTTGGAATTCAATTTCAGATACTTGATGATACTTTACTTGTTGTTCAGACAATATCAGGGTGTCCTGCTGAAAAAGTTGGTGTTTTACCTGGAGATAAAATTTTGTATATAAATGATGAATTAATAGCCGGCGTTAAAGTTCAGAACTCGGATATTATGAAAAAACTTAGAGGACCTAAAGGGAGTGAAGTAATGGTTAAAATACAACGTGATAATAATTCTGAGTTGATGATTTTCAAAATTACACGAGATAAAATACCTATTCGCAGCGTAGATGCAACCTATATGATAGACAAGAATACTGGTTATATAAAAATCAACAACTTTGGTAGTACCACAGTTGCAGAATATAAACAAGCATTTTCGACACTCAAAAAGAAAGGAATGAAACACCTGATACTAAGTCTTCAGGGAAATGGGGGAGGTTATCTGAATGCGGCCATTGAACTTGCAGATGAGTTTTTGGGCAGAAACCAGTTAATTGTTTATACTCAGGGATTGAGACAACCAAAAAAAATATCGAATGCGTCAGGAATTGGAGGTTTTGAAAAGGGCAAAATGATTGTTTTGGTTGATGAGTATTCTGCATCAGCTAGCGAAATTGTTTCGGGAGCCATTCAGGATTGGGACAGGGGAATTGTTGTCGGTAGGCGCACTTTTGGCAAAGGACTTGTACAAGGGCAAATACCATTAATTGATGGATCGTTAATGCGTTTAACAACAGCCCGATATTATACTCCATCGGGAAGAAGTATTCAGAAGCCTTATAAAAATGGGTTAGAAAAATATCAGAAGGACATTGCAAATCGCATTAAAAACGGCGAATTGCTCCATAGCGACAGCATTCATTTCCCTGATTCATTGCGTTTTGAAACACTACGCTTAAAAAGAACAGTTTATGGTGGAGGTGGAATTATGCCAGATATCTTTGTCCCTTTCGATACAACAAGATATACAGATTATCACCGCAACTTAGTTTCGAAAGGAATTATTAACAAAGTAACAGCCCACTTTGTGAATAACAACAGAACACAGTTAAAAAAAGAATTTTCTACTTTTGAAAAATTTAATAAAAACTTTGTTATCGAGGATAAGCTGTTAGTAGAGTTGAAGAATGCAGGAATAAAAGAGAAAATTGAGTATAAGGAGGAACAGTATAATATTTCGGAAAATTTAATAAAACTTCAGTTGAAAGCACTTGTTGCACGTGATCTTTGGGATATGAATGAGTATTACATGATAATGGATGCTGAGAACGAATCGCTTCAGAAAGCAATAGAGATTCTGAATACAAAGGATGCTTATGAAAAAATGCTAAAATTGTAGCACATCTGCAAATTAAGAATGCTAAACTATATTCACAACAACTGGGTCGAAATTGCCGGGGCAATTTTAAGCTTGATTTATTTGTATTTATCAATTAAGCAAAAAATTAGTTTGTGGATTTTCGGATTTATTAGTTCAGGTCTTTATGTAGTGGTTTTTTTTCAAAGTAAACTTTATGCCGATATGAGTTTACAATTGTACTACGTTATTATAAGCATTTATGGCTGGATACACTGGAAAAATGTTAAAAACGAAGATGGTAAGGCGTTGCAGGTAAAGCATCTGAACAAAAGAAACTCTTTAATTCTCCTATTATCATCAATCCTTATTTACGCCGTTTATTTTATAATATTGAATTATTTTACTGACACAAATGTGCCAAAATTCGATTCGCTCATTGGTTCACTAAGCGTTATTGCCACTTGGTTGCTTGCACGAAAATATATTGAAAATTGGCTGGTCTGGATTGTTGCCGATGGACTGGCAATTGGATTGTTTGTATACAAGGAACTTTATCCAACCAGCATTTTATTTGTAGTTTACACTGTAATGTCAGTTGTGGGTTATCGGCAATGGTCAAAGTCTTTAGTAAAAAAATAAACGTAATTACAAATTAAAACGAGTTTCACCTGAAAGTCATTTTCAAATATTATCGAAACACATTAAAATAGTGATTGCAAACCTAATACATAGGAGTACGTGTGGTCTGAGGTACGAAGACCCAACATGTACTCCCTGTTGCACTACAACCCTCCCACAGCCGTTTGACAG
>JFJP01011189.1_pt1 | contig 18416 bp, 18 predicted proteins | sample 431651 | NCBI WGS metagenome assembly JFJP01 (sample SAMN02602958, study PRJNA72255) | Microbial mat metagenome, whole genome shotgun sequencing project. | biome: fresh water; feature: sink hole; material: water; isolation source: purple microbial (photo- and chemosynthetic) mats found in...
AGAAGCCGACGCCGCGCAGGGCCTTCGCGTTGCCGGCCTCGAGGGCCAGCACGCCGCGGTAGGTTTCCTCGGCCGCGGACAGCGAGTCGACCGCCGCCAGAGCCTGCCCCAGCAGCAGACGGGCCATGGTCAGTTCGCCGTTCAGCGCGACGGCGCGCCGGAATTCGGCGATGGCGCCGCGCGGGCTGCCGCCCTGGTAGCGGGCGATGCCCAGGTTCAGATAGGCGCTGGCCGACTGCGGATCCAGCGCGACGGCGCGTTCGAACCTGAGTGCGGCGTCGGCGGTGCGGCCGGCCTTCAGTTCCAGCAGACCCTGCTGGAACGGAACCGAGGAGGAGGTGGAGTCCATCAGGGCGGCGCGCGCCAGGGCGGCCCGGGCTTCGTGCTCGCGGCCCTGGGCGACCTGCCACTCGATCAGGGCCAGCTGGTCGTCCAGCTGCCAGTCCGGCAGTTCGTGAAGCTGCAGCAGCGAATCGGCCATGGCGGCGGCTTCGGCGCGCAGCCCGTCGTCGCGCGCGCGCAGACCCGCCCGCAGGAAGGCCAGGCGCGCTCCGGGGTGCGCCGGGTCCAGCGCCAGCGCGGACCGGGCGGCGGCGGCCGCTTCGTCGCGGCGGCCGAGGTCGTTCATGGCCGTGGCCAGGCCCAGGTGCGCTTCGATGTCGCCGGGCGCCATCTGGGCGTACCGCAGCCAGGTGCGCGCCGCGTTCTCGGGCCGCTTGGCGCTGCGGAACAGTTCGGCCAGATCGCGCAGCGCCGGCACGAAGGTGGAGTCGGCGGTGCAGGCCTGTTCGAAGCGCAGCCGCGCGTCGTTGGGGCGGCCTGCCTTCACATAGAGACGTCCCAGTTCGTGCAGCGCGGGCGCGCTCGCGACCACGCCGGGCATCTCCAGCATCTGTTCCCAGGCGTTGATGGCCAGCTCTTCGTGCCCCTGCTCCTGGTACACGCGCGCCACCAGCGCGGCGTAGCGCGGGTCCGCCGGATCCAGGTTCTGCGCCTGCAGCGCCTCGATCTCGGCCTGCGCGATGGCGCCGTTGGCCAGGAACATCAGCGCCCGGGCATGGTGGTAGCGGTCTTCGCCCTTCAACACGCCCTTGCGGCCTTCGCCGACCTTCAGCAGTTCGCGCGCCGCTTCCCAGTCGCCGGCGTCGAGCAGCAGCAGCGCCTGCCCGTAGCGTGCGGGCCAGCATTTGGCGTCGGCCGCCGCCGCGTCGTGGAACAAGTCCGAGGCCTGGTCCGCCAGGCCGCGGCGCAGCAGGAGCAGGCCCAGTTCGGCGCGGGCCTCGGCCCAGGCGCCGCCGCGGGCGGTCAGCGCTTCGGTGAAGCGGAGTTCGGCCTCGGCATAGTCGCCGATCCGCAGCGCGCAGACGCCCAGGCCGAAGGCGGCGTCGTCCAGTCGGTAACCGGCCGCCACCGCTTCCTGGAAACGGGCGTGGGCCGCCGCCCAGTCGCCGGCTTCGAGCTGGCGGTTGCCCAGGCGCAGCGGGTCGCTGTCCAATGTGTAGGAGGGCTGGTCGGCGGCGCCGGCGGAAAGCGCGGCGATGGCTCCGGTCAGGGCGACGGAAATGCCGATGGCGGTGATCAGGCGCTTGCTGTGGTGCATTACCTGCCGTTCCCCTTTGGCGCGTCCGCGCCCACCGGGTCGCGGCTCAGTTGGATGGTGCGGGCCACCATCCTGGCTGGGACCACGCCTGAGCGTTCAACTTGCCGCAATCCGCGCGCGCTGGCCAGGTGGGTCACGAATTTCCCGCCTTCGAAGTTGCCGGCGCCACGGCAGGCCGCGTACAGGAAATGGTGGAGCGGATAGTCACCCGTAGCGATGTGGGACCCGATGGGGGGCACCGCCGCCTTGTCGCGCGACACCACCACGCCGACGAACCGGGTCCCGGGCGGCGGCCCTGCCGCAGGGTCCAGCCCCGAGCCCAGCGTGCTGACCAGGCCCCAGGCTCCCGGATCGGCCGCGACGGCGTCCAGAACCGCGGCTGGGTCGGCCAGAAAGACGACCTGGTCGTTGATTTCCTGCGCCGGCGCCGTTCCGAGGGCCTCCAGGAGCGCATCCCAGGAACCTTCGTTCGGGTCGCAGGCGTAGAGCCGGCTGCAATAAGGCGGCAAACCGCTGCCGGGTTCCGTCCCATTTTCGGGCGCCACGAGGGCGGCCCGCAGATCGTCGACCGTCAGCGGGCCCACCGAGGCCTCGGCCCCGGCCAGAAGCACCAGTCCGCCCACGCCGATGGCCACGACCACGGCCGTGTCGCCGTCGGCCTGGCGGAACAGATCCTGTTCGCGCGCGGTGGGCGTCCGCAGCAGAAACGCAACATCGGCTTCCCGGGCCAGCAGGGCCTCGAGCGCCTGGTTGGTGCCGCCCGGCAGCAGGTCCACCGTCAGGGCGGGGTAGTCCCGCTGGTACTCGGTGGCCAGCCGCTCGACCAGGGGCGGCGCCAGGTCGCGTCCGATCAGCGTCAGCGTCGGATGTTCGGCGTGGGCGCCTTCAAGGGCGGCCCTGAACTGGCGCCAGGGTACGCCGCCGCGGTACAGAATGATCCCCAGAATCACCGCCAGATAGGCGGTGATTCGGATCAAAAGCCACATTCTGCGTCGCGACAACATGCGCGGGGAGCCGTTTTCTGTTGCGCCGTCCCGATGGGCACCGGATAATCGCGGCATGAACCACAAAAAGAATGCCCATTCAGGATCGTTCGGCTCCGGCCGTCCGTGCCTCGCCGCTGCGCTGGTTTTGGTCGTCGCCGGCCTGACTGCCTTCGGCTGCGCCGGACAGGACAGAACCTTGCGAACCGAAGGAGCCGTCGCCATCCCCGGCGATTCGGCTTTTTCATTGTCGCCCGATGAAACCGCTTTCATCGACGATTTGCAACACCGTACTTTCCGCTATTTCTGGGACCTGTGCAACCCCCAAACGGGGCTGGCCCCGGATCGGGCACCCACCCCGTCGTTCGCCAGTATCGCCGCAACAGGTTTTGCGTTAACGAGTTACCCCATTGGGGCCGAACGCGGCTGGGTCACCCGCGAGCAGGCCGCCCGCAGGGTTCTGCGCACGCTGGCGTTTTTCCGCGACGCCCCGCAGGACTCCACCGTCAGCGGCGCCGCCGGGTACCGCGGTTTCTACTACCATTTCGTGGACCTGGAGACCGGCCACCGGTTCCGGGACGTCGAGCTGTCGACCGTCGACACGGCCCTGCTGCTGGCCGGCGCCCTGTTCTGCCAGAGCTACTTCGACGGCCCGAGTGCGCTCGAGGACAGCATCCGCACCGTGACCGAGCAGCTCTACGCCGCCGCCGACTGGACCTGGGCCAGCCCGCGCGCGCCGATGATCGGTCACGGCTGGTCGCCCGAAGACGGCCACCTGCCCTACGACTGGGGCGGCTACAACGAGGCGGCCATCCTCTACGTGATGGCGCTGAGCTCACCGACCCACCCGGTGGACACCGCGGCCTGGGACACGTTCCTGGCGGGCTACCGCTGGGGCACGTTCGGCGGCCAGGAGCATCTGGGCTTCGCGCCGCTGTTCGGCCACCAGTACTCGCAGGTGTGGCTGGACCTGCGCGGCCTGAAGGACGACTTCGGCCGCGAACGCGGCATCGACTATTTCGAGAACTCGCGGCGGGCGACGCTGTCGCAGCGGGCATATGCGATCGAGAATCCGGGCGGCTGGCGCGGGTATGGTGAACGTTTGTGGGGATTGACCGCCTGCGACGGCCCGGTGGGCGGCTCGTTCACGATCGACGGCCGCGAACGCCGCTTCGAAACCTACTGGGCCCGCGGCGCCTCGTTCACGTACATCAACGACGACGGCACCATCTGCCCGTCGGCCGCCGGCGGCTCCATCGCGTTTGCGCCCGAAGTGGTGGTGCCGGTCCTGATGGCGATGAAAGAGGACCACGGCGACAGGCTCTACAAGGAATACGGCTTCATCGACGCGCTGAACCCGACGTTCCGCCTGGATGTGCCGGTCCAGCACGGCTGGGTCGATCCCGAACACGGCTGGTACGACGTGGATTATCTGGGCATCGACCAGGGCCCCATCGTGGCGATGATCGAGAACTGGCGCACGGGCCTGATCTGGGAAACGATGCGGAAGAACCCGCACATCGTGCGCGGTTTGCGCCGCGCGGGATTCGAAGGTGGCTGGCTCGACACCGCGCCGGCGACGCCGTGAGGCGGCCGGGACTTGTGAGGCGGCCGAGACTTGCGCCGGCGCAAGGGACTCGCCATGCCGGTGAATGGAATTTTGCGCAGGCGCGCGGTGATGGTCAGGCGGACTTGAGACTTGCGCCGGCGCAAGTCCGTACAACCGCCATCTGCACAGCCGCGCTGTTCGCTCTCGCCACACTCTCCGGCTGCGCCCGCCACGACGACATCACGACGCTGACCTTCTGGGGCATGGGCCGCGAAGGCGAAGTGGTGGGCGAACTGATCGCCGCCTGGGACGCCGAGCGCCCCGACGTGCAGGTCAACGTGCAGCAGATCCCCTGGAGCGCCGCGCACGAGAAACTGCTGACCGCCCACGTGGGCCGCGCCACCCCCGACCTGGCCCAGCTGGGCAACACGTGGGTGCCCGAGTTCGCGGCGCTGCGCGCGCTGGCCCCGCTGGACGAGCGCGTGGCGGCGTCCACGGTCGTGGCGCGCGCCGATCATTTCCCCGGCATCTGGGACACCAACGTGATCGACGGCACGCTCTACGGCGTGCCCTGGTACGTCGACACGCGCGTGCTGTTCTACCGCCGCGACCTGCTCGCGGCCGCCGGCTACGACACCATGCCCGCCACCTGGAGCGGCTGGCGCGACGCGCTGGTCGCCGTCACGAAACAGGGCGGCGCCGGCCACTACGGAATATTGCTGCCGCTGAACGAGTGGACGCAGCCGGTCATCCTGGGCCTGCAGGCGGGCTCTCCCCTGCTGGGCGACCACGAAACGCGCGGCGATTTCGCCGCGCCCGCCTTCGCGGCCGCCTTCGATCTCTACCTGGGCCTGTTCAGCGACGGCCTGGCCCCGCCGGTGGCCAACAACGAGGTGGCGAACCTCTACCAGGAATTCGCGCGCGGCACGTTCGCCATGTACATCAGCGGCCCCTGGAACCTGGGCGAATTCCGCCGCAGGTTGCCCGCCGAACTGCAGGATGCGTGGGCCACGGCGCCGCTGCCGGGCCCGGACAGCGCCGTGGTCGCGGGCCAGCCCGGCGTGTCGCTGGCGGGCGGCGCCAGCCTGGTCGTGTTCGCGGGCTCGAAGCACCCGGATCGGGCGTGGGAACTGGTCGAGTACCTGAGCGCGCCGGAACAACAGCGGCGCTTCTTCGAACTGACCGGCGACCTGCCCGCGCACCGCGCGGTGTGGGCCGACAGTGCGCTGAGTGGCGACGAGCGCACGCGCGCCTTCGCCGTGCAACTGGAACACGTGGTGCCGACACCGAAAATTCCCGAGTGGGAACAGATCGCCAACCGCGTCTGGGTGGCCGCCGAACAGGCCATCCGCGGTTCCCACACGCCGGCGCAGGCGCTCGAGGCGCTGGATGCGGACGTGGACCGGATGCTCGTGAAGCGGCGGTGGCTGCTGGAACACGGGCAGCTGGGGACGGCTGCGGTGGCGGGGGAGGGTGGGGGATGATGGGTGTGGTGATGGTTGCGGTGGGTGTGGCCGCGGACGCGGTGGGAGTTGCGCCGGCGCAAGTGCCCGCGCCCGCCGCCGCGCCAAGACTTGCGCCGGCGCAAGTGCCCGATTGCGCCGCCGTGATAGTTGCGCCGGCGCAAGTGCCCGCTCCCACCTCCCGAAAGGCCACCCCATGACCCCGCCCCGCGGTTCCCTCGAACGCCGCAAGGCCCGGGCCGCCTGGTGGTTCCTGGCGCCGGCGCTGATCCTGCTGGCGGTGTTCTTCGTCATTCCGGTCGGCGCCGGCCTTCTGCTGAGCCTGACCGACTTCGACGTCTACGCCATCGGCAGTCCGAAGACCGCGCGCTTCGTCGGCCTCAGCAACTACGCGCACCTGCTGCAGGACCCGACGTTCTGGCAGGCCGCCCGCAACACGATGACCTTCGTCATCATCGGGGGGCCGCTTTCGTTGAGCGTCTCGCTGGCTGCCGCGCTGCTGCTGAATTCCAAGGCGATCCGGCTGCGGGGCCTGTTCCGTACGATCTACTTCGCGCCGGTCGTCACGACGCTCGTGAGCGTGGCCATCGTCTGGCGGTATCTCTACCACCCGAAGTACGGGCTGTTGAACTACCTGCTCGGGCTGGTCAACGTCGGGCCCATCGACTGGCTGGGCGACCCGCACTACGCCATGCCGGCGATCATCTTTCTCGCGGTGTGGAAGAACTTCGGCTACAACATGCTGATTTTCGTCGCGGGTCTGCAGGTGATTCCGCAGGATCTCTACGAGGCGGCCGCGCTGGACGGCGCCGGGCCGCTGAAGCGCTTCCGGCACGTGACGCTGCCGGGGCTGGCGCCCACATTCCTGTTCGTCTCGGTGACCACGATGATCGGCTTCTTCCAGGTGTTCGCCGAACCGTACGTGATGACGCAGGGCGGGCCGCTGGGCGCCACGCGCACGCTGGTGCTGTACATGTACGAAGAGGGCTTCCGCTGGTGGCGGATGGGCGTTTCGTCGGCGGTGGCGGTGTTGCTGCTGATGATCACGCTGGTGGGCACGCTGCTGCAGATGCGCGCGGCCAAAAGGAGCGAAGCATGAGCGCCAGGCCCTACCGCGGTCGTCGCAACACGGCCAAGGCCACCTCGATGATCCTGCTCCATGTTGTGCTGATCATCGGCGCCATGGCCACGCTGGTCCCTCTGGGCTGGATGGTCGCCGCCAGCTTCATGACCGCGGGCGAAGCCAACTCGCTGCCGCCGCGGCTGATCCCCAGCCATCCCACCTGGGACAACTACGTGACGATGTTCACGCGCCTGGACCTGCTCAAGCACTTCCTGAACAGTGCGATCGTCACGGTGGCGGCCACGCTGCTGAGCGTGCTGGTCAATTCGCTGGCCGGCTACGCGTTCGCCAAACTGCCGTTCCCGGGCCGCGAGCGCATTTTCAAGGGGATGGCCGCGGCCCTGGTGGTGCCCGCGCAGGTGGGCATGCTGCCCCTGTTCCTGCTGCTGCGGCAGATGGGGCTGGTCAACACCTACGCCGGGGTGATCGTGCCGTACATGGCCAGCATCTTCGGGATCTTCATGATCCGGCAGTACGCCCTGAGCATTCCAGACGACTTGCTGGATGCCGCGCGCGTCGAAGGCGCCGGCGAGTGGGCCGTGTTCCGGCTGGTGGCGCTGCCGGTGATCAAGCCGATCCTGGTGACGCTGGCCGCGTTCACCTTCCTGAGCGCGTGGAACGATTTCATGTGGCCGCTGATCATCCTGGCCGACAGCGGCATGTACACGCTGCCGGTGGCGCTGGCCAACCTGGTGGGCGAACACGTGCAGGACACCGAACTGATGATGGCGGGCAGCGTGGTGACGATTCTGCCGGCACTGGGCGTGTTCCTGGTGTTCCAGCGGGCTTATGTGCAGGGAATCATGTCCGGAGGGGTCAAGGGATGATGACGACGATGCGCCGCCCGGGCGCGGCATGGCGGGCGATGGTGTTGCTGGCGATGGCGACCGGTGCGGTGGTCGCCGGCGCGAGCGCGGTGGTCGATGTGGCGTGCGCCGAGATGGTTGACCTATCAACCAATTCCACCCCCGCTGCTGCCCAAACGCCGGCCCTGGAGGCGGCGACGATCGTTGATATGTCAACCATCTCCGGTTGGAAACCCTACCCCGCCGACGGCGTGAAGCTGGATCTCAGCAACGACGACGGCGCCCTGAGAATGGATTTCGCCTTCACCGGCGGCGGCTACGCCATCGCACGCAGCGAAGTGAGCATCGACCTTCCGGAAAACTACGCCATCACCTTCAGGGTGCGCGGGCAGACCGAGCCGCAGCACCTGGAGATGAAGCTGATCGACGAGACCAACGAGAACGTCTACTGGCACGTCAGGCGCGACCTCGTGTTCCCCGCCGCGTGGACCGACCTGCGCACCAAGAAGCGGCAGATCAGCTTCGCCTGGGGCCCCGGCGGCGGCGACAAGCCGCTGCGCCACATCAAGGCGATCGAGTTCGCGGTGACTGCCGGCAGCGGCGGCACGGGCAGCGTGTGGATCGACGACCTGAAGGTGGTGCCGCTGCCGGTCGCCACCGGACCGGTGCCGGCGCCGACGGCCGAGGCCAGTTCGCAGCGCGAGGACCGCGGCCCCGATCTGGCGCTGGACGGCGATCCGGCCACGATGTGGGAGTCGGGCCGCAGCGAGACCGGGGTCACCTACACGCTCGATTTCGGGCACGAGCAGGAGTTCGGCGGCCTGACCATCGACTGGGCGCCGCACCGTTGTCCCGCCGAATACCTGATCGAACTGGACACCGGCGACGGCCGCTGGCGTGCGGCGCTGCAGGTGAAGGGCAGCGACGGCGGGCGCGACCATCTCTACCTGCCCGAGTCCGAGGCTGTGCGCCTGCGCCTGCGCGAGCTGCTGCCGGGACCCGACGCGCCGGCCATCTACGAGCTGAAGGTGCAGCCGCTGGCCTGGTCGGCGACGAAGGAAGCGTTCCTGAAGAACCTGGCTGTCGAAACGCGGCGCGGCCTGTACCCGCGCGGCTTCCTGGGCGAGCCCACGGCCTGGACCGTGGTGGGCCAGGACTTCGACACGCGCGAAGGGCTGATCGGCATCGACGGTGCGATCGAGGCCGGACCGGGCCGGTTCTCCATCGAACCGTTCCTGTGGAGCGACGGCAAGCTGGTGACCTGGAACGACGCCGACGTGACGCAGACGCTGGTCGATGAATACCTGCCCATGCCGCAGGTCACCTGGAACCGCGACAACTGGCGGCTGACGCTGACCGCGGCCGGCGCCGGCCAGCCCGAACAATCGTACATCATGGCCCGCTACCGCGTGGAGAACCGGGGCGATCGCCCCGACACGCTGCGCCTGTACCTGGCGCTGCGGCCGTTGCAGGTCAATCCGCCGTCGCAGTTCCTGAACATCCGCGGGGGCACAGCCAAGGTGGCGCAGCTCGAGCGCCAGGGCGACCAGTTGTGGGTCAACGGAACGCCCGGCGTGCAGGTGCTGACGAAGCCGGACGGGTTCGGCGCCAGCTCGTTCTACGGCGGCGACATCGTCGCCGACTGGCTGGAGAAGGGCCGCGTGCCGGCCGAGCCGTTCGTGAGCGACGGGATGAACTCGGCCTCGGGCGCGCTGTGGTGGGACCTGGTCGTGGCGCCGGGCAAGGCGCGCGAGGTGCACGTGGCCGTGCCGCTGCACGCGACGCTGGCCCCGGAGAAGCTGGACGTGAACGCCGAGCTGAAGGCCGTGGCCAAGGCCTGGCACAAGAAGCTGGACGGCACGCCGCTGAAGACGCCCAAGGGCCTGTCGCGCGAGCGCAAGGCCGTAGCCGAAGAGGCGATCCGCACGGCGAAAGCGCAGATCGGGTGGATCCTGGTCAACCGGGCGGGCCCGGGCATCCAGCCGGGCACGCGCAGCTACGCGCGCAGCTGGATCCGCGACGGCGCGCTGACAGGCGAGGCTCTGCTGCGCATGGGCCGCACCGAAGAGGTGCGCCAGTTCCTGGAGTGGTACGCGCCGCACCAGTACGAGAACGGGAAGATCCCCTGCGTGGTCGACGCGCGCGGCGCCGACCCGGTGCCCGAACACGACTCGACCGGCGAATTCATCTACCTGACCGCGCAGGTCTGGCGCCACACGCACGACCTCGCCCTGCTGGACGCGATGTGGCCCCGCGTGGTGCACGGCGTGGCGTACCTGGAATCGCTGCTGGAGACGCGGCGCACCGACGAGTACCTGAAGCCCGAGTTGCGTCACTTCTACGGGATCCTGCCGCCGTCGATCAGCCACGAGGGCTACTCGGCGAAGCCGATGCACTCGTACTGGGACGATTTCTTCTGCCTGCGCGGTCTGAAGGACGCGGCGTGGCTGGCCGGGCAACTGGTGGACGCCGGGGTGGATTCACTGGGGCCCGAGGCGGTGCGGTTGGCCACGGCGCAGTATCGGTTCGCCGCGGACCTGAAGGCCTCGGTGGCGGCGGCGATGAAGTTTCATGGGATCGACTATGTGCCGGGGTGCGCGGACCTGGGCGATTTCGACGCGACCTCGACGACCATCGCGCTGGATCCGTGCGAAGCCGAGGCGCTGCTGCCGGAAGGCGCGCTGGATGCCACCTTCGACCGGTACTGGACGTTCTTCAGCGACCGCCGCGGCGGCGCCGCCTGGAAGGATTTCACGCCGTATGAGGTGCGCTGCATCGGCGCCTTCGCGCGGCTGGGCCGCGACGAGCAGGCGTGGGAGATGGTGGAGTGGTTCCTCTCGCAGCAGGCCGTGCCCGGGTGGAAGGTCTGGGGGGAAGTGGTGCACCGGGACAAGACCGAGGCCCGGTTCATCGGCGACATGCCGCATGGGTGGGTGGGGTCGGATTTTGTGAGGAGCATGGAGGAGTTGATTGCAGGTGGTCGACGCTGATGTGAGCTGAGCTAGCTGAGGCATTGCACCGTTGTGGACCATTCGGAGCGTCGGCTCTGCCGGCGAATCTCGATCGGCTTGTTCGATTGTCACCGCCCGCCGCCCCTTGACGATCCCATTCAGGCGCGGATACGAGACCGCGAGCGGCTTCACGAACTCCTCGAGGAGCATCTCACCGGGGTGCGTCGGAGGACGCTTACTCGGCAGGGGGCGCGTGCTGGGACTTGCGCCGGCGCAAGTCGCGCCGAATTCCCCCACTTGTCCGTGGACGCCGCAGGCCAAAACCACCAACATAGCAACTTTAATTCGCTCTCCCCCTTGCTTTTAAGCCGTTTTCGCCTTATATTCACCATCTCCTCCCGCACACCACATTTCGAAAGGCGCCCACGATGCACCCGACCATCGTCCTGCCCGCCTTCACCCCCGACCAGCCCGCCGCGCGGGTCGATGCCGCCCTGCGCGAAGCCCTGACAGCCTGCGACCGCGCCCAGGAATGCGCCGTGCTGTGGTTCGCCGAAGTGCAGCGCCGCACCCTGTACCGCGAGTTCGGCCACGCCACGCTCGAGCTCTACGCCACGCAGGCGCTGGGCTTCTCGCAGAATCGCTTCTGGCAGTTCAAGCGCCTGGCCGACGACCTGGATCGCCTGCCCGTCTTGCGCGAGGCCGTGGCGAGCGGCGAACTGGGCTGGACCAAGGCGCAGCAGGTGGCGCGTGTCGCCACTCCCGAAACGCAGCACGCCTGGGTGGCCAAGGCCGCCACGACCGGCCGCCGCGAACTGGCCCGCGAAGTCCAGGCCGCGCGCGATGTGGCGCGGTTCGACGCGCGGCGCGCGGTGGCCCTCGAGGTGCCGCCGACCGCGCCCATGCCGATCGAGGCCTCGTTCACCCTGCGCGGCGATGTCCTGCAGGTGGCCCGCCTCGAAGCGCTGCTCGAAAAAGCCCGCAAACAGCGTCGCGGCCCGGCCGGCGCGACGCGTCTGGACCTGGTGCTGGAGGCGTTGGCGGCACTGGTGGATGGCCAGGCTGACGATGCCGGTGACAGCGCCGCCGCCGTCCAGCGCCCCGGCGTGCAGGTGGTGGTGCAGCAGTGCCCCGACTGCAAGGCCGCGGCGGTGGCCACGGCGCGCGGCGAGCTGGCACTTGCGCCGGCGCAAGTCGAGGCGGTGACGTGCGACGCCATCGTCAGGGGACAGAAGAACCGCTCGGTGATCCCGCCGCGGACGCGCGCGGCGGTGCTGGCGCGGGATCGGCACCGGTGCACGACGCCGGGGTGCCGGGCCACGCGGTTCCTGGAGGTGCATCATGTGGTGCCGCGGAGCCAGGGAGGGGGAAACGGCGAGGCGAACCTGGTGACGTTGTGCAGTCGGTGTCATGGGTTTGTGCATGAGGGGGGCGAGGGCGCGCTGTTTTCGATGGAATGGCGCCAGGACGACAATTCGGGCGCGACATCTACCCCGGCTTGATGGCCTTGACCGCTTTCCGAACGTCGGTCTTTGTCATTCCAGCCCGCTTGGCCTGGCGGCGGGCCTCGCCAATGAGGCCATCGGCGATGCTTGCGCCGGCGCAAGTCCGGGCGAAAGCCGGGTTGCGAGCGACCCAGCTTCCCGCTAGCACGTAAGGCAATGCGCCGTGGACCAATCGGCGCGACGGCTTTGCCGCCGAATCTCGATCGACTTGTTCGTGCCGCGCTCGGCCAGCAACGTACTCACGCGTTCGACAAACGTGCCCGCAGCATTGGCATACTCGGCCTTGTGCTGCGAGGAAAGGCAATTGAACTCCGACTCGAGAACACGGGCCGCAAACAGCGACATCAGGACGGCGCGCAGGCCGATCTCCTCGTATGGCGTCTTGAACAGACGCTTCCTTCCCATGGCTTCCCACTCGGCGACTGTCTCGCGACGGCCCTTGCCCAACGAGTCGGCCAGTTCGCCCTGAGTCATCTCGAACAGCTTGCGCAGGTAGCGGAGCTGCTCACCGGTCATGCCGGGTTTGCCCGTGACGATGGCCATTCCGAGCACCTGCAGGAGTTGCGCCTCCTGGAGAATCGTCGTCGTCTTTTCTTTGCACGCACCACAGTCGGTTATCACCACGCCCATGCCGAGCAGGTGGACGCCCGTCAGGCCGCAGTGGCCGTAGTGGTAGTTCCTGGGGTTCTCGACGCGTACGTTGGTCGAGCCGCACGCCGGGCATCTGGTTTTCAAAGCCACGTTCACCGCCTTCAATCAGGATAGATCGTCACGCCGTAAGCATCGTCAAAGAACGCGATGGCGACCACGATCGTGACCCTGCCATGGTCTGTTGATCCCTTCACCTTGACGCGGAAATTCCGGAACTCCTCGCTCCACTGGGGATCGGAACTCACCTTGCCCCGCTTCAGCAGGTTCATGGCATCCAGGCTGTCGAATCCGGGGACTCTTTCGCTGACGCGCTGCCAGAAATGTTCCCCGTAGCTGATGTTCTGAGCGCCCCTGCAGATCGAGCGGATGATCTTTTCCGCATCATCTCTCGTCATGTTCCCGACCCAACTTTACGGAAATGTACTCTAAGAGTACAGGCATAGTTTCGCATTCTTGTGTCCTTTCGCAACATCGCGCCCCATGTCCACGTTGCCGAGTGCTGCAACTGGTTAGCCTGTAAGAGGATGGTGCGTACTTCAACCCGGCGACTACGCTGACCAATGACTCTCGCAGCGGTGAAGGGCGGGCATGCGGCAGGTGGAGATCGATGCGCCCATTGAATCACTCTTCGACCTCGACCTCATCATTAACAAGAACCCTCCACCTCCCGTCCTTCGCCGCCCCGACGCCGGGCCGATCCGGCCGCAGCGCGACGAATCGCGGGTGTTGGTCTGCGACCCACTCAGCAAGGACGGTTCCGACTTCCCCGGCGCTCACCGCGTCCAGCAGGTGGCCCAACCGCTGGGCAATCGGCAGGTCGCCTTCCAGCCGCGCGGCCTCGGCGATGCGGACGGCCCCGTGCAACGCGGCCGCTGACAGCAGGCCCACGTAGTATTGGCGCCCGCAGGACTTCATGAGCGCGTCGATGTACCAGTCCGGCGGCGGCGCCGCCGACTGGCGGTATTCCAACGGGACGATGACGAAGAACCCGCGCCGCGGGACGACCAGGCGACGCTTGGCCACCAGGCGTTGAAACGACGAAGCTGGAAGCGTTGGGTGACGGTCCTGGCCGACTCGTCAACGGAAAGGGAGGCAGGCTCGAACCCTCGACGGTAGTGGCCCGCGGCAATTCCCAGGACGCGACATTTTTTGATGTGGGGCCACTTGCGCCGGCGCAAGCACGGCTCTCGGTGGGCCCCCGTCGGCAGGCTGATGCCATACGTGATTTGCGAATGCGGAAGCCACAGTCAGCTAATGCCTTGTAAAAGTAGTTTTACATTGCCACATACGCAATTCGCGAATAACATATAGACCATGGTGTACCTGAAACCACACGACCTCTACCTGATCCTCTATCTCCAGTCACTCGACGGAGCCCGGTGGACCTATGCCACGGCGTCGGCCGCGTGCGGGCTGAGTGCATCGGAAGCCAATGCCGCCGTGAAGCGCGCGCTGCGCAGTGGGCTCATGCGCGAGGCCGTCGGCGCTGAACCGAATCCGCAGCCACATCTGGCGGCCCTGGTGGAATTCATGAGCCACGGCGTGCGCTACGCGTTTCCGGCCGAGGTCGGCAGTTGGGTGCGTGGCGTGCCCACCGCGTTCGGAGCGCCCGGCCTCGAGCACCTGACCGCGGGGGACCAGGAGCACATGCTGGTCTGGCCTTCGGTTCGCGGCACCGTCAAGGGGCTGTCGCTTACGCCGCTCCACGCCAAGGCTTCCGTTGCGGTGCAGCAGGCGCCCCGTTTCCACGTGTACCTGGCGTTGGCCGACATCTTGCGGCAGGCGTCGCCCAGGGGGCGTGAAGTCGCGGCGATCCAGCTGAAGACGATGATCGACGGGCATGGCAGTACACCACCACCAGGCCATCACATTGCTGGAATTGGCGGCGGTGGAGCTGGGTCCGCTGGCCGCTGAGGCGACGCTTGTCGGCGGATGCCTGGTGCCGCTGCTGATCACCGATCCGGGTGCCCCGTCGCCGCGCGTTACCATCGACGTCGATATTGTTGTCCAGACGGTGACATTGCTCGAATACTCCCGGTTCAGCGCTGCCCTGCGACAACGCGGCTTTCGCCAGGGTGACGTCGAGGCTGATCCGATCTGTCGGTACCGGAAGGGGCGGCTGATCATCGATGCCCTGCCCGTCTCGCCGACAGTATTGGGCTTCGGAAACCAGTGGTATCCGCTCTCCGTGGCCACTGCCGTGCCCAGCCGACTCCCGAGTGGATTCCAGCTGCGCCACGCCACAGCGCCGTGCTTCCTGGCCACCAAGCTGGCCGCATTCAGGGACCGCGGCCGCAGCGATTACCTGGGAAGCCGCGACTTCGAGGACATTGTCGCGGTCGTGGATGGACGGCCGGAGGTTGTCGATGAAGTCCTCAGCGCGCCTAGAGAACTCCGGAACTGGCTGAAGGGCGAAGCCGCCACCTTGGTGGGTGAGCGTGGCTTTGTGGACGGGTTGTCCGGGATGATCCCCGGAATTGCCGATATTCCCGGCCGGGCCGGGCTCATCATGGAGCGCTTCGTTGCCATCGCCCGCGGGTGATGTGTGTCTCTGGCGCACGGCGTAGCCTTGGACCTTCCGTTGATATGCACCTCCAACTGCCTGCGGGTTCCGGCGACATGGAACCCTTTTTGACGTTGCGTCACTTGCGCCGGCGCAAGTGGACGTTGTCGGGCGTGATGCTCACTCCGGCAATCTCGCAATGAGGGTCTGGCGTATGCGTTCGTGCGCGAGGTGAAGGTCGAACGACCGGCCGGCGGCGAGAATGGGTGGGACGTCGCGGTGGAATCGCTCGTCGGCGACTTTTGCCGCGAGGTTGCGTTCGAACTGCGTTCGGCTGACGCGCTGACCGTCGTGCTCCATATAGCGGGAGAAGCAGGCAACCACCGCATCGACGTCGAGTCGGGGCAGGCGTACCAGCGCTTCATTGAGATCGAAGAGATCGCGCCCCTTCTTCCGCTGGTAGAGTGCCCGCAACTTGGTGCCGAGCAGCTCTTCGGGCCGGTAGGTGAGCACGTCCGTGGCGCCGGCATACCAGGGGCTGTCCACCCGGAATGACATATGATGCAGGCCGAGCACACAGAAGTGCTCCCGCGTGTTGATTTCGATCTTCAGCTTGAGCGGTGTCACGGGCCTGGCTTCCGAGTCGAATCGGTAGTGAAACGTCGCGCGCCCCTGAGTCTGCTTCCAGCGCGGTGCACCCAGCCACGGATCGAGGCGGGCGCGCATGGCGCCCATAATGGGGCCGATCGACCCTGCGTCGACCTGCACCAGGTCGATGTCCTCGGAATAGCGGGCTGGCGGGTCGATGTGGAGCTTGTGCAGGGCCGTGCCGCCGCGGAAGGCGACTGCCCGCGCCAGAAGGCCGTCCTCGAAGAGGGCCACCAGTGCCCGGCAGATGACAAGGTCCTGCTCCACCTGTGCGGCGGTGGACCAGGGTGCAGTTGCTCGCCAGGCCGTGATATGCGCATGCGGTATCACTCTTCGACCTCGACCTCTTCATTGACGAGAACCCGCCACCGCCCGTCCTTCGCCGCCCCGACGCTGGGCCAGTCCGGCCGCAGCGCGACGAAACGCGGGCGCTGCTGCGCGACCCACTCAGCAAGGACGGTTCCGACTTCGCCGGCGCCGACCATGTCCAGCAGGTAGCCCAGCCGCTGGGCATTCGGCAGATCCCCTTCCAACTGCGCAGCCTCGGCGGTGCGGCCGGCGTCCATTCTGGCGGCGAGCTCGGCCAGCACCGTCGCGGCCTGACCCAGTTGGCCGACTCCGTGGAGGTAACGCAGCAGGTCGAGGGCCGTTGCCTCCGGCGTGGAGACGCGCATGAATCCCGTTTCGGTCTTCACGTCGATGGTCGGGGTCGCTTCGATGCGTTGCTTCCGGAAGAACCGAATGCGCCCGCGGCCCGCGGCGACAGGGCGCCATTGGATGTCGGTGACGACCTGGAACTCCTGCGGTTGCTCGCGGGCGGCGCCGTGCAGCGCAGCCGCTGCCAGCAAGCCCACGTAGTATTGGCGCCCGCAGGACTTCATGAGCGCGTCGATGTACCAGTCCGGCGGCGGCGCTGCCGACTGACGATATTCCAGCGGGACGATGACGAAGAATCCGCGACGCGGGACGGCCAGGCGACGCTTGGCCACCAGGCGCTGGACCGCTTTCTTGAGCGCTTCGTCCGAAACGCCGAGTGCCGCGATGGCCTCCTCGCGGGTCAGGACATAGCGGCCGCCGGCCTGGAGCGAATCCACCAAGTCGATCAGACTTGCGGGGGGGGCTGGTTTGTAGGTATGCAAAAGGGGACCTCCGGCGGCCCGTCGTGCGTGCGGACCGCTGGGTCCAGGATACCAAGTATTTTGGAGCATTGCAAATAGATATGCATAAGGGGCCATTATATGGACCCTTGTGTATATGATGTGGCAGTAGGACACCCGTATGAAGGAGTCCGTGCCGCCCGGATCGATGGCGGAGCCGGGATCGACGCGAGGCTGCACATGGTGCTCACGGGCGACGCCGACACGGCGCCGTGTCCTGCCCGCATGACACCCGCGATCTGGGATGGCGACGGCAAACCTGATGGTTCGTGCTGAACCGCGTACGCTGACTCTTCATTGACGGGGCCCCGCCAACGCCTGTCTTTCGGCGCCTGGGGTAGGACGGACCCAAAAGTGCTGGATTGGCCCTCTTGACAATATGTCCGTTTGGACATATGATCTTGCCATGAACCCAACGGACAAGCCGCTCGTGTGGCTCGGGGGGGAGGTCAAATCCCCGCCCTTGAGCAAGGAAGCTCGCCTGGAGGCCGGCTATTGGCTGCGCATGTTGCAGGCCGGTCACGCGTTGTCGTTGCCACACTCGCGCCCGATGCCCGCGATTGGGGCCCGGTGCCACGAACTGAGGATAACCGACCGGACGTCGACTTGGCGGGTATTCTACCGGGTCGACAGTGACGCGGTGCTGATTCTCGAGGTCCTCCAGAAGAAGACCCAACCGACGCCAAAGACGACCATTGCGCTCTGCCGCCAGCGGGCGGCGGCGTACGACACCGACTCCTGAAGCGAGGCCCGAAATGGACAGCAAAAAGCAGAAGAAGCTCGAGGCCAGGGGCTGGGTCGTCGGAGACGCCAGTGAATTCCTTCAACTTACTGACGAAGAGGCCCGCTACATTGAGTTGAAACGCGCTCTCAGCGAAAGCCTCAAAACCGAGCGCCTCAAGCAGCAGGTGACTCAGGTCGAGCTGGCGAAGATGCTCGGCTCGAGCCAATCCCGCGTCGCCAAAATGGAAGCCGGCGATGCTGCGGTTACGGTCGACCTGCTTCTTAAGGCGCTCTTGACGCTGGGAGTGACCAAGAAACAGCTCGCAAAAATCATCGCCTAGGCAGCGCTCTCAACTTCGTCTACGCCGACATTCCCGGCCGGGCCGACCTCGTCAGGGAGCGCTTTTTCGCCATCGCCGGCCGGTCATAGGGGCGCGCTGAATCACACTTTCGCGGCGCCAGAACCAGCGTGCTCCCCGGAATGACCAAAATGCATCGTGTTTGATGTTCAGCCACTTGCGCCGGCGCAAGCGCTCCGCCGAAGATCACGCCACACCTCGCCGCCAGCGCTGTAGAGAATGCGCCGGCCGTCGGTTACACTCTTCCATCGCGACCATCACGCGAGCGGTTGCCCGCGAACGACCGCCGTTCGCCGCCTGGCGGCAGGAGCGATCCGGCCGCCGGGATCAGCGGTGGCGCCGCGCCGGCGCCGGACGGACGACCGGGCGGTGTGGCGGGCGGAGCCCGACAGGTG
>JFJP01020688.1_pt2 | contig 18411 bp, 10 predicted proteins | sample 431651 | NCBI WGS metagenome assembly JFJP01 (sample SAMN02602958, study PRJNA72255) | Microbial mat metagenome, whole genome shotgun sequencing project. | biome: fresh water; feature: sink hole; material: water; isolation source: purple microbial (photo- and chemosynthetic) mats found in...
CTGGCCGGCGACGGCCTCGGCAAGAGCGTCCTCGCGCTGCGCCTTGCGCAGGGAATCGGCCAGATTGTCGCTGGCGCGGAAGAGCGCGCGGGCATTGCTGCCGTGCAGCGCGGCATCGGCAGCCTCGACCTGCGGGGTCACGGAGGTGGCAAGGCGTCGGGCCTGGGCCAGGGCTGCGGCCCGTTCGGCCGCTGCAACAGCCGGATCGGCAGCGACCGTCTCCATCCGGCGCTGTTCGGCAGCCACCAGGGCGGCGATGCGCTCCACCGCTGCGGCGGCCTCGGCAGCCTCGGCGCCGCTCAGCTGCTCGGCACGCTTTTCACGCGGCGCCAATTGCCCCAGCCGCTCGGCGTGCATCGCCGCCAAGGGCAGGGCGCCATCGCTCGCGCCTTGCAGCTCGGGCTTGCGCTTAGCCAGTTCACCCGCCATCTGCTCTGCCGCCCGCGCCAATTCGCCGGCGACAGCCGCGGTCGGGGCGTTCTGCCCGGCAGAGGCCGGCGCAGCCGTCAATGGCCGTATGGCGGCCGCCAGTTCCTGGGTCGATTCCTGGAGTTGGCGATTGGGCAGGCTCTTGGCCAGTACACTGGCCTGCTCGGCCAGCTTCGGCAGTTCATGGCGGGCCTGTTCGGCATCGGCCGGACCGCTCGTTCCGACCATGCTGCGCGCGAGGTCGGCATCCGCAGCCTCGCTGCGATGGCGCAGTTCGGCCTGGCCCGGAGCGTTCAGTTCGCCCCCGGGCGGACCGGCGCGGAAGGCCAGGTTTCCCGGGCCCGGCCCCTGGCGGGTCAGGCGCAGCGGCTGCCAGCCCGCCTGCAAATCGACCTCGACCTTGCGCTTCACCTCGCCGTTGGCGTCGCTGGCATCAATCACGGTCTTGCCGGCGATCTCGACACGGGTGCCGGCATCGGCGCGCACCTCGAGGGTGTAGCGTCCGGCCTCGGGCACGAACCACTCGCCGGTCATCTCGGCGGTCCATGGCGACTGGCGCGCTTCGGCCTGCTGCAGGTCCTTGACCTCGGGCACGGCGTCGAAGCGGCGGGTCGGCGCCGCCGCCGGATCGCTGCCGGGACGCACTACGGCGTCGAGACCCGGTTTCCACGCCTGGCCCGCCCACGCGGCCGTGGCTCGTTCCGCCTCGGCTGCGGCGGCTAGACGTTCGGCAGCCAGGCGCGTGTTCGCCGCCAGCACCACCGACTCGGCCCGGGTCCGTTCGCTGGCGAGCTCCTGACGCACCCGGGCGATGGCCTCGATCGCCTCGCTGTGCAGCGGCACCGCCGCGGCAGCCTCGCCTGCGGCCAAGGGCTTCGCCACGCGGGCGGCCGGCAGGTCGTTCCAGGCGCGCAGGGCGAGGGCCGAACGGGGCGCCGGCGCATCGAGATCCGCGGCCAGGACCGCTGCGGCAGCACGCAATTCCGCCCAACGGGTGGCGGCGCGCTCGGCGACCTGCGGATCGTTGGCAACCAGATTGCGGGCCAGCGCGGCGGCGCTGCTCTGCAGACGTTCCATGCGGGATTCGAGCCCAGCGATGATCGCCGCGTCGCGGGCGGCCGCGCGGGCCTCGGCTGGCAGCACACGCAGGACGGTGGAGTTGGAGATCGTGGTCTGGCCGATCAGATCGGTCGCAGAGAGGCGCGCGCGCGCCTCCTCGCCCGGCCGCAGATCGAGCAGATCCGCATCGATGGCCACGTTCAGCGAGGCGCTGCGAGCGCCATGCGCGACGGTCAGCGGGATCCGACGGACGAGGCCGCCAGCGCCATCGATGAGCAGGGTTGCCGAGGCCAGGCCGATGTCGTCGCCGGCGCTCGCCTCGACCTGATCGCCGGGACGGCTGCGCACGGCGGCGGTCGGGTTGCGGTCGGCAGCGACGGTCAGGTGATGGCGCTGGGGCAGGTCACGCCCGTGTCCGGAAGCCGAGACCGCCCGCACGCCCCACGAGAGATCGCGCGACGGACGCAACGTCGTGCTGGCCGAATTGCCGGATATCACCAATGCGGCGGGATCCCCGCCTGCGACGGTCAGGCTGGCAGCCACCGGGGCCTGGTCGAAAGCGACCGTCACCGCCACCTCCGAGCCGGCGAGGACGTCGGCGTCGCCGCCGGTGACTTCGCGCGCCGGCAGACCGCTGTAGGCCGGCGGGGTGATGCGCAGTCGGACGCTGGCCAGACGCGGGGCGTCCTCGACCGTCACCGCGTAGGGCCTGCTGATGCCCCCACCTGCACGCACCTTGTAGGACAGCGGACGCGGCACGGCTGCGACCGTCGCTTCGAGACCGCCATCGGCGGCAGGGTGGAGGGAGAGCACCTCGCCAGTGCCATCCGACCAGGTCAGGTGGATCTCACCAGCCTTGGACAGGCCATCCCCCTGCACCCGCACCACCAGGGGATCGCCGCGCAGCACCAGGGCGTCACCCGGCTGCACGGTGAACGGTACTGCCGCCTCGGCGCCTGGCCACGGCAGTGCAGCGCGTACGAGATGGCCACGCACCACCGGGACGGCGGCGGCCCCGCCGATCAGGGCGATGACCAGCACGGCAGCGCGGCCGGCACGCCGCATCGCCGTGGCATCGACCAGCTTGCGGGGATCGAGCGCGGCCGCCGCGATCGCCCCGGCAGCGATCGCCCGCTCGGCCATCCACACAGCGGTGCCGGCTTGCGGCCGCTCGGCCAGATCGACCGCTGCCGACAGCGGTTGGCCTTTAAGCCCCGCAGCCGTTTCGCAGCGCCGCGCCTCGGGCAGATGGGCAAGACGGAACATGGTCGGTACGATCCGCCGGGCGGCAAAACCAAGACCAGCGGCCCAGGCGGTGGCGGCACCGGCGACGCGCCAGCCTTCCGGCAGCACCAGCCAGGCATCGAGACCGGCAAGCGCGGCCAGGGCGACCCCGCCGGCACAGGCCCCCTCGGCCAGACCCCGCCCAAGGGCAAGCAGGCGGCGACGCCGATGCACCCGCACCAGAAGGTCGTCAAGCGCTGCCGGCAGGGGTGGGCTCATGGGGTGGGAACGCCAAACCTGGTCAGGTGTGACGATGAGTTCACGGCAGGCCGTGGCGGCGGCGCATGAGCCACTCGCCGACCAGGAGTCCGGCGATGAGCAGCAACGGCAGGTAGCCGTCCCACAGGGGATGTACAGCCGTCCGGCGCTCGTCGCGTGGCTTCAACGTAGCCTGCAACTTGGCGATTATCGGATCCGCGCCGACCAGGGCCGCCGACAGTCCACCGCCAGCTGCGGTCAGGCGCTCGAGGGCGGGAAGATCGGTGCCGAGATCGGCCAGTTCGGCCCCCTGCCGTTCGCGCACCGCCAGTTCGCGGATCTCATGCAGACCGGCGGCGGCGCCGCGACCAGCGATGCGCAGACGCCAACGGCCCGGGGCGAGACCAGAGAGGGCTGTCCTCCATTGTCCCGGCAGGGCGCCGCTGCGGCCGTCGCCGAGCGGGGCGAGGTCGATGTTGCGGGCGGTGCCAGAACGTACCGCGCCGGCCTCGTCGCAGGCTTCGATCACCACCTCCGGGGCGGGAGTCGCCGTGCCATCTCCACCAACCGAGCGCAGGCGCAACTCGACGCTCTCTCCAGGAGCCGCAATCGGGGTGTCGAGGGCGGCCTGCAGACGCGGATCGGCGCCGCGCAGACGTCCACCCAGACCCCAGCGGAAGGCCTGTACCCACATGGTCTGATGCAGCCGTTCGCCGAGGCGGTCGCGCCAGCGCCAGGCCTCCGGCGTGCCGAGGTAGAGGATGCGGCCGGCGCCGGTCCGGGCGGTGACCAGCACCGGCGTGCGGGTGGCGTCGGCGCGCTCGACCAGGGCCTCAGCGCCGGGCCGGACGGTGCCGCCGGCCAGCCATTCCGGTGGAGTCAGCAGTGGCCACACCGAGACATCGTTGGCCGATTCCTCGAGTAATGCGGTGATCGGATGGCGCCGGCCGGCCGGGGCGAGGGCGAGACGCAGAGTCGGATCGCTGGCGATCGACGGCCCGGGTCTGACCGGCACCAGCCCGGCGAGTTTGCCCAGGCCAAGGCTGCCAGGCATGGCGCGCGGCCCGGCGATCAGCACAAGGAAACCGCCACGAACATCGACGAAGGATGCCAGCCGGGCCTCGTCACCTGGCGCCAGGTCTGAGGGACCGATGTCGCCGAGCACCACCGCATCGTAGCGCTCGAGCGCCCCTGGGTCGGCAGGCAGGAGCGGCTTCGGCGCAACCCCGCGCTCGGCCGCCACCTGATCGTCGAGCTGCCAGCGGCGGTCGACCTGGACCCGGCGGTCGCGCATGAGCAGGGTGGCGAGATAGCGCGATTCCCAGCGCGGCGTGTGATCGATGAGCAGGACGCGCAGCGGATCGCCATGCACCTGGACCACTGCCGAGGCCTGGTTGTTGACCAACGAGGCCTCGGGGCGCTCCTCGGCCAGCGCTGCTCCGGCGCTCGCCTGCACGGTCACGCGTTCGGCGGTCAGCGGCCGTTCGACCACGCCATCCGGGCGGGTCCAGCCGACGTCGACGAAGCCATCGCCGCCAGCCTGGGCGAGCCAGATCTCGATCGCGACGGGCCGGCCGGCAGCGAGGGCGCAGGGCGCCGACGTCTGCGCCGGCGAGGCGTCCCACCGCCCACGCGACACCCAGGTCGGAACCTGCGCGATCACCCGTCCGTCGCCACCGGCATCGCCAACCAGACGCAATTCGGCATCGTCGTCACCGGCGATGTGGAAGATGTAATTGCCATCGACCGGCGGGATGACCGTGCCGGTGATGCGCATGAGGATGTTGTTGCCACCGGCATCGAACGTGGCCGGACCAGCCGCCCGCACCTGTCCGGCAGGCTTGCGCGAGGACAGGCGATTGCGCCGATCCTGCTGCAGATTGCCGCTGGAGTCAGTCCACCAGGTGCGTTCCCACACCCCGCCGCCGAGCGGCACGACGCGTCGGCCAATGCGGACCTGGAAACCGGCCAGACCAGGTTCACCGGCCGGCGGCTCGAATCGATCGCTGCGCCAGGCGCCATCACGGGCAGTGACCGGACGACGTTCGAGTTCCCGGCCATCGCGCAGCAGCACCAGTTCGAGCGGTGCGTCGGCATAGCCGACCGCACGCCAACGCACCTCGAGCGGTACTCGCTCGCCCTGCATCACCTCGGCCGGGGCGGTGACCTCGGCGATGGCGAGGTCGCGCGGCGCTTGCGGATCGCCCAGCGCGACGGCGTGGACCGGGGCGCCGCGCGCGAGCAGGGCGCGGGCGGCCGGAGCGGCATCGCCGCCGGCGGTCTGGCGGCCGTCGCCGAGCAGCAGGACGCCGCCCAGCGGGATCCCCGACCAGCTGCGTGCGAGCCCAGCCAGAGCGCCCTGCGGATCGGTCGCCCCGGCAGGCGGGGCGGCTGGAACGCGCTGCGGGTCGAGCGGGTCGAGGGTCGGCGACATGGTGAGGACGCGCACGTCGGCGCGGCCGGCGAGGGCCGGGGTCAGAACCCGGGTGACCCAGCGCAGGGCACGGACGCTGCGATCCATCGCGCCGAGTTCCGTGAGGGCCCGCGCCACCGGCGAACCGGCTGCCGCACCCGAGGCCTGCGCCGCATCGAGTTCGGCCTGGGCAGCGGCCGTGACCGACCGGGCGGTGGCGATGGCGGCCTGGATGCGTGCCGCCTCGCCGGCGGTGATCGCGCTGGTGACCCCGGCCAGAGCCTCGGCCATGCGCTGCTGGCCGGCAAGCTCGCGGCTGAGCGCGGCCAGCTCACTGGCATGACTGCGCAGCTTCGCCACATCGCCCGACTCGGCGGCCATCGTGGCGAGAAGCCGGTCGGCGCGGCGCGGGGCATCGGGCCTATCGGCCGGATCGAGCAGCCCGAGCACCACCGCCTCATCGAGCCGGTCGCCGGGACGGGCCTGGAGATCCTGCGTCGCCATCGAGCCGCTGCGATCGACCAGCACGGCCACCACCGGCAGGACGCTGCGATCACGGACGATGGTCAGCACCGGCTCGAGCAGCAGCGCGATGATCGCTGCCGCAGCCAGGCCACGCAGCCAGGCCATGCGCTTGGCCGAAGCAGCCGGCAGGCTGGCGCGCTCATCCCGGCCGATGCGGGCGATCAGCCAGCCACCGGCCGCCGCCAGCGGCAGCACCAGCCAGGGGCTCCAGCCGACCAGATCGAGGGCGATGCTCATGCGCGGTTCCCTGCGAGCCGACGCTCGCCCAGCACGGTACGGCGGCTCCACAAGCCCTCGGCGGCGAGGACGAGCAGCGCGGCAAGGGCGAGCCAGCGCCACAACTCGACGCCTCCCCGGTCGGCGCCGGCGAAGGCAGAACGCACATCGCGCTCGTCAGTGGCGCGGACCACCGGCAGACCGCCAAGACAGCCCACGACCACCGCATCCGGCAGCGGATCGAGTGCGGATTCGCCGGCATCGGCGGCGACGGCGTAGAGGACGCTGGCATCGCCATCCTGGACGCGGTAGGCACCGATCTCCGGCAGGGCCGGGCTGCGTAGGGCCGAACGACCTTCCCAGACGGTGGGCTCGAGGGCGACGGGGCCGTGCGGACCGCTGGCCGTGGCGGCGGCGCCCGGAGCGCGCAGCGGCGGGGCGTAGACCAGGCGATCGCCCGGCCGGAGGTTGCGCGCCGGCAGCAGGATGGAGCCGAGATCGGCGACCAACCCACGCAGGAGTGGCACCACCGCCGGGGCGGCGGCCAGTCCGCTCACTTCCAGGCCCAGTCCGGTGGCGAGCATCGCTGAGCGGCCGAGACCGCGTGCCCGGCTGACGATCAGCGGATCGCCCTGGTCGAGGGCGAGCAGGACCTGGGCCGCCTGGCCACCACCCTGGGTGCTGGCAGGACGCAGGCGCCACCAACGACGCACCTCGACCGCGCGCAGGGTGTCGGCCGAACCGCCGGCAAAGGGCGCCATCGCCGGATGCCCGGCTTGCGGCCTGCCGGGCCGGGCCTGGCCCTCGGCCGGACCTTCGACCGCTGCTGGCAGGATGCCGTCGCCATCACGGTACCACGCGTTCGCTCCGGGCAGGGCACGGTCACCAAGGCTGTGCAGGACGCCGCCGCCGGCGGCGCAGAAGCGTTCGACTGCGCTGATCGTGGCGTTGTCCGCTGAACGCGCCTCGGTGATGACCACGGCTCGCACGCCGACCAGGGCGGCATCATCGAGCGCGTCGAGAGCGATGCGGCGAACCGCGAACAGTCCGTGCCCATCGCCCTGGGGATCGAGCGCGGCGGCGACCACCAGGCCGGGCCCGTCACCGCTGCCGGTGGCGTCGGCGACCAGCACTGGCAGGGCCTGCTCGACGCGCAGCGCCAGGGCCCGGCGGTCGTCGGCAGGCAGGGCATCACCGGCCCCGACCAGCACCGCCTCGATCAGGGCTGGTCCGGCGACGGGAAATACATGGCGCAGGGTCAGGTCGACCGACCCACCATCACCGACCACGACCGGCAGTTCGGAGATGGCTCGACCGTCGATCTCGACCTGCAGGCGCATCGGCACCGGCTCACGACGGCCACGATGCTGCACGCGGATGCGGATGTCGACCGGGACACTGGCCGGCACCAGGCTGCGATCCAGAGTCACGGCGGTGACGCTCCATGCGTCATCCTCGGGGGTGGCGGTCGGCTGCAGCAGGACCAGGCGGGGTCGCCCCCTGCTGCCATCCGCCGCGCCAGGTCCGCCGCCGCCAAGGCGGGAGCGCAGTTCCTGCCAGCGAGCGCGGTCGGTGGACTTCCAGCCGTCGTCGATGCCATCGGCGATCAGCACCAGCTCGGCGGCTGGATTGAGGTGGCGCTGCAGGCGTTCGAGCCCGGCGCTGAGCAGGGCCGGCAGGTCGCTCGACACCGCGGTCGGGCGCAGCGACTTCAACCGCGTCCGCACCGCCTCGAGATCATAGAGCGGATCCTCGGGCGGGGCGTCGATCGCCGACAGCGGCAACACCGTCACCTCGTCGCCCGGATGCAGGGTGTCGACATAGGCGCGCGCCAGGTCGAGAGCGCGGCCGAGGCGGCTGCTCGCGCCGCCATGCCCCGAAGACAGCGAGTCATCGATCAGCAGGACTGCGGCGACCGGGCCGCTACGGCCGATACCCGTCGCCCCGGCATCCACCGACGGTCGGGTGAAGAGCAGCGCCAGCAGCAACAGGGCAAGGGTGCGCAGCGCCAGCAGCACCCAGCGTTCAAGCTGCAGACGGGCCCGCGAGGCACGCAGCAGCTCCATCAGGTAGCGCATCGCGCCCCAGTCGAGGCGGCGCTCCTGGCGACGCCGGGCGACATGGATGATCAGCGGCGCGGCGGCGGCGGCAGCCCCGGCGAGCAGAGCGGGATTGAGCAAGTCGATCATCGCCCGCCCCTCTCATCCCCGCCCAGGGTGCGGGCGAGAACCACGGCAAGGTCGCTGTCGCATTGGCACCAATGCAGTGGCGCGCCATGGTCGGCGGCAGCCTGCTCGATCGCCCGGCGATGGGCGCGCAGGGTGGCGACATAGCCGGCACGGATGCGGTCGGCGTCGATGCGCAGGCGCTCCTCGCCTTCGAGACCATGGACCGCCAGCGCCCCGTTGAACGGGAAGGATTCCTCGGCCGGATCGCGGACCACGAACAGACGGACCTCCTGGCGGCGGTGGCGCAGATGCGACAGTCCGCGCGCCAGGCTCTCCGGATCGGTGAGTGCGTCGCTGATGATGATGACCAGGCCACGCCGATTGAGCTGGCCGGCGAGGGTGCCGAGGGCTTCGCCCAGGCCGGTCGGGCCTGCAGGGTTGGCGGCAGCGATGACGTCGATCAGGCGGAACAAGGCCGCATCCGAGGCCGAGGCAGGCAGCATCTCGCGCATCCCGGCATCGACGACGGCCAGGCCGACCGCGTCGCGGCCACGCACCATCAGCACGGCGAGGGCGGCGGCCAGGCCACGTGCCCACGGCATCTTGCCACCCCAGCCCATCGAACCCGAGGCGTCGAGCACGATGGTGGCGCGCAGACGCGTCTCCTCCTCGTACTGGCGCACCTCATAGCGGTCGCTGCGCGCCCACACCGCCCAGTCGAGGCGACGCAGATCATCGCCGGCCTGGTAGGGCCGGTGGCCGGCGAATTCGACCGAGAGGCCGCGGCGCAGCGAACGGTGGCGGCCGGCGAGGGCCCCCTCCACCGCCTGGCGGGCCGTCACCGAGACCCGGCCGAGGCGGCTGAGCACCTCACGCTGGATGTCGTCAAGCAGGGGCATGGTGTCGTTCCGGCCGCTTCTAACGTGCGACCTTCTCGATCAGCCGGCGTACCACCTCATCTGGATCGATGCCGGCGGTCTGGGCGGCGAAATTGGTGACGATGCGGTGGCGCAGCACCGGCGCGGCCAGCGCCGCGACATCGTCCTGGCTGGCATGGAAGCGGCCGTGCAGCAGGGCGCGGGCCTTCGCCCCCATGACCAGCATCTGCCCGGCACGCGGGCCGGCGCCCCAGCGCAGGTGGGCGGTGGCGTCCGGGACATCGGCGCCGCACCAGGCGGGCGGCGTAGGACAGCACCTGGTCGCCGGCCGGCACATCGCGCACCAGGGCCTGGATGCGGCGCAGTTCGGCGGCATCGAACTGCGGCACCGGCTTGCGTCCGCCGCGTCCGGTGGTCCGGCGCAGGATCTCGATCTCGTCATCAAGCTCGGGGTAGTCGACGCGGACAAGGAACATGAAACGGTCGAGCTGGGCCTCGGGCAGCGGATAGGTGCCCTCCTGTTCGATCGGGTTCTGCGTCGCGAGGACGAAGAAGGGATCGGGCAGCTCGTAGGTGCGCCCACGGCAGGTGACGCGGCGCTCCTGCATCGCCTCGAGCAGCGAGGCCTGGGTCTTGGGCGGGCAGCGGTTGATCTCGTCGGCGAGGACGATGTTGGCGAAGATCGGGCCGGGCAGGTACTCGTACTGGCGGCGGCCGGTCTCCGGGTCCTCCTGGATGATGTCGGTGCCGGTGATGTCGTTGGGCATCAGGTCGGGGGTGAACTGGATGCGGTTGAACGAGCACTGCAGCACCTGGCCGAGGGTCTGCACCATCACCGTCTTGGCCAGACCGGGGACGCCGACCAGCAGGCAGTGGCCGCGACACAGCACCGAGAGGATGAGCTGCTCCAGCACGTCGCGCTGGCCGACCACGACGTGGCCCATCTCCTCGAGCAGGCGATCGCGGGTCGCGCCCAGCTTGGCGACGAGTTCGGAGTCTTCGATGCGTTCCGGGACCGTGCTCATGGCTGTCTCCGGGGCCTGAACGACATGGCCCGGCGAGTGTGACATCCTGGACCCGGGCCCCCAGCCCGGCTAGCATCCGGCACGCGTGGAAGACGACCTTGATCTGTGGATGCAGGCGGCACAAGACGGCGATGCCGCAGCCTACAGCCGCGTCGTAGAGGGCACCCAGTACGCGGTGCGCGCCATCCTGCTGCGCGATACCGCCAGCCATGACCTCGCCGACGAGCTGGCCCAGGAGGCCTTCGCCACGGCGTGGGAGAAACGCGCCCAGTACCGCCCCGGCACCAGTCCGCGCGCCTGGCTGCTGTCGATCGCGCGCAGCCGCCTGATCGACCGCCAGCGCCGCCAGGAGCGTGAACGCCGCAACCTGCCCGACCTGGTGCGCCAGGAACTGCTGCGTCACCGTCCCGAGGACCAGCCGCGCGAGGCCATGCTTGAGGCCCTGCGCGCCTGCCTGCTCGAACTCGATGACGAGAACCGCCGGCTGATCGAACTGGTCCACTTTCGCGGCCTGACCTGCGAGGACGCCGCCGGCGAACTGGGCATCGCCCCGGCCGCCTGCCGTCAGCGCATGTCGAGACTGCTGCGCAAGATGCGCGACACCGCCACGGCGCGGATCGGGGGCTCGTCATGAGCCAGCCCGAGTCACGCATCGCCGACCGGGCCAGCGAGCTGGCCTCCGACTTCACCTCCGGGGACATCGACCGCGCCGGGCTCGAGGAGCTGCTTGGACTGCTCCAGCATCCCGAGCACGGCCGCACCGCCGGCGCGGCGGCGTGGTACGAGATCGACACCGCGGCAGCGGTACGCGCCTCGGAACCCAAGGTGTTCCTCGACCAGTTGGCGCTCCGCCTAGGCGGCAATGGCAAGGCTGTGGCCCGCGCCGTGGCCGAGCGCATCGGCCGGATCGCGCCCGGACTTCCGCAACTGTCACCGCCCAGCCCACGTCACGGCAGGACACCGCCGTGGTGGCTGCTCTTCGCCATCCCGCCTGTCCTCGCCGCACTCATCATCGGGATCTATCTGCACTGGTCGGCGACGCCGCCACCCCTGGCGACGGTCATTGCAATCGATGGCGTGGTCGGTGCGGACGACGGGGTCCTGATCGCCGGCCGCCAGCTCGAGGCCGGACCGCTGGTCGTGCCCGTGAACACCAGATTGAGCATCCGCCTGGATGGCGGTGGGACGATCATCCTCGCCGGACCAGCCAGTGCCGTGCTTGGTGGCGGCCAATGCGCCATCGCGTCGGGGCGCATCGCCGCCTCCGGGCCGGTGCTGCTCGCCCTGCCCGACGCGGCCGTCGTTCTCGCTCCCAGCGACCAGGTCGTGATCACCGTCGAGGATGGGACCTCGGCGATCGGCAGCCTTGCCGGCCACGCCCAGGTCGCCCCGGCCGGCACACGCAGCGAGTCGCTTGAGGCCGGCCTGGCACGCATCGGCCCAGCCAAGGCCATGCCCTGGAACAGCCCATCCTCGACCTGGTGGGAGGCCGAGATACCCACCGTCGAACCACCGGGCACCCGCCGGGTCGCCTGGGCCGACGCAGCTATCGTGCACAGCGTCGGCAGGTTGCGCGGTGAGGGCCGCCTCGCGGGACACGAACGGGAACTGCCGTGGAACGCTTCGCTTGTCCTGCGTCGGCGTCCAAACCACCTCGAAATCCTCGCCGACGGTGTTTCGCTTGGACGCTGGCCCGGGGCGTGGGCTTGGCCGGCTGGGCTGGACGCAAACCTGCGCCACGACGGGCCGGACGCCCGGCTTGGTGCCGCCCTGCGCTGAGCGTGCTGATCGTCAGGGCTTCAACGGGACATTGATCGCCGGCGGCTTGCCGCGCGGAATCGCACCCAGGGCCGGCAGGTCGCCGGGCTTGAGCAGCACGGTGGTGGCGCCGCCGCGCGTGAGCTGCACACCGCGCTCGCTCGAACAGATGATCTCATCGACCGCTGCGCCCAGGGTCACGCGCAGGCCATGGCCGTCGGCCAGGCGCTCGACGGTCGCGACAGGACCCCCTACCGGGCGCGGGATCAGCGCCCACAGCACCGGCGTCCCCGGCTTGGTCGAGATGCGTGCCCACTGCTGGATCTCGCCCCAGCGCCACGGCTTCGACCAACCCGGAGGCGGGCTCAGGACGCGGCCGTCGCTGTCGTGGATCTGCTTCTCCCAGGCCTCCGCCAGTTTGGCGTCCTCAGCGACCCCGGGCACCACAGCCTTGCCGCTCCGCTTGAAGCGTTCCTTGAAATCCGGACCGGGGATGGCGCTCCAACCCTTCTCGCTCTTGAGCGCCGCCATGCGCGCGGCCCAGTCAGCGGTCGATTCGCCGGCCTGGGCGATGTACTCGTCGCCGGGAGACAGCATCCATTCATCGTGGTAGAACCAGCGTGACATCTCGATCTTGGCCTCACTAGCCTCGACCAGATGCAACTCGGCGTCCTTGTCCCACTGACCGACGAAAGAGACTCCGCGCGCACCGGCAACGGCATCCCGAGCGAGGACATGGAGATTGATCTGCTGCGGCTCCTCGGACTGCGTCTCGTCGCGGACCACCAGGTAGTCCTGCAGGGGCGAGCCCTTCGGCTGCTTCACCAGCATGGTGAAGCGACGATGGATGATCGGAGTGGCGGCCTTGCGCGTCGGCCAGCCACGTCCGAACTCGTCGGTTGGCTCGATCGGATACTGCAGCAGATCCTGATTGACGCGCTCGGCAGCGGTGACGTCGGCGACCGGCGTGGCGACAAAGGCGCCGACGAAGGCCGTCCCGGTGATCTCCTCCTGGGTGCGGATATCTGGGCCACCCTTGTTGCTCTTCAGCGTCCCGCGCGCACCGAAGGTCATGCTGTTGTGCAGCGAGGCGCTATCGCCGCGCGGATGGTACGAGCAATTGTAATCGAGGGCGATCGGCGTGCCGGCGCTGTGGAAGTGGAATGAGAGTTCAGTGTTGTGGTCATGGCCACGTGCCGGGCCGGCCTTGGCGGTCAGGAAGCTGCCATCGACGCCGCCATTGCGCATGATGCCGCCAAAGCCGTAGAAGTGGCGGCTGCTCCAGTCGAGCTTGGCGGGATCGGTCGGCTTGATGGTGAACTCCTCGCCGGTGATCGCGCCCTTGAGGCCGCGCTCGGACTTGGCCTTGGGCAGCAACTGGGCGGCGGCCAGGCACTCGGCGGCGAAGGCGGGATCCTCCTCGGTCCAGAACGCTGCCAGCATCTTGAATCCTTCGCCGCCCATGCCTGAGTCCCAGCGATGGGTGTCGCCGATCGGCGCGGCATGGCGGCGGTCGATGCGCTTATCGAAGGGCGTGATCAGCATGCGCTGCTCGCGGCCGAAGCCCTTGCTCAGCGCATTCGCAGTGATGGCGTTGCCGGCCCCAAGGTTGCGATACATCTGCGCCGTCTCCATCTGCAGTTTGAAGGAGTAGCCGGCGTAGCCTGGACATTCCTGGCCGGCGCCGTCAGGCGCCCACAGCACGCGGCCGAGATCCTCGGTGAGGTTCTCGCGACCGTAGGCCAGCCAGCGCTCGGCATGCGGATGGTCGCGCATCGCCGCGCCGGCCATCACCCCGGGCATGTACTTGTCGGTGTGGAAGTTCGGGTTGCCCGGCGTCCAGCCGTTGTGCCAGCCCGGCCAGGCGTCGAGATCGGTGAGGATGTAGCCCATCGCCGCCTGCCACGCCCCGCCGACCGGACTGCCGCCCGAAAGGAGGTCGATCAGGCCCCAGGCGTTGGGGAACTGGCGCAGTTGCCGCGAGGTCGGATTAAGGAAGTCGTCCTGATAGCGGCGTTCGATCCACAGGTTCGGACTGGGCAGCTTGGGCAGGCTGATCTGCTCGCCGAGGATGGCGCGCAGCAGCTGGTTGTCCGGGCTGTCGAGCTGCTTGCGCAGCGCGCCGGCCTGCGACTCCTTCTCCTTGTCGCCCTTGACCTCGCCGAGCGCGGCGAGCTCACCCTTGAGGCGCTCGTATTCGGCCTTGGCCTCGAGCACCGCCTTGGCCCGCTCGCTGCCGCCGCCAGCCGCGACTTCGGCGCGGATCTTGTCGAAGGCGGCCTTGGACAGGAGGATGCCCGGCCCGGCCTTGGCGGGATCGCGCTTCCAGTCGAGGATGTAGCCGTTGACCTGGGCATCGAGGGTCCAGTCGGTGTGCCGACGGACCACGTTGTTGAGATAGCCGACATCCTTGCGCCGCCCGACGATGAAGGCGAAGCAGCGCTGGCCGTACCAGGTGCCGGATGAGTCGCCGTCGTTGCCGCCGCCGCCCCCGCCGTCATTGAGCGGAAAGCGGCACACCGCGCGGTTGCCGTCGAAGGCGTTGGCACTGATCGTCGCCTTGTAGGGACCGGTCCACTTCGAGGCATAGGCCGCGATCACGCCATAGGCCGGGGCTTCCGGCTCGACCGCCGGCTGGCCTTTAACCGGAGCGCCGCCGCGCGTGATGACGAAGTCCTGGGCGCCGCCTCCGCCCTGGTTCCAGCGCGGACGCAGCAGGGCGAAGGGCCGCCCCTTCTGGTCGGGCCGCGGCCTGGCCTCGACCCAGTTCTGTTCGATGTTGCCACCGAAGCTGTCGTAGAGGAACCAGCGCACCCAGGTGACGGTGTCGAGGGCGGCGAACTGGTCAGCCGGCACGCCCTGGGCCTTGGCCGCAGTCGCATCCGGCTTGCCGACATGCCACATCCACTGGTGCCCCCCCCAATCCGCAACGCTGGGGTCCGGCGGCAGGCGGTAGCGTTCCGCGACCTCGATCCACGGATCGCCGCCGACCACGCGGATGGCGACCTCGTAGCTGTGCTCGCGCTTCGCCACCTGCTCGGTGGGGATGGTGTTGGCCGGCCAGCGGAAGCTGTGCTTGCCGAGCAGCAGCGGCACCGCCGCGACCTCGCCGGCCTGGCCGGGTTCGGCGAACTCGTAGGTGATGCGGACATCGGCGAACACCGGCCCGCGGTTGAGCCAAGTGGTCTTCACCGCCGCCACCGCCGAGGAGCCCTGGAACCAGGCGCGGCCATCCCACGCCGTCTCGCCCTTCGGGCGCATGCCGGCGCTCCAGTGCGGCAACTGGTCGAAGCGCTTGCCCGTGACGTCGCCATAGGAAGCCAGGCGGAATTCGGCAACGCCGTTGTCGAGCACGGTCAGCCCGCCCTCTTCGCGGACGACCAAGTGCGGGGCGGCCTTCTCGCCTGGTAGCAACTCGTAGCTGATCTCCTTGGCCTCGGCCTTGACCGTGCAGATGAACCACAGGCGGTCGACCGGTTTGCCGGCGACCGTCACGCGCTCGACCTGGGCCGGGCGCACGCCCTCGACCCCGGCAATGCGCACGGCGATCGGCTCCTGCAAGGTTCCGCCCGGATAGTCCTGCGACAGCAGGTCCCACGACCAGCCCAGCCCAAGGCCATTGGGCAAGGTGCGGGATTCACCCGCGTTGAGGCAGACGAGGCAGAGGCAGGCGACGAGGATGCGCATCGCAGCATCCTCTGGCGGGCGCCGCTGCTGGCCAGAGGTCGATGCGGGCGGCGTCAGGGGAGAGTCATCTGCCCAGGCCACCCGCGCTAGCGAGTCGGCGCAACGCAGTGATGCCGGCTGGGACACATCGGTCCGGACCGGGGGCGAAATGCTCGATCGACCACCAACCTGCAAAACATGTCCGTGGCAAGGACTCGACCACTACTTCCCAGGCCACCGCCGGATCCAACCCACCCGCCGCAGTGGTACGAACATGGACATGCCGGATCCATGGAGCGAGGCGGACGATGCCGCCGGCGAGATCATCAGCGAGGCGTTCAGGATGCAGGATCAGCCCGAAGTTCGGCCGATCGACCGCCTGTACCAGCCGCAGGGCGTTGGCCTCGGTATCCATCAGGTTCCAGTCATGCAGTTCGGCCGCCAGGATCACAGGGCCGGCCGCATCACTGAGTTCGCGCAGCATGCCGACGGTACGTTCCCAGATCGCCGCGTCGGCGTCGCCGCCGCGCTTCTTGCCGGTGAAGATGCGGATGCCCTGCGCGCCAATGGCCGCCGCGCGGGCAAGCACGGCATGGGCGTGCGCCAGGGAGGCGGTGGCGGCCTCCAGGCTGCCGGTGAAGTCGTAGTAGCCTGAAACCATGGCCACGGGCGTACCGGCGAGTTCCTGTCGCAACCGCAGTGGATCCGCTGATCGGACGTGCGGCTCCCAGAATTCAACCCCGTCAGCCCCGGCAGCGCGGATGCGCGCCGCTGCGATCTCGGCCGGCACTTCGGGGCGTGGTTCAGCATCCCATCGACCCGCGCCCTGCCACGCGATGGAACAGGCGGCGATGCGCATGACTGGGCTGTAGCGCGACCTGGATGATGATCCATGGCTAAGCCCCGCCGGAGATTCTGCGCTTGGTTTCAGCAGAGCGGCGCTTGGATAGCCGCCATGCGCATCGGCCTCTGCTTCGACCGCGTCGTCTGCGATGACGCCACCATATTCAGGCAACTGGCCGGACATGTGGTGACCGATCTGCGTGATTGGCGCACGCGTCCGCAAGCGGAACTGCTCGACGCGATCCGCTCGTGCGAGGTTCTCATCACCAACAAGCACAGCCCGGCACTGCCCGTTGAATGCGCCGAGCAACCCGGACACCTGCGCTGGATCTGCCACACACGTGGCGTGGTGAAGGCCTATTTCCCGCGAGCCATCCTCGAACGTGGCATCCGCCTGACCAACTGGGGCGATGAGCCGGCCGCCGGCGTGGCCCAACTCGCCTTCGCCCTGCTGCTCGCCCAGATCCTGCGCCTGGCGGCTCGCGATCAGCGCACCCGCGGCCTGCCGGCGAAGCTGCCGTGGTCACCGCATCCGCTACGTTTCGATGGCTTCCGTCTCGGCCTCTATGGCTGCGGCGCAATCGGCGCCGCGATGGCTCGGCTGGCCGGCGCGGTCGGCATGCGCGTCGCGGCGCATGATCCGTGGGCCGAGCGGCTGCCCGACGGCGTCACGCGTTGCGCCAGCCTCGATGAGCTATGCGCCACGAACTGGGGCATCAGCGTGCATTGCGGACTCGGCCCATCGACCGAACGCTCGCTCGACGCCAGGCGCCTGGCCCTGCTGGCCGACGGCGCGGTAGTCGTCAACACGGCGCGAGGCGGCATCATCGACGAGCCCGCCCTGGCCGCCGAGGTCGCCAATGGCCGGCTGGTCGCGGCCTGCGACGTGATCACCGACGAGAAGGACTGGAATGCCTCCCCGCTCGCCCCCCTCCCGGGGGTGCTGCTGACCGGCCACGGCAGCCACCTGCCCACACCACCGCCCGGCGCCAGCGAGGCGCCGTGGTCGCTACCCGAATATGTGCTCAGCAACCTCAGCGCCTGGCAAGAATCCAAACCGCTGCTGAACGAGATCAGCCTCGAGCGCTACGACCGCACGACCTGATCGGGCTACCAGCGACCAAATGGCCTATGGCATCAGCGAACCAGCTTGCCATGCAACCCGGTCGCCACGCAGCTTCGCCGGCTGAGCGGTGAGCTGCGCAATGAGATCGAGCGCATGCGCGTGCTGCAGGCTGGCGAGCCACAGATGCATGCCATCCATGCCCAGCCCCTGATGAGAAGCTCTGCGCCGGCGGCAGCCGTCGCCATCCACCAAGATCGCATACCCCGCGCACCCGCTGTCGCCGAACGACGGCAGCGTCTGCTGAACGAGCTCCGCGCCAGTGGACGCAGTGCCCCACTGGTTGCCGCCAGCCTGCTCGACTGCCATGTCAACACCGCCCGTGAGGACTTGCGCCAGCTTGAGCGGGCTGGACTGGTACGACGAACCGGCACAGGTCGCACAGCGGTGTGGAGGCTGGTCGCGACCGGATGACGCCTGGCGGACAGGAGTTTCCAGTTGGTCACCCTGGGTTGCAGTCGGCCAATCGACCACGGAGGCAACCGAGGCAATCTCCGCAAGCCTACGCCCAAGGAGCCAGAACATGCGCATCGGAATCCCAGCCGAGACCAAGATCCGCGAACGCCGTATTGCCGCGACCCCCGCTGGCGTCCTCGCTTTGACTTCAGCCGGACACCAGGTGCTGGTGCAAAGCGGAGCGGGAACCGGCTCTGGCTTTGATGATGCCGCGTACCGCAGCGCCGGGGCGGTGATGGTCGCCACGGCGGCCGAGGCGTGGTCCGCCGAACTGGTGGTCAAGGTCAAGGAACCGCTGGCGGCGGAATACGCCTTCCTGCGGCCCGGGCTGATCCTCTTCACCTATCTGCATCTCGCCGCCGAGCGCGCC
>JFJP01006183.1_pt1 | contig 18406 bp, 20 predicted proteins | sample 431651 | NCBI WGS metagenome assembly JFJP01 (sample SAMN02602958, study PRJNA72255) | Microbial mat metagenome, whole genome shotgun sequencing project. | biome: fresh water; feature: sink hole; material: water; isolation source: purple microbial (photo- and chemosynthetic) mats found in...
CAGGCGCAAGGAGTGTCAGGCCAAGCGTGCCATTCTTCACATTTGTGGTGGATGTGGCACGCTGCCCCCGGTTGGTCACGCCTTCGTACAGGCGGTCACCCACCAACTGCTCATAACGAACGGTGGCGTCAAACAAGGGGTGAGACACGTTGACTGCAGTGACTACAGCACCGAGCGAGCCAGCTTCTTTGACGTGAACAACGCCTGCAGTTGTCTTTTCTCGCCACTGTGAATCAACAACACCAACCGACTGATCGACTCTCCAAGTGAGCCCATCAAAGCTGGATGCATGGCTTGTTGAAAGCTGCAACAAACCACACAACACAAACGACAAAGGGCCCAAGGCCCTTCGTGTGTTGCCGCTTGCGGTTAAAGCACTTCGTTCCATGAAACGAGCTTGCTTACCTCATAGACCCCATCGTTGGCAGCATCCAATTCAATCAACACCCGGCTACCGGAACTTGCTGTGAACCGCATTTTTCCACCTGATGCAGTTGTTGCAGCAGCCACGCCCGAAGTAGGGTACCCCGTGGTGGAAGCAAACGGCTGCAGGGTTTGAATGGTCACTGAGTTGCCGCCAAGGCTGGGCACGGTCAAACCACCATTCATCGTCATTGAAACAGTTGAGGCACGAACAGACATGACCATCTTGTAATTAGCATATTGGAAAGTATCTGTTTTCCCACCTGAAGAAACAGAAGAAACCATGCTTGGTATGTTGATCGACAGCTCGCCACTAGAGAAGCTTGCGTTAGCCACACTCATCGTCATCGAACCAGAACTTTGGTAAGTGGCAGCACCTGCGCTGGCGCGAAAATCATTCGTAGATGCATCGATAGTTAAAGAAAATGGGTAACTATCGATGTTTCCATTGACGCTGCTAATTCGCATAGTCATTGCGCCATTCAGAACAGCACCATCCTCACGGCAATTGTTGGCGGTGATTGTGATGACATCGCCTGAAGATGGGTTGTATTCGTCCCTCACGCTACCGGAATAGCGAACAGAACCTCCACCGGAACAAGCCTCGGATTCACTCACTTCCACACCCGACAGATAAGCTGGCTGCTTGATTGCTTGCAATGCAATAGGGTACTTTTTTTGCACAAATTGAGGAAATGTCATGCCAGCGCTTACTTGAGTGCCGGTCAAGAACCCAGAAAAATCTGCAAGCGTACCTGCGTTGGAGGAGCCTCCCAAGACCTCTTTCCCTGCAACCTCGTAATTTGCTGCAGTCAATGCAACACTGGGACGCTCGGAAACAGGACTTGGGCCGGCATCGCCACCGCCTCCACACGCGGCCAATACGGAGACCATCGCGACTGAAATTGCAATTTTTTTCATTTATCAACCCTTTACGGCTCGCAGAGTCCCATGAAACGGGAACCGCTCCTCCCTGGAGCAAATGTGTGTTTTTGAACGGTCAAGAACTGTAACACCCGACACATCTGAACATTCTTTTGTCAGCTATCCATGCACGGCATGATTACGAGGATCGCACTTTCACCAGCTATCACTCGAACCTCGATTTGGGCAGCATCCATCGGCCCGGTTGGCCGGGCAGCTCGATGAAACCAAAGTGCTGGTAAAACGCAGCCGCCGCCTCGGTTTTGGCATCGACCACGATGGCGGCCACAGCAAGTGTCTGGCTGGCAGCCAGCACGCGTTTGCAGGCATCGGCCAGCAAGATGCCACCCAACCCGGTGCCTTGTGCCTGTCGGCTGACCGCCAGGCGACCCAGCAAGGCCACGGGCACCGGGTAACGGGGCATTTTTTTGCGCCATACGACGGGCAAGGTTTGCGCAGCCACGCTGGCTGCGCTCAGGGTGTAAAAGCCCCACACCTGTTTGGGCTCTTCCACAGGGCCCGCCACAAACACCCGGGCCACGCTGCGCCTAATGTCCTGCGAGGCGTAGCGTTGCAAGTACTCGTCCAAAGCGGGCTCGCCGCAATCAAAACCCGTCGTTGACCATTCGGGGCTGAACGCATGAATGCGGTACACCGTCACCGCACCTGTTCGCTATGAGCCTGCATGGCGCGCTGCAATGCCGGGTTGCCAACGGCCGGGGCATCGAGCGCATCGAGAAAGGCCGCAAAGTCGCTCTGTTCCAGTGTGATGGCCTCGTGCGCCTGCACCACCGACTGGGCCTGCACCACGGCATGCCTCAGCACAAACTCCGACACACTCATGTGTGCATAGGCAGCAGCTTTGTCCAGCAACCGGCGCATGTCCTGGTCGCAACGGATGTGCAGGCGGGTGTCTTTGGTGAGGGTGGTCATGGCAACGTCCTGGCAGCGGATGGAGTATTGTGCCTCAAGGCGGGATTTTGTGCACCATTTGTGCGCACACGTTGCTACCTGTACAGCCAATTAAACCTGTGCAGCCGAGGTAACCCGCTCAATCAGCGGGTCCAGCAGCGTTGTCGCCATCATCCGTCTGCCTGCCGCGCCGGTCGCGCTTACCGGTGCGCTTCTTGGGCGGCTTGCGCGCTGCCTTTCTCGCGTCGCGGGCCTCGTCGGCTTCCACGGCCAGTGCCTGCCACTCGGCAAATTCATCGGGCAGCTCCAGCGTGATGCGACCCAGCGCGCCGGTGCGCAGGTCGGTGATGACGCGCTCTGCCGCTTTTTGCCAGTCCACATGCCCGCCTTTGCCCACAGCTTGCACCTTGCCCGCAATGGCCTCCAGCAGTTGTTCGTCGGTGAGAGATGCCACCTCGTCCACTGTTTGTGCCAGCTTGTAGCGGGCTTTCAGCAGCGCGGCATAGGGTTTGGCGACGTAGTGCAGAAACTCAAGCGCCACCTCAGGCTCGTCGTAGGCGTTCTTGCCTACGGCTCCGCTCACGGCCAAGTTGAAGCCGCTGCGCTCGACGTTGATGCGCGGCCACAGCATGCCGGGGGTGTCGTACAAATAGAAATCGTCGGCCAGCACAAAGCGCTGTTCGTGGCGGGTCACACCGGCTTCGTCGCCGGTTTTGGCGGTTTTGCGGCCCACCAGGCTGTTGATGAGTGTGGACTTGCCCACGTTGGGCACCCCGCCAATCAGCACACGCATGGGCTTGACCATGCCGCCGCGCAGCGGGGCCAGCTCAAAGCAGCTGTCGCGCAGGCGCTGAACAGGCTTCTTCTCGCCCACACCGGGGTTGGCGCTGAGGGCAAAGGCCTGTGTGCCGGGCTGGGCGTTGTAGTGGGCCAGCCAAATGTCGGTGCGCTCGGGGTCGGCCAGGTCTTGTTTGTTCAGTACCTTGACGGTGGGGCGGCCCGCCGTCAGCTCGGCCAGCATGGGGTTGGCACTCGACCCCGGCAGTCGGGCGTCGAGCAGTTCAATGAACACGTCGATGTCTTTCACCCGCGCCTCAATGGCTTTGCGGGTGAGGTTCATGTGGCCGGGGAACCATTGAATGGCCATGGGCTATGCGCTTTCTGTATAGCTAAAAAGCCATACCAGACCCGTGGCGGAGGCAGGCCCTGCCCCAAGCGGCGGGGTGACACGTATTCCTGCCGGTAAATCTCGAAGGGCATGGAGTCGGTGTCTTCAATGGCCTTCTGGTCTGCCAGGCTCTGACGGGTTTCGGCCTCGAAGGCCGCCTGTTGCTCAGGCGTCCAGGGCAGGCCCAGCAGGTGCTGGTGGGTGTGGGCCGAGCACTCGCGCACAAAGCCCACAAACGACTGGTCGGGGCGCGCACGCACACCGGCCAGCACACGGGCAGAGGGGCTGGTGTCCAGCGCCGTCAGGCGCGCCACCATGGCGGCCAACGCGTCGGCGTGGGGCGTGCCAACGTCAGCTTCGCGGTCCAGCCGCTGGGCCACGGGGGCCATGGCGGCCAGCAATTCATGGCCCCAATCGCTCAGTGCCACAAGCTGGCCATCGCGTTGCAACTGCAGCCCTGGCTCGCGGCCCCTGGCAGCGGTCAGGTGCTGGTTGTGCGCCATCTCGGCCACCTCGGCCGGGGTGTCGTTCGCGCTGTCGGACACCAGGCAGTGCAACAGGAACGTGTCGAGGAAGCGCAGCGTTTGCGCGTTGATGCCGATGGGCTCGAATGGGTCGAGGTCGAGCAGGCGAACTTCCACGTACTCCACGCCACGTTCGCGCAGGGCGTGCAGCGGGCGCTCGCCTTGTTTGATGGTGCGCTTGGGGCGGATGGTGCCGTAGAACTCGTTTTCAATCTGCAGCAGCGTGGTGGCCAGTTGCAGGTAGTCGCCACCGGGGTTGCGGATGCCCAGCGCCTCGTACGCCGGCCAGGGGCGGGTGAGCGCGTCTTGCAGGCTGGCGGCATAGCCTTCCAGACCGTTGTAGCTGACACACAGCGAGGCCTGCGCGTCGCTCTGGTAACCCAAGCGACCCATGCGCAGCGACGTGCCATGCGGCATGTGCAGCGTGCGCCCGGCCAGAACCTGCAGTTCGTGCTCGCGCCCCTCCACAAAACTGCCGCACACGGCGGGCGACGCGCCCAGCAGAACCAGCAGCAAGAAGGCGTGGCGGCGGAAGTTGCGGATCAGGCTGAAATACTCGGCACTGCCCACACCCGGCATGGACCAGTTGTAGTGAATGCCCGAAATGGTCTGCATGCGCCGCCCGTAGCGGTGGCCCAGCGCCCCACGTTGGAGCTGCCGTAGCGCCCCAGCGGAATGGTTTCGTCGGTGGGCAGCCCACACGGCATGCTGGAGGCCCACAACATTTCGTCGCCCTGGGCAGCCAACGTGCGCAGCGTGAACTGGTGGATGCGGGTGAGTTCGTCCAGGCAGCCGTCCACGCTGGCGTGAACGCCAGTGATCAGCTCCAGCTGGCTCTCGCTGTAATCGGTGGTGATGTGCGGGTGTGTCAGCGCCGAACCCAAGCCCGCCGGATGGGGCGTGAGGGCCAGCAGGCCGTCGGGGCGCGAGCGCAAGCTTTCTTTTTCAATGCCACGGCGCATGCCTTGCAATTGGGCGGTGGGCAGCGCTTGCAGGCGCTCGGTCATGAGGTGAGAAGGGGTCAAAGACATGGCGGGAAGTTACCACGCATGCGTGAAACAGCGGGCAGAGTGCGACACAGCCACCCCCTAAACTACGGCCATTACCGTTAAACCAAACACCAATGCCATGATTCGTACCCACATCGCCGCCACCCTGACAGCCGTCCTCAGCCTGAGCGGCGCTGCCCTGGCACAGCCAGCCGCCGAAACCCTGCCTTCTGGCGTGAAAATCCAGCACACCACGGCAGGCACAGGTGCGAGCCCCAAGGCCAGTGACACCGTCAAAGTGCACTACCGTGGCACGCTGGCCGACGGCAAAGAGTTCGACAGCTCCTACAAGCGCAACGCCCCCGCCACCTTCCCGCTGGGTCGCGTGATTCCTTGCTGGACGGAAGGCGTGCAAAAGCTGAAAGTGGGCGGCAAAGCCACCCTCACCTGCCCGCCTGCCACTGCCTATGGTGCCCAGGGTGCGGGCGGTGTGGTGCCTCCCAACGCCACGTTGACCTTCGAAGTGGAACTGCTGGCCATCGGCGGCTGAGCACCCAGCCAGGCGCGACCATGACTGTTGCCCCGTTTTTCACTGCACGCCTTGAGCCCACGGGCGAGCAGTTCGATGCGTGGCCCGACCGCTCGCTTCTGCAGTCTGCAGAGGAAGGGCAGGTAACCTGGCCCAGTTCGTGCCGCAACGGCACCTGCCGGACCTGCATAGGGGTGCTGGTGTCCGGCACGGTCAGCTACATGGTGGAGTGGCCAGGCCTGAGCACCGAAGAAAAGGTCGATGGCTGTGTACTGCCTTGCGTGGCGCACCCCACTTCAGACGTCTTGCTGCGGGCACCGGGCCCTTGACGGACCACGAACTCCACCCGCTACCATAGACGCATGAGATCGTCCAAGGACCCAGACTTTGGTGCCACCGGCCAGTTTGAACTGACGGGTGTTTACCACTCTGACCGCAAGGCAGATGCAACCTTTGCAACCACCTTGGGGATGGAGCGCATCAAGTCGCTTTTGCTGCTGGGAGCGGGCGAAGCACACTTGCAGGTGCTGGTGCAACTGGCCAAGCACCGCCGATCTGACCTTGATGTGACGCTGGTCACGCCTTGGTGTTTCAAAACCAGCGCCGCCATGGCAGTCGGCTATGTGGCGGGAGACCATGCCCTGAGCGACTGCCAGATCAACCTGGAAAACCTGGTGGCCAATTCAGGCGTGCGTTGGATCAGCGCGCGGTGCAGTGGTCTGGATGCAGCCACTTCGACGGTCATGCTCGACTACGGTGCCCATGGCGCCACCGTCAGCGGGCAGCGCACCAGCTCATTGGTGGGAAGACCTGCCGTGCTCACGGCAGACGTGTTGAGCATCGACACGGGCACCGTTCTCGAACGCAAGCGACTGGAAGCTTGGTTGCCCGGTGCCTTTGACCACGCGCTGCACTACAAACCCACAGAGCAATTCATCAACCGCTGGACACAGGTGGTCAACCAAGCCAAATCGCAGCCTGGTAGCGCTCTCAGGGTGTGTGTGGTGGGGGCAGGCACGCCAGGGGTCGAATTGTGTTTTGCCATTCGCCACGGGCTGAAACGGGCCGGCGTGGAGCATCGGGTTCACTTGGTGACGCATGACAACGGCGTGGCTTCAGACCAACCCATAAGCGTGCAAAAACGCGTGGTCGCGATGCTCAAAAAGCAAGGCATCACAGTCATTGAAGCGCGGTGTCTTCAAGTGAGCGAACAGGGTCTGCGACTGAGCGGCTCCACGACGCTGGAAGCCCAAGCCGTTGTGCTGGCCATGGGAGATGAACCGCCGGAATGGCTGGCTCACAGCGGCCTTGCCGTGGACAGCATGGGGCGGGTTGAAGTGAATTCACAGCTGCAAAGCACCTCACACCGCCGCGTCTTTACCACCGGTTCGGTGGCGGCTCTGGCTGGCCAGCCCCATGCCAAACCTGGCATCAATGGTCAGTGGGCTGGCCATGACCTGGCACTGAACCTGATGGCCACGCTCAGCGACCAACCCCTGAACAAACACACTCCGGCCAACAACAATGTGTCTTTCGTGAACTGCGGTGGCGAGCACGCGATTGCGGGCTGGGGGCCCATCAGTTCCGAGGGGCATTGGGCGTGGCAGCTCAAGCGCCGACAGGACAAAGCGCTGCTGGCCAGCTACGAGCTGTGATCCTTCCGCCAGATTGGCACCATGAACAACCCCTCCCACCTGCAAACCGTTTCGGGCACACCCACCACACTTGGCCGGTTTGAACTGAAAAAGGTGTTGGGCCGGGGCGCGCAAGCGGGGGTCTGGCTGGCGCATGACCCCCGTTTGCAACGCAACGTGGCGCTCAAATTGCTGCATTCGCCGGCAGATGGCAGCTTGCTGCCAGAAGCTCAGCATTGGTTGAAAGAAGCGCGCAACACCAGCCGACTGGCCCACCCCCACATCGTCGCGCTGTTCGAGGCTGATGTGTTCGAAGGTCGACCAGGCCTGGTACTGGAGCTGGTCGATGGCCCTACCCTGGCGCAACGGCTTCAGCAGGTTGGTGCGCTGCCTGCCGAGCAGGCGGTGGCAATCATGCTGGAGGTTCTGGCCGCGTTGCAGCACGCCCACGAACAGGGTGTCGTGCACCGCGATCTGAAACCATCCAACATCTTGCTGAACGCATCCGGTCACGCCAAGGTCACCGACTTTGGCATTGCCACACGCACCGAGGCCACGGCAAGCGTCGGAGGTACCCAGCCCGCAGGCATTGAGGGGTCCCCCGGCTACCTCTCGCCGGAAGCCGCACGGGGCGAAAGGCCCAGGCCAGTGAACGACGTGTTTGCCGCTGGTTTGGTACTGGGTGAAATGCTGCTGGGTCATCCCATGGTGGCAGAGGCAGATCCGTACCGCGCCATTTACCGTGCGGCGCACGAAGACCTGGAGTTGCCGCAGGATGCAGCCCACCCCATCGACAGCGCGCTTCGCGCCGTGGTGCAACGAGCCCTGGCCCGCGACCCTGGCCAGCGGTACGCCACGGCGGAAGACATGACAAAGGACCTGAACGCTTGGATGTCGGCTGCGTCAGACGAGCCTGATGGATCCCCTTCAGAACATTCGGGCAGTGCAACGCTCGAGTTTCTGCTCAGACGGATGCGCCGCACCAGCGACTTTCCCGCCATGTCGGCCCAGATCCTGCGCGTGCAAAGCCTTGCCAGTTCGGAGAACGAAAGCCTCAACAGCCTCACCAGCGAAATCCTGAAAGATGTGGCGCTGACCAACAAGCTGCTGCGCATCGTCAACTCAGCGCATTTCAGCCATGTGGGCGGGGGCTCCATCAACACGGTGTCGCGCGCTGTGAGTCTGGTGGGGTTTGCGGGTATCCGCAACGTGGCCATGAGCCTGGTGCTGCTGGACCACATGGAAAACAAGGCCCATGCCAACCAGCTCAAAGGCGAGTTCCTGCGCTCCCTCATGGCTGCCTCTCTGGCTGCCGAGCTTGCGCCACACCAACGCGGCGACACAGAGGAACTGTTCATTGGCGCGTTGTTCCAGAACCTGGGGCGGATGCTCACCGAGTTCTATTTTCCCGATGAAGCGCAGCAGGTTCGCCGCGCCATGGCTGCTCCCGGCAACGCCTCGGAAGAGCGTGCATCCACCACGGTATTGGGTATCAGCTACGAGGGACTGGGCCAAGGAGTGGGCCGAACCTGGGGTCTGCCTGCCACCATGCTCAAGCTCATGCGAAAGCCCAGCGGCCCCCCCCCTGGCCGCGTGCCCACCGACCCGGTAGAGCGTATGCACTGGCAAACACTGGCCGCCAATGATCTGGCGGATGTGTTCCTGAAGGCCACAGATGGAGAAGTCAAAACCCAGTTGCAAAAAGTGGCGGCACGTTACGCGGCTTGCCTGGGTCAAGGATCTGACACACTCACCAAAATCACCCTGCTCGCACGCGACAAACTGGCCGCCGGTGCAGATGCCATCGGGCTGCGGGTGCCCGCCAACTCTCCCGCAGCCAGGCTCCTGCACTCCGCCAAGGCCATCCAAGCCAACAGCATGGCCGGGGAACACACGCTGCAAGCCAACGCGGAACTGCCAGGCGGCACCCCTTCTGCAGAAGCTGCGCCGGGCCCGTCGACTGCGGACCGGGCCAACCAGACCGCCAACCTGCTGGCCACGGGCGTACAAGACGTGACCAACGCCATGGTGGCGGACGACTTCAAACTCAATGACGTCTTGCGCATGATTCTGGAAACCATGTACCGCGCCATGGGTTTCCGGCAGGTGCTGTTCTGTCTCAAAGATGCCCACAGCGATGCCTTGGTGGGCCGCCTGGGTCTGGGCGAAGGGGCAACCGAGGCCGCTCACCGATTCAAGGTGGGGCTGCGAGAGCCCAACAACCTGCTGACTGTGGTGTGCAACAAGGGGTTGGACACGCTTATCCACGACGCCCACGCCCCCAAAGTGGCAGGCAACCTACCTGATTGGTACCGCCAGCACATCAACGCCCGTTCGTTCATGCTGCTGCCGTTGTTGCTCAAAGGTGCACCGCTGGGTCTGATTTATGCCGACCAGATGCAGGCAGACAGCATCGTGCTCGACGATAAAGGCTTGGCGCTGCTGAAAACCCTTCGCAACCAGGCGGTGATGGCCTTCAGACAGGTGCGCGGCTGACGGGGTTCAGTTGCTGGTAGCCACCTGAAGGCCTGCGGCGCGCCATTCAGGAAATCCCCCACGGAACCAGTTCACCTGCGTGTAACCGGCCTTCAGCGCCGCGAGACTGGCTTTGTAGCTCTTCCAGCACTCTGCACCGTTGCACGCAAACACCAACGGTGTCTGTTTGTTGGCCGGCAGTTGCGCCAGATTGAACTGGTCATCGCTGGCTTTGAAATCGGCGTCTTTGGCGCTCTTTTCCACATAAGGCACCCACACGGCACCTGCAGGACGACCCGCCTTGAACTCTGCCTCAGTGCGGGTGTCCACGTACACAGCACCCGCTTGGAGCAAACGCACCACGGCAGCCGCATCTGGCACCTGAGCACCGGGCAAGGTACGTGGTGTGAAGTAACCCAGGGTGGCCACGTAATCGAAATCAGCCACGGCCAGGTGGGTGGGTTTGGGGGAACCCGCAGCAGGGAGCGATTCGGCCAGTGCCGCCGCAAGCAATTCAGCGCCGGGTTTGGCTCCGTCTCGCAAGGCAACACTGAGCCCAGGTACCACACGGGTTTGCATGACCACCTTCACTGGCTCTCCTGCGGCAACCCAACGATCGAAAACCATTCGCTCCACCGCCACCACTTCGCATCGTTTGATCTGCAGGCATGGCAACAGTGCGTCCTGGTACCGTGTCTGATAGACGCTGCCGAAGTGGCGCTTGAGCGTGGTGTTCGCCGCATTCAATTCGCCACGCAAGAGGTAGGTCACCACACTGTCCTGGCTGGGCAAGCCCACGGGTTTGCCGGCTGACTGCGCCAGCGAAGAAACCGGGTTGCTGCTCAACGCCACCAGCACCGCCTGCACAGGTTTGTCGATGCCCGCCACGGGCGAATAACCAAAACGCAACGCAGTGCCCGCGACATGAGCAGGCGCCAGGTAAAGATCATGCAGCCGCGCGCGACTGGCGGCCAGGTCTGCCGTGGCGTCTGTGGACAGCCCGACCACCACACCGCTCACCTTGAGTTTGGTCAGTGCCTGCTCGACGGCCTGCTTGTATTGCGAATACACCACAAAACGGGACTGTTCCCCTTGGTCGCCCGGGTTGATGAGTACCTTGAATGTGGGCTGCGCGCCCACAGACAGGCAAACAGCCAAAGTCAGCGCAGCGGTGCAGGCAATGCGTACCAGTGTCATGCGGAAGGGTTCCATTGAGGTGTCGGACCACCAATATAGAGCAGTAACAGCCTCTCGGCAGTGGTCATCAACCAAAAGGGGTTGGCCAGCCCAGCAGGCTGCTGGCGGCCTCGGCCCGCGTGCGAAGGTCGTCCGCATCGCGCCCGCCCAAGTGGACGATGCCGTAGCGGTGGCTGCCCAACCATTTGTAATCCCGGGCCAACCCAGAGCCTTGCTTGGGGAACGTGAACAGCAAGGCGTCCGCAAACGCCTGTGCCAGCGCGTGGCGCTGCATGGGGGTCGGTTCAGGTGGCGCTGGTTGCGTCGCATCAAAGTGTCGGTACACCAGGCTGGACGCAGCCCCCGCCGTGGGCGCCTGGCGCGGCAACTGCGCCGGGTCTTGTCCCCGCGCCAATGCCAGCGCCACGGCATGCAGATCCAGCCCCAACACGCGCAGGTACAGGTCTGAAAACTGTGCGGCCATGCGAGGGTTGAACTCGATCACGCTCAACCGGTCGGTGGCGGGGTCGTGAAAAAACTCCATGTTGAACAACCCATGGGTGAAGCCCACCGCTGCCAGGAAGCGCTGAGCCACGTCCAGTGCGCGGCGCTGCACCGCCGGGTCCAGGCGGCTGGGCAGGTCAAAACGCATGAAGGCCTGGGTGCCGGGGTACATCACCGCATCCACCACCCCCACGGCGCGGGCCTGGCCCTGCCACACATAGCCATCCAGGTTGTATTGCAGGCCGGCCACGGGCTCTTCCAGCATCAGCCGGTGGGCACTGTGGCGGGGTTTGAGCCGCTGGCGGGCCATGCGTTCGAAGGGCTCCACCAGGCGGCGGATGATCCACAGTTCGCGCCGCCCGAAGCGGGTGTGGGCATGCAGTTCTTCGCGCGAGTGCACGGTGCGGGCCAGCACCGAAAACGCGGCCTTCACCGGTTTCACAAACTGCGGATAGCTCAACCCTGCAGGGGCAGGTGCGCCGTAACGGGCGTCGAGCACCTGATAGGCAGGTGTGGCCTCGGGTGCCACCTGGGCCAACACCTCTCGGGCATGCAGCTTGTGCTGGCATGCCAGCACAGCGCTCACAGGCGTGCCGGGCCAACCCATGCGCTCGGCCACCAGTGCAGCAGCCAAAGCCCCAAACTGCTCGTGGCTGGAGGTCACTGCACCCCAGCGCCGGCGGCTGGCTTCAGCGGCCAGCCGACGGGTGAACCGGTCAAAGTCAAACCAGGCCAGCGCCATGTTGCTGGGAAACGAGAACAGGTCAAACCCCCGGCTGTCGTGCCAGGCCGCATCGGACTGGCGGGCAAAACCGGCCACGTCCCAGTCGTGGTTGAACAGAATGAGTGTGCGTTGGTGGTGGGGCATGAACGCGTCAGCCGTTGGTCGGGCGCGTTGCGGCAGGGGCACCGCCCACCTTGAGCGGGCGGTCTTCAAACTCGGTGTTTAACACCACGGTGCTGGTGGTGCGCGCCACACCGGCGATGGCTTTGATCTGATAGAGCACGTCTTCCAGCGCCCGCGCGTGGGTCACGCGGATTTTGGCCAGAAAGTCGTATTCACCGGCCACGCTGTGCAGCTCCATCACCTCGGGCATGTCGCGCAGGCGGGGCACCACCTCGCGACAGTGAATGCCGCCATCATTGCGGATGGCCACAAACGCGGTGAAATTGAGCCCCACACGCTCGGGGGCCACGCGCAGGCTGAAGCGCTCGATCACGCCGCGCTCCAGCATTTTTTTCACACGCTCGTGAACGGCGGCGGTGGACAGGCCCACCTCCAGGCCCACGTCGGCGTAAGAACGTCGGCTGTCAGAGCCCAACGCCGAAATAATTCTGGCATCCACGTCATCCAACGGTAAATTTACTTGCATGGGCATTTGATCTTGGATAAAGTTCGGCACAAGCCATCACCACCGAATATTTTCAACGAAAGCGGTCGACATGCCGACATTTTTCAAACTCGACACCCCAGCGGCATTCAAGGCACGGCTGTGGCTGGCGCTGCTGCTGGTGTACGTGGTGTGGGGCACCACGTATTTCGGGTTGTCGGTGGCTCTGAAAAGCATGCCGCCATTGTTCATGAACACCAGCCGCTTTCTGGCGGCCGGGCTGTTGATGTTGGCACTGGCCCGATGGCAAGGTGCCGCCCTGCCCACCGCGCGGCAGTGGCGCAACTCGGCGCTGGTGGGCGGGCTGATGGTGTTGCTGGCCATGAACCTGGTGGGTTTTGCCCAGAAACTGGGCATTGGCTCGGGCCTGATGGCCACAGTGGTGGCCACCATGCCCATGTGGCTGACGCTGTGGACCCGCGTGGGTGGCGAGCCCGTGCGCACCAGCAGTTGGGTGGCATTGGCGCTGGGCGTGGCAGGGGCACTGCTGCTGGCGCTGGAAGGCGACTTTTCCGCCACCTGGCTGGGCGCACTGCTGGCGTTTGGCGCACCTCTGTGCTGGAGCCTGGGTTCGTATGCGTCACGCAAGCTCGATTTGCCCGAGGGTGCCATGGCCCCCGCAGCCCAGTGGTTGACCGGCGGCCTGCTGGGCGTATTGCCCACCGTGGTGTTTGACGGCACATCCCCCTGGGCGGGCGCCAGCGCCAGCGCCTGGATGGCGTGGGTCTATTTGCTGGCCATGGGTACCCTGGTGGCGCTGAACGCCTACCTATGGCTGCTGAAACACGCCAGCCCCACGCTGGCGGGCAGCTACTCGTTCGTCAACCCTGCAGTGGCCCTGCTGGTCGGTGTGTGGTTGGGCAATGAAACACTCACCGGCTGGGTGTTTGCCGCGCTGCCGCTGATTGGTCTGGCACTCGCCCTGCTGCTGTATGGCCCGCAAATGGGCGGGGCATGGACGAAGTTCTATGATGCGGCTCGTCGCCTGTTGGGTGCAAAATGCACCTCGGGTGTGCCGAAGAATACATAGTGAACTTTTCATGACCAACAAGCGCCAGAGCACTGAAAACCTTGAAATTTCACAACCTGGCGCACCGCAGGCCTCCCACACACCTCAGGTCGCGTTGGTCACCGGCGCGGCACGGGGCATCGGCCTGGCCATTGCCACGCACCTGCTGACCAGCGGCCACCGCGTGGCTTTGCTCGACTGGGATGAAACAGAACTGGCCACAGCCCACCGCGGGCTGTCTGCGCTGGGCGAAGTGCTCCACATCGCTGCCGACGTGACCCAGCCGGCCCAAGTGGAAGCTGCCGTGGCCCGCATCCAGAACACGTGGGGCAGACTGGACGCGCTGGTCAACAACGCCGGGGTGGCCGTGTTCAAGCCCATTGGCGAGACCACGCTGGAAGAGTGGCAGCACGTCATGGCGGTCAACCTCAACGGCCCCTTCATCTGCACCCAGGCCTGTGTGCCACTCATGCTGGCCAGTGGTGTCGGGCCTGCGCGCCAGCACCCTGCGCGTGGCCTATGGCACCAGCAAGGCCGCGCTCATTCACCTCACCAAGCAGCAGGCGGTGGAGTTGGGCAACGCGGGCATCCGCGTGAACGCCATCGCCCCTGGCCCGGTGGAAACCGCCATGGCCAAGCTGGTGCACACCCCCGCCATCCGCGCTGACTATCGCGACGCGATCCCCCTGGGCCGCTACGGCACCACCGACGAGATTGCTGCCACCGTGGCTTTTCTATGCAGCCCGGCGGCCAGCTACATCAACGGCCAGGTGCTGGCAGTAGACGGTGGCTTTGATGCGGCGGGTGTGGGCCTCCCCACCTTGCGCGGCGAAGGCCGGAACTGAGAGGCAGACGGTGGACAGCCTGAGCCAACTCGCGCTGGGTGCCGCGTGCGGGCTGGCCGTCATGGGCCGCCGCACCGCCGCCTGGAAAGCGGCCGTTTGGGGCGGCGTGGCGGGCACCCTGCCCGATCTCGACGCGCTGGTGGACCATGGCGACGCCGTTCTGAACATGGTGTTGCACAGGGCTGAAAGCCACTCCCTTCTGTTCCTGGCCCTGTTGTCGGTGCCCATGGGGTGGGCCATTGCACGGCTGCACGGCCAAATCGCACTTGGCTGGCGGTGGGTGGCTGCCATGGCACTGGCGCTGGTGACCCACCCGTTGCTCGACCTCATGACTGTGTACGGCACCCAGGTGCTGCAGCCCTTCACTGACGAAGCCTACGGGGTGGGCAGCATGTTCATCATCGACCCGCTGTACACCCTGCCCCTGCTGCTGGGCGTGGGGGCGGCTTTGCGTGGTCGGCCCAGCGGCAACGGGCTGAACCGCGCAGGGCTGGCCGTCAGTACCGCCTATCTGGCCTGGAGCACAGTGGCTCAGGGCGTGGTGACCCTGCAGGCCGAACAGTCGCTGCGTGCCCTGGGCTTGCCCACCGACCGCGTGCTGGTGACTCCGGCCCCCCTCACCACGGTCGTGTGGCGCGTGGTGGCCATGGATGGCGATCGGTACCACGAGGGCTTTTATGCCCTGCTGGACAAGGGTCGGCCCATCCGCTTCACCACACATGCACAGGGTCAGGCGTTGGCGCTGGAACATGCGGCACATCCGCATGTGCAGCGCATCGCACGGTTCAGTGACGGGTTCTTTCGCATGTCGCAAACAGACGATGGCAGCCTGTGGCTGACGGACCTTCGCATGGGCCAGGAGCCCAACTACAGCTTCCACTTCAACATTGGTCCAGCGCTGGCACCCGGTGCAACGCCCCCCGCAGCCACGCAAAACTGGATGCGCATCGACACGCGTGCAGGCCTGCGATGGCTGTGGCAGCGCGTACTGGGCCGCGACGTGGCCCCGCCTGGCAACGCACCCCTCACAGACACCACGGAGCGAACACCATGAACGCCCTGAACGTGCTGGGCACCGCCCTGCAAGCCTGCTCCTACGCGCCCCTGACGGGCTACTTCCGCGACGGCTGCTGCCACACGCGGGACGAAGACACAGGCTCCCACGTGATCTGCGCACGCATGACCGAGGCGTTTCTGGTGTTCTCCAAAAACCAGGGCAACGACCTCACCACCCCCCGGCCTGAGTGGCGGTTTGTGGGCCTCAAACCAGGCGACCGGTGGTGCCTGTGTGCGCTGCGCTGGAAAGAAGCCCTGCACGCCGGCGTGGCCCCACCCGTGGTGCTGGCCGCGTGCCATCAGCGAGCACTGACATACGTGACGCTGGACGACCTTCAGGCCCACGCCTGGACGGGGCGCTGAGCATCGGTCAGAACTGACGCGGCATTGCGGACGCCGGACCCACGTCCAGGTGGCCGGTTTTCACGAATATCAGGCAACCTTCCCGGCTGAAGGGTTGGTGCTGGCTCAGGTGTGGGCTGCGCAGCCAACTGCCCACCGGGTAACGGCCATGTTCGTCCTCGAACACGCCCTCCACCACAAAAATCTCTTCCCCACCGAAATGCCTGTGAGGGTTGAAAAACGTGCCAGGGGCCCAGCGCACCAGTGCGGTGTGCTGCCCCTCGAAACTGTGCAGGGGTATCACACTGAGGCCAGGCACGAGGCCTGGGTACCAGGCGGCCTCACGGGTGTTGACCACCACGGCTTCTGTGTCCAACGGCGCCAGGTGTCGCAACTTGACAAACAGCGTGCGTGGCTGGAGCCCGGCGGGTTGTGCAGGTAGGTGCCGGGGCCGTGGGTGCCGCTGTCGTCGCACAAGGTACCGTCCAGCACCAGTATTTCTTCGCCACGCTCGTGCACATGCCGCTCGAACGTTGCCCCGGGCTCGTAACGCACCACGGATGTGGCCCGGGCCACTTCGCCCCCGTCGCGCTCCAGCAATCGGCGTTGCACGAGCGGTGACGGCGACGGCTGCCATTCAAGCTGCGAACTGTTGACCACGCAACGTTGGGCATGATCGGCGTTGATCTGGAGAGGGAGCATGGTCTGACCTGTAAAGTATTTTCTCGGTTTTTTATACCAAAAAAACAGGATAGGCTCGCGACCTGTGTTGAACAACCCTGTGGAGATCCCATGAAAACATTCTCAATGATGGCCGCCGCGATGGTGCTGGGCCTGTCACTTGTGGCAGCCGATGCCGAGGCCGCCAAGCGCCTGGGCGGTGGCAAGTCGTTCGGTACACAGCGCCAGGCTCAGGTCGACAAATCGCCCAACGCCACACCCGCACAAACACCCGGCGCGCCTGCTGCCGCTGCTGCGCCCGCCCAGTCTGCGGCCGCTGCCGCACCCGCCGCTGCTGCCGCCCAGCCAAAACGCTCCTGGATGGGTCCGGTCGCCGGTCTTGCGGCTGGTCTGGGCCTCGCCGCTCTGGCCTCGCACCTTGGCTTCGGTGACGAACTCGCGTCGATGTTGATGATCGGTCTGGCCATCATGGCCGTGCTGGCGATCGTTGGTTTCATCATGCGCAAGCGCGCCATGGCCAACCAGGGCGGCGCCGCCCGCGCCGGTGGCATGGAATACGCCGCCGCAGGTGGTCAACCCTCCACGCCCACACGTGCTTACGACGTGAGCATGCCCGCAGGTGGTGGCAGCGCAGGTGGCTCGATGATCGGTGCCAACCTGCACTCGTCGTCCAACCACATCCCGGCCGACTTTGACACCGCCACATTCGAGCGCCAGGCCAAGGTGCAGTTCATTCGCCTGCAAGCGTCGAACGATGCCAAGAACCTCGACGACATCCGGGAGTTCACAACGCCCGAAATGTTTGCCGAACTGAAGATGGACATCGTCGAGCGTGGCAATGTGGCGACGCAAACCGAGGTGCAAACCATTGAAGCCAAGGTGATCGACGTGGCAGACGAGGGCAACAACCACGTGGTCACGGTGCGCTTCACCGGCACCGTGCGCGATGCAGCCGACCCTGCGCCAGAGGCATTTGACGAGTTGTGGCACCTGGTCAAGCCCCGCCAGGGCAATGGTGGTTGGGTGCTGGCAGGCATTCAGCAGGTGCAATAAAGCCCTGCGGCCCGGGCGTCAGACGGCGCACCGGGCCTTTTTTTGTCTTCAGGCAGACGCGACCGCCGCAACCGCTCCGGTGGCCGGACAAAACGGCTGAGGACACACCGCCTGACCGCGGTAGGGGCAATCCGGTGTGTCGCACAGCGCGGTGTCCTCAAAAGGTGGGTGTGGCCTTTCTTTCACGCCCATGGCAAGCAGTTGTGCCTGCAGCAACCACGGGTCTTGCGGGTTTTGCAAAGCCCCTTTGCCATACACCACGGCCTCGCGGCGAGTGCCCCACTCCAGGACAAGTAACGCACTGAGCACTGCCTCGCCTTCTGGCGCCAGAAGCCAGGCAAGGGCACCGGTACCCAGCAGCGGGCTGTCGGGCCATCGCACCACCCGGAGTGCAGCGGCAGCAGGCGCATTGGCGGGGCGTTCAGCGGGCACTTGGGTGCTGAGACGCCCAGCAGGCAACAACAGCCGCATGAACAGACTCTGCTGACCCGCCGGTGTGTGCACCTGCACGTGTTGCGTGGCAAAGGTGGAGAGCGGAGAGCGGTCTGGAGACGCATCCCTGTCAGCGAGCCACTGCGCCAGAAAGGCAGGCGACCAAGCCTGAGCGGCCAGCGGCATGAGGGGTTTGGGCATGGTTGGGGCGGTCAATGCCATGGCCTGTAACAACTGAACGGCCTGCCGCAAGGGTTGCGCCCCCAAGCCTGTGCTGGGCCAAGCCAAGCGGAGCGCAGCAGGCGCAGCCCGAGCCATCGGCTCTGCCATCGACTCGGG
>JFJP01038278.1_pt1 | contig 18405 bp, 19 predicted proteins | sample 431651 | NCBI WGS metagenome assembly JFJP01 (sample SAMN02602958, study PRJNA72255) | Microbial mat metagenome, whole genome shotgun sequencing project. | biome: fresh water; feature: sink hole; material: water; isolation source: purple microbial (photo- and chemosynthetic) mats found in...
ATAAAAATCTCATCTTGCAGAAACCATACTCCCAATGAAATCATAATTAATCCGCCAACGAATTGAAGATTAAGCAAAAGGAGTAACCCAATAAATATTAATACTGTCTGCCAGGTGAAATATTCACTTACGCTTCCCAGATTAAGAAGATCATTGGTAGCGACTAGAAGTGCCGCACCAAGAAGAATAAAGAACAAACCCACACCAACCCGCGGGTGGTGTTCCCTTTCTTGTTCATGATAATAATTTTTGTGTCCCATAACTCAGAAGATTTATTTATACGTCAAAAGTAAGCCATGTATTATTAAGTAAAGAATGAAAATCGGTGAATGGCGTTTATTAGCCGGTAAATGGTCTTTTAAAGGAATAAGTGTTACTTTTTTGTTGATAATTTTTTTAATTGAAGAAGGATTCATATTTTTGCAAACCAAAATTTGAAGAGATGTCCGGAACATATGCTATACCATTAAGCGGATTAAAAGAAGGACTCCACAATATTGATTTTGAGATTGGTAAAGAGTTTTTTGAAAAGTTTGAAGAGTCGGAAGTAAAGGAAGGAAGCCTGATTGCAAATGTTGAGATAGAGAAAAGATCTTCACATGCAGACCTTTTTATTAGGATATCAGGTGATGTAATACTATGCTGTGACCGGTGCCTGGAAATGTTTTCCCAGCCTGTCGATTGTGAAAACAGGCTACTGGTTAAGTTTGGGAAAAGTCTGGATGATATAGATCCTGATATACTTTCTGTACCTGCCGATGAGCATGAATTGGATTTGACGCAGCACTTCTATGAATATATTCATCTTGCACTGCCAATAAGAAGGGTGCATCCTGAAGATAGTGACGGAAACAGTACCTGTGATCCTGAAATGATTCGCAAACTTGAAGAATATATTATTGAAGAAGAAAAAAATACTGATCCCCGGTGGGATGAATTGAAAAAACTAATGAACGATAATTAAATATATTTAAAATGGCACATCCGAAACATAAACATTCTAAGACCAGGAGAGATAAGCGCAGGACACATTACAAAGCAACTGCGCCTACAGTAGCAAGCTGCTCAAATTGCGGATCTTCAGTTCTCTATCATAGAGTATGTCCTGAGTGCGGGTTCTACAGAGGCAAACTTGCTATAGAGAAGAAAGCAACAGCCTGACTTCCGTTAATTTAATTGATATAATATGAGAATTGGCCTTGATGTCATGGGAGGTGATTTTGCACCTGATTCGATCATTGAGGGTGCGGTAGATTCCCTTCAGCATTTAAAAGCAGATGAAAACCTTATACTCATTGGAGATGAGGGAGCAATTCGTCGTAAACTAAATGAAATGAAGGTTGAGCCATCCCTTTTTGAGATTGTTCCCACAACACAGGTAATTGAGATGGGTGATCACCCAGCCAAAGCCTTCTCGCAGAAAAAAAATTCAAGTATTGCTGTGGGTTACGGGATGCTGAAAAACGGGTCTCTTGACGGTTTTTGCAGTGCCGGGAACACCGGAGCAATGCTCGTTGGAGCGAGTTATACTGTAAATGTCATCCCCGGGGTATTAAGACCAGCTCTGGCAACGGTTCTTCCATGTATCGATAACCGCGATTCTGTCATACTCGATGTCGGGTTAAACCCCGACTGCAAGCCTGATGTTCTGTTACAATATGGAGTACTTGGCAGCATATATGCAAAATATGTTCTTGGGGCAGAAAATCCCACTGTAGCATTAATCAATATCGGTGAAGAAGAAACAAAAGGCACTCCTGCAGTTAAAGCAGCTTATGAACTCATGAAAGAACATCCCGGGCTCAACTTTGTTGGCAATATTGAAGGAAATGACCTCTTCAGGGAAAAGATGACAGATGTTATTGTCTGTGATGGTTTCGTAGGAAATGTTATTCTTAAGCAGGGAGAATCTTTTCATCATATATATAAAACAAGAAATCTTAAGGACGAATTTTTTGAACGACTCGACTGGGAAAATATTGGGGGTACACCTATCGTTGGAATTAACGCAAATGTTGTTATCGGTCACGGAATATCAAAAAGAAGGGCTGTTATGAATATGGTCCGGCAGACCAGGGCGGTGGTGCATGCTAACCTGGCTCAAATGATTAAAGAAGCAATATAATTATGAAAAAGTTACAGGCAGCTATTACAGGGATAAACGCCTGGGTGCCGGAATATAAGCTTACAAATCAGGAACTTTCTAAAATGGTTGATACGTCCGATGAATGGATAATGCAGAGGGTCGGAATTAAGGAAAGAAGAATACTTAAAGGAGAGGGACTTGGAAGTTCAGATCTTGGGGAGAAGGCAGTGAATGGCTTATTACTGAAAACTAATACTCCTCCGGAAGATATTGACCTTCTTATTTGCTGCACAGTGACACCCGATATGGCTTTCCCAGCAACTGCAAATATTATTTCAGACAAGTGTGGCATAAAAAATGCATTCAGTTTCGATTTGAATGCTGCGTGCTCAGGTTTTCTTTTTGCCTTACAGACAGGAGCTACTTTTGTTGAATCAGGAAGATATAAAAAGGTTATTGTAGTTGGGGCTGATAAAATGTCATCAATCACTGACTATACAGATCGTACAACATGTCCTCTTTTTGGCGATGCAGCAGGTGCCGTTTTACTTGAACCAACAACTGAAGAATACGGAATTATTGATCATATTTTCAAAACAGATGGCTCCGGGCGCAAATACCTGCACCTGAAAGCAGGAGGATCTGTAAAACCTGCTTCATACGAAACTATTGACGCAAAAGAACACTTCATTTATCAGGAAGGTCAGAGTGTATTCAAGTTTGCAGTTTCCAATATGGCAGGCGTTGCGGCTGAAATTATGGAAAAGAATAACCTGAAGTCAGAGGATATAGCATGGCTTGTACCACATCAGGCAAATCTTCGTATAATTGATGCAACAGGAAGAAGAATGGGTTTACCGCCGGAAAAGGTTATGATCAATATTCAAAATTACGGCAATACTACAACTGCTACTATCCCTTTGTGCATCTGGGAATATGAAAACAAGCTTAAGAAGGGTGATATATTGATCCTTGCCGCATTTGGAGGGGGTTTTACCTGGGGCTCCATTTATCTCAAATGGGCATATGATCCGAAATAATCAGGATTTATCTATTCCATAATCTGTATTTCTTGAGCTTTTTGTATCTAAACAGGGGTACACATTTTTATGTTCTATTTTCATTATCACAATTAACAAAATAATTTAATCCTTCTTACAGAGAGGTACATTCTGGCATCAGAAACATCTTTTTATTCTGATTGGTTCTGCCTTTGGGGATAATGCTAAAGCCTGAAGATGGTATTTAGTGACAAATACATTATTTTATTTGCAATAGTTTTTATATTTGTGAGTTAATAAGTGTATAGTACTAAAATAATTTTGAATTATGGCAAAATACAACGAGGCTGATAACACCACAATTAACCTGATAAGCAATGGTACAGATATTACGGGTGATATAAAGTCAAATGGTGATATACGTATCGATGGATCACTCACCGGAAATCTTAATACGAAAGGTAAAGTAGTTATAGGTCCGACCGGAAAAGTTAATGGTGAGGTTATATGTAAAAACTCAGAGGTCTCCGGAGTAATTGAAGGTAAAATAGTTGTAGGTCAGCTACTTAATTTAAAAGCATCCTCAAAAATATTCGGAGATATAGCCACCTCTAAACTTTCAATAGAGCCTGGAGCTGTTTTCTCGGGACACTGTGAAATGAGTGAAAATAACACTAATGGAGGAACATCAGTCAACAAAGAAAAAGAACCAGAAAAGGCAGGGAAATAAAGGAATCCATGACTTTGCCAGGTACTCCGGAATTGCATTCCAGATGATAGGTATAATTCTTGTTACTACCTGGGGAGGAATTAAACTTGACAAGCTGACAGGTACTGAAAAACCGGTTTTTACAATTATTCTTTCTCTTCTCGGTGTTTTTGCTGCGATATACACCGCTGTAAAAGATTTTATTAAGTAACCAGCCTTATTGAAACCTCTTCTTAAATATATCTTTTTACTCTTTATACTGAATTTACTGATCCTGGGATCAGGATATGTCCTGATTATTACAGAAACCACAGGGATAATATTTAGTGATATTATTATATTGTCTGTGATGTTTTCAGTAATTTCTTTAATAACCCTTTTCATTTTTCTGAGGGGTCAGACTAAGACACCCGACAGCCAGACAATGTACAGCCTCTTTGCAGTAAGCCTTAAGTTCCTACTTGAGATGGTTTTAGCTCTAATTTGGTTTATTGTTACTAAAAAAACATCATTACAGTCTGTTTTTGTATTTTTTGTTTTATATTTAACACTCACTTTGTTTTCGGTATGGGTTATATTGAAAACGCTGAAAAACAAGTCTTTATAAAACTAGTATTGATTTGAAAACAAAAAATTTAATAGCATTTTTCTTTATTATTCTACTGGCCGGAACAGCTATTTCAGCTTTTGGTAAGGAAGTGGAAGAGAAACCAGAGGAAAAGGGAAAATTCAAGGCAAGTACATTTATTCTTGAACACATTGCAGATTCACATGAATGGCATATACTTACAAAGAAAAATGGGGAGAGTGTCGCAATATATCTTCCGGTTATCCTTTACAGCAAATCAAAAGGGCTGAGTATTTTTTCATCCAGACAATTGTCACACGGGCATGAATATAACGGATACAGGCTTGAAGAGGAGGGTGATCTGAAGGGCAAGATCGTTATGGTGAATAGTGAGGGTCATGTGGATGAAGAAAATATTCCACTAGACTTTTCTTTGACTAAAACTGTTGTGGGGATGTTATCTGCGGCTATTATCGGCCTAATTTTATTTCTATCCCTGGCCCGGTCTTATAAGAAGACTGGTATAAGCCATCCAAAGGGAATTCAGAGCTTTCTCGAACCGATTGTTCTGTTTGTCAGAGATGACATAGCAATTCCTAACCTAGGTCATAAATATGAAAAGTACATGCCATATCTGCTTACAGCATTCTTTTTTATACTGATAAACAATCTTATGGGACTTATCCCATTTCCTCCCCCTTTTGGTGCAAATGTTACAGGAAACATAGCCATCACATTTATTCTGGCATTTTGTACTTTTCTAATCACACAATTCAGCGGGAATAAGTCATACTGGAAGCATGTATTTGCTACTCCGGGTGTTCCATTCTGGCTACTTCCGGTAATGATACCAGTAGAAATAATCGGAATATTTTCAAAGCCTTTTGCTCTGATGATAAGGCTATTTGCAAATATTACGGCAGGTCATATAATTGTATTAAGTCTTATTTGTCTTATCTTTATTTTTGACTCACTTGCCCTTGCCCCGGTTTCAATTTTCTTTGTGATTTTTATGGATTGCCTTGAATTACTTGTGGCATTCCTTCAGGCATATATTTTTACCTTACTGTCGGCATTATTTATAAGTCTGGCAATTCAGGAGCATCATTAGATTTTTTGTTTAACTAAATATATTAAATCATGACGGGTACATTAGCAGCAGTAGGAGCAGGTCTGGCAGTAATCGGCGCAGGACTTGGAATCGGTAGAATCGGAGGATCAGCAATGGATGCAATCGCAAGGCAGCCTGAAGCATATTCGAAGATACAGATTGCCATGATCATTTCAGCCGCACTTATTGAAGGAGCTGCTTTGTTCGCAATCGTAGTTGCTCTTATGTAGTAACTTAAAAGTTTAAAGCCTGCAACGGTTGGTTGCAGGACTTTATTTTAATTAAAACGTTAAAATAATTGATATGATTTTATTAGCAAATAGCTTGACAACCCCTGCTATAGGGACACTCTTCTGGTCAGCACTTATTTTTGGACTCTTTTTTCTTATCCTTACCAAATTTGCCTGGAAACCTATTCTTTCAGCCGTGAAAGCCAGAGATGAAATGATTAAAGGATCTCTTGAATCAGCTGAAAGAGCCAGGGAGGAGATGTTGAAATTGCAGAGCGATAATGAAACTATTTTACGTAAAGCCAGAGAAGAGCGGGAAAGTATTCTTAAGGAAGCAAGAGAAGTAAGGGATAAGCTGATCGCTGAAGCTAAAGGCAAGGCAACTATTGAGGCTGAAAAACTCATTGAAAAAGCCAGAACCGGGATCGAAAATGAGAAACATAAAGCACTTTCGGAGATTCATGACCAGGTTGCTACATTGTCTGTTGAGATTGCTTCAAAACTGTTAGGAGAAAAGCTTAAACAGACAGCGCAGCAGGAAAAACTCATTGATAATTATCTTAAAGAAATTAATTTCAATAAGAATTAGGAGAATAATCAGTAATGAACGACAGCAAAATATCTGTAAGGTATTCAAGAGCAATATTTCAGTCATCAATAGAAAAAAAGATTCTTGATAAGGTTAATCAGGATATGATCTTTATTTCGGAGGTATTTAAACTTTCTGAAGCGAAAGAATTCCTTAACAGCCCAATTATTGTTCCATCGAAAAAAGCCTCAATTTTACACGAAATGTTTGGTCGGAGCGTTGATAAATTAACTCTTTCTCTTCTTGATCTTGTTGTAAAAAACGGAAGAGAGGCTTTCATTCCTGCAATTGCAAGGGTGTTTATTCATGAAACACTGAAATACAAGGGTATTACTGAGTCAGTTCTGACTACTGCTGTGAAGGTAGATGACCATATTAAAAAGCAAATAACTGATCTTATCTCAAGTGTTTTTAAAACAGAAGCTGAACTTGAAGAAAAAATTGACAGTGAAATTATCGGAGGTTTTATACTGCGGGTTAATGATAATTACATTGACGCCAGTTTGAGGAATAAATTGAGGAAAATTAAAAAGGAACTCAAGGGTAGTGTTCTTACTCCTGAGAATTAGGATGATATAAACAAAGAATTTTAAGACGACAATTATATGGCAAATATTAAACCAGCAGAAGTTTCAAAGATTCTCAGACAACAACTGGAAGGGATACAGACCGGTGTTGAACTCGAGGAAGTAGGAACCGTGCTTCAGGTTGGTGACGGCATCGCCCGTATTTATGGACTTTCAAATGTGGAATCGAATGAACTGATTGAGTTTGAAAACGGAATGGAAGCTATAGTTCTGAACCTTGAAGAGGATAATATCGGAGCTGTATTACTAGGTCCTACTGAAGAGATAAACGAAGGAGATATTGTAAAAAGAACAGGCAGGATTGCTTCCTTAGGTGTTGGTGAGGGATTACTGGGCAGGGTTATAACACCAACAGGTCAGCCTCTCGATGGAAAAGGACCCATTAAAGGTGACCTTTATAATCTTCCATTTGAAAGAAAAGCCCCTGGGGTTATTTTCAGACAACCTGTAAGGCAACCACTACAGACAGGGATTAAGGCAATTGACGCGATGATACCAATTGGGCGTGGACAGAGGGAGTTGATAATCGGTGACAGACAGACAGGTAAAACGGCAATTGCTATAGATACAATTATAAACCAGCGAAGCAACTTTGAAAAAGGGAAACCTGTCTATTGTATCTATGTTGCTATAGGTCAGAAAGGTTCAACAGTCGCTAATATTGCGGCCACACTTGAAGAGCATGGTGCCCTTGAGTACACTGTTATTGTTCTTGCTACTGCTTCCGACCCGGCTGCTTCACAGTTCTATGCTCCATTTGCCGGAGCTGCTATTGGTGAATTTTTCCGTGATACAGGACGTGATGCCCTGATTATATATGATGACCTCTCAAAACAGGCTGTCTCCTACAGGGAAGTATCGCTTCTGCTTCGTCGTCCGCCAGGGCGTGAAGCTTATCCGGGTGATGTTTTCTACCTGCATTCCAGGCTTCTTGAAAGAGCAGCGAAAATCATTGAATCAGATGAAGTTGCACAAAAAATGAATGATATTCCTGAATCTATCAGGCATTTGGTTAAAGGAGGAGGTTCACTGACTGCCTTGCCAATTATTGAGACTCAGGCAGGTGATGTATCTGCATATATTCCTACTAATGTGATCTCTATAACCGATGGCCAGATATTTCTTGAAACAAGCCTTTTCAATTCAGGTGTAAGGCCTGCAATTAATGTTGGAATATCAGTGTCCAGGGTAGGGGGAAATGCACAGATAAAAGCCATGAAGAAAATTGCAGGAACCCTGAAGGTTGACCAGGCACAATACCGCGAACTTGAGGCATTCTCTAAGTTTGGTTCAGATCTTGATGCTTCAACTCTGGCAATTCTTAATAAAGGAGCTAAAAACGTTGAAATTCTTAAACAGGGTCAGTATGCACCTGTCCCTATTGAGCGGCAGATAGCAATAATTTATTGCGGAACAATGGGTCTGTTAAGAGATGTCCCATTAACCAAAGTAAAAAGTTTCGAAAGTGAATTTCTCGAATATCTTGAACTTAAGCATAAAGAGGTACTTGATAGTCTTCGTGATGGGATACTTAATAATGATATTACTAAAGTTCTTGAAAAAGTTGCTTCAGAATTGGTTATAAAATACAAACTTCAATAGTCAGTATTAGCTGATAAATGATTTCTAAATGGCGAATTTAAAAGCAATAAGGATAAGGATTGTTTCTGTAAAATCTACCAGGCAGATTACTTCAGCAATGAAGATGGTATCAGCTGCCAAATTGAGGAAAGCTCAGGATAAGATTTTAAGATTGCGACCGTATGCAAATAAATTACAGGAAATTCAGATAGGTCTTTCTCAGAGCCTTATAGATTCTGAAGTTGATAATGTTTATGGCAGACTCAGCTCTCCTGAAAGAATTCTTGTTGTTGTGATTACTTCCAACAGGGGACTCTGCGGAGCGTTTAATTCTAATGTTATCAAAGAAACAAGGAGAATCATATCTGAAAAATATTTTTCTCAGTATAATAGTGGTAATCTGACAATCCTGACCATCGGAAAAAAGGGATTTGATTTTTTCAGAAAACTTCAGGTGAAATTGCTTCCTGAACAGAATAGCCTTCTTAATAATCTTTCATATGATAATGTTTCTCAAGTAGCTGAGCAGATTATGAAAAGATTTACTTCAGGTGAGTTTGACAGGGTAGAATTAATATATAACCAGTTTAAAAATGCAGCAGTTCAAAACCTTACCAACGAACTCTTTCTTCCCGTAGAGTCAGTTCCTTCAGGAAAAGTCAGGATAACTCCGGTAGACTATATTTATGAACCTGATCAGGTAAATATTATTAAAGAACTAATCCCTAAAGCTTTAAAGATTCAATTTTATAAAGCTGTCCTAAACTCATTTGTTGCTGAACATGGAGCAAGGATGACCGCAATGCATAAAGCAACCGACAATGCAACTACAATGATCCGTGATCTGACACTTCAGTATAATAAAGCCAGACAGGCCGCAATTACAAATCAGATTCTTGAGGTTGTTAGCGGTGCTGAAGCACTTAAGGGGTAATATTAATTTTACTTTCTGGATTGTAAAAAAACATAATGTACAGCCATACTGAACTTAAAAATTTAGTCGATAAGGCTATTCTGAATCTCTCGTTTAATTCTGAAGCAGAAAGATTAATCAGCCCTGTTAAGTACACTCTTTCAATTGGAGGTAAAAGAATTAGGCCTGTATTAGCGCTTATGGCCTGTAATCTGTTCAGCGATAAAATTGATGAAGCTGTTATGCCGGCAACAGGGCTGGAAGTTTTTCACAATTTTACCCTGGTTCATGATGATATAATGGATCAGGCGCCAATGCGGCGTAATTTTCCTACTGTTTATACCAAATGGAACATTAATCAGGCTGTTATTTCTGGTGATGTCATGGCATTTATAGCCAATGAGTGTTTCTTACAAACACCTTCGAGGCACTTGTTAAAAGTTTTCAGAGTATTCAACAAAGCTGCAATTGAGGTGTGCATAGGGCAACAGCTTGATATTGATTTTGAGAAATCAACAATAATATCGGAAGAGGAATATTTACGGATGATTGAGCTGAAAACTGCAGTTCTCCTGGCTGCCTCAGTTAAAATCGGAGCAATAATTGGCGGTGCTGATGACAGGGATTCAGATATTTTATACGATTTTGGACGGAATCTGGGTCTTGCATTTCAGATACAGGATGACCTCCTGGATATTTATGGAGATGTAAAAGTTTTTGGCAAAATTCCCGGTGGTGATATTATTTCAAACAAGAAAACATTTTTACTGGTAAAAGCTCTTGAAGTCGCATCAGGAGATCTTCTTAAGCAACTTCAGGAACAGTTCTCCCTGAAAAAGTTTGATGCGGAAATTAAGGTAAAAAAGGTTGTTGAAATATATGATCAGTTAGGGATCAGGGCAATTACAGAAAATCTTGCCAACGATTATATTAACACAGCCTTCAGCTTGCTTGAAAAGATTGGTACGACAAAGGAGAGAAAAGAAAAGCTGGCACTCCTTGCCAGCTCACTTATTGGGAGGTGTAAGTAACCTATAATCCGGTATTTTCGTTTTTCTTCAGCCAGTCAATATTCACAAGTATTCCAACATTTACCATGAGCTGATCATATTTGCTAATTATGTATTTTACTTCCCCGGTAAGGTCAAACTGATTTGTCAGCTTCATATAAGTGCCAGCTCCTATATTCAATCCCAGCGCATTATCAGAATCGCCTGATTCAGTGCCCAGCCATTTTATTTTTGTAAGAGTAATATTTAGTCCGGCAAGGCCATAAAACTCAAACCTGTCGAGTGAGTTAAAAACATAATGGCCATTAATATCAAACATCATTGCTGAAACTCTGGTACTTATAGGTTCATAACCTGCAATATCTGTGTATTTGTTTGTGCGCGGGAAGAAGTAGGTGAATGAAGGAGCTATATGAATCGGAAGACTGATTTCATAAATCCCCGTAAGATAAATTCCTAAAAATGGACTTCTGTGCAGAATTCTTTCACTTTCTGGCGTTTTAGTATTGTTATATTGAAATCCTGTTCCATAAGTCAGCCCTCCCCCGAATTTGGTAAACTGGGCATGAGTCATTGAAAAAATTGAGATTATCAAAACAGCTGTTAGAATGATTTTTTTCATATAGTTGGACTTTAGTTTGTGGCTCTGGTCGGAATAGAATTTTAATAAAGGTAAAAAATTATAAAATAATCTACAAGAAGTTATAGATATTCTAATTGAAAGGGTAGTTTTTTATAAAAAGAATTTATAGGGATATAAAAGAGAATGAAACACAAAATTTATTAAATTTGTATCTTCTTTAGAGAACCTAATACAAAATTTAGATATATGTCGCAAAATACCGGGAAAATCAGCCAGATCATTGGACCAGTGGTTGACGTTACATTTGAAAGGCAGGGGTTTGATATGCCAGATATTTATGATGCCCTTGAGATAAAAAGGGATGATGGCTCAGTACTTGTTGTTGAATGTCAGCAGCATATTGGAGAGAGAGCAGTTCGAACAATTGCAATGGACTCAACTGATGGACTTCGAAGAGGAATGGAAGTGCTGGCAACTGGGTTACCGATCACAATGCCAATAGGGGAGCAGATAAAAGGGCGTCTGATGAATGTTACCGGTGAAGCAATTGATGGAATAGGTCCCCTTGACAAAAAGGGTGGTTATCCTATTCACAGCAAACCGCCAAAATATGAGGAACTCTCAACAGAAAAAGAGATTTTATATACAGGGATCAAGGTTATTGACCTAATTGAACCATATTCAAAAGGAGGAAAAATAGGTCTGTTCGGTGGTGCTGGAGTTGGAAAAACGGTTGTTATCCTTGAACTTATAAATAACATAGCCAAGGCATACTCTGGCCTGTCTGTATTTGCCGGAGTTGGTGAACGGACCAGGGAAGGAAATGACCTGCTAAGGGAGATGCTGGAAGCAGGTGTTATAACTTATGGAAAAGATTTTCTTGAGAATATGAAATCGGGAGGTTGGGACTTATCAACTGTAGATAAAGAAGCACTTAAAGATTCAAAGCTTGCCCTCGTTTTCGGACAGATGAATGAACCCCCGGGTGCAAGAGCAAGGGTTGCCCTCTCAGGCCTCGCAGTAGCTGAACATTTCAGGGATGGAGACGGAAATAGCGGGGGAAGAGATATTCTTTTCTTTATGGATAATGTTTTCAGATTTACACAGGCTGGTTCAGAAGTTTCAGCTTTACTGGGAAGGATGCCTTCAGCTGTTGGTTATCAGCCAACACTTGCTACAGAAATGGGTATGATGCAGGAGCGTATTACATCTACAAAAAATGGTTCAATTACTTCGGTTCAGGCTGTCTATGTACCTGCTGACGACCTTACTGACCCTGCTCCCGCTACAACATTTGCTCACCTCGATGCAACAACAGTATTGAGCAGAAAAATCTCTGAACTTGGTATTTATCCTGCTGTTGATCCACTCGATTCAACTTCCAGGATCCTTACTGCTGAAATCGTCGGAGAAGCTCATTATAGTTGTGCTCAACGTGTAAAAGAGCTGCTGCAGAGATATAATGAATTACAGGATATTATTGCTATATTGGGTATGGACGAACTTTCTGAGGAAGATAAGCTGGTTGTACACAGAGCCAGAAGGGTTCAGAGATTTCTTTCTCAGCCATTCCAGGTAGCAGAGCAGTTTACAGGCATTAAAGGTGCTTTGGTGTCAATTGAGGATACAATTAAGGGTTTCAACATGATTATGGAAGGTAAGGTTGACCAGTATCCGGAATCTGCATTTATGCTTGTGGGGACTATTGAGGATGCAATTGAAAAGGGAGAAAAAATACTTGCTCAGTCAAAATAATCAGCACGGATGAAAATAGAGATTATAACACCTGACAGAAAAGTATTTGAGGGGGATGTTAAATCTGTCAGGGTCCCTGGTAAAAAGGGTTCTTTCCAGGTTCTTAAAGACCACGCTCCCATTATCTCTACTCTCGATAATGGAACAGTCTTCCTTGTCACTCAGGAGGGAGTGGAGACCAAATATGAGATAAATGGAGGTGTTATTGAAGTTAAAGCAAACAAAATAATTCTCCTCGCAGACTCAGTGAGCTAAGATTAAGCAGATGACACCAGATGAATTTCGCAATCATGCTCATAAGCTTGTTGAATGGATGGCAGGGTATATGGAAAATGTTGAAAGTTTTCCGGTTAAATCATCTGTAGCTCCACGCGAAATATTTGATAAAATACCAGATAATCCTCCTCAGCACGCTGAGGCATTCGACTCTCTGATTAAAGATATTGATGAGTTTATAATGCCAGGTATCACTCACTGGCAGAATCCTAATTTTTTTGCATATTTTCCGGCGAACGCCAGTCCCCCTTCGATACTGGCCGAAATGCTGATAGCTACCCTTGGAGCGCAGTGCATGATCTGGGAAACATCACCGGCTGCAGCTGAACTGGAAGAAAAGATGATGATTTGGCTCCGGGGAATGATTGGTCTTCCGCCCGGATTTGAAGGGGTAATTCAGGATTCAGCATCGACAGCTACACTTGCAGCAATTCTGACTGCGAGAGAGAAAACTTCCGGATATTTAATTAACAGTGATGGCTATGCAAGAGCAGGAACATTAAAAGTATATTGTTCGGATCAAACTCATTCTTCAGTTGAGAAGGCTGTTAAAATATGTGGAATCGGAAGAAAGAACCTTGTAAAGATACCCGTTGATAAGAATTTTTCAATGGATCCTGTTAAACTGAGGGAAGCAATCATAAGTGACAAAAAGAGCGGGAACATTCCTTGTTGTGTGGTTGCAACTATTGGAACAACAGGAACCACTGCAATTGACCCTTTAAGGGCCATTGGGGAGATATGCAGCGATTATGATATTTGGCTCCATGTTGATGCCGCTATGGCTGGCACGGCACTTATTTTGCCTGAATTTCAATGGATGCTTGATGGCAGGGAATATATCGACAGTTTTGTTTTTAATCCTCATAAGTGGATGTTCACTAATTTTGACTGTACTGCTTATTTTGTAAAGGATGCCGGTGCTCTTATCAAAACATTTGAATTACTTCCCGAATATCTTAAGACAAGAACCAGGGGCAAAGTAAACGATTACAGGGACTGGGGTGTCCCTTTGGGAAGGAGGTTCAGAGCATTAAAGCTATGGAGTGTGATCAGATCTTATGGTGTAGAAGGACTGCAGGCTAAAATAAGGGAACATATAAATTTAGCAGATAAATTATCTGCGATGATTTCCAAAGAGATTGACTTTGAGATCCTTGCTCCGGTAGTCATTAGCGTGGTATGCTTCAGGTATAATCCTTCCGGATATAATGAAGATCAGATAAATGCATTAAATGAAAGACTTAATCACCAGCTTAATGATTCAGGAAAATTGTATCTGACACATACTGTTTTAAATGGTAAATATACCTTGAGGATGGTGACAGCACAGACAAATGTAACCATTGATCATATAAGTAAGGCATGGGAATTGATTAAGACTTCAGCACGTGCTCTCAAGGACTGATATCTGATCACATTTTTGATCTTCCGATGCTCATACCGAATATATCTATACTCATAAGAATTTCAAAAAAAGGCGTTTTGTTTCCTTTCTGCCATGCTGCCTGAACCCCGGCAGATACCATATAGGGCAGGCGTAAAGCGTAAAAATCAGCCATAAGTTCAAAACCATACGAGTTAAATGATTCAGAGAAGTTGTGATAAGACTTAAATACACTTGAGCCGTTTACAACATTAAAATAGTAATTTCCGGTACCTTCAGCATAATCATAGAATAATCCTATCCGGATTCTGTTTAAATATATAAGACTTAATATATTGAAATCAGGATAAAACAGGGGAGCTGCATAATCGATTGAAAGCAGGCTGAGATCTTCTGATGCCATATTTTTATAACTTCGCGGGAAATTTATTCTATTCCACAGGGGCGAATTTTCAACAAATTGCTTGTCATTTTCAAATCTGATTTTTATTCCATTATTGCGAAAAATTCCCGGGAAATATAATGCTGTACGGAGAGTGACAAATGATCCATATAACTTTTTGTCAAAAGGGTAGTAAGAAAAATTAAAATCAATTAGTTGGGCCCATCTGGGATAAATATCACGGGCGGCAGATTTATGATAATTGGAAAAAAAGAATCTTGCAGATACCTGAGTCTGACCATAATCATAGATAGAATCCTCAGTAATGTACATATAATTATTTTGCCAGTTTGCTGAGACAGAAGTATTGATATATTGGTGAAATTTGCCTGAGGTAAATGAAAGCGGAAGAGATATTCTGTTTGTTAAATTCACCCCCGGTTTTATACTTATTGGATCAGAAATTCTTTCGCCTGATTTGTCAATCATATTCTTTTCTCCATAATCTATTCTCGATTCAAAAACCGGATACCATCCTTTCCAGGTAATTTGGGAATGGAATTTATTTCTGTTGTCTGAATATTCATAACCCGATGTTGAAATAAGTGTGCTAAGCTGATTCTGCCCCATTATGGTGAATCCGGGTTTCACAATAGCCGGGTCTAACTGTATGTCATCGAGATTTATATAAAATGGCATCCAGCTGTGGAAGCGGACCAGGTGTTGCCATTTTTTGAAAGGGACAGGGGTATAATTCTGGGGTTTATAACTTTCATTTTTTACAGGAAGCACGACTTTGTCTACCAGGTAAGACCCTGTTTTTCTGATTAATGGCTCAAAAAACAGTTCTTCATTTATTTGCAAAGTACATATATTGTTACCTGATGAAGTGTAATCAGAGAACAAAATGTTTTGTCCATCGATGCATAGATCGGTGGCTCCAAAACGGGAGTTTGAAAGTTGGTAAATCTTTTTTTCGGGAGAAAGAACAAATATATTTTCAGTCCCGGATGTTGAGCTTACGAAAAAGAGAGAATCATTTCTCAGGAATGATGACTGAAAATCTTCATTGCCGGGGGCCATCAGATTCTCCCAGGTCTGGTCAGCCATGTTGAATGATACAATTCCTTCCCCTTTCTTTGTTAATGAAATAAAAGTAATTTTTTTATTGTCATCTGACCACTGGGGCCGTTGCAGATATGAATTTTCAGGAGATGTTACGGAAAGTGATATTTTCTGGGTCCTGGCATTAATTATTACCAGATAGTTTTTATTGTCAACTGTATTTTCAGTTGCTGCTATCAGCTTACCATCAGGCGATATTGCTGCTGACATATATCTCGTTTTCCACGTAAACTGTTTTATTGACTTATCTTTTATATTCATGATCTTTATGACAGAATAATTTCTGTTCTCCCATCTTGGATCATTTTGAGTTTCGACCCAGACTATAGTTGATTGTGTTGCCGATAGAAAATAGGGATAAATCTGTCCAGGCACATTTAATTTTTCTTCAGACCTTTCGACGGTATTAATCAATACAATTTCTGGAGGATCTGTGAGTGATGTTTTGATAGCTGCGATACCATTTTTCCCAGTTCTGACAGGAGAATAGTAATTCACATAATTTTTCCCTTTTTCCGGGTTAATTGTTTCATAAGTCAGGGAACCATTACTTGTCACTTCTTTTGTCCAAATTGTTTTAAGAGTATCAAATGTTTCTTTGAAGAGTTTTTTCTTTGTGATACCTGCATTATGTAGAAGACTGATATTTACAGGGTTAATAGAAAAGGGCATGTTCGCAGTAAGTCTCAGAGCCCTGTTCCAAACTTGTGGGTTATATTTAATACGCGACATAGTAACCAGCTGATAACCCAGGCTGTAATGATCGGGTATGAAGTTTCTGAATGAGCCATTCACCATTTTATCATAACTGTAAATCTTCTTTCTTTCGACTGTAATGGCCTTTAACTGTTTCTGGAAAGAGGGGCTTCTTCCTCTCCCGGACTCTGTGAGGATAGATTCGGCAAAAACAGCCTCTCCTTCTAAAAACCATAGTGGAAGTAAAGACGCAAGGGCCCCCGGCAATTGTTGCCCCAGTATAACTGAAAATGCTTTCGATAATCCCTGATTAAGTGATTCCATCTGTAAAACATGAGTAAGCTCATGAATTGCAAGTTGCTTATTAGGATCTAGAGGGATTGAATTTTGCTCAGGTGTTGGATATATTTCCATTCGTCGGGGTGCCCAGGCAACATATCCGTTTGACTGAGTCGTGAAATTATGGATCACAACAGGTATTTTGAACTTTCTGACAGGATAAAGTGATGAAAATTTTGAATATGCTTCATCAAGAGATTGTGCAAAAGTTATTCCTTCAGCACCGTACATTTTTGGATAAATAACAGTGAATCTGTCAGTTTTTATTTGCAACCATTTAAGAGATGCAGGATCCTGTCCTGTATCATAATACTGTGCAAAAGTAACATGTGAAAACAGTAATAGCGATGAATATATGAGGAATATATAATACTTCATTAAAGAAATTATTTCGTAAAAGTAGTAAAATTAGAACGGATTAGAGCAGGAGCTTTATTATGAAAAAAATAAGTATTTTCGTCAACTGATCATTTACAGTATTTTCTGTGTAAAAGTCAAAACATAATGAAGAGATACAGTTTAATAAATAACATATCGGGATGGGTGGTTTTTGTTATAGCCGCTGTGACCTATCTGTCAACAATTGAGCCTACAGCCAGTCTTTGGGACTGTGGTGAATTTATTGCTTCAGCTTTTAAGCTTGAAGTAGGTCATCCTCCGGGGAACCCTGTTTTTATGGTTTTAGCCAGGGTATTTACTTTGTTTGCCGGAAGTGATGTTTCAAAAGTTGCTGCAATGGTAAATGCCATGTCGGCTCTGGCCAGTGCCTTTACAATTCTTTTCCTTTTCTGGACTATAACTCATCTGGCAAGAAAAATCCTGTTAAGGGGCGAAAATCAGTTTAGTACTGAAAGGATCATAGCGGTGATAGCTTCCGGTTCAATTGGTGCCCTGGCTTATACTTTTTCTGATTCTTTCTGGTTTTCTGCAGTTGAAGGTGAGGTATATGCTACGTCATCATTATTTACTGCGCTGGTATACTGGGCGATACTTAAATGGGAGGATGTCGCTGAAGAAAAGTCAGCTGACAGATGGATAATTCTTATCGCTTTTCTGATGGGACTTTCAATTGGGGTACATCTTCTTAATTTACTGGCACTTCCTGCCATCGTACTTGTGTATTACTTTAAGAAATTTGAATTTTCATGGAAGGGTCTCATAATTTCTTTAACTACTTCCATAATCCTTCTGGCACTTCTTATGTACGGAATTATGCCAGGTGTGGTAACCATATCATCGAAGTTTGACCAGTTTTTTGTGAATACTTTGGGTCTACCTTCCAACACAGGAATGGTTTTTCATATTATTCTGCTGGCAGTTTTCCTGATTTTAGCCGTAAAGTATTCGTACTCATCCTCTGGCATTAAAAAAAATTCCTTATTGGCCATTACAGCACTTTTTTTGACAGGGATATGGGTAATTTCAGGGTCAGGTGTTCTTAATATTCTCGTTTTGCTGCTTATTTCAGGTGCAACAT
>JFJP01038279.1_pt1 | contig 18401 bp, 17 predicted proteins | sample 431651 | NCBI WGS metagenome assembly JFJP01 (sample SAMN02602958, study PRJNA72255) | Microbial mat metagenome, whole genome shotgun sequencing project. | biome: fresh water; feature: sink hole; material: water; isolation source: purple microbial (photo- and chemosynthetic) mats found in...
CAGTTCTTTTTCGAAGGGGATTAAGGCCGGACCAGTAGGCATAAAATTGATATGAGTCTTATATGCTGAATATGAGAAGAGAATTCTTTTTTCAAACAGTACCGGATTTCCCCACTTGAGCATCTCTGTAGCATTTGGAGCAACTCCCTTTAAAATGGATCGAAGTTCCCGCAGCTTTTCCTGTGCAATTTGAGGAGCTGCATTTATATATTCATCGGTAGTGGAGGGTTTAATCTTTGACATCTGTCTATTTGCTTATTATAAAAAGATAAACATAATTTCTATTTAAAAAGTTGCATCTAAGGACTTTATAATGACTTTTTCCCGTTGAATTGTTTTGGTTTTTGTTTTTTGTCTGCAAGTTCCGCAATTTCATTTATTCGTTTTTCTCTTGTTTCCTTTCTTTTGGCAAGAACAAGCCATTGTAAAATATTTCGTTTGTCCGACCTGCTTAAACCTGAAAAATATTGCTTTGCATTGGGTCTTCCTTGAAACGCTTTCTCTAAGTCATCGGGTATTATATTAGCTTCGGCTTCGTCTAAGATTGTCCAGGATCCGTTTTGTTTTGCTCTTTCTATTGTTTCAAATCCTTTTTCTGTCATGCGACCTTCATTTACAAGACGTTCAATTTTTTCTTTATTTATCTTCGACCAAACGCTATTTACTTTTCTCTTGCAAAAGAATTGCATATATTTTTCATCGTCAAGTGGTTTTGCCTTACTGTCTATCCAGCCAAAGCAAAGAGCTTCGTCTACAGCTTCACCGTAGGTTACTGTCGGAATGTTTGATTTCTTCTTGTAGCAGATAAGCCAGATAGATTGTTTTTTATCGTGATTGCCCTGAAGCCATTCACGCCATTCCTGACGGTTCTTCGCGTAAAAAGTTTCTATCTCTTTTTCCATTTAATTCTGTCAGTTCTTAAGGTACAAAAATTTTAAATCTCAGAACAGTCTTCAATTTGTCATGCGGTACTTTCCGAAAGTCTGAGAGGTAAATCTCGCGATGTCGTTTCGATTCTCTCTGATAGCCATTTTGTATGCATAAGTCCTCCATCTGTTTAAAACTTGCCGGTTCACTGTCATAGCTTCCGATGTGCATCATCTGAATGCAGTTACTGTCTTCGATTATTTCAAATCTGACTTTCTCAAGCAGGGGATGATACTTCTTTTTTTTAGTCCTTTCGATTGCTTCCAGAGCAAAATCACGGGTTACAAAATCAGGCTGTCTTATCATCAGGTTGAAGACTAATTGAGATTTATCAAGAGTCTCTGAATTAGATTTTTTTGCTTCGTCTGTCAGATCCCAGATTCCTTCCAGGGGATATACAGTGTATTCGATGTAGTCCTTTGGAGCAAAGTTGTTTTTTGGAGACATTTTAATCGCATACGCCAGGGAATAAAGTACACCGATATTCTCCTGAAACAGTTTTTCATTAGGATCACCTTGTCCGGTTACTGAGAAAAATTTGAAAGGAGGTACATTTACCAATTCTGGTTTTGCTTTGGGTAGATAGTATTGTTTATCTGTTTTTTTCCAGTCTTGTTTCATACAGTCGATAAAGATTGAGCACTATTTTAAATATCTGTAGATCTAATAAGCCATCAAGATAAATAGAATTTTTTATGTTTAAATCACAAGAATTGAGCCCCGGTTAAAAATAGTTTAATTTGCTGTTATTCTGTGAGCGGAGTCTGCTTTGTTAGCCAAGCTTGGGAAGGTGAGATGAACTTTATTTTACTGAGAGATAACACCAGAAACTTAAAAGTATGAAAATGAATATACCTTCAAATAATCTACTTGCAGATGGAACAGTTTTTCTGTTTGCACATAAAGAGTTTTCTGCTCGTTTTAAACATAAATGTAACCCATATTATCGCCGGCTTTTTTATCAGATCATATAAAACACATCATTTCATAACCCATTCAGGCATTTATGTCGGGGATAATAAATTTATCCACACTTCTTCCAAAAATGGCGTAACAATCACTTCATTAGACGATCCCTGGTGGAACGAAAAGTTTATTTTTGGGACAAGGATATTTGAATAGTTACCACGACTTTGGTGTTGTGTTGTAAAGTTTGGGTGCAGTATAGCCTACTGGTTGCGACTTTTGTAAACTATATAGGCTTACTATGTCACGAAAAAGTAGTCCGGATATTCAACACATAGCGACATTGTTAGTGTGCGTAAATGATTTATAAAAAAGTCAGGCCTATTCTACGGTTAAGTCCCTTTTCAAAAATTCTTATAAGTGTCGAGAGTTGAATATTACCTTTCCCGTTCTCAATTTTTGATATATAACTTTTTTTTGTCCCGGCTTTTTCAGCAAGTTGACCTTGTGTCATTTTAGCCTCTTTACGTGCTTCTTTTAACATCTCACTGACAATGAACATTTGGGCTTTCTCCTCATATTCATTTCGACTTTCAGTCCCGATTGGACCATACTCATGGTCTAGCAACTCGTCAAATGTCTTAATATCTTTATAGTCTGTCATTTTTTTGTCTCTTAATTTTAAAATACTCATCCTTTAATCTCATTGCTCTCTCAATCTCGCTTTTAGGTGTTTTTTGGGTTTTCTTTTGAAAGCCATTGAATAAAACAACCAACAGTCCATGGTCAAAACAACAAAATATCCGATAAATGTTTGACTGGTATTCAATCCGTATTTCATAAAGTCCATCGTATCCGGTCATTGGTGATAGAAATTTCTCCGGAACTCTGTCAACTTGTTTTATCAACTCGAACACATATTGGATCTTATGTTTTACTTTAATATCCAGTCCTTTATAAAAGTCAAGAAAATAGTCACCATGAATAATTATCTGCCTTGCCATGCTATAAAGTTATCTTCAAAGATAACATTTTTTCTTCAATTTGCAATCAAAATTTAGTGTCAAAGTATAAATTTTGAGCAATCTGATTATGCACCCTAACGGCTCGAAGGTATGGGTAGTTGCCGTCGGAACCTGCCCTGAGAGCAGATAAGGGTCAGGGCTGGCACGTGTTTTTGCACAGTCCCGATAAGTGGGCATGGTTTGTCTTAGTATGATGAAATTGTCATGGTGGCGAGGAAAAACTGTGACAAGCTTATTGCCTATACCAGCCATGTTAGCACAAGTAGTGGATTAAAACGGTCACGGTTGCAGAAAACTGTCACGATAGCTTTAAGTCCTGATTAAATTGAGAAGATTATCACATGGAACAGATTTGTCCAGTTGTGAACCACTATAAAAAATCTAGCGAAATTAATTTTGCAGTTTTTTGTAAAGAACCCCAATAAATCCTGATATACAGATAAATCCAAGTCCAATAAGAAGGCTATATTGCTTTAAGGCATTATTTGGGAAAATATTAGTCAAGGCGATTATTAGCAGTATAAGACTTATGGTCCAGATTAGGGGAGCAGAAATCCAAAAAAGCTTTGTCATGGTCAGGAGAATTAGTTATTTTAAAGGTAATGTATTTTAGATAGTTACAATCAATATTCAAAAAGAACAAATTTATCACGTTAAAACGAGCTGGCTGTTAGTGTTAGTGCTTTATTATTTTATTTGTATCTAAAAACAGGTCTGCCTATCAAAGGAAATCAAATATATGATAATAAATAAAATATCAGGAAGATGCCGCCGATTATGATTATGAGGGTTATTAATAGTGACAATTTTGAGGAGGAAACAAAGTAATTATTTTTTAGTTGTTTTTCATTTTTTTTGTATTGTAAAAAAGCCAGGATTGCAATTATTACCCCTATTGCAACCATAACAACACCAACAATTGAAGAATATCCTTTTGATGGCAGGCCCCTTGTTTCTAAAAGCAATGAGAGTTGTTTTAAAAATAAAGAAAACTTCACAATTACAAAGCCGAAACCCATTAAAGCAATACTTGTTCGTATCCAGGCAAGAAAAGTTCTCTCGTTGGCAAGATGTTCTCTGGATCTCTCAATTGAGTTTTTTTCTTCTAAGTTTGCCATATCATATTTGATTATGTTTCCTTGATGTATGTGAATTTCAGCATTAACGCTATCCTCTTTATATGTTGATAGAAGTTCCACATAATAATTTCTAAGGTAGTTATTGTGTAGCTTTAATTGATTATTCCACCAGATAATTAGTCATCGGCTGTAATGCCAGGCCCGGGAAATCATAATATTTATATTTATTAACTTCCTGCTATTTCCTTAAGCCTACTTTCAAACTTTTAACTGATTCTAAAGTTAAGAAACTTTATTAAACCGGCCCGGAACATATAAAAATCAATTAACTTTAATTAACTTATCGGGGACCGGCACTAACTAATTTTGGTATAAATTAACTGAACTTTTTATTAACCGGAAACAGGCACATTAAACCTTGTATTACTATTGGTTTATTTATCTCATCTGTTTTTCGTTTTAGACTCTTTATCAGAATATTATGCATTCCATTTATAATTTAATAGAAAGGTAAAATATTATGAGTAATCTGAATCGTAGAGATTTTATGAAAAAGACGCTTGTAACCGGTGCTGCATTAGGGGTGGCTCCCGGATTTGCTTTTGCCGGAAACGGTTACAACATGCCCGCTGAAAAAATACGGGTTGGTATTATCGGTACAGGCAGCCGGATGAACCTGCTGATAGATGCTTTCTTAAAGCAGCCTGATTGTACGATTGCTGCACTTTGCGATGTGGACAAAACCAGAATGGAACAATTCGCTGTGAAGTTCAATATCAAAGCTGATATGTATGGTGATTACCGGCGCATTCTGGAACGAAAAGATATCGATGCGGTTGTAGTTGCAACACCCGACCACTGGCATGCTCCAATAGCGGTGGAAGCCTGCCAGGCAGGTAAGGATGTGTATCTCGAAAAGCCTGTCTCCAACACAATTCCTGCAGCGTTGCTGATACTTGAGGCGGCTAAGAAATACAACAAAGTCGTGCAGGTGGGTACCCAGCAGCGCAGCTGGCCTCATTTCCAGGAGTGTTCAAACAGGATTAAAGAGGGGCTCATAGGAAAAGTAAATCAGGTGGTTGTTAATCATGGCTCCGGAGGCGGTTATAGCCTCAACCAGCAGCCGGCTGCCCAGGAACCAATACCAGCGGGCTTCGACTGGGAAATGTGGCAGGGGCCAGCACCAAGACATCCTTACTCAGCTGCCCGACGCAACTGGCGCAAGTATTACGATTACGGTGGTGGATCAATTACAGATTGGGGGGTACATTATATTGATATTGTTCATATGGTTTTGGGTGCTGATACGAAAGCTCCTTCGTTCACAGCTGCTGTGTCTATACCAAATACAAGCCCCGATCTGGTAACAAATATCTGGTCGATCAGCTATAAATACGATGACTTCCTTATGTCTTTTGAGAGTTGTACTCAGCCTGTTGAGAAAGGTCAGGACTTTTTTGTTGGCGGGCCATCGTTCTATGGACAAGACGGTTACGCATTTGTAAATCGTTCGGGATATGTAATAAGACCTTATGTAACAAGGGGATACGGCGGCAATAAACCTCCTGAACCACCTTTTAAGACAATCGATGCCATGCTTACATACGACGGAGCAGATGAAAGGGCTTCAGAGGTTGTGCATGTCCGTAACTGGTTCGATTGCATCAAGTCGAGGCAGAAACCAACATGCGATATTGAAATCGGTTTTAATTCCAGTCTTCCATGTTTGCTCGGACTGCAGGCAATAAAGGAGGGTCGTGCACTTACGTGGGATCCGATTACCAAAACTGTTAAAATTTAAAAAGTAGAAAATGAAATATCTTATTCATTTAAAAAGATTAAGTCTGGTCCTATTGTTTGTATTTTCCGGAATAGCGCTGTATGCTCAGGATTCTGAATTTACGAGCTCACAGGGAATAGAATTTATCCTGATAAAACCGGGAAGTATGGTTGTAGGAAAATTTCAGCCTACAGTAAACAGAGGTGGTTTTGGTGGACCGGCTCCCGCAAGCACTACCCGTCCTGCTTCTCCTGCACTGTCTGAATCGGATTATCTTCTGGCAGAGAAGATGGCCAGGGAGGATGCGCTTCCTGGTTTTGAAGTGAAAATCGATAAGCCATTTTATATTGGTAAATTTGAAATTACCCAGGGTCAGTGGAAGAAAATTATGGGCTCTAACCCATCTTATTTTCAGGGCAACAAGGTTCAGGATGATGCCGACCTGCATCCTGTTGAAAGTGTAAACTGGGAAGATGTTCAGTCGTTTATTAAAAAACTGAATGCCCTCGATAAGGACAGGAAATACAGATTACCTACTGAATTTGAATGGGAGTATGCATCTCGCGCCGGCGCTGCTGATGATATTTCGTGGAATGACATTCGTGCAACTGCTGTTATTGCTGCGAAAACATCAAGCAAGGTTGGTACTAAGAAACCAAACGCATGGGGCCTTTACGATACTTTGGGAAATGTCTGGGAATGGGTTCAGGATTATTACAATGAAAAGATTTTTGCCGACCCTGTCCCTCCTGAAAAGGGTAAGGAACATGTTTTGAAAGGGGCCCCGTTTTACGGAGATGTAAAAAATGCGACCTATATGACCCACGCCGGTGGTCCGGGCAGCAAATACGATACAGGATTCAGACTGGTAATGGAAGTTAAATAAAAGTATTAAGATGACAAATAGAAAAATATTAATCCTTATTGGATTAATGCTGATAATCAGTCTGGCAGAGGCTCAGGTGGGCAAAATTCCAGAAGGATTCACTCCGATTTTTAATGGCAAAAACACAGATGGCTGGCATATAAGCCGTTCAACCCACCAGGGAACAACTCCCAGCTTTACTGTGGAAGATGGTGCTATTGTTGGCAGACATGAGCCTTATGGTCAGGGTGGGCTTTTAATGACTGACAAAAACTATAAATCTTTTGAGCTCTATCTCGAGGTTAAAATTGACTCCTTCTGCAATAGTGGAATATTCTTACGCAGTAACGAGGGAGGGGCTGCCTACCAGGTAGAACTAGTGCTACCTGGTAATACAGGTGATTTATTGGGCCAAAGAATTAATCCGGGTGTAGGTGCAAAAGCCACAGATTATCAAAAGGTCTGGCGGGCAGCTGACTGGAATTCATTCCGGATCAGAATGGAAGGGGATATTCCTCATCTGACCTTATGGATTAACGATACCCAGATGTGGGATGTCCAGCAAACTAAAAATGATTTTATTGCTGAGGCAACTGAGGGAATGATTGCTCTTCAGTGCCACTGGACGGCTCTCTATTCGAAGTCGGCAGGTAACGGGATGCCATTAACCAGCTGGCGACCTGGTGCTCCTATTAAATTCAGAAACATAGGGATAAAAGAATTGAAGTAAATTGATCTTTGCAAATTTGCCCCAATGTTATTTAAATAGCGTTAAATTATTAACAGTAAATATTTATTTATATGAAATCGAATCGTCGTAAATTTTTCCAGACAGTGGGAGCCGGTGCTGCCGGACTCACGCTCGGATCAGCTGCATTTTCATTAACATCTTGCGATTCTCCCTCCCCTAAAAAGGAGGATGACGATGGCCAGGTATTGTTTATTGGTGATAACATAGCAGTTACAGATACACAATACGGAAAGGTAAGAGGCTATATCCTGAAAGGTATCCACTATTTTCTTGGTATACCATATGGTGCAAATACAGCAGGCAAAAACCGGTTTATGCCGCCGCAAAAGCCTGAGCCATGGACAAATATCTATCCTGCTGTCTGGTGGGGAAATACTGCTCCCCAAATAATGGATAATCGCTATGCGAGTCAGTATGGCTCATTCAAGGATCACTGGAACTATGACGATGTTAGTGAAGACTGTCTGAGAATAAATGTTTTCACCCCTGCAATCAATGATGGAAAGAAACGTCCGGTTATGTTCTGGATGCACGGAGGCGGTTTTACAAACGGAAACGGAATAGAGCAGGATGGTTATAACGGAGAAAACCTGGCAAGATTGGGTGATGTTGTTTTCTGTTCTGTTAATCACAGGCTTGGTCCTCTCGGATACGCAAACTTTGCAGGAGTGGGAGGAGAGAAGTATGCCGCCTCAGGCAATGTCGGAATGCTCGATCTTGTGGCGGCACTCGAGTGGGTGAGGGATAATATCGCAAACTTCGGGGGCGATCCGGGAAATGTTACTATAATGGGACAATCGGGCGGGGGAGCCAAAGTTTGCACTACAACTGCCATGCCTTCGGCTAAAGGATTATTCCATAAGGCAGTTGTTTTAAGCGGGGCTTCAGTAAAAGCAGGTGAGAAAGAATACTCTGAAAAACTTGGTGCTTATATACTTAAGGAAGCCGGATTGACAGATAAGGAAATTGACAAACTTCAGGAACTGCCATGGAAAGAGTACTATGCAATTGCAAATAAGGCAGCAGCAAACCTTGCAGCCGAGACAGGAGCCGCCGGAATGACGGGTGGCTTCAGACCTGTTGTAGATGGTATTATTCTTCCCCAGCATCCGTACTTCCCGGAGCCATCGCCTACAGCTGAAGGAATACCAATGATTATCTGTTCCACAACAAACGAAATGTCGCCAAGCATGTTTGATTCCGCACTCGAAAACATAACACTGGCAGAGGTCGTTGAAAAAGTTAAGTTGCGTGCCGGATTTGGTGCCGGGTTTGGGGATAAGGCAAAAGAGGTTGTAGCTGCCTATGCAAAATTGTTCCCCGATCTGAGACCGGTTGATATCTGGTCGCTTGTTACAAGTAACAGGAAAAGTGTTGTTAACCTCGCTGATGCAAAATCAAAACAATCGTCCCCGGTATTCGTTGCATGGTTTGGCTGGCAGCCGCCTCTTTTCGATAACCGTATGAGGGCCGGACACTGTAATGATATCTGTTTCTGGTATTACAATACAGATCTTATGCTTACTCATACAGGAGGAGGAGTAAGGCCACGCAAACTCGCAGCACAAATGGCAGGAGCCTTGCTTCAGTTTATGAAGACAGGCGATCCGAACGGCGGCGGCCTTCCTCAATGGCCAAAGTACACTGCAGCCAATGGCGAAACAATGGTTCTGAATGATGTGAGTCAGGTTAAAAATGATCCGGATCGCGAAGCACGTAAAACGCTTCCTGTATAAGCATCTGATCAGATGTTGTTTTGAATTGAAAACATATTACATTTAGATTTATTAAAATAAAATAATCTTATGAAGAAATATCTTGTGTTCTGCCTGCTGACATTGTTAACAGGTTTTTATCTGGCTGCACAGGTGGCAGCACCTGCAAAACCTGCCAGGCCATCTCCATTTTCAGGGATGAATGTAAACCCGTTTTCAGCAATTACAGATCCTAAGGAACCGGTCACCTTCCGGAATCCGGTCATCCCGGGTTTCTTTTCCGATCCAAGTGTATGCCGGGTTGGTGAAGACTATTACCTCGTAAACAGCACATTTGAGTATTTCCCGGGTGTTCCTGTTTTTCACAGTAAGGATCTTATTAACTGGGAGATTATTGGTTATTGCATAAACCGTCCGGCTCAGTTAACCGGAACAATAAATATTTTTGCCACGACAATCAGGTATCATAATAATACTTTCTATATGATTACCACAAATGTCTCAAACCCGTTTGGAAACTTTTATGTTACTGCCACAAATCCTGCCGGACCGTGGTCTGATCCAATCTGGACTGAGGCTGCAGGCATAGATCCGGACCTGTTTTTTGACGATGATGGGAAGGTTTATCTTGTTTCCTCCACTTTTGAACTGCACGAGATTGATATCAAAACCGGGAAATTTATTTCAGAAGGGCTGAAAATCTGGAATGGCACAGGGGGCCGGTATGCCGAGGGTCCGCACATCTATAAAAAAGACGGATTTTATTACCTTATGGCAGCTGAGGGTGGCACGGAAGAGGCTCATTCCGAGACTATTGCGCGGAGCAAGAATATCTGGGGACCATATAATCCAAATCCTGCAAATCCTATTCTTGCACATGCAAATGCTGCAGGACAGGGCAATCCTATTCAGGGTGTTGGTCATGCCGATATAATACAAGCTCACGACGGTTCGTGGTGGATTGTTTTTCACGGATACCGCTCAAACGGTGACGGTACTCACCATATACTTGGAAGAGAAACCTGTATTGCACCGGTATCGTGGCCCAAAAACGGATGGCCTGTTGTAAATGGCAATGGTACAGCCACTGTTGATATGACATGCCCGACCCTCCCTTTAAAACCTTTTAATGCAAAACCTGCAAGAGAAGATTTTGATACAGACAAAATTGGTCTGGAATTTAACTATTATAAGTATCCTGTTGCTGAGAATTACTCTCTGACTGCCCGTAAAGGATTTTTGAGACTTAAAGGCTCAGACCAGACTATTGACGGGAAAAAGACTCCAACCTTCATCGGACGCAGAGCACAGCATATGTATTTTGATGCTTCTGCACAGCTGGAGTTTAATCCTAAAAAAGAAGGAGAAGAAGCAGGAATGACCCTGCTCAATAACGGAGTTCACTTTGATTTGATTGTAAAACAATCGGATGGTAAAAGAGTGGTGTCGGCTAAAATCAGATTCGGATCGATTGTCTATGAATCAAAAGAGTATCCTTTGAAGCCGGGTCCTGTTAAGCTTGCCGTAAAATGCGAAAAGAGATCATTCACCTTTCAGTTTGCACAGGGAAATGATCCCTATACAAAGGTCGAAAAAGTGGATTCAAAGTTCTTAAGCTCAGAGACTATTGGTGGATTCACCGGACTTTTTGTAGGGCTGTATGCAACAGGAAACGGGAAAGTATCGACAGCACCTGCCGACTTTGACTGGTTTGAATATCTTCCCGATAACACAACAAAAGCAGAGAGCGGAGGATTTCCGGAGTAAAATAAGCGTAGAGCGTTGAGAACAGAGCGTAGAGTAAAACAAATAGAATAAGGCACTGCTTTGCCATCCGTAGCTTTCTTCGACCAACGAAGCTTTAGCGCAGTTGGTAGCGTAGGACGGAGCTCCATGCCCTGTGCCAAAATTGATTAAAATACTATCAAATGAAAAGTATAATACCACTTTTGATCTTTCTGTTTCTGGGAACAGCTGCATTTGCTCAAAAAAAAGAGACTACAGAATCTTCTAAGGAAAGCAATGAGAAGAAAGAGGCTGAGAATAAGAACTCTGAGAAAAATATTCAGGATACTCAGGAGGTTCATATTACTCCCGGAAGCTCAGGTGTAAAAAGAAGTATCGGGTATAAATTCAGTTTAAGAACCTCCGAGGCAGATCCGGGTGGTGGTATATTTTGTTATGACAATGAAACTGTTACTGCTATAAAGAGTATATATGTTGATGATATTGATTTAAAAGGTGAGGATCAGACCAAATGGTACTCAACATGGGATAAGGAGACAGGAGCTACAGGCAGAGGAAGAATAACTGTTGCAGATACTTCAGGAAAAGTTGTAACGGTTTTTTATTTTACTGCTGTGTTTGAGGAAAGAGACGGCTATTGGAAGTTACCTGTTGAATATGTGTCGGGGATACTACCAGCCGACGGTTCGGTATATTATTATGTTTTTGACCGGATTGCACACAAGGATGAGGGTGAGAACGACAACGATAATAATGGCAATGATAACATGCAAGTTGCTGAAATGGCTGTAGTTACGGCTGTCGTTGCTGCCGAAGTTGTCCCGCCTGTGACTGAGGTAGCAGCGGTAGTTGTGGCAGACCCTGTAAAACCTGTCACAGAAGTTAAAATTGACTCGGTAAAACCGGTTGTTGCTGTTGCCGAGGTTGCAGCTGTCACCGCGGTTGTTGCTGCCGAAGTTGTCCCTCCTGTGACTGAGGTTACAGCAGTTGTTATTGCAGATCCTGTCAAACCTGTTACAGAAGTTAAGATTGATTCAGTTGTAAAACCGGTTGTTGCTGTTGCTGAGGTTGCCGCTGTCACCGCTGTCACCGCTGTTGTTGCTGCCGAAGTTGTCCCTCCGGTAACAGAGGTTGCTGCGGGAGTTGTTGCTGATCCTGTAAAACCTGTCACAGAAGTCAAGATTGATTCAGTTACAAAGACCGTTTATGCAACCGATGACGCTATAGCAGTTACTGCTGTTGCAGGTGCAAATACTGCAACAAATGCAAATAAAGCGAAGCCCGATAAAGTAGTGAAACCGGTAATATCTACAGAAATTCTGGCCCCCGTAGTTGCTGTAGATGCAGCGATTCTGGTAAATACATCTGCTGAGATTAAACCCGATCCTGTAGTAAAACCAGTAGTTGCCGCTGCTGAGGTTGCAACTGTCGCTGCAGTTACCACAGCTGTTGTTACTGATCCTGTAAAAGCGGTTTCAGAAGTCAAACCAGAACCTGTGAAGCCGGTTTCAGAAGTTAAACCTGAACCGGTAAAACCAGTATCAGAAGTCAAACCTGAACCGGTAAAACCAGTATCAGAAGTCAAACCGGAACCTGTAAAACCAGTATCAGAAGTCAAACCGGAACCTGTTAAGCCAGTTACAGAAACTAAAGTTGATCCAGTTAAAGCGGTTTCAGAAGTTAAGCCTGGTGTCGTGGCAGTTCCTGTTATTGTTGCAGCCACTGATAAGCCAAAACCTATTAATCCTGTTAGTCAGACAAAGACTCCTGTTCAGGAAACTCCGGCCAAACCGGTAACTACTCCTAAGCCTGTACCAGAGACAAAACCCGTTAATAGTACTCCGGTTGTAAAACCTGTTACTGAGACAAACCCTGTTAATACTACTCCGGTTGCAAAACCTGTTGCGGAGCCAAAGCCTGTAAATACCACCCCGGTTGCAAAACCTGTTACTGCGCCAAAGCCTGTTAATCCGGTGGTGGCAGCTGCTCCTGTAGTAAAGGCAGATCCTGTAAAAACCGAAACGAAAAAAACTGAAAATACACCTGTTACCCAGACAAACAGACCAGCTCAGCCTAATCTTCCTGTTTATAGGCAAAACACCGGAGCACAGAATACTATACGCAGAAAATGGTACAGGGGAATTATTGAGGCCGGATATGCATTTGGTCCGGGGGATTACGGATTAAACAACTTTCGTTTCAATTTCATTAATGCAGTTAATATTGGAAATCACTCTTCTATAGGACTTGGAATCGGATACCGCCGGTATTACACTGATAATAATACTGCACCTTATCTTGTCTCAAATAAAAAACAGATCCCGGTTTTCCTCGACTTCCGGACCACGTTCACTTCAAATAAACTGACACCATATCTTGCACTGGGAATTGGTAATTCATCAGGCTATGGTACATCAGAGACAACTAAAGAAGGATTCCTCTTTACCACTTCTGGCGGGATCTGGTATAATGTTTCTTCGCGGTTTGCGGTTTTTGCCGGACTCGATTTTGAAATGAAGAAGCTTGAGTTTTCAGATGAGTTTCCGTATGCAAATAATTATAAAAAGAACTCAAATTCATTCGGTCTTAATATTGGTATTGCGTTTTAGATTGATTAACTTTTCGGTGTATTTATTTTATTTTCAATCTACTATTTCGTAAATTTGAATGTATGGCACTTAAAAATAGTATAAAAGATAGTTTAGTAAATCACATAATTGAATAAATATTATGAAGAAGCTAAGTGTAATTACCGCAGTTCTTTTTCTATTGCTCCCCGGAGAGTTATTTTCTCAGGCAACACAACAGGATATAAAAGGCAGCAAGGATCATCCCCTTATCTCCAGAATGCCTAATTTCTGGATTTCGACTTATAAAGAGTCTGAATTTGAGAGTTTCAAATTCATTGGTGCAGACAATAAACCTTTGAATATAGAGGGTCATAAATATTCAATTACATATAAAATAACAACTGGTTCTGCAGACCCCGGGGCATTAAAGATCAATAGAAATGTACAGGATGCACTTAAAAAGATTGGAGGCAAGGTTATTCTTGATGATACCTTCAATAAATCATCGACTATTGTGGTTAAGAAAGACGGAAAAGAGAGCTGGATTGAGGTCAGGGCTTATAGTGGTGTCATGTACAGGATTACTATTGTGGAACGTGAGATAATGGAGCAGGAGATTGTTGCAGATGCAAATGCAATGGGCAACGATATTAACAGTACTGGACATGTTTCGGTTTATGGCATATTTTTCGATACAGGGAAGTCTGAACTAAAACCAGAGTCGGATTCAGCTCTTATTCAGATCTCAAAACTGCTTAAGAGCAATGCTTCCCTGAAATTGTATGTTGTAGGTCATACCGATAATGTCGGTACTCTTGAGTCGAACATGATTCTCTCAGCTGAAAGGTCTGTTGCAGTTGCCAAAAGACTTTTTCAGAATTACGGTATTGCCAAAGATAGGCTGGAAGCATATGGTGTTGGTTCTCTGGCGCCTGTTGCCTCGAACGATACAGATGAAGGCAAAGCTCTGAACAGGAGGGTGGAACTGGTCAAGCAGTAGCATTTGTATAAACAATGCTAACTATTGAATCATTATGAAGCTCGATTGGAAAAATCTGAAAAATAATGAAGAATTATTCAAAAGGTTATTCATTCTAATCGACAAGTTAAAGGCTTTTAAGAAACTGGTTATTGGCTTTTGCCGGGTAGCCTCATTTGTTACATTGTTTTTATTCATAATTGCTTTCACCTTTTATATCGGGGTCGTAAATCTTGAAGCGGATTTCGTTAAGTTAAGATCGGGATTCAGAATAATGTTTCTTATTCTGTTTTTTGCAAAGTTTATACCTGAAATATTAAACTACAGAAAGAAAAAATTGTTGCCGATACTCTTTGAGGTATTGGTTTTCCTTTTTACCACTGGAGTATTTGCATCCAATTTCAGTATTATAAAGAGCATCAGCTCTTTCTGGTCGTTTTTCTATGGAAGCATCCCTGTAACTGTTGCAATATTTCTTATTGCAATTTCGGAGATTTCACTTCTGTCAGGAATAAGAAGGTCGGTTAATATGCCTCCGGCTTTGCTTTTCAGTTTAGGTTTTCTGATTATCATTCTGGTTGGTTCAGGTTTGTTAATGCTTCCAAATGCACACGAGCTGCCAATATCTTTTCTCGATGCAATTTTTACATCTGTAAGTGCAGTGTGTGTTACAGGTCTTGTAGTAGTTGATACGGCAACATTTTTCACCCCACTGGGGAAGACAATTATTATTTGTCTGATACAGATAGGAGGCCTTGGCATAATGACGTTTACAGGTTTTTTTAGTTTTATTTTTGCATCAAGTTCTTCATATAGGGACAGACTTGTACTCAAAGAGCTTTTTTCATCCGAGTCGCTTGACAGTCTGTTGAAATTACTTGCCAAGATTATCCTGTGGACATTTATAACTGAGGCAATCGGAGCATTTCTGATCTACAGAAACCTCGATCCGGGTACATCGCACAGAATACTATTTTCGATTTTTCATTCAATAAGTGCCTTCTGTAATGCAGGGTTTTCAACCCTGTCAAATGGTCTGCATTCTGAAGGTGTAAGAGGTCTCTATTCAGTTCATATAATTATTGCTTTCCTCATTATCCTCGGGGGGATCGGGTTCCCTGTATTATTGAATGTGTATTCATTTTTTAAGCAATTAATTATTCTGATAATACGAAAAGTACAGCGGAGGCGGATTCATGCAATTCATACCCAGATGAATATTTCAGGAAGGATTGTGGTATTTATGACAGTTCTTTTAATAATTGGTGGTGCAGGATTATATTTCTTTTTTGAATCAGGGACCAGCATGAAGGGACTTTATATTAATCAAAAGCTCATTATTTCTTTCTTCGGCAGTGTAAGTTCAAGAACAGCCGGTTTTAATATAATTGATATGTCACTCTGGGGATACCCGACAATTTTTCTTATGATATTTCTTATGTGGATAGGAGCTTCTCCAGGATCAACAGGAGGGGGGATAAAGACCACGACATTTGCAGTTGCTTTCCGATCGGCTTATAATAGTATCAGAGGCCGGCAAAATCTTGTTATAGGAAACAGGGAAATTGGTTCAGGGACAATCAGCAGAGTTCTGGCAATCATTTTCCTATCTGTACTTGTAATTACAACCGGATTCTTCTGTCTTTTATTAACAGAACCGGACAAGAATCCTGTACATTTATTGTTTGAGTCAGTTTCCGCCTTCAGTACTGTCGGATTAAGTATTGCTCACACATCTACTTTCAGTTCTGCAGGTAAAATAGTGTTAATCTTTATGATGTTTATTGGCAGGATCGGACCATTAACCCTTTTTACAGGTTTACTCTTATCCAACCGGACAGTTTACTCGCGATACCCGGTACTTGATATAAATATTAATTAAAAATAAGATGAAATATATTGTTATCGGATTAGGTTATTTTGGTTCAAAACTGGCCTCCAATCTTACAAATTTGGGCCATGAAGTGATTGGGATTGATATCCACTCAGAACGGCTGGATGAACTGAAAGATTCAATAACCACTGTGATGAAAATGGATTCAACAAACATAAATGCCATTAAATCACTCCCTCTGAATGATACCGATGCTGTAATTGTTACTATTGGAGAAGATGTTGGTGCATCAATACTTACACTTTCAATCCTTAAGAACCTGAAAGTGAAGAGGATCATTGGCCGGGCCATCAACGAGCTGCATCAGACAATTCTGAGTCAGATTGGAATTGAGGAAATTGTACTGCCGCTTGAAGAGGCTGCAAATCATATTACCTCAATGCTTCAGCTGAAAAATACTTTAAGGCTTTTTGAGTTAAGCGACGACTATGCAATTGCAGAAATCATTGTTCCGGAAATTTATATTAGTCATTCTCTTGAAACAGTAAATATTGAGAAAAGGTTTGATATTAAACTGATAGGAGTTAAAACGCCTCCGGTTGCGGGTATATTAACTTCAATTTTCAAGCGTGAATACAAACTTGATTTATCCTATAACGAAACTTTCCTGCTCAGGGAGAATGACATTTTGATTCTGGCCGGGAAAATTGTTGACATAAAGAGATTCATTGACAGCTAGAAAGGTATCAGGTCTATTTGTGATACTGTTAATTATATTTTATCTGTGTTTTCAGACACTTAAGCTACTTTTTTTTAATTCCCCGGAATGAATTTGTTTCATGGATTGTCTTAAAGTTAGTTTAATCTAATTTTAGGATAGTACTATGAAATTTTTTAAAGCAACTTGCGCTCTTATCTCCCTCTTTCTTTTAAGCAGTATAATTGTTAATGCGCAGCCTATACCTGTCGAACTTATGATGGGAAATAAATACGGGACAGTAAATCTTGCTTTCAGCAGGAATTTTTCACAGACTTCGAGATTTGGCTTTTTCCACATGAACACTGTTCAGTTCGACTATAAGGATGAGAATCAAAACAGTTTTATTCTGCAGGATCTTGTCTATGTTGAGACATTTAAAAACCTCCGTGTTGCGGGCGGGGTGGCTTATAGCAAAGGAGGATTTGCACCCACTGCAGGACTGCAGTATTTGTATGTCGGCAAAAAATTCATGTTTCTTTTTGCTCCCAGAGTAAATATTGTAAGTGATCCATCTTACGATGTTATGACAAGTATCCAGTATAAACCTGAAATAAATGACCGTCTAAAACTATATACCCGTTTACAGATGCTCAATTTATTTAATGCTGATGGCAATATAAAAAGCTACCAGTGGGTGCGTCTGGGACTTGAGGCGAAAGGCCTTCAGTTTGGCCTGGCTTTCAACCTCGATGAGTACGGGCCTGATCCTTCGGTTGATGCCAGTTATGGTGTATTTATCAGAAAGGAGATTTTTTAATAGGGGAAACCGATAATAAAATTAAATTCATTAATAATCAGTTACAGTAAATTGTATGGAAACCAAAGAGAAAAAATCAATTAATCATCTAATACGTGTACTTCACAGGAATATAGGATTCTTCTTCCTCGGATTTGTTATTATTTATGCATTAAGCGGAATAGTTCAGATATACAGGGATTCCGATTTTTTGAAAATAGAGAAAACAGTAAAAGTAATGTTGCCGGCGGATACAAAACCTGCCGATCTGGGACCTGCACTTAAGATCAGGGAATTTAAAGTATTAAAGAGTGAGGGTGATATTATAAGCTTCAACGGAGGGTCATTTAATACTTCGACAGGGGAAGCTGTATATACAGTTAAGGAACTTGCATTTCCTTTTAATAAACTTACAAATCTGCATAAGACACCAAGTAAAAATCCCTTCCACTGGTTTACTCTCATTTTTGGGATTGTTATGTTTTTTATGGCAGTTTCGTCATTCTGGATGTTCAAAACAAATTCTCAGGCATTCAGAAGAGGGTTTTATACAATTATCGGCGGGATTCTTGCAGCAGTAGTACTTCTCTTCTTTTTAAAATAACATTGTATCTTTTAAAATCATATTATAAATAGATTTGCTATAATCTGTTATGAAGAATCCTTTCTCAATAATGCTGCTTGTGCTCACAGTGAGTATTTTATGTGTTGATCTTGCTGGTCAGGAA
>JFJP01038282.1_pt1 | contig 18396 bp, 5 predicted proteins | sample 431651 | NCBI WGS metagenome assembly JFJP01 (sample SAMN02602958, study PRJNA72255) | Microbial mat metagenome, whole genome shotgun sequencing project. | biome: fresh water; feature: sink hole; material: water; isolation source: purple microbial (photo- and chemosynthetic) mats found in...
CTGACGCCAACCTTTGTTCTATCACAAAATCAGTAACGATTACCGAACCGGCAGCAGTTCTTTCAGCTACTACAAGCCAGGTAAATGTAAATTGTAAAGGTGGTAACACCGGCACTGCAACAGTGGTTGCATCAGGAGGAACAGCACTTTACACATACTCCTGGAATACCACTCCTGTGCAGAATACGGCAACAGCAACCGGTCTGATAGCCGGTACCTATATTGTAGCAATAACTGACGCCAACCTGTGTTCTATCACAAAATCAGTTACGATCACTGAACCGGCTGTAGCTCTTTCAGTAATCAGCATCCCGACATCACAAACTATTTGCTCAGGAACAGCTCCATCTATTGCCTTGTCGGGCAGTGTTTCCAGTGCAACTTTTACATGGACAGTTGTTCAGTCAAACGTTACTGGAGCAACAAACGGATCCGGAACACAAATTGCACAAATGCTTACGGCCACAGGAAATACTAACGGAACTGCAACTTATACCATTACACCATCAGACAATGGTTGTGTGGGTAATCCTATTGATGTCATTATCACGGTTTATGGGGAGTTAGCAGGTGGGTCAATCGGATCGGATCAGATAATCTGTTATAACACAAAACCGGTTGTTTTTACCAATGAAGGAAGCCCTTCAGGCGGAACTGCTTTTACTTATCTGTGGCAACAAAAAGTTGGTGCAGGTTCATGGACTACTATCATTGGTGCAACCAGCCTGACTTATACTGTGCCGTCGAACCTCATTCAAACCACCCAATACCGCAGATCAGCCATTTCGGGAGCAGGATGTGGGACAGTATACTCGAATGAGATTACTGTTGCTGTGCATGCTAACTTAGCAGCAGGAACCATTGGTACAGCCCAAACGATTTGTTACAATACAATTCCTGTCGGACTTTCAGAAATTACCGCCGCCACCGGGGGTACAGGCAGCTATACTTTCCAATGGCAGAGTTCGCCGAATAATTCTATTTGGACAGATATTTCGGGTGCTATTTCAGACACCTATGAACCGGATGCACTGCTAGCTAACATGTATTACAGAAGGATTGTTACTTCTGAAAGTTGTGGTTCAGCACCAACCCCTGCCATTTTGATAACAGTGCGTCCAACTATAACAGCACCTGTAGCTTCGGGAAACCGGACTATTTGTTATAATACAGTTCCTTTGGCCTTAACTGCAACTACTGCTTTTGGTGGAACCGGGACATTCACTTACCAATGGCAATCAAGCCCGGATAATTCAGTCTGGACCGATATTACAGGCTCAACAAATTACACTTCCTATACCCCACCGGCTTTAACCAATACCGCATATTACAGATTGCAAGCTATATCTACAGGAACACCTTCCTGTGGAATTACATACAGTAATGTCATAACTGTTTCAGTGCTTCCTGAGCTGACTTCTCCGATAGCTTTGGCTGATCAAACCATATGTTATAACTCTGCACCTCTGCAGCTGACATCTTCACCCGCAACCGGGGGAAATGGCACATTTTCATACCAATGGTATTCAAGTCTGAATAATTCAACCTGGTCATTTATAAGTAGTGCAACCGGATTAACCTATCAGCCATCTACATTAATAACAACAACATATTACCGCATATTAGCAACAGCCACAGGAACTCCTGGATGTGGAAGCAAAACAAGTAATTCTGTATTAATTACCATTTATCCCAACCTCACAGCCGGAACTGTTGGCACAGCCCAATCGATTTGCTACAACAGTACATCTGTTCCATTAACCGGAATATTGCCGGCTAACGGAGGTACAGGAACATATACTTACCAATGGCAAAGTTCGCTTACAGGAGGCGCTCCGTGGGCTGATATTTCCGGAGCAGATTCTGAATCCTATTCACCGGGTCAGTTGACAACATCGGTTTGGTATCGCCGTGCTGTGTCATCAGGAAGCTGCGGTACAGTATACAGCACTGGTATAAAGCTTACTGTTTATCCTATTCTGACAGCAGGCACAATTGGAAACAACCAAAGCATCTGTTACAATTCCATAGCCGCCATTATTACTCAATTAGCTGCTTCGGCTGGTGGTACCGGTGCCTACACATATCAATGGCAAAGTTCAGCTGATAATATATCCTGGGATAATATTTCCGGCGCAGTAGCAAGTACTTATTCTCCGGGGAATTTAACCACATCACTTTGGTTCCGGAGATCAGTAACTTCAGGCAGTTGCGGTACAGTTTTTAGTAACAGCATAAAAATCACAGTTTATGATATGGTATCAGGTGGTTTGATAGGATCGGACCAAACCATTTGTTACAATACCAAGCCGGTTGCTTTTACCAATGAAGACAGTCCCGCAGGCGGAACCGGATTATCCTACCAGTGGCAACAAAAAGTTGGTGCCGGGCCATGGACTGCGATCAGTGGTGCAACAGGATTGACCTATACCGTGGTTGCGAATCTTACACAAACAACCTTATACCGGAGATCGACCCTTTCATTATCAGGATGTGGAACCGTATATTCAAATATAATCACAGTAACAGTTTATCCCAATCTTACCGCCGGAACTATAGGTACATCTCAAACGATTTGTTATAATACAGTACCTGCTATGCTGTCCGAACTGTCAGCTGCATCGGGTGGTTCAGGAATTTATACATATCATTGGGAAAGTTCGCCAACGGGAGCAGCACCATGGACAGATATTTCCGGCGCAACTTCTGAAACTTATGCACCCGGACAGTTGGCAACTTCGATTTGGATTCGCAGGGGAGTTACATCAGGAAGTTGTGGTACAGTTTTCAGTACAGGAATAAAACTTACCGTTTATCCTGCCCTTGCCGCAGGCACAATAGGAAACAACCAAACTATCTGTTATAATTCAATGTCTGCAGCTTTAACTCAGCTGACAACTCCAACCGGTGGTAACGGCATATACTCCTACCAGTGGCAGAGTTCAACAGACAATTTATCCTGGGATGATATCACCGGAGCAACATCAAGTTCATATTCACCAGGTAATCTGACTGCGACTCTATGGTTCCGGAGATCAGTAACTTCCGGTAGTTGTGGAACAGAAATTGGTAACAGCATAAAAATTACAGTTTATGATATGATGATAGGAGGTTCAATTGGTACAGACCAGACTATTTGTTACAATACAAAACCGGTTGCCTTTACCAACGAAGACAGTCCATCAGGAGGAACAGGATTGACTTATCAGTGGCAACAAAAAGTTGGAGCAGGTTTATGGACTCCGATTAGTGGGGCAACAGGTTTGGATTATACTGTAGCTACGAACCTTACACAAACTACATCATACCGGAGAGCATCGGTTTCCGGATCCGGATGCGGGACGATTTATTCAAATGTTATTATTGTTACTGTTCACCCAAATCTAAATGCAGGAACTATTGGAGCTGCTCAAACGATTTGTTATAATACAATTCCTGCAGGGCTTGTTGAACTGACGGCTGCTTCAGGCGGTGGTGGAAGCTATGCATATCAATGGCAGAGTTCTCCTGATAACTCAACATGGACAAATATTTCCGGCGCTACATCCGGCACATATTCCCCGGGTGTATTGTCAGCCAGTATTTATTACAGAAGGATTGTTGCTTCCACTGAATGTGGTTCAGTAAATACGCCCGGCATTTTAATAACAGTTCGTCCTGATTTAACAGCCCCGGTTGCAGCCGGTGACCGGACCATTTGCTTTAATACTGTGCCTGCAGCATTAACAGCAACAGCTGCATCCGGTGGAAGTGGACCATTTAGTTACCAATGGCAGTATAGCCTGGATAATTCAGTATGGAATAATATAACAGGTGCAACCAATTATAGTTTTTATACCCCAACAGCTTTAACAGATACAAGGTATTACAGGATTGTGGCAACCTCAACAGGAACACCTGTGTGTGGATCAATAATCAGTAATGTGTTGACAATAACTGTGCTCCCCGATCTGAGTTCTCCGGTTGCCTCTGCTGATCAAACTATATGCTATAGCTCAGCTCCATTGCAACTTTCCTCAACTACACCATCCGGAGGAAATGGTACATTTATTTATCAATGGTATTCAAGTATCAACAATGTTTCATGGACATATATCAGTGGTGCAACCGGATTAACTTACCTGCCTGCTTCTTTAACCACATCCACTTATTTTCATGTAATCGCAACAGCAACAGGAACGCCTGCTTGCGGGAGTAAAACCAGCAACTCTGTTTTAATAACAGTAAATTCCAACATTACTGCAGGTGTTATCGGAGCAGCTCAAACGATTTGCTATAATGCAATACCGGCTGCGCTTACAGAAGTGACAGCTGCCACAGGGGGAACAAGTAGCTTTTCCTATCAATGGCAAAGTTCCCCTGATAATTCCACATGGATAGATATTCCTGGTGCTACCTCCACTACATATTCTCCCGTGGCATTATCAGCCAATACTTATTTCAGAAGGACTGTTACTTCTGCAAATTGTGGTTCTGCAAATACACCGGCTATTTTAATAACAGTCCGCCCTGATTTAACAGCTCCGTTTGCTTCAGGTGACCGTACTGTTTGCTATAATACTGTCTCTGCATCATTAACAGCGATAGCAGCATCAGGCGGGAGCGGGACATTTAATTACCAATGGCAGTCGAGTCCGGATAATATAACATGGACAAATATACCTGGTGCTACCAATTATAGTTCATACACTCCTGCAGCTTTAACGAGTAACAGGCATTACAGGCTTGTTGCTACTTCATCAGGAACTCCTTCATGTGGTATAATAACCAGTAATGTTTTAACAGTAACAGTGCTTCCTGACCTGAGCTCACCCGTGATTTCCGCTGACCAAACCATTTGTTATAATGGAACGCCAATGCAACTTACTTCAACCGATGCCAGCGGAGGAAATGAAACTTTCATTTATCAATGGTACTCAAGTCTCAATAATGTTTCATGGACTTATTTAAGTGGAGAAACAGGATTAACATATCAGCCATCTTTGTTAACAGTATCAACATATTATCATGTTATTGCAACGGCAACGGGAACGCCTGCATGCGGCAGTAAGATAAGCAATTCAGTTTTAATCAATGTATATCCCAATTTAACTGCCGGATCATTAAGTGCAGCGCAATCTGTTTGTTATAACACTGCACCTTCTGCGATAACAGGGATTCTGGCGGTTACAGGTGGAACAGGAACGTATAATTATCAGTGGCAAAGTTCTCCAACAGGCGTTGCGCCATGGACGGATATCTCAGGTGCTACCTCAGTAAACTATTCCCCCGGGCCATTGACTTCAACCATATGGTTTCGCCGGGCTGTTACATCAGGTAGTTGTGGAACAGTATATAGTGCCGGCATCCAGATTACGGTGTATCCAGAATTTGTGGCTGGTAGTATAGGATCAGATCAAACTATTTGCTATAATACCAGTCCTGTCGTTTTTACACAAACTCTTCCTTCGGGAGGGAATGGAAGTTATTCCTATCAATGGCAAAGTTCAACAGACAATATATCCTGGTCGGCTATTCCGGGTGCAACATTAAGTACCTATTTCCCGGGAAATTTAACTACAACGTTATGGTTCCGGAGATCAGTAGTTTCCGGCAACTGTGGAACTATTTTAAGTAACAGTATTAAGATCACGGTTTATACTGTATTGAACGGTGGATCAATAGGATCACATCAGGCTATATGTTATAGTACAAAACCGGTTGCATTTACTAATCAAAGCAGTCCGTCAGGCGGAACAAACATACAATATCAATGGCAGCAAAAAACTGGTGCCGGTTTATGGACGGCTATAAGCGGAGCAACAGGTTTGTCATATTCCGAAATCTCGAACCTTACGCAAACAACCCAATACCGCAGAATGACCACCTCAGAATCAGGTTGTGGTTCAGTATATTCAAATGAAATTACAGTTACTGTTTATCCGGATGTAGTAGCAACAGCAACACCCGTTAGTTCAATAATTTGTTCCGGAGCAGCCACTTCCATTGTGTTAACTAGTACTGTATCAGGGACTTCTTTTTCATGGACTGCTTCTGTTAATCCTGCAGGAAGTGTAACAGGAGCATCGGGTGGAACCGGAAATACAATAGCCCAGATTTTGAATAATACATCGCTTGCACAGGCAACTGTAACATACGCTATAACTCCAACTGCTAACAGCTGTTCCGGGAGTCCTGTCAACGTGATTGTAACAGTTAATCCTGTTGCAGTGTTGTCAAGCCCCTTAGCTGCTTCAGTATGTAGCAATACCCTGTTTAATTACTCTCCAACCAGCAATACCCCGCTAACAACATTTAGTTGGACGAGAGAAGCAATATTGGGAATACAGAATGTTACAGCTTCAGGATCAGGAGCGGTGAATGAAACTTTAATTAATACAACCGGAACTGCTAAAACGGTTATTTATAATTTTGCACTAACTACTTTTGGGTGCACAGTAAATCAAAATGTGGTGGTAACGGTAAATCCAATGCCGGCATTACTCAGTTCGCTCTCTCCACCGGCTGTTTGCAGCAACGCACCTTTTACCTATAATGCAATAAGTTCAGTTACACCAGGAACTACTTTTGCATGGACAAGAGCGGTGGTGGCTGGTATCAGTAATCTGGCAGGATCAGGATCCGGAAATATAAATGAAATCCTGATAAACACTTCTGCTGTTGATGTTCCCGTACCTTATATTTATACACTTTCAGTGGGTAGCTGTACAAATGATTTTACAGTTAATAGTGTCGTCAAACCTACACCAACAGTTAACCTGCCGGTGAATTCAGAATTCTGTAATGGAGAAATTGTTCCGGCAATAGTTTTTTCTGGTTCGGTATCAGGAACTACTTTCACCTGGGGAAATAATAACACAGCCATTGGACTTGGAACAAACGGAACCGGAAATATTGCCGCATTTACCGCAACAAATACTACCTCAACATTGCTAACTGCAACAATTTCTGTTAGTCCGGGTGCTAATGGTTGCAATGGGACAAACTCTTCATTTACCATTTCGGTTCATCCGGCATCACAAGGTGGTATTGTAAACTCAAATGCATCGGTTTGTGGTGGTGCAAATGCCGGGATTCTCACAATAAGCGGTCAAACCGGAACAATTATCAAGTGGCAATTTTCATCAGATGGAGGCATAAATTGGGCCGATATCAGCAATACAGCTACTTCGCAAAGTTATACTAACCTTATACTGACCACACAATACAGAGCGGTTGTGCAAAGCGGAGGTTGTTTGCCGGCAAATTCTTCAATTGCTACCATTACTGTGAATCAACCCTCAGTTGGAGGAACTGTAGCCTCTAATGCAACAGTCTGTTCAGGTGCCAACAGCGGTACTTTGACTTTGAATGGTTCCACCGGTACAATTACGAAGTGGCAATCATCCATCAATGGTGGAATAAGCTGGAGCGATATCAGCAATACTTCTACCAATCAAACTTATACAAACCTTACAGTCAATACTCAATACCTTGCAGTGGTTCGAAACGGAACCTGTCCTTCAACAACTTCGTCAGTTGCAGTTGTAACCGTAAATCCGGCCAGTGTGGGAGGAATTGTTTCGGGAAGCAGCACAGTATGTTCAGGAACAAACAGTACCTTATTAACATTGAGTGGTTACACCGGAAGTATTACCAAATGGCAATCGTCTGCGGTATCTGATTTCAGTTCAGGTGTGACTGATATCGCTGAAGTTACTGCTGGCTTAACAGTAACAAACCTGGTTTCGACTACTTATTATCGTGCAGTTCTATCAAGTGGAGTTTGTCCATCGGCATACTCAACTTCTGCCACAATTACGGTAAATCCATTGCCTGCAGCAACTACAGGAGGAAGCCAGGTAATATGTTCATCAGGATCAGCAACAGTGAGTGGTGCTTCAGCTTCGAACGGAACAATCCTATGGACAGAAAATGGTGCAGGATCAATAACAGCCGGAGCGACAACATTAACGCCAACATATACCCCTGTTGCCGCGGATGCCGGAACACTGGTAATTCTAACCATGACAGTAACCAGTAACAATACATGTGCACCTCAAACGGCAACAGCCATATATACAATAACAGTAAACGCATTACCAACAGCATCTGCAGGCGGAAGTCAAACTATTTGTTCAAACGGATCAGCAACAGTAAGCGGAGCATCAGCTTCAAACGGAACAATTGTGTGGACTGAAAATGGTGCGGGAACTATAACAGCAGGAGGGAATACTTTAACTCCAACTTATACTGCAGATGCAGCAGACGCAGGAAATGTAGTAACATTAACAATAACTGTAACCAGTAACAATGCATGTGTTTCCCAAACGGCAACAGCAACGTACTCTGTAACTGTTAATCCTTTGCCAACAGCAACGGCGGGCGGAAGCCAGACTATATGCTCAACCGGAACAGCAACTGTGAGTGGTGCCTCAGCAGCAAATGGAACGATTTTGTGGACAGAAAATGGTGCCGGTTCGATTACTTCAGGAGCCACTACTTTAACGCCTGTTTATACTGCAGCAGCTGCTGATGCCGGATCAACAGTAACTTTAACCATGACTGTAACCAGCAACAATTCATGTTTGCCCCAAACAGCTACGGCAACTTATGCAGTATCTGTAATTCCGGCAAGTGTTGGCGGGAGTGTTTCGGGGAGCACAGTGGTTTGTTCGGGTATAAACAGTACTACATTAACTTTAATTGGCTACACAGGCAGTATATCCAAATGGCAAACATCTACGGTAGCTGGTTTTTCATCAGGTGTTACAGATATCGCTAATACATCTGCCAGTTTGATAGTAACCAACCTGAACGCGACTACATATTACAGGGCTGTGATCCAAAACGGTACCTGTTCGGCGAGCAATTCAACCATTGCAACAATTACTGTAAATCCAACCCCAGTATTAGTGATTACCAATCCTACACCAGTATGTGCACCGGGAACCGTGAATTTAACACTGGCCGCTGTTACGGCAGGATCAACATCGGGTTTAGCATATACATACTGGACTGATGCAGCTGGAACAATTTCGTACCCTACACCAACAACTGCAAATGCAGATGTATATTGGATAAAAGCTACAACTCCAAATAACTGTTCAGATATAAAACCAGTAACTGTTGGTGTTTTTTCAACTTTAGGCGCTGTGAATTTTGATTCAGGCTTGATCACTACAACTTGTGAAGGTTCAGCACCCATTACATTCAGTGCCTCTGCTCCAGATGCTTTAACTCTGACTTATAGCTTGGATGCAGCAAGTACTGCAGGTAGTAACACTATTGACCCAGCCACGGGACAGGTTACTTTTTCGGCTACTTATACTGGAACCATGGAGATAACTGCTACTGCAACTGGTTGCGGTGGTAGTAGATCACAAAGCATACATAAACTGATTATTAATAATCTTCCGGTAGTTACTTTTCCTAATCCGGCAACTCCAGTTTGTGAAGGTACTACCATCAATTTGTCAGCAACGAGTACATCCAGTGGAAATACTCTTCAAACTTATACAAGCGGAGTAATTCCGCTTAATGTTGCGATTCCTGAGAGCAGAGCTACATGGGCTGGTTCTACAACAAGCATCATCGAAAGTACTGGACTATTAACTATTGCTGCAACTGATATTATTGAAGTTTCTGTGAATATAAGTCATACGAATAACAGTCAACTCGATATGTTCCTTGTAGGTCCTAATGGAGGTTGCATGCTTTTATCTACCGATAATGGAGGAACCGGTGATAATTATGACAATGCACTACTAAGAACTGGATATACGCCAAATGTGAATACTCTGAATGGCGTTGTTACTACTATATCCGGAATATATGGAACTGAGGGTAATGTTTCGACACTTGCTGCTCAAGCAGGCGGAAATGGTGGAAATTATGGTAATACAGCGGTTCCCCAAAGCACCCTTTTAGGTTCAATAATAAATGGGAATTGGCAAATACGTATTTTTGATGATGATGATAACGGATCAGCTGGTAATCTCCTAAATTGGTCAATCACAATTAAAAAGGCTGTTCCTGTTACTCTTACCACAGTGCTTTCCGGTCCCGGAACAATAGGGAATGCTTATTCCGGAACAACTCCTTTAGCTGCCAACCAATCATTTAATCCTCCTTCCGGCACAAATGTTTACACTGCTACAACTTCTGATGGGAATGGTTGTTCTGCTATAAAAACTGTTACAGTTGTTGTAAATCCTAAACCAGAACCCCTCGTTACAGCCGATTACTGTACCTACAGGCCAAAAGTACGGCTGACCACCGGTACCTATTCATCATATTTATGGAACACAGGAGCAACTACACAATCAATTGATGTAGATGTTGCTGGTATTTTCACGGTCACTGTAACTTCTGCTAACGGTTGTACTGGAACGGCTTCCATTCAGGTTGCTGACGAATTGGTGGTAAACGGGAATTTTTCATCCGGGAATAGCGGGTTTACAACGGGTTATACCTACACCGCCAACGTAGCCGGAAATGTGGAACTATATCCAGAGGGTTACTACGGTGTTGGAACCAGTGCCGTTGATTATCATAATAATTTTCATGGCAGGGATCATACAACAGGTAATGGGAATTTCTTAATTGTAAATGGTAGCACATCTGTACCTATAAAGACAATCTGGCAGGAAACAGTTACAGTAGTTCCTAATACTGATTATTATTTCAGTGCATGGGCAATGAATGTAAATCCAGGTTCGCCGGCACGCCTGCAATTTGAAGTGAATGGTGTATTGGTTGGATCTGTAGCTGATTTATCAACTGCACCAAAACCGGCATCTGAAGCTGCAGTTGCACTTAGCAATTGGGTGCGTTTTTATAGTACCCCAATGTGGAATTCGGGTGCAACTACTACTGCGATTATCCGCATAAGAAATTTAAATACTGACCCTAGCGGCAACGACTTTGGTATAGATGATATTTCCTTCGGTACATTGGCAAGTGTTCCGTTTACTTTTACAGCAAGCAATAATTCCCCTAAATGCAGCAGGGAATCTGTTCAGTTATCTTCTACTGTTGCGGGTGGCGTGCAACCTATTGTGTATACCTGGACAGGTCCCAATGGTTACATCTCACATGATGCAAATCCTTTATTATCTAATATATCGTATAATGACAGGGGGACATATTCTCTTTCGGTTGTTGATGCATATAATTGCCCGGTAACGCCCGTAAATACAATAGTTACACTCAGTCCAACTCCAGAAATATTCAATCGGACAGCATTGATCTGCAGCGGTTCTTCTTTTAATTCCACACCGGTAAACGGATTACCCAATGCAAGTACCTTTGTTCCTGCCGGAACCACCTATTCCTGGTCCGCACCAACAATAGTACCTGCCGGAAGTATAACCGGAGCAAGTGCTCAAACCGCTCAGGCCAGCATCAGTCAAGCACTTACCAATACAACGAATTTACCTGCAACTGTAACCTATGATGTAATTCCTGTTACAGGTAGTTGTACTGGAAATAGCTTTACGGTAACCGTAACGGTGAATCCTTCTGTTACCGTAGTTGCAGGAGTCGACCAGCAGAAATGTGCAGGAAGTTCAGTGCAATTGAACGGTTCGGTGAGCGGTGCTGTAACTTCAGGATCCTGGAGTGGCGGAACCGGAGCTTTTGCGCCAAACAGAAATGCCCTCAATGCGGTGTACACTCCAAGTGCAGCTGAAATTACAGCCGGCACAATTACATTAACCTTAAATTCAGTTGATCCAGATGGTGCAGGCCCTTGCCCGGCAGTATCTTCATCAGTTACGATTACAATCAACAGCCTGCCGGTTTTATCATCAACCAGTGTGAATGTGAGCTGCTTTGGTACTTCAACCGGGTCTGTTAATCTTTCTGTTTCGGGTGGTACACCTGCGTATAGCTATGCATGGACAGCGAGCGGTGGAGGTACTATTCCTCCTGGTTCGGATAATATTCAGGATATTTCAGGTTTGGTTGCCGGAACATATAATGTAGTTGTAACTGATACAAAAACCTGTGGGGCCACTTTATCTGTAACACTTACACAACCTCCAGTTCTGGAAGCGCAAGAAAGTCATACCACCGTGCCATGTGTTATTGGAGCTACCAATGTAACAATTGCTGCTACCGGTGGAACTGCACCATATTCCGGTACAGGCGTTTTTGCTCAGTTTGCAGGTACGGTTACTTATACTATTACCGATGCAAAAGGCTGCAATGCAACAGTTAATGCAACTGTTATTGCTGATCCGAATTCAGCCCCGGTTATAATAACCTGCCCGGTGACACGTAATTTTAACGGATGTTCGACTACAACTATTTCAGGGCCAGTCTTCTCGACTACAAGTGCTGCTTCTACTTATACTGAGTTCAGCAATACAAATAACAAAGGAGTGGCAAATGATAATTGTGCCATTACAACGGTTACATATCAGGATAATGCCAATTCTGCTTGTCCGGTTATTGTAATCCGTACCTGGACATTGGGTGATGCAAGTGGCCTTACTACTACATGTCAGCAAATCATAACTGTTACAGACGTTGTTTCTCCAACATGGATAAGTGCTGCCGGTTCACTTAACAGATCAGTTGAGTGCAGCAATGCTGCCGGATTGGCTGCTGCCCAGGCTTTATTCCCGACAGCCTCTGATGTATGTGATGCTGATGTATCGGATATTGTTAAGACAACAGGGTCGTTTGTGCAATCAGCCGGATGTTCTCAGGAAGGTACTTATACTAACACCTGGCAGGTGACTGATGCTTGCGGCAATATAAGTGTTGCATACACACAGGTTGTTACAATTACCGATAATACTGCGCCGGTATGGTTAACAGCTGCAGGAACACTAAACCGGACCGCGGAATGTAGCGATAATGCTGCTATTATGGCAGCTCAGGCATTGTACCCTGCTGCACTTGATTTGTGTGATGCAAATGTTTCAGATGTAATAAAAGTAGCCGGATCTTTTGTAGCTGGAACTTGTGGTAATCGGGGAACCTATACCAATACATGGACAGTAAGTGACGATTGTGGAAATGTAAGTAATGTATTTACCCAGGTTATCACGATTACGGATAACACAGCTCCTGTTTGGCTAACTGCTCCGGGTGTTCTGGACCGTACATTAGAGTGTAGCAATACTGCAGGCATACTGTCTGCTCAGGCATTAGTGCCTTTGGCTTCTGATAATTGCACAGCTGTTCCTTCTAATATCACAAAAATAACCGGATCGTTTGTGCCATCTTCCGGTTGCTTAAATGAAGGTAGTTATACCAATACCTGGAATGTTGCAGATGCTTGTGGAAATACCAGCACCATTTATACCCAGGTTATAACCATTCAGGATAATGTTGCTCCTTCAATATATTGCCCTGCCAGTGATGCGTATTCCTGCGATTCGCCTTCATTAGAACCAACGGTAACAGGTACTGCAACAGTTATTGACAATTGTGATGTGAATCCTTTAGTTTCATGGTCAGATGTGATCGTTGACGGAGCCTGTGCAGGCAATTACCAGATCTCCCGTACATGGGCAACAACCGATGCATGCGGAAACACAAATACATGCGTACAAACAATTTTTGTTCAGGATGTAGCAGCTCCGGTTATTTCCTGCGCTGTTTCGGGTAACCAGAACGTATATCCCAATCCGGCAGCCGACTTTATTGCCCCTGATAACGCGTGGGATGCCACAGCAACAGATAACTGCAGTGGCGTAACCCTTTCGGCAATGCTTTCAGGTGCTACTGCTACAGGCCCTCATTCGTCGTTGAGTGGAGTTGCCTTCAGCGAAGGTTTGACAATAGTAACCTGGACAGCTACCGATGGTTGTGGAATCAGTTCAACCTGTCAGTTTTCAGTTACCGTTACCTTTAAACCAGAAATAAGCTGCCCTGCAGCCATCACCCTCAACAACGATACGGATGCCTGCAGTTCATACATAGATCCGGGATTCCCCACCTGGATCGTAGGAACAGCTCCTGTGATTTATACATGGATAATGACAGGTGCAACTGCGGGTTCAGGAACAGGACCCATCGGCAATTATACTTTTAATTCAGGAATAACTACCATTGCCTGGACAGCAACCAATTTTGCCGGTACAGGTATATGCGAACAAACAATCACTGTAAATGATAATCAGGCGCCTGCTTTCAAAGTGCCTGCAGATAAATATTATTGTGTACGGGATATTTCTGTTGCCAACTTTGATGATCCTACTATTGACATAACACCGGTAAGGCCCGACTATTACCTTTTCCTTTCAGGAAACACTGATCTTGACCTTGAGCCTGCTGAATTTAGTGATAATTGTCCGATAACTTGTGCTTTTGAAATCCGCTGGCGGATTGATTTTGAAGATGGAACCTTCCTGCCAGCCCTTCCTGCAACATACATTACAGGGCAACCCTCTGCATATGGAAATGACATACTGCTTCCGGGAAAAGCAAACTCAAGCGTGCCGCACTTTATTAAATACCAGGTAGTGGATTGCAATGGAAATGTTTCAGCACCTCAAAATATTAAAATAACAATTGATCCGCGTCCTGATGTTATCAAGATATACTAGATATGAAAAAAAATAAAATATTTATTTTCCGTAAATCACAGTTACTTATTGCCTCGCGGCAAATGTATTATAAAGACATTCCTGGATTTCTTCCTGCGAAGCTCCCTCTTCGCGCATAGACACCCCGGATATTTTTGCCTCCAACTCATTTAACTCGAACTAAATCGTCTGCTTATGAAAAAAGAAAAATCTGCTTAAAGTCTGCCGGAAGGCAGCAATTCACAATTCACTTATTTAATCACATTTAAACTTATGTGTACGCTTACAAAAATTGTAAGCAATTGGAACTATTTAAATAACTGATTAACAATCAAATTAAAACTTAAAAAAATGAAAAAGCAAATATTAATTCTGATCGTGGCATTATTCGCCATTAGCTTCTCAACTGCTTTTGGACAAGCAGTTAATAATCCAACCATTTCTCCAACACCGTTAACCTGTCCTACAAATGACCCGCTTAATCCTATTGCAGGTCGGCCTTATGATTATTCGGCCACGATTAATCCTGCAAATGGAACTACATACTGGTATGCAACCAAGTCCACAACTTTTACAAATGCTGGTGCCAGGGTTGCAACTGAAATTCCTGCAGATGGCGTTGCTATTTTAGCAGGTGCAACAAATTATATGACTTCTGCTGCCAATGCAACAACTCCAACAAGTACCCAGGTTACCTGGACTTCGGAAGGTTTGGCAGGAGTTACAGCAGCCAATCCATTATTCATGGTGGTTGAATATGCAGGACCAACTTGCTCCAACAACATGAAAGTGATGAAGATTGTGCCAAAGGTAGCTTTCACAGTGGATATTACTAACCTGGACCATACTAACGCTGCTACCTTACCCTATGGTACTGCTGAAAATCAATGTTATTCAGATGTTGCCGGATCAAGCTACGATCTTGCAAATGATAATATTACTATTGATTATGGTACCAATGTTCTTTATTATGAGGTAATTGCAGCCAATTTCACCGGAAGCTATGCCCCAACTTTTCAGTTAACCGGGCTTCAGGGAACGCAAACAGCAGATATTGATTGGGATTATGTAAAGAATACCTATGCGAATAACCTGGTTACAGCAGGTACAGGAACTATTACAACCCCTGCTGCTACTGTTAGCACAAGTGCTACTAACACTTCTAACGGAGTTTCTATTTACGTCAGAGTCACCGTTCATAACAATGGTTATGAAGGTCTATCAACTGATGCAATTGATCTTGCTGTAGATGCTGTGGATGCCAGCCTGAACCAGGATGTTGAGCCTGATTGTACTACAATTCTGGCTTATGGTGATGTGGCTTCACAATCGCTTAACGCACGGCCTACAATTGCTCCAGGGACTCCAATGTTGCCTCAGAAACCATAATAGTCTGACTATTTAAGGTAGAAATTGCTTTTTCATACCCCAAAATATTTCTCTGTCCGGAAACACTTCCGGACAGAGTTACATAAAGGTTGTGAAAAAGAACAATGGACAAGACATGATGCACCTTAACAGGTGCAATAAATATAGTTAACCGGCAGAAGCTAAATGCTTGAGGTTGACAGCTAACAGGTCATTTCGCAATAGTGTGAAAATAACCTGATATGGTATTTAGGAGTCGAAATATGTATTGGAACTCCAAACCGAATTCTCCACACGCAGGACAGGCCTACCACAGGTAAGCATTGCTCCATGGCGACCCAATAAAGCGAAGCCGTAAACGATTCCGTTGTGCGGTTATATGTCGCAGGAATGTGTCTGGATACCAGGCTGCATTTGAGGTTCATCTAGAGGGCCGTGAACACAGCAGGGATGCCATAACAACCTGGCGCACGCAACTCGGAGTCTGATGTTGAGATCAAACATTTGGCTATGACCACGCGCTTTTAATATGATTCTTGTACTCTCCCGGCAGACTACTGCGGGTATTGTAAATGTACGTTCACCGATTGTGGTGTCCGTGCAATTGCTCTTAGACGCACGCGCGCATGCACGTATGCGCTCAGGCCTACATACGCACGCGCACACACACACACGAGGCAACAGCTTAAAAAAAACTGAAGCGGATTTGAATACAAAAAATCAAAATCCTTAAACACGAACAACGATGAAACAAATCATGAGATTAAAAGCCCTCAATCAGTGCGGGAAAAATGCTGAAGAATATGTTTCGTCTGCCAAAGTGACCACCTTAGACTTCGAAACAATTCGATGTACGAATATAATTTTTAAACAACGATCTATGAACCAACACGAAAACGATCTTAATCCGGGGCCTTTAACAGAAACTGGCTTTCAGGGGGGGAGTGGCAGGCAAGTGAACTTACCTGGTGCCAACCGAATGCCTGCTATGTCTTCTGTCAAAGTGCGAAGCCGGGTTACGCCAAGTTCATGTTTTAGTTTATCTCACTCAGGATTCCTGGAGCAAGGCGATTATGTTCACAGAAAGCGTAAACACATACTCAAAAAACATACCGGAAGCCATGCTTTCAGATACCCTGGAATAAGTCAGCCCGGAGTTTCTGAATGTGTTGATACGACTGAGTTTCGAAGACAAAGCCATTGGCTGGCGATTTGCCTTGAAAAAACCTGCGATATCGCGTTAAAGGGGCATTTGTGCAGTTTTACGCAATCCTATGGAGCCAGTTGTATAAATCTATGCAGATGTGGTTGGGTGTCTTATGAGGTTGTAAACAGGCATTCTGGAATGATTGCTTCAAAGCAAACCGGCATTCTCAGATCGTGTAAAACCCCTTCCCGATGGCGAAAAACCACGCAAATGGAACAGCAGATCATGCTCTCAAACTGGTGGAAATATCCTGTCCATACTTGCATTGGAATATTGAACAACCATAGTAAAAACTAACCCGGGAATGACTATGAAATGCCACGAAAAAAATATTACAACATACCCCGGCTACACCAAGGTTGGTTTTGGTTGGAATCTGATTCACCTGAAAATTAACCCGGTACTGAATTATGAAAACAAGAATGATTTCACAAAAGTCAAAACAAATGTGCAAACAGCGCATACAAACCAAACGAAACTGCAAAAACGGTGCGTAAATTCAGCTTGACCGCGAAAACCGGTATCTGAAATTTCAATCCAAATAAAAAAATATGAATCGACCTAAACATATAATTCTTCGTCTGTTATTGGCAGCAATGCCAATACTGCTGGCTTTGGCTCCTGCCATGGCTCAGACGAATAATGCATATGCAGGTCAAACTATTGAACTTTCCGTTGACTCAATGCCCGGGGATACCTATACCTGGCAATTGTACAATGATGTTTCCAGTGTCAACTTTGCAACCGATCCGGGTAATTGTCTGCCAACTGAAGCCGTATTTGCGGGAGGAATAAATTCCGGATCTGTGGTTCATGTTACCTGGCTGAGCCCCGGCACTTACTTTTATAAAGTTACTGCAACCAGGTCAGGATGCAACAACAACCTGAAAGTCGGCAGAATAACGGTTGAACATCCTTTGCCGACAGTTACTCTCAGTCTTGGGCAGACTTCAATCTGTATGGGTCAGGTTATTAATCTCGAAGCTAATTTTACCGGTACTGAACCGTTGAGTATCACGTATCGGATTACCAATCCTGATGCAACCACGCAGGAAATTAGCATTAACAACATAACCGGGAATCCTTGGCTGATTCCATTCACCCCTTCAGCAACAGGCACTTATCGTTTCGAAGTGATACGTGTAACTGATGCATATGTAACCAACAATACCATTTCGAACGCTGTAACGGTAACGGTGAATCCGAAGCCTAACAGTTCGCGCATTTATAAATATGATCCGGTAAGTAAAAAGAAGTAAAACTATGAACAGGCTCAAAACCATATTGTTAACCATGCTG
>JFJP01038283.1_pt1 | contig 18395 bp, 13 predicted proteins | sample 431651 | NCBI WGS metagenome assembly JFJP01 (sample SAMN02602958, study PRJNA72255) | Microbial mat metagenome, whole genome shotgun sequencing project. | biome: fresh water; feature: sink hole; material: water; isolation source: purple microbial (photo- and chemosynthetic) mats found in...
TTTGAGCGGGAAAAGGGATTCGAACCCTCGACCCTCAGCTTGGGAAGCTGATGCTCTACCCCTGAGCTACTCCCGCATTAAATGACCTATTATTAATTGGTGCAAATTTATTGTATTTTTTTACATTCCTATGGTTCATTTTCATTCTTGTATCTTTTTTTTGATTAAATCCCAAATTCCCATTCAGTGTAAAAATCTGCTAGAAATTTCTCAAGAATATAATGACGATCTTCAGCAAGTCTACTCCCGGTTGTTGTATTCATCAAATCTTTTAGTTTGAGCAGCTTGTCATAAAAATGACCTATCGTTGAAGAAGCATATTTACCTGATAAATCAGCCGGAACATATATCGGATTATTTCTGAACCCCCCATAATTAAAAGCTCTGGCAATTCCAATAGCTCCAATTGCATCCAGACGATCTGCATCCTGAAGAACCTGAAGAAGAGGATCTTTCAAACCCTTCGGGGCATTTTTATTACTGTAGGAAACATTCATTATTGTCATAATTACCTGATCTTTTATTTCATCAAGTCCAACACTGATAAGGAAGTCCTCAATGATTTTATAACCTGAATTGCTGTCTCCGCCATTGAACTTAGAATCTGCTGTATCATGAAGTAATACTGCAATGTCAAGTGTAAACGGATCCGTAAGCTTCTCCTTACTGTTAATGAATTTCGCCAACCTTCTCACACGATCTATGTGGTACCAGTCGTGACCACTATCGTACAATTTGAGATTTTCCCTGACAAATTCTTCAGTCCTTTGTATTTGTTCTTCTTTATTCATTTATCATTATTAAATTGCCGGTTGAACTTACGAAATATATTTTTATTATGCGAGCAGCAATAATAACAATTGGAGATGAGCTACTTATCGGCCAGACTGTTGATACTAATTCAGCATGGATGGGTGCTGAACTCAGCAAGGCAGGCTTTGATGTGTACAGGATGACATCAATTCACGACAGGAGAGATGATATAATTGAAGCACTTTCTGATTCAGCAGGAAAATCTGATGTGGTGCTCATTACCGGCGGGCTGGGTCCGACAAGTGACGATATAACAAAACAGACACTCTGTGAATTCTTTAACACTAAACTTATAATTAACCAAGAAGTCCTTGAGATGATAACCGGAATGATGAGTCGCCGGAACTACCCAATGAATGATAACAATCTCCGTCAGGCGGAGGTACCGGCTTCATGTATAGTCCTTAAAAATGCCACGGGTACAGCACCTGGAATGTTATTTGAAAAAGACGGAACAATTTTTATTTCAATGCCCGGGGTTCCTCATGAAATGAAACATATAATGTCTCAACATGTAATTCCTGAGTTAAACAAACGCTTTACATCACAAATAATAATTCATAGAAATATAATGACTTATGGTACTTTTGAAGCTAAACTGGCTGAGACTCTCACCGGATTTGAATCAGAATTACCATCATCGATTAAACTGGCCTACCTGCCTTCTGCAGGCATTATTAAGCTTCGTCTGACCGGAACAGGTTCAGACTATACATCTTTGAACGAATTGCTTGATAGTCATGTCAAAAAACTTTCTTCTGTTATTCCTGAACTTATTTATGCAGTGGAGGAATTGTCACTTGAAGATGTAATTGGCTCCCTGCTCACTGAAAAAAAGCAAACTCTGAGTACTGCGGAAAGTTGTACAGGAGGAGCAATCGCACATCTTATTACCAGCATTCCGGGCAGCTCTGCCTATTACAAAGGATCTGTAATTGCATATGCCAACCAGGTAAAAACAGACATCCTGAATGTAGACAATAGTTTACTTGAGACAGACGGGGCTGTAAGTGAGTCTGTTGTAAGAGTTATGGCAGAAAATTGCCGAAGGCTGCTGCATACCGATTATGCCATAGCAATTTCTGGAATTGCCGGACCGGCAGGTGGGAGTGATGCAAAACCTGTTGGTACGGCATGGATAGCAGTAGCATCAGATAAAGGAATCATTACAGAGAAGAGAGTATTCGGAAATGACAGAAATACAAACATTAAGCGCTTTTCCCTTGCAGCTCTCGATATGCTTAGAAAGCAGATTATAAACTTTTAATTGTTATGCAAACATTTACAATCCAACTGATTATATGATATTTAGCCCCCCTCAAGGGGGGATGGGGGGCGTTCCCGGAAAAAAAGTGACCAAAATATTTGTTTAATCAGATAAAAATCACGTATTTTGCGCTTCGTTTAAAAAGGACAAACGTTAGTTAAGAAGTAAAACAAATATCAATGTCAAAGATTTGTCAGGTTACAGGGAAAAAGGCGATGACCGGAAACAACGTTTCGCACTCAAAGAGAAGGACTAAGAGAAAATTCTATCCTAATCTTTTTGTAAAAAAATATTATCTGCCGGAAGAAGAAAGATGGATCTCTCTCAAGATCTCAGCATCTGGAATTCGTCTCATCAGCAAAAACGGACTTACAAAAGTCCTGAAAGAGGCAAAAGAAAAAGGTTACATTTTGAATTATTAAAAAAGGATAAAGATGGCAAAGAAGGCTAAAGGTAACAGACAGCAGGTAATCCTGGAATGTACCGAACATAAAGAAAGCGGACAACCCGGAACTTCAAGATATATTACAACAAAGAACAGGAAAAATACTCCTGATCGTCTTGAAAGGAAGAAATACAATCCTATTCTTAAAAAACAGACACTTCACAGAGAAATTAAGTAAAAAGTATAAATCATGGCAAAGAAAGTTGTTGCAACACTTAAGACAGGAGCAGGCAAAGCATTCACAAAGTGTATTAAAATGACCAAGTCTGACAAATCTGGTTCTTACCAGTTCAAAGAAGAGATCGTTCATAATGATCATATTAAAGACTTCTTTACAAAAAAGTAAACGGCTCAGTTGCTTTTAAAATATTACAGCTTTCTTCTTTGCAGAAGGAAGCTTTTTTTATGAATAATTATACAATATTACCTTATGGCATTATTGGGATTCCTTGGGAAAGATAAAAAAGAGAGCCTGAATAAAGGACTCGAAAAAACTAAGGAAAGCGTCTTCCATAAACTTTCAAGGGCTGTTATCGGGAAATCCAGCGTAGATGAGGAGGTTCTTGATAATCTTGAGGAGGTACTGGTCTCCTCAGATGTTGGAGTTGATACAACTCTCTCTATAATAAGAAGGATTGAAGCCAGAGTGGCCAGAGATAAATATCTTAATACTACAGAATTAAACGAAATACTCAAGGAGGAAATAGTTGCCCTTCTTGAAAAAAACCAGTCAGCCACTGAAACTGATTTTACATCGGCCTTACCGTCAAAGCCATATGTCATTATGGTTGTTGGTGTTAATGGCGCCGGAAAAACTACAACAATTGCAAAGCTTGCTCACCAGTTTAAATCATCGGGGAAAAAAGTTATGATAGGGGCTGCAGACACTTTCCGTGCAGCAGCAATTGACCAGCTACAGATCTGGGCCGACAGGGTAGGCGTTCCGCTTGTTAAACAGCAGATGGGATCTGATCCCGCTTCCGTAGCTTTCGATACCTTGAAATCTGCCGCTGCAGACAACTGCGATGTAGTTATTATTGATACGGCAGGAAGACTTCATAATAAAATAAATCTCATGACTGAGCTGACAAAAATAAAAAGGGTCATGGAGAAAGTTGTTCCTAATTCACCTCATGAAGTACTTCTGGTGCTCGACGGTTCCACAGGACAGAACGCATTTGAACAGGCAAAACAGTTTACAGCAGCAACTGATGTCACCGCTATGGCGATTACAAAACTCGACGGAACGGCAAAAGGGGGTGTCGTAATTGGCATTTCAGACCAGTTTAAAATTCCTGTCAAATATATCGGCATCGGCGAAAAGCTCGAAGACCTTCTGATATTTAACAGATTCGATTTCGTTGACTCACTTTTTAGTTCAAAATAGAATTGCTTTTCCTTTGTGTTCCTTTGTGGTGTACTTTGTGTCCTTTGTGTTTAATTTTTTTTACCACAAAGGGACACTAAGGTATCACTAAGGCTCACTAAGGTTAAAACAATATTCAGGATTCCTTTTACAGTAGTTTTAAGATGAATAAGAAAATCAATATCGTTACATTAGGCTGTTCCAAAAATGTCGTTGACTCAGAGAAACTTCTCAGGCAGATAAATGCAGGTGGATTCGAAGTCGTACACAACTCAGACGATAATGATGCCGGCACTGTAATAATCAACACCTGCGGCTTTATAAACGACGCAAAGGAGGAGAGCGTTGACACAATTCTCCGTTATATAAGGGAAAAAGAGTCGGGAAAGATTAGTAATGTCTATGTAATGGGCTGTCTGTCTGAACGATATTCTGATGCATTGAAGCACGAAATTCCTGAAGTAAAGAAGTATTTCGGTGTGAATAATATGACTGAAATACTGAACGAACTTGGCCTCAGCATTCGCTATGACCTTCTGACTGACCGTACACTCACCGGGCCTGGTCATTATGCTTATCTTAAAATAGCAGAAGGCTGCGACAGGACTTGTGCATTTTGTGCTATCCCCGGAATAAGGGGCAGGTATATTTCACGTCCGGTTGAAGATCTGTTAAGAGAGGCACAAATACTTGCAGATAAAGGAGTTAAGGAACTTATTCTTATTGCCCAGGATCTTAGCTATTACGGTCTGGACCTCTACAAAAAGCAAAGTCTGCCGGAACTTGTCACCGAACTTTTGAAAATAAAAGATATTGAATGGATAAGACTGCACTATCTGTATCCTGCAAACTTTCCTGCAGAACTGATTCCAATAATACGAGATAATCCAAAAGTCTGCAATTACATAGATATACCTATTCAGCATATCTCCGACAATATGCTCAGCAGAATGAAAAGATCGCATAACAGGTCTGAAACTGAGTCAGTTCTGAATAAACTTAGAAATGAAATACCTGGTGCCATAATAAGAACCACACTTATCGCCGGGCATCCGGGTGAAACTGAGGAAGATTTTCAGGAGTTAAAGGATTTTATAATTAGGTTCAGGTTCGACAGATTGGGTGTATTCGCATATTCTCATGAGGAAGATACTTTTTCATATAAAGAATACAATGATGATATTTCACAGGAAATAAAGGAAGCAAGAGTTGCCGAGCTTATGGAGATTCAGCAGAATATCTCTGCAGAACTGAATGAGTCTTATATTGGAAAGACATTAAAAGTGATTATCGACAGGAGGGAAGGCGAATATTTTATTGGCAGAACTGAATACGACAGCCCCGAAGTAGATCAGGAAGTACTGATACCTGCTGAAAACAATCTCGAAACCGGTAAATTCTATAATATCAAAATCACACAGACGACTGATTTTGATTTATATGGAATACCAAAAGAATAACCGCAAAGGACGCTAAGGAAAAACGCAGAGGACGCAGAGAATTCATTATCAATTAGCTTTGCGAACTTTGCTTCTTCTTTGTGTGCTTTGCGGTTAATGGATTTATTGTAACGTAAACAATTCTTATTCAGCCTTTTCAGGAAGTTCCAGTTTCTTTTTCTTGATATTAATCTTTATCTCCGATTTCTCGGTATTGAATCCGACCTGAATTGTGTCTCCATCTTTTAATGAAGCTTTTATAAGCACCTCTGCCATCGGGTCTTCGAGATATTTCTGAATAGCTCTCTTCAGCGGACGGGCACCATAGTTAGCATCAAATCCTCTTTCTGCAATGAAATCCCTGGCAGCTGTAGCAATTTTAAGCTGGAATCCAAGTGATGCAACCCTGTCATACAGACCTTTAAGTTCAAGATCAATTATTTTGTTTATCTCTTCTTTTCCAAGCGAGTTAAACATTATCACATCATCAATCCTGTTCAGAAACTCGGGTGCAAATGTTTTTTGAAGAGCTTTTTGAAGTATACTCTTTGTCTGTTCGTCCCGTGATGCTTTTTTGGCAGTTGTATCAAAGCCTATACCATGTCCGAACTCAGCTATCTGCCGTGTTCCAATATTTGAAGTAAGAATGACGATAGTATTCCTGAAGTCAATGCGACGACCAAGACTATCAGTAAGCTGTCCTTCATCCAGAACCTGGAGCATTATATGAAATACATCGGGATGAGCCTTCTCTATTTCGTCAAGAAGAACTACAGAATAAGGCTTTCTTCTTACTTTTTCAGTAAGCTGGCCGCCTTCTTCATAACCAACATATCCGGGAGGAGCTCCAACAAGGCGCGACACAGAGAATTTCTCCATGTATTCACTCATGTCGATTCTCACCAGATTATCAGTTGTGTCGAAAAGGAACTTAGCCAAAACTTTTGCAAGCTGTGTTTTTCCAACTCCGGTAGGGCCTAGGAAAATAAAGGTTCCAATGGGCTTATTCGGATCTTTGAGACCAGCTCTGTTACGCTGAATCGATTTAACAACTTTCTGAATTGCTTCATCCTGACCGATTACACTTCCCTTTAATTCTTCCGCCATATGAAGAAGCCGTGTACCTTCCGTTTGTGCGATTCGCTGAACAGGTACCCCTGTCATCATGGCAACAACCTCTGCAACTTTTTCTGCATCAACGGTCTCCCTGTTAATGGCAAGCTCTTTCTCCCATTTTTTCTTTTCCTGCTCAATCATGTCGAGAAGATCCTTTTCGCGGTCACGGAAACTGGCAGCCTTCTCAAAATTCTGATTTTTAACAGCAGCCATCTTTTCCTTTTTGGTGTCCTCAAGCTGTTTTTCAAGCGTAAGAATCTTATCAGGAACAACAATATTTGAAATGTGAACCCGTGAACCTGATTCATCGAGCGCATCAATAGCCTTATCAGGAAGATGACGGTCGGATATATATCTGTTCGTAAGTTTCACACAAGCTTCAATAGCATCATCAGTATAATTTACATTATGATGTTCCTCGTACCTCTCCTTAATATTATGCAGTATATGAATTGTCTCCTCCATTGATGTTGGTTCGACAATTACCTTTTGAAACCTTCTTTCAAGAGCACCATCTTTTTCAATATGCTGGCGGTACTCATTAAGTGTTGTGGCACCTATGCACTGTATTTCACCCCTTGCCAGTGCAGGTTTAAGCATATTTGCAGCATCGAGAGAGCCAGTGGCGCCACCAGCACCTACAATTGTATGAATCTCATCAATGAACAGAATTATATTATCATTTTTTGAAAGTTCATTCAATATTGCTTTCATTCGCTCTTCAAACTGTCCGCGATATTTGGTTCCTGCAACAATAGATGCAAGGTCGAGGGCAACAACTCTTTTATTGAAAAGAACCCTTGATACATTCTTTTTTATAATCCTTAATGCAAGTCCTTCAGCGATAGCAGATTTTCCAACACCTGGTTCGCCAATAAGAACAGGATTATTCTTTTTTCTTCTCGATAAGATCTGAGCCAGACGTTCTATCTCCCTTTCACGTCCAACAACCGGATCAAGACGTCCTTCTTCCGCAGCTTTGGTAAGATCTATCCCAAAATTATCCAGTACAGGGGTATCTGATGACGACTTGGGGTTGGAAGGAGTGGGTGCCTGTCCTTTTCCCTGATTTCCAAAACTCTGACTTTCATCATCTTCGTCGCGTGGATAATCAGCCTTTGCCGAGGGCGATTCTGCTTCCACCATTCTTCTTACTGATTGATAGTCAACATCAAGTTCAGAAAGAAAACGTGTTACAAGCGCGTTTTCATCTTTAAGAATTGCCAAAAGCAGATGTTCAGTATCAATTGTACTGCTTTTAAGAGATTTTGCTTCAAGATAAACAAGTTTTAAAATTCTTTCAGTACTTCGAAGCAGAGGAATTACTTCATGGTCTGCTACGGGAACAGGAGTTTCCACCTTTATACTCTTCTCGAGCGAACCTTTAAGAACCAATAAATCAATTCCCTGGTTTATCATAATCTCAATCGCAACACTTTCACCGTCCCTGAGTATGCCAAGAAAAAGATGCTCAGGACTTATGTGACTGTTTCCCAACCTTATAGCTTCCTCCTTGGAATAGCCAAGTATATCTTTAACTCTTTGCGAAAATTGTGAATCCATATCTTTTTTTATCAATTATCAGTTAATTTAAATTTTCCCGACATTCTGTCATACATATCCGACAAAACTTCAGAACACTGCATTTTCAAAGTTAAATCATGCATAATTAACATATGGCAATTTTCATGCCCATTTATGAACAATGAATGTTAAAAATTCACAGCAGTAAAAGCTCAAAAATAGCCAAATATTAACTATTTTCGTAATTCGAAACTCCATAAAGCCGGAGTTAGCGTAAATGTTTAATTAATAAACTGTTATGTCAGAGAGAGAGAGAATCATCAAGGTGAATATTGAGGAGGAGATGAAATCAGCCTACATTGATTATTCAATGTCGGTTATTGTATCGAGGGCATTGCCTGATGTGAGAGATGGTCTGAAGCCGGTCCATCGAAGGGTTCTGTTCGGAATGTCTGAACTTGGAGTCCTTTCAAACAAGCCTTACAAAAAATCAGCCAGAATAGTAGGAGAGGTGCTCGGAAAGTTCCATCCTCACGGCGATTCATCGGTATATGAAGCAATGGTAAGGATGGCACAGGAGTGGTCATTAAGGTATCCTCTTGTTGATGGCCAGGGTAACTTCGGATCAGTCGACGGAGACTCTCCGGCTGCGATGCGATATACTGAAGCAAGACTAAAAAAGATTGCAGAGGAAACACTGGCCGATATTGATAAGGATACAGTTGATTTTCAGCCGAACTTCGATGACTCACTCACTGAGCCTACTGTCCTTCCTACAAGAATTCCCAATCTGCTGGTAAACGGAGCCTCAGGAATAGCAGTGGGTATGGCAACAAATATGCCACCTCATAATCTTACAGAGATAATAGATGCAACAATTGCCTACATAGATAACAACGAAATTACATCAGAAGAACTTCTTCATTTCGTAAAAGGTCCTGATTTTCCAACCGGCGGAATAATTTATGGAAGCCAGGGCATCAGAGACGCACTTGATACGGGAAGAGGAAGAGTTGTTGTCAGAGCAAAAACAGAAATTGAAATAACTCATTCAGGCAGAGAATCAATAATCGTCACAGAGATTCCTTACATGGTCAACAAGGCTGAAATGATCAAAAAAATTGCCGACCTTATAAATGAGAAAAAGCTTGAGGGTATTTCATATATAAATGATGAGTCCGACAGAAACGGAATGCGTATTGTCATTATTCTTAAGAAAGATGCCAGTGCCAATGTCGTTCTGAATAACCTTTACAAATTATCGTCACTTCAGACTTCTTTCAGTGTCAATAACATAGCTCTTGTTAAAGGAAGGCCAAAGACACTTAATACAAAAGATCTAATACATTATTTTGTTAAACACCGTCACGAGGTAATAATCAGAAGGACCAAGTTTGACCTTGATCAGGCTGAGAAAAGGGCTCATATCCTTGAGGGTATGATAATTGCCAGTGACAATATCGACGAAGTAATTGCAATAATAAAAGCCTCACAGACACCTGAAATGGCTCGCGAGAGACTTATGGAAAGATTCGGACTGTCGGATCTTCAGTCGAGGGCGATAGTTGAAATGCGACTCAGACAGCTTACCGGTCTGGAACAGGATAAACTAAGGGCTGAATATACTGAAATAATGGCACTTATCGATTACCTGAAGAGCGTTCTGGCAAGCGAGGAGCTTCAGATGAAGATAATTAAGGAAGAACTTCTTGAAATCAGGGAAAAATACGGTGATGAGAGAAGAACAGAAATTGTAATGAATGCCGAGGAATTCAATCCTGAAGATTTTTATGCAGATGATGAAATGGTTATTACCATCTCACATATGGGTTATATAAAGAGAACACCCCTTACTGAGTTCAGACGCCAGAATCGCGGAGGAACCGGTGCCAAAGGTGGTGCCACCAGGGATGAAGATTTCATTGAGCATCTCTACATTGCTACAATGCATAACACTATGCTGTTCTTTACAAGAAACGGAAAGTGTTACTGGATGAAGGTTTACGCAATTCCGGAAGGATCAAGAACATCAAAGGGAAGAGCAATGCAAAACCTTATTAGTATTGAACCGAATGATAATGTAAGGGCATTTATTAATGTTAAGAACCTGAACGACGAAGAGTATATTAATAATAACTTCATTGTTTTATGTACTACTAAAGGGATTATCAAAAAGACATCCCTTGAAGCATATTCACGCCCAAGAACAAACGGAGTTAACGCAATAACGGTGCGCGACGGGGATGAACTTCTCGAAGCAAGAATGACAAACGGAGAACACCACATAATGCTTGCCATCAAATCAGGAAGAGCAATAAGATTCCCTGAGAAATCAGTCAGACCAATGGGAAGAACTGCTTCAGGCGTAAGGGGTATAAGGCTTGCAAATGATGAAACCGACTTTGTGATTGGCATGGTAACTGTTGAAAACAAGGAGAAGGATGTTCTTGTAGTATCAGAAAAAGGATACGGCAAACGATCAGATATCGATGAATACAGAATTACAAACAGAGGAGGTAAAGGTGTTAAGACAATTAATATCACTGAAAAAACCGGTTCCCTCATCGCGCTGAAAGATGTTACAGATAATCACGATCTTATGATAATTACCCAATATGGGAACATTTTGCGTAGTCCGGTATCAGCATTAAGGGTAATGGGAAGAGCAACACAGGGGGTAAGACTTATTAATTTAAGGGAAAATGATATCATAGCTTCAGTTGCCATTGTGCTTGTAAATGAGGATGATGAAATAGGTGAAGATGGTGCTGTAAAACCCGTTTCTGATGAAAATAATATTATTCAGGAGGAAAATGGCAAAGAATTTGATGTTTAGTAACTATTATTATAAATTTGGGGAAATTTTAAAAAAAATAAATTTAATATTATAATCATGAAAAAGTTTTTTCTGCTGATAGCAGCCGTGACAATCTCGTTAAGCGCAATGTCCCAGAAAGGGAAGGTTACCAGCGCTCTGAGCTACATCGATCAGGGTATTCTTGATAAGGCAAAAGATGCCATTGATCAGGCTTTGGTAAATGAGAGTACAATGAACTGGTTCAATACTTACTTTGCTAAAGGTAAATTGGCCCAGGCATCATTTGATTCTGAAAATCCAAAATTCAAGGCTTTTTATCCTGATCCTTTACAGGAAGCATATGCTTCTTTTGAAAAAGCTATGGAATTGGATACAAAGGGTACGACAAAGAAGAAAATCATCACACAGATGATTTACAACTCATTGGCTGTCAGTCTTTATTCACAGGGTGGTAAAAGATTTGAATCAAATGATTTTGAAGGCGCCCTTAAATCATTCGAAACTCAGATTGCTATAACTGAAAGCGATAAATATGCAGGTTCAGTTGACACAGGAATGTATTACAATGCTGGTCTTGCAGCTATTAACGCAAAGAAATATGATGCAGCCCTGAAACATTTTCAGAAATGTGCTGAAATGAAATACCAGGGACTCGTTACACATATTCAGATTCAGGAATGCTATCTTGGATTAGGTGATACAGCAAAAGCAGAAGCATACCTGCTTGATCTTCCTAATAAATTCCCGGGTGATAAGAATGTTACTTTACAGCTTGTTGACTTTTATCTGAAAGCAAACAAGAATGTGGAAGCAGCAAAGTATATTACTATTGCAAAAGAGTCTGATCCAACTAATTATAGTCTTTATTTTGCATCAGGAATTATTTATCTGAATCAGCTGCAGTACGATAATGCCATAATCGAACTTACCAAATCAATTGAACTCAAAGATGGCTTGTACGACACTCAGTACGCGTTGGGAGCAGCCTATATCAATAAGGCAGCTGATATGTTTGTGAAAGCAAATGAGATAATGGATGTGAAAAAATACAGCGAGGCAATTGATGTTGCAAACGCAGTTTACGCTAAAGCACTTCCTTACATGGAAAAAGCCCATGAACTCAAACCAACTGACGTCGATACAATGAAAAGTCTGCAGGAATTATACTACAGACTCAGACAGAAGGATCCATCACTTTCACCAAAATATGACGCTATTAAGGCAAAACTTGATGCAATTAAATAATCTGAATTGATAACATAATAGAAGGGATGCCACGAAGCATCCCTTTTTTATTTAAGACTTATGATGAAGATAGGGAATAAGATAAGTTTCATAAAGAACTTAATTAATTGATAAATACTTAATTAAATAATATTCTATTTGACATAATATTAATTATAGGCTTTTAATAGCAGATATGAAAGAAATTCCCGGGCTTATTATCTTATCGCGCTATAACTACTTTCTTTGCAACAATGGTTTCTTTTCCCTGATACCTTATACTTATCCTGTAAAAATATATTCCAGTTGGTAGCATCCCCCCGTATTCATCATTACCTCTCCAGCCTGTTACATATTCTCCAGCTTCCCTTGATCCTTTTTCAAGAGTTACTACTTTCTGCCCTGTGTTATTAAATACCGACAGTTCTATATCACAATTATTATATATTCTATAACATATATATGTGTAATCAGCAAATGGATTCGGAAAATTCTGAAAAAGTGCAACAACAGGTGAAACTATGGAAATACTCTCCTCGCCCGGTTCGAACAGGTCATCCTTCCCTGGTGATCCTCCAAAAAAATAAGAACTTCTCCACAAGGCCGGATCATTCTGAGAACCTTCCGGATTGATACTCAGCGGTACCATTGAATTTCCGAATCCATTAGCTTCCTGAGGCCAGCCTGCACCCGAACTATATAATAATGAGCAAACAGGTTCATTATTTTTATTAAATAATGTTAGCTGGTCACCGGCATTATCAAGCTGACCCGAATATTCTCCATCTGCAAAAAAACCATACCGTTCAAAGAACTTTCCAGCATTAGATGCCAGCACTATAAACTTACCCCCGGCAAGTTCTTTTTCTGTATTGAATCTATATTCAACTCCATCTTTAAACCTGAATGCTGCAAGGTCAAGTGTTGATTGCCCTGTATTCTTGATTTCAATAAATTCATACTCTCTTCCATCTTCACCTGCACCGCTAAACGGATTATAATTTACTTCAGTGATTTTAAGGTCAGACTGATCTTCCTTTACAAGAAAAAATCTATCACTTGTTGCACTCCATTTTGTTCCTGATTGATACCTGGCCTTGATATGCGTTGATCTGTCAAGTTTGATGGCCTCCGAATATCTTTTAGCAGCAGTACTAACAACTGGGACTGTATTCCAGACTACAGGATCTGTGCCATCCGTCGTATAATAAATATTGTCAGTTTCTGCTTCAATGGTTAGTAAATCCCCACGTAATATCTCATTATCAGAAATTTGAGTCATGTTAATTTTAAAAACAGGAGCATCAATAAGGGGGAATAATCCGGCCGCCCTAAGTTGTGCAACAAAAATATCTCTTCTATCCGGAAACATAGAAATTAACATCGTATCATTGACTGGCATCCAGTGTTTATTCACAGTATACAGGTCAAATGGTCCGGCACTCTGATACCTGTGAACATCTCTCCGGTAATCGCCCCATCTTGCCGATTCAAGAATCAGTGCATCCTTAATCTGTAATGATCTGTTTTTCCATATTGCCGCTGACTTCTCTGGTGTCAGAGGTCCATCATCAAAACACAGTTTCTGTACCCTGTCGGCAAACAGTCTCTGAAACCGTGAATTCTGCCGCATCTGCTGAAATACCCTGCTCGGGCTGTTGTTATTGTTTTCTTTAAGTATGTTTGCATTTTTGTTTTCAAGTATCTTTTCTTCGTCCCAGCTGAAGAAGGTAAATCCTTTGTCCGGATTAACTCTGCTTCTCATTGCCACCCAATTATGATGGTCCCAGTCACTGTTGCCTGCGTAGAAATTGAGTATCATATAGTCGGATAAGCTTACAGGATCAACCATAGGACTAATACGGTAATCACGGGTCCCATCGGCATTATTTCCAAGCAGGAACTGATACATTGGATCTGATGCTACTCCGCTGTTTACCATAAACATCAACTTTTTCCAGGCTTCACCATTACCGTCGGAGACTTCATTATAGTCTTTAATTACATCAAAATCAGATGCTTCACCCCCCATGTATGATACAGCATAATCCTTATCAAGCTTTTCGCTGGGATTGTATATGCCCCAGTACAACCCATTTATGAAAAGATGAGCAAAAAATCCGTTGCTGGCAAGATGACCCATTTCCCTGTGCGTATCTTTAGCCCATGAATCCTGAATAAAGGGCGCCCCTATCCTCTCCGGAGAGCTATGATGAACCCATGAATTATTAAAACCAGCCCTTAATACAATTGAATTAAAACTTTCTGCTCCATCTTCTCCAAAAAACTTATAATCAAGATTTTCAGGACCATACTCCTTTTTAAACTCAATTCTGAACGAGTGTTTGGGAGATTTTTCCGGCCTTCTGCTATGTCCGCCGTGAAGCTGAAGACCACAGTTTACCTGAAGAGATTCACTTCCGTCAGGTGTAAAATATTCGAATGATGCAGGCCTCTCCCAGTCGACGCCAATTCCATCTTTTGTATTTGTAAGCGGAGGACCGGTATAGATATATATTCCCCCAGTGTCAGGATGGTTGGTTCTTGAAAAAAGGAAACCTCTTTTTGTAACAATCGATATTGAAGGAAGTTCCATAAAAGCCTTCTTTGCGTCTTCAATAGAATTGGGATCTGCAAGAACTTCTGCATCCATACCATAATCGGCAACAGCAGTACCCGAAATACCGGTATACGGCCCCCATTGAGATGGATAACCCGGAGGCAAGGCAGGTTGATTGATTATGTCATCCGGAAAAAGAAAACTTTGCGTAATGGACTTTCCCGGCTTCCATCCCGGCTTGATTGCAACAGCACGAATTACAGAAGTTGTAGTAATTTCAATCGGACCGTTGTACAATATACCTGACTGCAAGTCAGGCTCTGATCCATTAGTAGTGTAATATATTTTTGCATCTGTATCAGTAGTCTCAATAGTCAGATTAAACGGAGAATAAAAAAAACCATGTTTCCTGCCAAAAAGAGGACTGGCTAACTCAGGACCCGACATATATAGGTTTTTAGTTCCCGGGGATGGGTCAAGGAAAACAGGTATATTATCAGCCAGAAAGCCATATGAAATATCTGCATTCTGTGAAGGATAACCTGGATTGAAAGAGGTTGCTATCAATCTCTTTGAGTCCCTGAGGTCAAGGTACTCCCCATCTCCTTTAAGACTAAAATTTGTATGAAGCTCTTTGCCAGCAACTCTCCTGTTCTTGCCCGAAGCAAAAACAATCAGATATTCTCCACTGTTAAGGCTTATTTCAGGGAAGTACCATTTTCCGGGATTTGTTCTGCTGTCAGAAAGAGACCATCCTTTAAGATTAATTTTATCTGATGAAATATTCAAAACCTCTATCCAGTCGCTATTCTCACCATCTGAATCCTCTATAGAGTTTTCATTAACTGCCATGAATTCACTTATAATTACAGAAGCAGGCTGCCCTGTAACCAACTTATTGCAGGCAATAAGCAGAATAAGAAAGGAAAGAAATCGAATGAAAATCACAGCGTATTCAATATATCCCGGAGAAGCAAATCAAAGTTCATTCCTCCTTTTGATGTTGGCGAATATCCCAGCACAACGACAATAAGCTCCTGATCAGGCATAATAAAAATTCGTTGTCCGTCATGACCAACACACATGTACATATTCTCCGGCGCCGATGGAAGCTCCTTACTAAGGTTCAACCAGAAAAATGCTCCATATTCCCCATTGCTTGCCGAAGCTTCAGAAGTGCTGTACTTTACCCAGCCTTCCGGCAATATCCTTTCTCCGTTAAATACCCCGTCGTTCTGATACAGTAAGGCAAACCGTGCATAATCTCTTGCTGTTGCATATAAATATGAAGATCCGACTCTGGTTCCGCTCGGGTCTGCTTCAAAAACAGCATCAGGCATTCCTGTCTTATAGAATAATTCGGTATATGGAAACTGTAAATATGCAGAATCACTTTCAAACTTATTGCGAATCAACCTATTAACTATATTTGTAGTTCCTGATGAATAGTACCAGAATGTACCTGCCGGATGTTCTGAAGGCTTATCAAATGAATATTTTGCCATATCACCTTCACAATGCAGCATTACATTTACTGATGATCTGTTTCCATAATCTTCATTCCATTTCAAGCCGCTCTGCATCTGCATAAGATCATTAATTGTAATCTTGCTTCTGTCATCACTTTTCCACTCCTCAATTCCTGCCGGAGCCATTATATCAAGCTTTCCATCGAGTACAAGAATGCCTACAAGTGCATTTGTAAAACTTTTTGCCATCGACCAGCTCAGGAATCGTGTGTCTTTATCAAATTCAGGCTTATATGCTTCTGCAACGGGTATTCCTTTATGTAAAACAACAAATGCAAAGGCATTTCCCTTATATAATGTATCAAATACAAGATTCTTTGTCACAGAACCCAATGCTGCAATATCAATCCCGGTAACAGTGTCGGGTAAAATATCACCAAGCGGCCAATTTATGGTATCCTGAGAATATCCTGATTGTATACTTAGCGGATATCTTGCCTCTCTGAGGTCAGATTCCTTATAATCTCTCAAAAGTGTGACTCCGAATCCTTCCCTGTAAATTGCTTTGGATTTTCTCCAGAGAAATCTGCTTGTGACACTCTTATTATCAAAATCAACCTTGTTCTTAGTGAGTTTTATGAATGAAAAGTTAAGGTCAACACTCTCAACGGCAGACTGATCGCGGCCTGAAACAAATACTGCTGAACATAGATTTTTCGCAGCATACCCAGTTATAATTGGAAGTAAGGTATTCAGGTAAATGCACCCCCCTAAAACTACTGCACCGATGAATGTCAGTACTCCGTAAAGTACTCTTTTTGTGGTTCTTGTCATTGTCTATCTAGTTTATTAGTCAGTCATTGCGAGGAGTGCATCCTATACCGGGTCTGTCAGGTAAAGTTATCTTACCATCCACAACTGTTACTCCGTCAAAAATATCATTGCTGATCAACAGATTACCATCAAGGTCAGCCCAGTCTACAAGTGGCGAAAGCTGAGCTGCTGCCGAAACAGCACACGAGGTTTCAGTCATACAGCCTATCATAACCTTCATGTCAAGAGCTCTTGCCATCTTAATCATGGTATAGGCAGACCTCATGCCACCACATTTCATTAGTTTTATGTTGATGCCGCTGTAGACACCCTGTACCTTTTTAATATCAGAAACTGTCTGTATTGATTCATCGGCTATTATTGGCAGTGGACTGTTTTGTGTAAGCCAAGCCAGATCATCAACCATTGCCTTGGGCATTGGCTGTTCAACAAATACAACTCCCTGTTCCTTAAGCCAGTGAGTCATTTCAAGTGCTTTGTTCTTATCAGTCCAGCCCTGATTTACATCAACACAAATAAGTGTATCAGATACACTTCTTACACTTTCAATCATCTCCTTATCGTTACCCTGACCGAGTTTAACCTTAAGTATTTTATAAGGCGAAGCTTCCCTGACCTTTTCCTTTACTATATCAGGCTTATCAATACCAATTGTAAATGAGGTATTTGGAGTATAAGCAGGATTTAGTCCCCATATTCTGAACCAGGGCTGATTCATCAGCTTTCCAACCAGATCGTGAAGTGCAATATCAATTGATGCCTTTGCAGCATAATTACCGGGTGCAAGCTGATCAACATAAGTCAGAATCTCTTCCATAAGGAACGGACTTTCAAACCCTGACAGATCAACCATTTTGAGAAATTTATCTGCCGATTCATGACTCTCACCCAGGTATGGAGGCATTGACGCTTCGCCATATCCGGTAATATTCTCAAATACTATCTCGGTTAGCATTACCGGCGTTGTTGTTCTTGATCCTGAAGCCAGAGTAAATACATGTTTTAGCTGCAACTCATAAGGCCTGAAACTCAGCTTCATAACTGATTTTGTGCCCTTTGCCTTCTTTTTTGCTTCAGATCCGGTACATCCCATAGCCAGATACGAGAACCCTGCACTGCCTGCCAGTATCCCGCAATCTTTCAGAAAATTTCTTCTGCTTGTCATTTTTATATTCTGTTATTCAAACTGTAAAATCAAACTCCTTAATACCAGCCATGATCAGATACTGAAACGATACCGGCATCATCCTGTACTCCGATAATTCTTCGCGCTGACAGCAGAGTTCTTCTCCTGTAACTGCTGTAATTGCCTCGTGTTGAATCAAGACTGTTAATCATAACTCTGGAAGAAGCATGAATAAACTCACTATCTCCCAGGTAAATAGCTACATGTGTAACTCTTGAATCTTTTCCGGTTTTTGATCCGAAAAACAGAAGGTCTCCCCTCTCCAGGTCAGAGAATCCATTATCCAGGTCAACTATCTCCCCATGTCCGGCCTGAAGTGAGGCATCTCTTGAAA
>JFJP01036254.1_pt1 | contig 18392 bp, 26 predicted proteins | sample 431651 | NCBI WGS metagenome assembly JFJP01 (sample SAMN02602958, study PRJNA72255) | Microbial mat metagenome, whole genome shotgun sequencing project. | biome: fresh water; feature: sink hole; material: water; isolation source: purple microbial (photo- and chemosynthetic) mats found in...
TCACGAGAGAAAACATGGCTTCTATGATTCAGTCGCCGGACGTATCGTTTTCCCCGGATACCCCGTAATTCAAAACCCTTTCGTAGAATCAGAGCCGGAATTGCTCCGGGAGATTTTTACCGGCTTCGAGGAAGCTTTGGTAAAATATGAATCATTCTCGCTTCATAATTAGGTGTATTTACTACAATCCCCCACAGGCTGGATCGTCAAATGCGACCTGTGGGGGATTGTGTTAAATAAGACGATCCATTTAACGCATTTGACTGTTTTTTCAGTATGGATTATTTTTCCGTAAGTCAAATTATACCGAGATTTCCTTTACTTCCCGCTCCGCTATCTTCGCCTTGTCGACGAAGGATATCGAGGTGGATTTTTCCTTCAGCGCTTCCTTCGCGATTTCCGGTACCGTTCCGTCCTTGATTGCCTTGTCAAGTCCCGCCTTCTTGACGCTCTCCTTGGTCTCGATGTAGAATCCGGCTTCTGCCGGGATGAGTTCGCGGAGTTTCGCGACGTCGTACTCGAAGGTTTTCGTTACGCGGATCTGGAAGAATCCGGTCTCCGTGAACGTGGCTCCGTTGGTCTTGATTTCCTTCTTTATTTCGTTCTCTACGTTCTCGAGTTCCTTCATTATTCCGTCCCAAGTTTCGATCCGTTCTCCAGATAGAGATGAATCGAAGTTCCGACATTCTATGTCTGCATCCATTTCCTTTTTTCGCTCATTGATAAAATCACTTATTCTGTCGTGGGCTTCTATGAGAAGCGGTTTTTCTGTATTGGTCATGCTTTCGGTTGGTTAGTGATAAGCACGGCCAGTCTATATATTTTAGCCGAGTCGTCAACTGTTTTTCTCACGTCTTCGTTTTTTCCTTGACTTCCCCAATCATCGCGGATATGATGTACGGCGTGGGTGGTTGGTTCCTCCGCAGAAAAATCCCCGGTTCTTCCGGGGATTATTTATTATTTCGAGTAAATGAGTTTCAGGAGTTCGGTCGATATTATTCATTCCTCGTATAGTTTTCCGACGTATTTTCTCCATGCCATATTCTCCATTCACGATTTCAGTAATTTTATCTGTTCTGCCCTCTCCGCGTTCGTCTCAAAATCCGCAAGTCTTTTTACGAAAGGGTCTTTGGATCTCGCGAACCGGAAGTCTTCTTTTACGGAATTGAACTGCCCGATTTGTGATTTCGTGAGTTTTCCCTTCCCGTACAACTCTACCTGCATGTTGCGTTCCATGATTATTCACTTTTTGAACTCGTTGGATTCCTGATAGAGTTTTACGTACCTGTCTGTTATTTCTGCTTTCTTAGCGTCGAATTCCCCCTTCTCCTTTTTCTTTTCCTCGTTGTCTTCGAATCTCTGTTCGAACGCTTTCACGTCGTCCGGGTCTATCCGGGTGGTATAAATTCCCGTAAGCATGCTCTTTATCGTGTCTTCTGGGTAATTCTTCCGCTGTACGTCCTTGGTGGAATTTTTTCCGGTCGGCACTTTGTCCACGTATATCTTTCCGTGCAACCGGTCTTGCTCTCCGGGATCCGATTTCGGGACGAACTTCATAAATTCCTGCTTCCAATCTTCCGTCTTCTTCTTGAACGGATCGAGAATCTGGGATATGTCGCCCAGCACCCGGAAACCCGGTATGAACGAAGCGGCCGTCGAAGCGTGGAGTTGCGAAGTTTCCTTGTATTTCTCGAAATCGTTCTTGTATCCGATCTGGTGCAATATCGCTTGTGCCAGCGGTCATATGCTCGAAGATCCTTCCGTCATGTCCATGAACCCCTGCGTTATGTCTCCTTCGGTGAACGCGAACAGGTTGAATCCGGGATATTTTACCGTACGCAGGAATTTTTCTTTCCCGTTTTCGTCTTTTCCCGCGTAAGTCTTTCCTTTCGGGCTCATCCATCTCGGAGTGTTCGTGGTTATTTTTTCCGGTGTTTCCCGGTCGTCGTCGTTCGCGTTGACAATAGCGGCGATTACCCCGATGAACGTGGCGAGCCCCATGAACCGCGCCAACCGGTCTTGCCACGGCATGTTCCGGTTTACGGAAGCGAGCAAATGCCCGGTGAGCATCTTGACGTGCTTGTAGAGATACCTCTTGAACGGTAGCGTCAGCTTTCCTACCGGGTTCACGGATAGCTCGTGCATCCAGTTCGGCACGTTGTCGTAGTTGAACCCGTACAGGTCGCTCGCTTGCTCTATCGCTTCCATAATCACTTTGTCGTTCTCTGACAACGGTGGCAAACCTTCTTTCGTGAGTTGGTTCAGATACGCCAGTCGGTTCGCTCCGGTGGATCTCGCGATTACCTTTTTCCAGTAGGCCTCGAAGAATTGGAACGGTGCCATCACCACGTTGGCGCCCTTGTCGAAGTATCCGTGGACGATTCTCATTTTTCCTCCGTATCTCTTGTTTCCTTGGTCTCTCATGTATGTCGATGAGTCGTTTCCGAACATCCAAGTTGGAACGTCATTCCAGTTCGTGAGGGATTTTATCAGAGCGGTAACGTCTTGGCTTATGATCGAAGCATCTCCGGTAAGGATTGATTTGTACAGGTCTGTAAACATTTTCAGAGAGAATTGCAATCCACCTCCTATAGCGTTGGTAACTGCGGTTCCGGGATGCGCCAATACGTTTACCTGCCACGCATTGGCTATGAGTTCGAGAACTGCATAGGAAGTTGTCGCTTCCTCCGTTAGGTCGGCTATTTTACCGAATCTCATGTAGATTTCCTTTGGAATCTGGTATCTTGCCCGTCGAACCTTGAACACTCCCTTGTCGGTTATCCGGTATTCCTTCACGTCCCCTTCCTTGAGGAATCCCTTTACGAAGTCCCCGGTTACTTCCATCCATCCCGGATCCGGCTGTTGCCCTTCCGCGAGCGGTTTGGTAACGGTCGGGATGAACTCGTTGAGCCAGTCGTTGAATATCTTCGCCCCTTCCAGTTCCGTTAGGGATTTGTACAGGGCTTCCTGCGCGTTTTCCTTGTAGCCTTCGCTTCCCGTCCTATGCTTTGCGGCAGCAGCTTTCCTGGTCTTGAACTTGGTCTTTCCGGTTCCGAAGAACGAATCTTCCCAAAAATGGTGTATCCACCCTTCGACGTCTGATTGTATCCCGTAAGCGTCCTTGATGATTTCCCGGTTGACGAAGTCCTTTGCCTCGTCTTTTATGGCGGTGAAGTCTTTCACGAACTCTTGTTCCACGGGAGAAAGACCGTCGAATATCCTTTTTCCTTCCTCTGCCGTATACCGGTCGATTTCCATTTTCGTGGATCCTTTGTCATCCTGTATGGGTAATCCGTTTTCGTCCTTCGATATCTTCCATCCGGCATCCTCGTGTTCGATGACGGCGAGGTCGGAAACGAACTTGAAGTCCCGGGTTCCGAATACCGGTACGCCTCATTCGGTTTTCAAAGTAGCCTCTATCGCCCGGAATACCCCTTCGATGTTCTTTATGTCCTTGAATTTCGCTTTGAGTTCCTTTTCGAATACGGATTTCGAACGCGCTTGCAAAGCGTTCCTTCTGATAATGGTATTGTACGCCCTATTCCCAGCGCGTTCCCCAAGAAGCCTTTGGAAAGCCTGTTTCCTATCCTGTACGAAATTCAGGGATCCGGGGAATTTCAATTGCAGGCTGTCGATAGTCCCGTTCACGGCTTCGAGGTATTCGGATATTGCCGGGCTGTTCACCGCGTTTTTCAAAAACGTTTCCGATGCGGTAGGCGCTACCGTTTCCAGTTTCATCGGTTCCGTGAAATGCCTCTGGAGGAACCTAGCGAGGAGTTCGGTATGCTGCCCGTAGTATTCATTTTTGGCTTCGTATTCTTGCAATCCCACTATCTCTATGGTATTTTTTACTAGCTCGTCATGGAGAGTGTCTTTCACGTCCTGAGAAAGTCCCTTTCCGAATACGTCGTAGGTGTTTTTGTTCGTGGTTCCCGTGACATGGTATTCGAGCGCGTGCCCGAGTTCGTGCGCAAGCACTTCCATGTAAACCGCGTCGTCAATCGGAATGTCCTTGCGTATCCTGACTTCTCCTAGCGTGGTAACCCTGTCGACTCATTTCCTGTAGAACTGCCCTGCCGCGTCCTTCTTGGAAAGTTTCCCGAACCTGCGCATTATTCCCCGTCCCATCGCGAATTTGTTGAGCTGCTCGATCCTGCCTTTGAATTCTTCCGTCGTTTTCGCGGCTTTGACTTCGGTGATTTTTTCCGGGATAACGTAGGCGTCCGGTCATTTGCTTTCTTTTTGCGGATGGCGTTTCGCGAAACGTCACATTCTTCCGGTCTCCGCTTCCTTGTTTTTCGCTTCCACTTCCTTCGTAAGGCGTTCCTTTTCCGCCTTCAACTCCTCTTTCGATCTGACCCTTAGCGTCGAATTTTCCTTGGAAATTTCCGCTATATGCTGGGAGAGCGTCTTGGTTTTCTTCCGATTCTCCACGAGTTCCCTTTCGAACTGGTCCACCTTGCTTTCGAACGTGCCTTCGATAGCCAGTATCTCCCCGGTTATCTTTTCTAGTTCCGCTTCGGATTCCGCTATCTTCACCTTTGGATCCATTCAGAGTTTTTCCAAGTTCTTTTTTATGGCTTCGGATTTCCTTTTCAAATCCCTGAGGTTTTTGTTTTCGGATTCTATCGAATCGGAATAATACTTGTAGCTCGAATTTCCAACGGCAAGTCACATATCCTCTAGTTTTTTCATTGAAACCCTGTAGCCCTCTATCCGTTCTTCGCTTCCGGCTACCCTTACTTTTGCCGTTTCGGAATCGCGCACCTTGTTTTCGAGTTCGTTTATCTCTCACTTCAGGTAGTTTTCCTTTCCGGAAAGTTTTCCCCGCTCGAAAGTAATTGCCATCCTGGCTTTCGCTACCGGATCCGTGATGAGCATCATCTTTTTTTCCCCGGCGTCCATTTCTCCCGTATCGAACGTGAGTCATTCATCGCTGTCCATGTCGTTTATACGGGAAGATTTCTCCAGGAATTTCTGAAAAAGGAATATGTCCCCGGAATCTTCCACGAGCGGATATATCATCAGTATGTGGCCGAGGTTGTTCCCCTGTCTCCATCCCCTTCATTCTACCTGTATCCACTCCGTGGGATTCCACCCTAGGGAAAGGTTTATTGTCATGTAGGCGTTCTCCTGAAGGTTTATCCCTTCCTTCGTCGGGGTTCCGCCTATCAGCACCTTCACTTTCCCGGAATTGAATTTGTTCATTATCGAATTCCTATTATTCTCCTTGGTTTTCCCGGTAATCACCGCCACTTCTGACGGTTTGTATCCCACGTCGTTCACGAGGTAATCCACGTACGTTCTGGTGAATACTATGCCCTCGTTCCCGATATACAGGAAGTTCGACCTGTCCTTCGTCTTCGGGTCGTTCTTGATAGTCCGGAGAGCTTCCATGGCGTACTCGATCTTCGGGGAATTTTTCACGAACTCCACGGCATTTTTCGGGATTCATCCGTACTTGGTAAAATACGGGGATACGCTGTTCGACTTGAATTGCCCTATGGCTACGAGGTCGGCTCCCGGTAGCCCTTCGTTGTATGCGTCGATAATTGCTTCCTTCACGTCCTTCTGGAGTTCCGACATCGGCAACTGCGGGGTCATTACCTTTTTTTCCGGACGTACCAGCGTAGGATCTTCCTGCTTGTCCCTGAACTCTTTTAGAAGGGATTTCAATTCGGGAAGGTTGTTGAACCCCATCATGATTTCCCTTTCCTTGGTATCCGTTCCAGCGGTATTCAGTACCGTTTCCGATTTGAAGTTCGAAAACGTGGAAAAAAAGTCGTTCATGTTGAACAATCCCATTTCCTTGAGCCTTTCCCGTGCCATGAGCGACAGGATATTGTAAACCTCCGTAGGCTGGTTCTCGAACGGCGTGGCGGACGCTAGGAACACGTTGCGCCCCCCGTTGTTTTTTTGAACGTGCTGCGATATCACGAACAGCTTCTGTGCTTTCGCGGACGGGGTTCCCGCCTGCACGTTCCCGAACCTCCTGTTTTTTTCATCTCCACCGTCGTCTTTTTCGACTTTCGCGGCGGTGAAGGATTTCCGGAAGTTATGTACCTCGTCCACTGAAATATGATCGAACCCGAGTTCGGATATGAAAATTTCCGCGTCCTTGGACGCCTTCCCCACTACCTCATCTATGTCGCCGCGGGTTTTCTCGCGTTCCCTTTCCGTTCCGCTTGCCGTTTCCAAAGCGTCTGTAAGGTCTTTCGTGAGATCTTGCAATTCTTCCGGGGTAAATCTCAACTTCAATATTCCCTCGTGGGATATGAACGATACGGAACCGTCCTCTATCCATTCGGAAGGTTCCCCCTTGGCTTGCCATTTCTTTAGCACGCCCGATTGCAATCCTTCGAGCATGTTCACTTTGATTCATGGAAACATGGATTTCATGGTCGATTCCCACATCCTCATCGTGGATTTCGGAACGATGAATACCGGACGCTTCGTCCATCCCTTTTGCATGTTCGCTACAGTCGCAACCAGCAGGCTGTGGGTTTTCCCTACCCCTACCCCGTGGGCTATCAGCCCCATCCCCTTGTTGACGAGGAATCCTATTGCGTCCTTCTGGGTCTTGGTTAAATTAAAGGGTTTCCCATTGAATTCCGAAGCCATTCACTTTATCGCCATCGGTATGTTGCGATAATCCGGACGGACGTAGGAATTTTTCTCCCGGTCGTATCTCGCGTGTATTTTTTCCTGCGTCGCCGGATCGAGTACCGTTTTCATGAACTGGTCGAAAACCCTTTTCGATTCTTCTTTTATGCTTCCCATTATGTCTTTCGTACCCTGTCTCGCCCGGTCTCCGCGCACGTATCTCACTATGTCGTAGTTCTCCACTCAACGTGCCAGCAGTCACCTTGGGAATTTGTCCACCCAGTTCACGAAATCGTCCATTACGGTGGAAGGTTCTCAATTCATCTTCGTATTCGCCGTTGTTTCGTTCGCGACGAAACGGTCGAGCGGATTGAAAAATATGTCCTCGTATTTCTTCGACTTCGGGAGAATGCTCATGAGTCCTTCCTTTTGTATCTCGTAAACGTCCTTCCCCATGTCCGCCTTGTCCAGTTCCAAATCTTCGAGCTTCTTGCGTATATCCCCGGAAAAGTAGTTGATATCGTGGTAATATTTTCCCCGTTGGTAGTTCAGGTACGGTTTCCATGAAGCCTTGATTTTAGATTCTGGTATCGAACCGTCCCGTTCCTGCGCTCCGAATATCTCCAGTTCCGAATCCGTGGAATATCCCTCGTTGATGTACTGGGATTCCACGGTCTTGATACCGGATACGTTCAGGTTTTTTTCAGGTTCTTTTTTCGTCCTCGGCTTCCGCGGTTCCGTTTTGGGTTTTGGCACCGCCGGTACCTTCGGCTTGTCCTCCGCCGGTCTTTTGATTTTTTCCCGAGCTTCCCCTTCGGTAGAAGCTATCGCCACTTTGCCCTTGTCCGGTCATTCGGTTACGATAGCCTGTACCTCCCCTTTGAAAATCCCTTCGGCAATGGGAAAGACTTCTACTTTGTTTTCGGCCGCGCTTTCCTTGCGCTCCGGCGTTGGCTCCGTAATGCGGTTTGCATCTTTGTCCTTGATTTGTCCTATTTGTTCCTTGAGCATTTTTATCGCGTCCTCCTTGGTTCCTACTACTACTTCCTCCATTTTCCCGAAACGGTTTTTCCGGTCGATGATGCCCCCGAGTACCTTATCCGGATTTTCCTTGAAGAAATTGTCGTTCTCCATGTTGTTCTGGTTCTTCGCCCCGTTCTTTTGCAATACGATAATGTCGGTTCCGATGGTGGTGTCCTCGAACATTCATTCCGGGAGCCGGTACGCGTCCACGAGCGATACGTTCGCCGGAAGCGATACCTTTCAATTCGTTTTCCCAGTCCTGAGGAATGCGGACGGCACTATGAATACTAATACACCGTCTTTTTTCAGGAGGTCGACTCCGCGCTTTATGAAGTATTCGTCCCATTTCCCTATCAGTTTCTCTTCCCCGAGCCCCTTGTATAATCCGGCCCGTTCCCCGTATGGCGGGTTTCAAATCACGACGTCGTAACTCTCGGTAATTGGTATCTTCTTTCCGTTGTCCGTGACGAAAAGGCTTTGGAAGTCCCCGATTTTCACTTTGGCTCCGGGATGCAATACCTGCACTATGGTACCAGATAGCTTGTCGAGTTCCATTCCGTGCAGTGAGAATCCTTCGGGAGCGTTCTCGAAAAACCTGCCGATTCCCGTGGACGGTTCGAACGCTTTCCCGTTCGGAATGATTTTGCTGGCGATATCCCACATGGACTGCACGATGGCTTTCGGCGTGTAATATTCGTCCAGTAGTCCGCGTCAGGTAGCGCCTTCGGATTCTTTGCCTCCGGCTCCGGTATACTGGAGCATCAGAGTCTTTTCGCCGTCCGTATAGTCCTTCGGATCAGCGGAGAAATTCTTGGAAGTTACGAGCGATTTGACTTCCTCGTTGGTTTTAGCCCTCGTCTTTTTACCTACTCACTTTCATTCGCTTGGAGCTTCATCGACGTTAGATCCATTTCGAGGTTGTTGAGCGCCTGCGTCTCATTCTCCGCGAACCCCTTTTCAATTAGGCTCCGTACCGCTTCCCTGATCTGTTCAAAGTCATACGTCGCCAGCGTCGGATACTTCTTTGGGTCGAGTTCCATAGGCAGTTGGGTTAGTTGGTTCTATGGTATCATTTTTTTCGGTTTCCGCAATGGTCTTCTTCACGTCAACCCCGCTGTCTTTGAAAACTGGTGCTATCCTTACTCCCCAGTTCTTAGCTTTCACCGCCTCTTTCGTACCGCTCAAAGTATTCGGAAGTTTCACTTCGGTCACTTTCTCGAAAATTTCGCGGGATTTCTTATTGTCCGGGTGAAGGATTTCATGGTATCACCCGTTCATTATGACTCCAGCGAGCATTTCCGAGTTAGACTTTATCGCCGAATTCTGCGGTAGTCCCTTGTCTATGTACATCTGTTCGATATTCGCGACGAGGTTCTGCTTTCTGTCGGATTCATCTGGCTTTGGCTCCGGCAAGGTTTCCGTTATTGCTTTCGTCTCTTCCGGTACCGCGATTTCCGGTATCGTTTCCGCAACCTTGGCGGTTTCCGCTTCGGCTATCGTCTGCGCCTCGATATCCCGTGCTATCGGTGACTCGTTTTCGATAGCCATTTCCTGCGCGGTCTGCACTGCCGCCTGTATCGCTTTTTCCTGCGTGTCGAACTCTCCGGTCATTGGAGTAGTGATATCGTACGCGGGATCGAGCCCGACCGTAGCGGACGATGCGAAAGTTCCGTCTGGGTATGGAACTACCTCGACATTAACTATCGTTTCGCCTGCGTCGTTTTTTATGGTTTTAGCTACTTCTTTCGTATCTTCTTGGAATTGTTCCAATACTATTTTGGCAATGGCGGTTTCCGTCTCTGGAGCTTTCGGATTGTTTGCCGTCTTTTTGGCTTCCGATATGTCGTTCCTGTATTTGTTCACGAGGTCGGTTCAGGAGTTTCCCATTTCGTTTCCCGTTTTCGCGCCGTTGTCGGTTTCCGGTTTCGCGCCGTTGTCGGTTTCCGGTTTCGGATTTTCTTTTTTGTATGCCCTTCATTCCTCCAATATGCCCCGCATCGCTACCACGTCTCACTTGGATGCCGCATCGTTGAAACGTGCCATGAAAGAGTACGGGAGGCCGGAAACGTCGGGATGCAGTTCCTTTGCTCAGCCCCTGTACAGGCTCTTTCCTTCGGAAGTCATGTCCCTGGTTTTCGTGAATATCTGATTCGCCATGTCCCTGTACGTCGAGATATCCTTTCCGGGATTCGTTTTCCTGAAATTCTTTGCGAAAGGAAGAACGGAAGCCGTGATAATCGCTAAATCTTCCGCGTCCTGTTTTTCCATACCGCCAGTTATTGCCATCGCACTGATGATTCATACCGATGCTTCGAACGGTGCCGATATCGCTTTGTTGAATAGGTTTCCAGGATCATATAGGTTTCATGGGTGTGCCATGTCTCCAGATATTTGCGATGCGGCGAAATTCAAAGGAGAAAAAAATCAGTTCACCAGCGCGGCTCATGTTCCGAGTATCTTGTTTTTATCTATGTTTTCTCCGATTTTGTAAAGCGCCGGTCAAAGGAACTCGTAACCGTACTCGTTTTGTTTCGCTTTTATTGTATCAAAGATATTGAAATCCTTCGGCGGTCAAATGGTGGTTTTTCCTCATAACGGAATGGCCGATACGTTCGTGTCATAAATGGACAGGGATCATATGTACTTGCTTTCCGGTCGGAGTTCCTTCAATGTTTGGAGCTGGGTATTGGTAAGCGTCTGCTTGTACTTCCGCTTGTCCGGAGCGTTGTCGTACGCCGTGGCAATCGGGTCTTTACTTTGGATTTTTACTTTCCCGAGCCTTATGGATTCCATAAGGCTGTCGGAAGGGGATACGAACGACTGCGCTTTGAAAATCCCGGCATCGGCATGGGATTCCGGGACGGATATTATGGATTCGGGTTGAACGTATGCCGGAGCGGAGTCTTCCAGTAGGGAATCGAAGTAACTGGAGTTTTTCTTGGAAGCGTCGGTAGCTTTGGTTTCTCAAAGCAAATCGTCGAAGTATGATGACATTTTAAAAAACGGTTAGCTGTTATTTTCCTCCGAGCGCCTTATGGATTATCTTCTTTATTTGCTCGTCATCGTATCAGAGTTTTTTCAATTTCCCGGAATATTTCGCGTACATAATGGCGTGCGACGCGTTGAAGTCCGTTATCTTGGTCGGATCGTTCAGGTAGGCCACCTGTTTCGACGCGTCCAAGGCGAAATCATTTTCGAAATCGTCTGCAGGTTTCCCTCATCCGTTTGCTCCCGCTTTCTGAGCTCATTTGACCCCTGTATCCGATACGCTCCAGGTGGGTTTTCCGAAAAGCGAACCGTTCCCGCCTTCCTGTCGGTACATCTGCTTTATCGCTTCGGTTTTCTGCGCCGTATCCATGTTCGCCCATTTCTCGTCCGTGAGCCCGAGTTTGTCCGTGTACGTCCACCGGTTCCCTCCGGACTGCGTCTTGAATCCTATCTTGTCTATGACGCGTATCGTTGTCGCCACTGGGTCTCATAGGAGTTTCGCGGTGTTGTACTGCCCCTTGCTCCCGAAAGCGTCGCCAACCTCGTAATCCGTGCCTTCCACGAGTCCCGCCTGCTTGGCTATGTCTATGGTAAATGCCGTTGGGTTCGAATGGCGGTCGGTACGCATCGCGGCTCCCTGAGGAGATACGTATTTGTATTCCCCGGTATTGTCCTGTACGAGTTCCGGCTTTGCCATGGAATCGTACCGGTATTTCTGCTCGCTCTTGAATTGTTCGTTTCTCTGCGCGAGTTCCTGTTGCCGGAATTGCGCGTCCCGGTCCCTGTTCGCCTGGTCGTTGAGGTCCTTGAGATAAAGGAGCGCGGTCTTGGCGGTCTCGGCCTGTTTCTGGGCCTTGTCGTATTCGGCGTCCCCGAGCACCTTCAGCTGGGATTTGTACACCGTCTCCAGTTGTCGCAGCTGGTCCACCCGGTCGGTGGCGGATTGCATGTTCGCCTTGTACTGGGCTACCATTACGCGCGGATCCACGGGAGTCCCGTCCGGATTTTTCGCGGAGAATATCGAGGCCTGGTTCCCGGTCATGGATTTCATCATCGCCATCTGCTGTTGGGTAATGGCTTCCATTTCGGAATATATCCCGGTAGTCATTCCCACTTGGTCATAGTATGTCTGTTTCGTAGACGGTATCGCGGCGAGGTAGGCATTGTACGCGTCGGCCTGGGATTTGGCTCCGAACTGGGTCTTCATGTTCTGCGCCTGGTACGCTATCGGGTCCGCGGTCGCCCGTGCCGTCATGGGATTTTTCCCGTAGAATTTCCCGAGGTCGCCCATTTTCATGTACATGGTGGATTCGCCGGTCTTGGCGTTGTCGTCCCGGTTGAACATGTCCGGGTCGAAGGGTCAGTCGTATCCCGCTTCCGTGGCGAGCGATTGCTTCTGCTGGTCGGTGAATAGCTTGATTGCCATGGGGCTGGGTGGTTATGTGGTATATTTTCATCCCATCCGCATCGTGATGGGGCGGTTCTGAGAAGTGCGTCCGTAGTATCTGTTCAGGGCCTCTTGGTCGGCCTGCTGTTGCGCGAGCTGGGCGTTCTGTACCTGCGCCTGGTTGTACAGGGTATCTCATTGTTGCTGGAGGGTTGCCGTCTGGGCGGCGAGCCCGGCGGCACGGTCGGTTCCGTATTCCGATACGGCGGTATCGAGCCGGCCCATGTTCGTCGCGTAGTCGGCTTCCGTTCTGGCGTTGGAGGTTCCCGCGTCGGAGAGCCGGCGCTGGCTGAGGGTTTTCAGGTAGTTCTGGTCGCCGGAAAATTCCCCGACGGCTTCCCCCAGGGAAGACTTCTGGATGCCGGCGGAAAGTATCCCGCGCCTGCCGTATGCCTGGGTGGCGGAATTCAGGCTTTTCGCGAACGAAGTGTCGTTCTTGGCGAGCGCTCTCGCGGTATCCGTGATTTCCCTTCCGGTGAATCGAGCGTAGTCTTCCCGGTTACGCGCCATGGCGGTTCCGGCGTCCTGGCGCTGTTCCCCGAATTTCCGGTTCTGCCTCCCGGTCTCTATCCCGTATACGGCGTTTTGCGCGTCCACGTAGGATTGGAACCCGCTCTCGAAATCCTTCTGCCTTTGGGCTTCGTCCCCGAGATTGACCTGGCTGTCGAGGAACTGTTTTGCCTGTCCTCCCTGCGGGGTCGCGGGCCCGTTCCCGTAATCTATCCGGGGAGCGGGTCACAATGACGCCGATATGGTTCCGTCAGGCGCGACGGATGAGGTGACCGGTCACGACGTGTCCATCATGGATCCCGGGTTCGAAGGGGGTTGCGTTCTCGAAGTGGCAGGCTGGTAACCGGAAGCCTTCGGCGCTATCTCGGTTCACGACATGGCGTTTCTTATCATTAACGACTGGCTCGTGGTGACCGGTGAAGATTGCGCCGGAGCCGGAGCGGACGTATTCCCCGACGAAGCGTATCCGGAAGCCTTGAGTCCGGTTATCGCCTGGAAGGCTGATTTTCCCGAAGCCATCATGTCCTTGGCCTTGTTCCAGTACGCGTCCAATACGGCCCGTTCTTCGGGGGGTTTTCCCACGTATCCGAACTTCGCGTTGAAAGCGGCACGGCTTTTGAAATCCATGTTTTCGCCTACCATTATGTTTGAAACGTTGTTCCAGATTTCCGAGCTCCGGCCGCCCGTGGACGAAGTAAGGAAATTCCCGGACGCTTTCTGCGTTATCGCGGTTCACGACTTGGAATTTGAGATTGTGGCCATATTGCTCCTTGGTTATGAATTCATATTATCGGTTCCCGCCGTTTCGCAATCCCTATATGGTTATATGGATCGTTACTCCAGCGTTTTTCATTTCCGCTGCCGTCAATGCCATATGCCTAAAAGTTAGATGATTATTTCACGTTCTATTCCACATCGTACGCATGTTTGCTTGGTTACTCAGTCAACCGTATCATCGTCCATCCATACATGATTGCAAATCATTTCTGGTACTCATTGTATTCCTTCCATTCCGGTTCATCAGATTGACGGCATAGGTTTATAGTTAAAAGGTTATACCGGGTCAGTATACGGATAATTCCCCGAATAGAGAAGTTCTTTGTATCAGTTTTTTCCGATAAAGGCTATGTGTTCCTGTCAGAACTCGTTGTCCATCCACATCTTCCCGGAGTTTCACGTACCTGCGTACACGGTTCCGGCCGCTCAATTCGAGAATGTGGAAGCGAATTGCCGAAGGGATCTCTTGGTATAGTCGGTCGCCAGGGTGTTCGAGTATGCTTTCGCTCCACCGGAACCTACCCAAAAAATATCGTCCGTACCGGATGCGCACCACATTTTTCAAGCATACGAAGCGGATCCGGTTGTTCCGTTCAAAGTACCATTTATTTTGTGTAGGTGTCAAGAAGCACTGGTATATCATAGAGTATTTCCTTCTACCCATACTTTACCGGGAGCATAAGTAGCCACAGAGGGTACGTTTGTAAAAGTCACATTGAAAGTCTTTGTAAGATTTATTCCGGATCCTACCATAGTTGCTACCAAAGAGTAGGTTCATGAGCTCGCTACTTCCCATGCGGCTACTCATTGATTTGAGACAAGTTGATATTCATGCCAATAAGAAGCATCTGCTAAATAAGGAAATATATAAGGCTTAGAATTTGTAAAAAGATCCGTTCCGGATGGGTTCTTCCAAGTCTGCGTACAGACTATGTTTCCACCTGCGAACGGTCAATGAAGGTTGAAATTCGTAAGTCATCATAGGATTTCCCATCCTGCCTCGAATCCGGTAAGGCTGAATGAAGTAGCCTCTCCGTGGTAGGTCATAACCCCGGTTCATTCCACCCATCCCGTTTTAATATCATAGATATCCGGAACCGGCATATTAAATGAGGTTTTCCACCACGTCATACGCGTTCCCGAATTGAAGTTCGTGACACCTTTGCAAAAATGATTGTAGATGTTAGCGGTTGCCATTAGTAGAGGTTAGTTCATACGGGGAGTTTGAATTTTCCGTTTGCTGACAAAGTTCCGGATACTACGGAAAAATCGTTTCAGTATCAGATTTCCATATCTGCTTCCACATAGATTCAAACTAGTGATCCGTTTACTCATCCCATTCTTCATACGTAAGTTCCTCAATCATAGAATTTTATCATTCCACGGTATCATCCACCATCATCAATAGCAGTAACGTCAATCATATTTCCTATTCAAGTTTGATTTACATAGAATCATGATGATGAAGCTGACATGCAGGAATACACTCAATCCAGTTCGTTTACTGCCGTCTTTACTGTTATTCCGGTAATAGTGCCGGTAGTGATATTGGATGCGTTTATGTTCTGGACCGTGATGCTGCTTCCGTCTATGCTGGTAACGTATCCCGAAGAGTTTACGCTGTTGCTTCATGTTCATGGTACTACCGGTGTGAAATTCAGCTTTTCAACCGTCAGGGTTCCGTTTATGACGTATCATCCGTTCAATGACGAACCGGTTCAGGTAGTTATCGATCCGATAATTGTAGCGCTCGTAGCGGTCAATGCGCCGTCCTGCGTTATCGTTATGGTAGGGCTTCCGGTAGGACCTGCGGAGAATGCCGTGGATCCGCTCGAGAGTGTCGTCGTGTTCCCGGAGTTCGTCGCGGTCAGCGTCGTGGCAGGATTTTCCCGTCATGTTCAGGGTCGATATGTTTCCTGCCGTAATGGTTCCCGCCGCTATCTGGTTCGCCGTTATCGTCCCCGATACGATGTTCGCCGCCGTTATCGTCCCCGCCGCTATCTGCGTGGCAGTAATCGTCCCTGCTGCTATTTGCGATGCGGTAATAGTACCTGCCGTTATGTTCGACGCGGTAATCGTTCCGGCGGCTATCTTCGCCCCGGTAATCGTGCCCGCCGCTATTTCCGACGCCGTAAGCGTCAGTGCGGCTATCTGGCCGGCGGTTATGGTGTTCGAGGCTATCTGCGTCGCCGTTATGGTCGAAGCGGCTATCTGCGACGCCGTAATGGTGTTCGCGGCTATCTGGCCGGCGGTTATGGTTCACGATGCGATGTCCGAGGCCGTTATGGTTCCGGCGGCGATTTTTCCGGCTATGACGGCGCCGGCCGATATCTCGTTGGATCCGACGGCCCCGGCGGCTATCTGGGCCGACGTGACGGCGTCGGACGCTATCTTGGCGGTCGTTACCGCGTTGGCGGAGATTTCGGCGGAAGTCACGGCGAGCGAGGCTATCTTTGCCGTGGTCACCGCTCCGGACGCTATGACGGCCGACGTTATCCCAAGGAGGGCTATCTCGTTCGCGGTAATGGACGCGGCCACGATGTCGGAGGCGTTCACGTTCATTCATCCCTGCCCGGCCATGACCAGGTACGTCGCCTCTCCGGCGCCGTTCTGCGCCACGGCTACCATGATCTTTCCGGCGCCCACGGCCGTCGCGGACGACGTAGTTACCTGGTACGCGGTAGCCGATACCCCGATGTCGAGGTATACGTAGGTTTTCGCCGCCATGTTTCAGGTGTTTCATGCGCTTATCGAATAGGACGTTCCATCTGCAGACGTAAAAGTTCCGGATCCCCACGAAACGGTATCCGCGTCGGTTACGGAGAACGCGCACGTTTGTCCCCATCATCGGTTTGCCACGTTCAGGTTCGTTTGCGCAACCGTTCACGAAAGGTATCCGGCATTCAGCACGGAACCGGTTCCGGTCTGTATTTTCCCCCTTACGGTAAGCGTCGACGGAGCGGTGACGTTCCAGTCTATGGAGGATCCGGCGTCGCCCTTGAAATAAAAATCACCGTTGTTCCGTCGGGGACAGGTACAGTCAGTTCCCGGAAGGGGTCGTCAGCGTGGTCGGTATTCCGGTGAGGTTCGTTCCCCATGCCGCGCCTACGGTAGCGTTGTTCGCGGGAGCGTTGCCGTCGTTCGTTACCGAAGACCACGGGAGCGTTCAGGAAAGGGTGGTCGATCCGTTCAGCACCAGGTGTTCCCCGTCCCAGTAAATGTAATTCCCGGCCGGGTTCCCGATCGAAAATTTGAACGAGCCTCATCCGCTCGGGTCCCACCCCATGAAAAATCCAGTCCCGGTATTGTACGCGGTCTGCCCTCCCATTATCGCCCCGTCGGTATCTATCACCAATTCTCCGGCGTACAGGAGCGACGTCGCGAGCTTCGAGGACGTTATGGAGTTCGCCTGGAGCATATTGCTCGTGACGCTGTTCGCGACGATCTCGTCGGCGATTATCTGGTCGACGCTCGGGCCTCCGAATGCTTTCAGCGACGCCTTGTTCGCGGTATCCGGATTCAGCCTTCCCACGGCCATGAGGATTCCTCCGGATATTACCACGTCTCATGCCACTATGGAAGTCTGTATGCTGGTCGGGGAATCCGATTGCCAGTAAAAATACGTCGTTTGCGTCATGGTGAAATTTCCCGGAGTCGTAGCGTAATCGGTCTTTGACGTAGTCGTGCCAACGGATACCACTCATGCCGACCATTCAATCGTCCGGTAGTCCGTGGCAGAGAATGCCGCCGATGTGTTCCAATCCGTAAGGGCTCATCATGTTATGATCCAGTTACGTCCGTCCCAGTATTTCGTCTCTCGGGTTTGTGAATCCACCCATATCGTCTGCGGTCATGGGTTATTCGGTTCGGAATCGAAAACTATCCGGTTATTTTCTATGAGCGACATTTGTCGCCTCAGCGCTATAATCTGATTTTGCAAATCGGACATACTAGATCGTTTTTGTTAGCCGGGTAAAAAACTGCTCGTGCGAGCTCATATGGGGAGTATGCGTTCCCGGGAAAACATATTTGTACGATACGTCGTATGCCCTCCTGTTCATCGTGGTGCGTATCCTGGAGTCCGTAGCTATGTTGCGTACGGCTATCTGTTCGAATGCGCCGCCGTCGAATGCCGCATATACGGTCACGGTGGTATCGCTGGGAAGGAAATTCACGTAGTCCCGGTTGTAAACCTTCGATTGGTTCTTGTCCCGGTTCGTTATCCTTCCCGTTATTATTTCACAAGATATCGCCGCTCCGTCATCTGACGTTCCTCATACCGTGAGCGTTTTCGTGGCAGTCCCCAAGTACGTAACGCCTCCGTGCACCAATGCGGACGATATTGGCTGGGCATATTCGTATCTCGTCCAGGCATGGGATTTTACTTTCTGGCTTTGCATTATGTCGTATACGAATACCTCGTTGCCTACGGATATGAAATACCTGTTGTCCGCCACCCATCAGACAGACGATCTCAATTCGGATGCCGGGTGCGCCAGTATCTTGTCGTTGATGTTTTCCGATATGGGAAGGCCCTCGTCCAGGCTGGAGCTATCAAGTGAATTGACGGAATAAACTCATCCGTATCCGAGGAAGAAGCAATAGTTGTTCCCGTGGGCTATCGACCCTTGGCTAATGGCTCCTACGCGCTCGTCGGCAGATATGATCGAGAACGTATCCTCGTCGTATCCCGTGATGCGTTTCCTCGCGTTTTTCTTATATACGATCACTTCCTCGAGGTTCTTTACGATTCCCACTATGCTGTCGCCATCCGGATCTACCGGTATGTAGTTGTCCTTCGGAAAATAATCGGTACCTAGGTTCGATACGTATACCATGTCATTGTCCCTCCTGGATCCGAATAGCCGGTTGTGGGCTACCTCGAGCGAGTGCCATTTCGTCATCGTTGGGAATGTCGTCACGGTAGTCCCGTCGTATTTGAATGCCGTATCGGTCCCGTTGGTAACGATTACGTGCCCGGAGATATTCCGTATGTCGAATACGCTTGTCACGTCCGGAGCAGTCTCGAAAATCCCCTCGACGT
>JFJP01039167.1_pt1 | contig 18392 bp, 20 predicted proteins | sample 431651 | NCBI WGS metagenome assembly JFJP01 (sample SAMN02602958, study PRJNA72255) | Microbial mat metagenome, whole genome shotgun sequencing project. | biome: fresh water; feature: sink hole; material: water; isolation source: purple microbial (photo- and chemosynthetic) mats found in...
TCGATGAATCATCACTATTAGAAAGAACCTTGGGTGAAGATATGCTATAACCTTTCTTTTTTGCAGCATGATATAAAGCAGCAATTCCACCCAAGGCTTCATTTCTACCAGTAATAAGATTTGGCTTCATATTCTGAACAAATAATTGACGTATTCTAGTAAACGCTTGATCGAATAATCGTTTAGTTTGTTTACTATCTCTTAATATCTGAGGAGCATATTTATCAATTAATGTTGGAGCAAATTTATCAGAAATCATTATAAGTGGTGAATCATAACTTCTTGCATAAAATTTACCACTTAAATTAGCAATGACATATCGCATTGTATCAACATTACAATATTGTATATAACGAGTTTTACGACCATTCCAAGTCTTAATCATATAAATAGTTAAAGCATCAGTTGCTAATTTACGATTTTTTTGATGTATAGCATAAAGAACTATTAATAATAAAATGTGATTCTAAACCAAGTTTATTATATAAATTTAAAACATCAGATTCGACATTTTTAAATGTTATACAATATCCTTTATTTTGATTTATAGAATCAACATATACTTTACGAATGATATTTTCAAGTTCAACTCTTAGTTTCTGTTCACTATCTTTAGTGTTTTTGAAATGATCCCGTAAATCGTTTAATACAACATCAATTTGTGAACCGCTGCTCATAATTTATAAACCTAAGTTAAGTATTATAAGATTGCAGAAATGATTTTACTAATGTTCAAAGATTGTTCTTGATAGGTATCCCACAATGAATTTAAAACTGCAGGATCAAACATTTGAGCATATTCACTTGACGATAAACTAGTTTCAATTTCATTTTTAACTGTCATTGGAAAATTAATATGTTCTAATAAATCCATAATAACAGCACTTCGTAATGAAAATTGAACCGCTTCTTTTGGATCAATACCTTCAGTCAAAATTAATTCTTTAGAAGTATGTTTAACACGACCAATATATTTGTGTTCACGTTCTTCTTGAGTTAATTTATAATAATTTCGGCTTATAAAATCTGAAATTATACGAGAAGCACTTTGTTGAATATTATCTTTATTTTCATTTAATCCATTCAATCGTTGTAAACCATAAATTTTAGGCTTAACATTAATTGTTTCATAAATAGCTTTAACAGTACTAAGCATATTTCCTAAAATAGTATGGATCGATTCTTGTTGAGTTTCATCTAATTTATGAAGAAGAATATCATAATAAGCTGAATCCATGGTAACTTTTTTCTCAAAAGATTGATCATCGTATTCTTCAAATACAAATTTAGCATAATTGATTTTAGGTAAACGATGTTTTTCTTCATGTTCTTGAAGTAAAGTTTGTTTAGTTGCATTAAGTTTATTTAAGGCCTTTAATGATTGCTCTGCGAGATCTAATCGATTAGTTACTTGAAACATGTGATTCCTCCAAATTTAAAACCCTGGAAGCACATCCTTTTGATGTGCAATAAACCCTTCCATGGTTGCAAAGTTAACTGATGCCGGTCGTGTCATATACATAAATTGATAATGGCATTTTTTCATCTTTTCATCAATTACAATTAAATTTGGAATTTTCAATTGTTGAGTTACAATTTGAAATACCCCTTTAATATCATTAAAATTGTGGGAAAGTTCTCGATTTTGAAAAGTGTCAATGGAAACATTATCTTGAGTTAAATAGTTTTTGAAATTTTTATTGATTTGAGCAAAATATAAATCTTTAAAAAGTCTAAGAGGTAAAACTAAACAAAAATTTGGAAACTCTAAAGCATCTCGCTTTTGAATTTCAACATCAACTTCAACATCATTTAAATAATCGCAACTATAAGAGAAAAAAATCCATTTAATTAAAAATATAAGCATTTCTCGAATAGATGATTCAATTGTTGCAAGATATTGTTTAAAAAATTGAGCATGATTATGAACAACACTGAGTGATGGTGGTGGTCTAGTCAACAATCCTGCAACAGATGAATAATTAGCAAATCGTTGAACAAATTGATTAATTAATATATTCAAACTAACCCATGCTCCATGACCACTTCCAGTAGGATATTCTTGATATAATAATGCTTTCAAAGAAGAATCTACTTGAGATTGCATAGTTCGAAGTGTATTGATTAATTGAGATGCTCCTTGTTGTGATAAAAATTTCAACCATGAATCAACAGATGATCCCATTGAACTACATTGAGATCCAATAGTTGACATATCATTAACAAAAGACATTAAATCTGTCATTGTAAAATCAATTTTAATTCTGGATTTAGATGAAAATTCAGTAAATATTTTATCAACTTGTTGTCCAAGATTAACATTATCTTCACACAACTTACACATATTCTGAATATTATCAGAAGTCTTAATCATATCATTCATTAGATTTTCTGCATTAATATTAATTAATCCTTGATTAATATTATTACTAAGATTAACGAATGTATCTGATAAATTATTAATTAACTCATCAATAAAGGCACTAATTTTATCTGGAACATTAATTGTTGGATCAGATGGTCCAGCAAAAATATCTAAACTATGAAGTACTGGAATAATATATTCACTAATATAACTAGTAAGTGCATTTAATGATTTTTCATAATGGCGCTTTTGAGTACGAGTCGTATTGATATTTAAACTATTAAAAGTTAAATTTGCTGATGATTTTGTAGATTCTGGAAAATTTGCAGTCCATTTACTTCGATTAAACATCAATCCAAATAATATTTCATTCATTGAATTATTATTATTTAAATACATTGCAATTCTAGAACCAGCTTTAGTATTATAATCTGAATTATTTAATAACGCTTTATCAGATGTTGTTTTTAATTTTGCTTCCAATTCAAATTTATGTCGATTTTCATCACTAACAATTAATTTAATAATTGAACCAGGATCAGATTTCACTAAATCCCGCAATATAGAATGAGCCCGATTAATATCAGTTTCATCTCTCCAAGTTATCCCATATATAATCGAAATCATCATCAATAAATATAAATATTCATTATTGATTTGATATGCTTTAGTTCCAATAATTAAGGGAATATCTAACATATCATTAGCAGCAATAGTTGAAAATACTGCTCGATATGAACTGTATCTTGGATCATGTTGTAATTGCATTTTCAAAAATTCATTAATCCGTTTAACCCGTTCATTATAATAATATGAATCAGGAATTTCAGATTGTGTTGGTTGAACCTGAGAACCATAAATACGAGTCTTATGAGCTACTCGATATATCAATTCTGCAGGATTAATTCGATCATTTCCAGTACCAATAGTACCAACACTTTGATTAACTGATGAAATCATACCTAATACATTATCAATTTTTATTTCATTAATAAAACTAACTGTAAAAAAATCTCGACATAAATTAGCATACTTCCCTAAAGTTGTATCAACTGCAATTGGATATAAAAATACTAAACGCTGGCCTTCCATTCCATCAGCAGACATAGATCCTGGTTGACGTGTAGATTGATAATGTCGAGCTAATTGCATTATATCCTCTTATTTTTATAGTATTCATTTAATATTTGATCGATTTTCAATATATCATATTCTTTTGAATACATCGTTTTCATGTTATCAATTACTGATGATAATCGTTTATCATAATCTGGATGAGAATTTCCCAAAATAAAATTGACAACAGCGTTAAAAACTGTTGTCAATTTATTTATCTTTGGCGATTGTTTTGTTTGAACTTTATTAGATTCATTCATTAACCATGAAGCTAATTCATCTCCATATCCAAATTTGTTTACAAATTTATCAGCATCATGTTCTTCAATATGATTTCTAAAGTTTAATGTTCTACTAGTAATTATTAAAATTGGAAAAAATGCCCATTTTAATAATGTGTCAGATAATATTATATTATTAATACCATGTAATAAATCTTTAATTCTCAATGTCATAAAACTAACATGATTTACTACATGACCAATTTCATGTAGTAAAATTGCCGTCATTTGTCTGGGTTCAGATGAACGAATTAATTTAGCTCCTATAAAAAAGTGCAATCGTTCAACAGTAAATAAATTTATATCTTTATTATTAACAACATTTTGTTGTTTATTTGAATCAATAATTGGTAATACACCAAAATTATCTCCCCAAGTTCCAGAATAGAAGAAATGAATGAATACTGTTGTTTTTAAAATTGAACTCAATTTAGATTCAAGTTGAGTAGAAACCAGTTATTATATTCGTTCCAAGTTCATATAATAGCTCCATAACTTACCTTACAAGGTTTTACATATTTTTTTATATAAACAAAAGAAACAATTATCTTTAACAAATTTATCATCCATTGGTGCGATTCTATTTTGTGCAATATAACCATTGATTGTTGCAACTTTTTCTATAACATAATTTTCATATGGCGTTAAATCAATTGAAGTTAAATCAATTGTTATTGCTGTTATAAAATGAAATTGATTATATTTAGAATTCAAAATACGTTTAACATCTGATGCATGTTTAATTGCTTCAGATACAGAACCCATATCACTAGATAATAAATCATGTGCTGCATAAATTATTTGCAATGTGTCTATATTATATTTAGGTAATTTTGGTGGTGGAGTACGAAGATTCTCTAATGGTTGACTTTGAATTTCAGGTAAATGCGTATGTAATAAATAACGATAAAACATTGCCTGATAAAAATCAGCATCTCTTGGACGTCGAGTTCTGAGAATTTTATCATAATCCGAAAAAGTACAAGATTTAATTTCAACTAATACATTATCATTTATTAAATTATCTAATCTAACAGAGGTTTTAATACTGGGAACCTTCATTGAACATTCCCATTCTGTAAAAGATCTAGAATTATCTTGAATAAAGTCATGTATTGAGTTACCAAGATTAGCACGCATCATAACTGGTAACCAACTATCACAATATGATTCTATTGGATAATTTAATAGTTTAAATAATATTTGTCGAATACAATTCGATGCAATATCATAACCATTAATGCTTGTTACTTGAGATAAATATCTTTTATTTTTTTCAGCTGATGCTACTGCAATATCACATAAAAAATCTTCAATATCAAAAAGTGTTCTTCTAGTATCAACAACTTTCTGTTGAATAAATGCTTTATTACCACCAGCGTTAGAAGCAGTAATATTATCCAAACTTGGATTAACGCTAACATTAGGAATTGTATTAGTTAATTGATCGGATGTTGGTGGAGCAGTATTAATCAGTTCATCCAAGATTTGATTCATATATTACCTTTAGTTATTTTGTTTTGCTGGTTCTCGATTTTGGGTTGAATCACCCATCATTGATTGTCGCATTTTCATTTTTGCTAATCTAAGAGCTTGTACACGATACCTAGCAAAAATCTTCTTCTTCATTTCTACAAATTTTGATTTATATAATTGATGTTTAACATATGCCGGATCATTTCTTTCTCTAGCAATAGATATTGCCAATCCAGCTGCCATAGCTGCCAATTTTTCACGTCTAGTACGTTTAATTAATGAAAATTGTTGCATATCTTTCCTATAGTATATATTTATATATTTTTATGCCATAATGACTTCTTATTAATTAAGATATTTAATTCCTCTAAGAGCATCACGACCAGAAATAAATGCAGTAATTAATAAACTTTTTTCAGATTCATCGAATATTGGAATTGCATTAATAATTAATTTAAATGAATTGAATTGTTCCACCATAATATTATAAATTGCTGAACATTGAGAATTACTTTCTGGTTGATTCATATATAAAATCAAATTTCTATCTACAGAATTATTCATACATGCATTATATTGATTAAATAATGCATTTCCAAGATCAATATTAAAGTAAATAAAACATTTAAGTAAACATTTAAATTGTTCTTGTGCAGATAAATCAACTATAGTTGTTGTTTTAAATAATCCAGTAACTTGTCCAACAATTCCCTTCTTTTTAAGAGAACGATGATCTGTCATTGGATGTTCAATATATTTACTTAATTTAGTTTCTCCAGTATTCTCGCCAATTCGACATCGTTTACCACATTTATCTAAATTAGTATAAATTATAGCATTAATAGCTCTACTTTTAGCAGTAGTTTTTGAAGCAGAATCGTAAATCATTTTAATAAGTTTAAAATATGTAATTACAATTTTAGTTATACCTTTATTAAAGATGCCTCTAAATATTCGAGCTAAAGTTGTAAAAAACATAGTAAGAGTTGCACTGGCAATGAATCCTGTTGCAAGAGCTGCTATTCCAGGTATTTCAATAACAAATTCATTAAGTTCAACAACATCATTAAATATATTATTATCTGGATATTGATTATTTATAAATTGTTCAAGTAACACATATGTTATTTCATATTGTTGTTGCTTATGCATTTCATGCAATTGTTGATATAAAGTTACATCTTCAAATCTCAACTCAGTCATAAAGGTAATTAAATATTGATTAAGTTCAAATACTGCTTGTTCACGATTATTCCAAATATCCTGTTTATGCAATGAAAAATCATTACAGAAAGATTCAGACATCGTTGTTAAAAACACTCTATCCATAATATATTCCTCATAAATGGGATGCATAAATTAATATGCATCCCTTTCATTCATTTATTAAATACCAAATTATTCTTCAACTAAGAATGGATTTGTTTCTGTTTCTTCAGATATTGTATGTTCAGAATCTTCCAAATCATTTGATGGAATATTTTCAACAGATGATTCTTCACCATTCGATGAATCCATCGTACCAAACATTGATTCAATACCAACTTCATCTTCAGATTCTTGATTATTAACAACACTAATAACATCAGAAGCATCTCTAAAAAGTGCAACTTTAATTCGTTGTTCAATAGAAATATCTACTGCTATATCAAACCAATGATGAAATTCAGGATCTGTTCGATATCTTTCTAAAATCTTACGTTCCATAACTTTACCACTATCATATAATGTGGAACCAGTACTTGGATCAATAACTTTTAAAATCTTAGAATTACCAGATGTTAGTATTGAAAATGGATATATCAATTTTTTCGGATTAGGCCAATATCGTAATTCAGTTTTAGTTTTTTCTGCTAAAAAGTGATATTCAGAGTAGAATGGTATAACACCCCACTTCTTATCAAATATCAAAGGTATATAAAATTGAGAAGGTGCTAATTTATTTTTCTCAGTATAAACATGCATTATCCAACCATCAACATTCATTGGATCTGCTGGTTTTAATTTAACACCTTTTGAAATCCAAAGCCATTGACGAAGATTATGTTGTAAAGCTGATACTGCAGTTGCAGATTTATAATTACCGAAATCACCAACACTACGCTCATTAGTTGCCGCTTGAAATCGACTTTCAATCTTCATATTAGCACGAACCTGATCGATTAAAATAAACGAAACACGTTCCATTGAAATATCAGCTTTAAGTTTTGCTAAATTAAACGTTAATTCTCTGGCTTTAAATCCTATAACTTCATTTGGATCTTCAGCAGTAGCATCTTTAGATGAAGGAGTAGCAGCGATACTGTCCCAAATAATGAGGATTCTAAATTCATTACCGGTTTTTTCTTGTATTTTACGTTTGATAGTAATTAAATCTTTAATTAAATCAAAAACTTGTTTAATATTTAACTCAACAGGTCTATTACTGAATCTTTTAGGATCAATATCAAATGCTGCAATTCTAGAATGAATTGATTGATAGGTTGTTCCAGCTTCAATGCGAACATTTGCCATAACACCATCACCCTTATCACTTGATGGTTCTTCAATATTAATATATACTGCTACACTATTATCATGAGCTTTTTGAAAACATGAAGCGAATTGTAACGATAATGTAGATTTTCCAGTTTCTGGAGTACTTGAAATTCCAATAGGGGCGCTAGATTGAAACCCACCACCTAATAATGCATCTAATGTTTTAATGCGAAATGGTGTAATATATGGTGCAGGTGGTTCCATAGCTCCAAATTTATTATGTATATGTGTATCAAATGCAGTTTTTAATAGTTCAGCGTTTTGACTCATTAATATCCTCTACCATTATAATTTATAATCTAGATCAGTTTCTAATTCACTTAATGTTTCAAAAACTTTATTTGTTGAAGTATCTGTTATATCTAATTTAGCAGCAAGGTCTTTTAATAATTGCGATAATTTAACGGATGTCATTTCACCACCACCAACAGGATCTAATTTAGCTTTTGGTAATTCAATATTAGACATTCGTTTAACTTTATGATTTAAATCATCTTGTTCTTTACGATATTTAAATTTAATATCTAAACAACGAAGATATAATTCTTCATATCTTGCATTTAATTCAACACAAGTATTCATTAATGTATAATAACTACCGCGTTTAGCTGGATTATCATCATTCGCAATTAATGCTCGTAAATTATTAACTTGCGTTTCTAAGTTAACAACAAATTTATTGATATGTGCCATTCTCATATCAATATGTTTAATATCATCATCTAAATTTTGAAAATTATCTTTAAATTCAGATTCAAGTTTAATACCTTCACTTAATTCATCTTCTTTAGATGCTTCCTTATATTGCTTTTGTTTAGCAGCTGTACTTTGTAATAATTTATCAACTTCATTCATTTATAGATCCCATATTTAATATTATTGATAAAAACAATTTCAATTGATCTGTAAATTTAACAATTGGTATAGTAACAACTGTCATGGTCATCATATCAATATATTCACCAATTAATAATGTATTAATTAAATTTTCAGTTAATTTTGGAATTATAGTTTTAATACCTTCATCACCAAGAAATTCAGAATATATATTACTTAAAGTTATTTGAATATGTGGTTTAATATAAGATATATCTGAATCTGAAAATGTATTATTTGCATTTTTGATATGAATTGATCTCAACAGTCGATATACAATTGGAGTTTGAATTTTAAATTTAGATAAATCATAAGTATCATTAAAAAAATCATGTATTAAATTAGAATTAATTAAACGATTATTAAAACGATCTTGTTGTATATTAAATATTAAAAGTTTTTGAAATTCATTAGTTATTATTGATTTCTTAAATAATTGTATTTGTTCTTTAATTTGATTAGAAACATTCGTTGTTTCACATACGCGATAAAGTTGTGCTAAATATAAAGCTTCTTCGTATAAACAATAACGTTCGGATGATGTATTAAGATGTTCATAATTATACATTTGAACACTATCCAACTTATCATGATCCGTTTGTGATATTTTTGACTTTATATAAAAATAAAACATTCTTTGAATAGTATTAAAATATATACTATTAATATCAACCAATTTTATTGGATCAAATTTTGGTAGTACATTACTTAAGAAAAAATAATTAACATCATTAAGAAGATATTGTTCATCAATATTATATAATTCAGAATAATATATTATTATATCATTATTTTTCACTTTAAAATCACTAAATGCATTTTTAATAATTCGATGAACAAAACGTCTAGCATTTATTAAATGTTTAGCACATATGTTTAATAAATTTGGAAAATATATTGTTTCATTAAATTCTTGGGATTGTAATAATAATACTTTATCATTGAATCTAGTTAACAATATTGCGGTTAAATGTAATAAATATACTTGTTGTAATTCTAATCTACCTTTAAGAATTGTAGGAGAGCATGCAATAAAAAGTTTTTCAAAATATTCAGGTATTTCATCATTCGTTACTTTTTTAGATCCAATACTATGATACTTATTATTTATTTCAATTAATTGCACTAACTTAGAACCAATATGCATTTCAAAAATTGTATCATATAAACACAAATCTCGATCAGAATACGTCTTTGCGCTTATATCAATAATATCACCAAAGTCTCCTTCAACATATAAATTCATACAATTACCTAAATTAAAGTTATAATATAATTTTATAAAACTGAGATGCTAGCACTATACCAACATCTCAGTTTTATATTTGCAACTAATTATTTAGGCATTTCGGGTTGATCGCCAGTAGTATTTTTAACATTTGGGGATTTAATTTCATTCTTATTTGAATCCATTGCTAATTTAGCAGCTGCTGAATACAAAGAATTTCCACCATATTTAACTACAGATCTTGCTTTAGCATCAGACGGATCATCCGGATTCGGTTTAGCTGGTGCAGTATTACCAGGAGTACTATCAACATCAAATTTCGATTGATTTGTACCATAGGTTTTTTCTACCGGTTCACCACCATCATCTCCAGCAGCACTTTTACCTCGTTTACCATCAGCCCCATCAAACCCAGGTTCTGAAAAAAGTCCAGCAATAGGACCCTTATTAAACATTTCAGCACCAGCAGTTTGACCTTTATCTTCAAACAACGCTTTTCCAACCATCTTATTAATATCAGCCATTTTAAAAAATCCTCCTAACGAGTTAAGTAAGCATCTAATGATGTAGTACTAAATTTTTTACCCATATTTAATGCATATGTCTTCTGCCACATCTTACCTGGTAATTTAAAATATCGTAGAATTGGACCAATACAATTACGACCAATTAATTCATACATCTTTTTAATATAAATATCTTTTGAACTATTTCCAATTATTGCAACATGTATTGCATCTTCAATATCAAAAGGTTTATTTATAAAAAATTCATGGGTTCTTGAATTAACTTTTAAATTATCTTTTTTAATTTTATCATCCCATTGTTGGGTTGATAATGGGAACTTCATATCTATTGGTCTAGTGTTAAAAATATAATACCGATTTTTAATAAAATCTACTGTGAAATGCCATGGTAAAAAATCAAGTTTCGTTCCAGTAAGTTCTTGAAAATATTTCTGAATATGAGGTAAATCAAATTTTGAAGTGTCAATTTCAGGATATGCAATTGGATATATTACATGATTGAATGTATCTGTAATAATAACTCCTCTCGGTCTCATTAATTTATTAACTAATGAATTTGAATCCGATGCTACAAAATCTGCAAGATTCTTACTACTATCAATATTTTTTACCAATTGTGTTAAATCAGTTTCATTTAGTAGATTTTTGTATGTGGTATTTATATCTATAATTTCTTGACTCTCATTTAAAAATTCCATCTTATCACTTATTTAAAAGATTAAAATTATCTAAAAGTTGTAGCCCAAGATCTAATAAATATTTCAATCAAACTTAATTTTTTACCAACTCCAAGTTCATCTAAATATTTTTTATCAGAAATCCAAAGTTGACGTATATTATTATCAGAATCTGTAACAATAATTAAATAATTATTGTTTGGATAAAATTTAATTTGAACTCGTTTAATATAATCTTGATTTCGCTGAATATATGAATTTATTAAATTTAATTTAGAATTAGGTGTCTTTAATAATTCTGGATATTCAATTTCTAATTTTTTATATAATTCAGATAATTCAAACCCTGAAAAATTAACAAATGTGGTTTCAGAAACAGATTGTCCATTATTAAAATGTCTAAAACGATATTCTTGATATTCTTCAATCTGACTATAAATCTCATTATATGCATTAATTTTCAAATATGATATAAAAAAATTCATAAAGATTATTGAAAATATAACAAATATGCAACTAGCAATCTTTCGATTACAAATATAATCATAAATATTAGCAATAAGTATTTTTTCAACAGAAATAGAATTATTAGAATTAATTACAACATTGTCTTTAATAATACAATGTTGATCATTAAGTACCGGTTGTTTTAAATTAATCCTAGTATTAACAAGTGCAATTAATTTATCAGCTTCAACCGGCTTAGTCATAATTAAACTTCGTGGTACACCATATACTTCAACTAAATCAATTATAATCGCTTCAGAAAGAGTTGATGACAATATTAAACAAGATTCAGGATCTGCACCACATTTTCCAATAATATCTAATCCAGATTCACTTCCATCTAAACTAATGTCAATTACATGAAAACAATAATCATTAACTTTCAATTTAGATATAGCTTCAGCATAAGATTTAGCAGTATCAATTTTAACATCAATATTCGCTAGAACACCTTTATAAAATGTTATTAAAGATTCACTATCTTCAACTATCAGTATTTTTGCTTTAACCATGTGTCTAATAAACCATATAATTGATTAGCTGTAAAGGGTTTATATAAAAACCCATTGCAATTTAAAGATTTAGAAATATATTTAACAGTAGTATCAGTATTTGCTGTAATAATTAAAAATGGTATTGAATAAAATCTTTGATCTTTTCGTACATAAGTTAAAAGATCAATTCCAGACATCATTCCAGGAAGCATAATATCTGCTATAATCATAACTAAATCATTACCATTAGTTTCAATAAAATTTTTAGCTGATACTCCATGAGAAAATATATATTTTTCATATTTAATATCAGTAACATAATTATCAAGATGTGCAATTAATAACCTTTGCATTGTTGGAGAATCTTCAACAATTAATATGCTAGGATTTAATATAGTCATCATAATACTCCAGACTCTTCTGAAATTGTAATTGTAATAATGAAATTGATTCAGTTACAAAAGGAACATCTTGGAAATTAATACCACCATTAAATTTGAATTCAAGAATATGAGAAATATGTCTAACAGATTCCATACCAATTTGACTGGCAATACTCTTAATAGCATGTGCTGCTTTACCATAATGTTGAAGATTCGAAAAATTAGAATCATTTTCAAATAATGTTAACATTTCAATATTTAATTTAAATTCATCTTTAGTTGATTCTAATATTTGACGATAAAATTCAGACGTTTTAAAATTACGATTAATATAATCAATATTAATTAATTGCCGATTTTTAAACTTCATAATAATGTTATTTAAGTTATCATCTGAAACTGGTTTAGGAATAAATCCATCAAATCCAACTTCCATATATTTTTCAATATCCATTTCTGAACAATTTGCAGTTAAAGCAATTATTGGTAATTGAAATTTCTCATTTCGAATAATTTCAATTGCTTCAAGACCACTCATTATTGGCATTCGAATATCTAAAAATAACATATCAAAATATGAATTTCTAATTAAATTAACTGCATCTCGACCATTAGATACAACAGTAGAAATACAATTTAATTGAATTAATTTATCATTAATAACCATTTGAATAGCATTACTATCTTCGGCAACAAGAATTTTTAATTTATCAGTATTTCTATCAACAATTGAATTTTGAGAAATCAATAATTCATCAGGTTTACTTTTATCTAAATATAAACTAAATGAAAAAGTACTTCCAATATCCAAATTACTTTCAACATCAATTGTTGCTCCCATCATTTTAGCATAATGTTGACAAATAGATAATCCAACACCAGTTCCACCATATAAAGCTTGAATATTCTCATTGGCTTGTTCATAAATATTAAAAATAGATTCCAATGCATCTTTAGGAATACCAATTCCGGTATCAGATATTGATATTTTAAGATTAACTAATTTATCATTTTCGGACAATATAATTATAGAACTCTTAACATAACCAATTTTAGTAAATTTAATTGCATTATCTAATAAATTTGTAATTATTGCTGAAAATTTATTTGAATCTATATTAACATATAATGGTTTACCAATTTCAGTATCGGAAACTAATCCCTCTTGAAAAAAATCAATATTTTTATCTTGACATTTAATTAAACTAGAGCGATATAATCTTACAATAATATCAATCAAATTAATAGATTGTAATTTTAATTTAGATTGTCCAGTTTCTAATAATGTTCGTTCTCTCATTAATTCAACAGCATTAGCTATTGAAATAGAACTATCAATAATAACATTAACTAAAGATTTTTGAGAATCAGTTAAATTATCTCGTTGAAGAATTTCAGCATTTCCTTTAAGGGCTGTTAAAATATTTCCAATATCATGAGATACATTTCCAAGCAAAATTGTTTTCCCGGTAGTTGCGCGATCAGCACGTCCTAAAGCCCGCTTTAATTCATCTTCTTTATTTTTCAAATCTGTAATATTAATAAATGAAATTAAAATCAATGTTGCATCATCACTTACGATATTAACTATCGATTTTAAAACTGGTGTATATTGATGGGTTTTGTTATTTTGCATCATACACTCAAATGTATAAGGAAAACTTTCAGAATTTTTTCCAACACACTGTATATTAACAATCCCATCGGTTATACATTTATCAGATTCACATAAAAAATCATAACATTTATTTCCAATACACTCCTCTCTAATTAATCCGAGAGATTCTAAAGCACAATTATTTACATCTGTAATAGTAAAAGTATTAGAATCAATTTCAACAATACCAACATTAATTGAATTGATTAATTTAGTTAATTTATTTCTATGTTTAACTACATCACTAACACATTTATTAATATGAATTATAAAAAAATCAAAACATTTAAGCAAATATTGAATTTCATTAGTATTATCTCTAAATTTCAAATCACAAACAGTATCATTGTCAGTTAATTCTTTTATTTTTACAAATAATGTACTTTTTAAATTTCGTAAGGGAAGTATTATAACATTATATAAATGATAAAAAACAAATCCATAAACGAATAATATCAAAATAATTATTGCTATAGTGAATAATATATTATTAATTCCAAAAATATCAAAAATACTAGCTTGATATCCAACTTGCATTTTTATGGGTTCATTTTCAATAGTAACAGTTTTAGATCCATGTAAATCATGAATAAAATTATCAATATCATGATTAATTATTTTTGGATATTGTAAAACCACATCATCATTAGATAAACTGATTTTAAAATGTACTGTTGAATCAAGATTAAAGTTAGAATGATTTGAGGAGCTATTAAATGCTGTAACTAGAATTAAATTAGTATTCCCCAATTTAACTAACTTTTGACCAAATATCATTAAATTATTTGATATTAATTTCATAGAATATTTAGAATCAACAGTTGGTTCTAATAAAAGATGATTAAAATTTAAAGATTTAATAATAGAATGTTTATCTTTAATATATAATAAATTTAATTTATCATCGAGTAAAATAACCAAATCAAGATTTGGACTTATATATTCATGAATATGAAGAATATTACTAATATCTTCATTTTTAAATCCTTGACGATATTGACTTTGTAAAATTGTTGTTAATCTGTTTTCTATCCGTTTTGAAATTTCAAATTCAAGTTTAAATATATTAACAATTGTATTAGAAATACCATTTATTCGTTCAGAATTAACTTTCTCCTGCATCATAATTAAATTTTGATAAACATTATATGTAATTAATCCAATAATGCCAACCAATAATGATAAAAAAATAATTATAATGGGATGAATAATTGATTTTCTAAATTTCATAAAAATCACACTTTAAGAGATTTAATTAAACACCCTTCAGCCACAGCAGTTAATTGGTTATTTGCTACACGAACCGAAGATATATTAAATGGAAATTCATAACTTTCAAAATTAGATTTAATTAAATCAATAAAACCATTAGCTTTAGATGTTCCACCAGATACAACTATTGGAACATCTTCAGGAAAATCTACAGTTAATCCATTTAATTTAGATAAAATACATTTAGTTGAATATGAAATCAAATTATTATAATAATGTGTAAGAGCTTCTTTAACTCTGCGTTCACGTTTATTAGATCCATCAAAATCATTTAATTTAAATGTATCTTTTTCCTTAATTGCTGTAATTCTATTCGTAACTATTCCAGTATCTAAACTAACATTTTCATCAATCCAATCTCCACCACGAACAACTGAAAATGTAATTATTGGAACTGCTTTAAAAACAACAGCAACATTGGTCATTCCAGCACCAAATGATATTCCAATTCCAGTAAAATCAGAATCACTACACTCAGAATAAACGATTGCAGTAGCTTCATTTAATGGAACGGCTTTATAACCAAGTTTTTCAAGCACTCGCCCAAATACTTTTTCATGATAAATTACTTTACGATCACTGTCAATTGGTTCTGCAGGAACTGAATAACAACAAGTAGCACCATCTTTACCTTCACCAATAAGATTTTTAATCATCTGTGAAATAATATCTAAAGAATCAACTTCTTGTGAACTTATCATACCTTTATTCATTGGACGTTCAACTTGAAGATCGAAAATATTAGCAAATTCATATGCATGTTGAGAAAGAACATACACATTATCATCTATATTAACATGAGAAACTTTTGATAAATCCATATGAGAAATATTATCAGATTCAATCTTCAAATACATATTTCTCAAACTAGATGTAGAAATATTACCATCATCATTCATTCTAGCCTGAACAAGATTCATAGTTCCAATATCTAAACCACGATTATTTGTTTTATTTGATTTTGAAATTTGACCTATTTCATTTTTAGTTTTATCAACTTCACGTTCTCCAGTTTGCATTGCATCAGCAGCTGATTGTATTTGAATTTCATCAGGCATTATTACACACTCCTTAAATTTTAAATGAATTTAATTTATTAGCAATATCGTTTAAATTTTTTGTTACATTAGTTGTCTCTTTTCCATCTTCAACAATATTAGCATCATTAGATATATTTATTGAATTTATTGAAGGAATAAAAATTTGTTCATCATCAATATTTAATTTAGTTAATTTAGATGGATGATTAACTTGTAATGGTTGATTTATAAAACCAGATTTCAATCCTCGAATTTCACTTATTACACCTTGTAATAATTCAGTTTGTTGAGATAACACTTGAATTAACAAAAGTGTATTATCATTAGTTTGTGGAACTCTAGAATCAACAGTCTTTATTTTAGCAAGTTCAGTACTCACATCATCTAATTTAGAGATAATTGTTTTTTGTAAATAATGTTGTGAACATTGTTGACAAAAACCATCTCGAACTTGCAATTTATCACAACCTTCAACTTTACAAATTCCAGATTTTTTAACTACCATTTCACACCTAATATATAGCGCGTTTAGAAGAATCAATATCAACAAAGTCATCTCTTCCTAAAGATAATTGAACACGAGTTAATTTACTAACATTAATTGAATCATATAAAAATAAAAATTCAATCATCTCTTCTCCATCGCTTGATTTGGTTTCTAAAACAAAAGGACCACCATAAGGACAAACATCCACATAAGGTCCTATGGAAATTGTTTCTTCTCTATGTTCATTAAACCACTTTTCTAATATAGGATATACAATTGCACTTTTAGTTACAATAACGGCACATTCAGTAGATGGTCTCCAAATGTTATTAACATAATCTTCAATATGTTTAAATTTATCACTTTCAAATACAGGATGCATTAATTAACTCCCAAATTAATTTTTAAGTAATTGTTGTAAATATTCTAATAATGGTTGCTCGAATAATTCTATATTCCAATGTGGAATTTCAACTAAATAAATTCCATTATGAAACGCCCAATCTCGTTTTATTTTATCATGAATTACAGTTTTTTCATGAGTTATTTTTGCTGCACGATATTTGTTTATTGGATTATAATGATGATGTCCTTGAAATTCAATACAAACATTATAATCAGGGAGATAAAAATCAAATCTCAAAAATTTATTATTAGGACTCTTACAATCATCAAATATCTTTTCCATTTCATATTTGATTTGATTGATATCTAAAATTTTTGCAATTGTTTTTTCACCTTTTGAACAACGTTTACCTCTATGATAATATCTTCGTTTAGGAATTTTACGTCGTTTTTCACGCATAATGATTCCTTATTAATATTTTATACAAAACTAATTCCAACAACCAATCCGACAACCAATCCAACACCAATAAAAATTGAACCGATAACTATTCCAACAGCAATATTACCATCATCTAATTCTTTTCCAGTATTAAATGGAGTAATTTTTTCAAAAAGTTTATATCCAAGAAACATTGCAAATATTGCAATTAAAACTCCAAACATTGCATATGTCATATTAGCAAACATTGTATCAAGATGTAACATGTTAATCCCTCCGTAATGATTCATATATTTTATCGATATTTTTTACATAACCCTTAGTTTCATTGCTCAAATCACCTGTTGCAAAATGTAAGGTTTTATCAATACAATACCATGTATGTGGATTTCCATATGAATTGGGATTTTTATTACAATATTCTTGAGCTTTAATTAAATTTCCAGCACCTGCATTATATGATCCAAACATGAATTTAATTCGATCATCAAATGATTCTTTTTGTGACCACATGCTCCACATTTCTCGATCATACCATATTCCAGCACGAATATTTATTTTCGGATCATAAATTGATCCTTTTTCAAAAAATTCTTTACGTCTAATATCACTAAATGTTCCTGGCATAATTTGCATTATACCTTGTGCTCCAACTGGGGAACGAGCATTTTCATTTAAATG
>JFJP01040781.1_pt1 | contig 18390 bp, 15 predicted proteins | sample 431651 | NCBI WGS metagenome assembly JFJP01 (sample SAMN02602958, study PRJNA72255) | Microbial mat metagenome, whole genome shotgun sequencing project. | biome: fresh water; feature: sink hole; material: water; isolation source: purple microbial (photo- and chemosynthetic) mats found in...
GGTTTTTGGGTTTAAAAATAACTAATCGCAAAAAAAAATAAAAATAAATCGAAATACATTAATACTTTTACAGAAAATATTGTACATTTGTATCGGTTTTGAATTAAAAAAATAAATTTGTTAAATTATTAAAGATTTTAAAAAGATGAAAAAAGTATTTTTATTTTTTGCCGTAGCAATGATTTTTGCTTCTTGTGCCCCTAAAGCTACTGAAGAAGCTACTCCTGCTGAAGATTCAGTTGTTGTTGTAGACACAGTTACTGTTGATACCGCTGTTGTTGATACTGCAGTTGTTGCTCAATAGTAGTTTGTTAAAAAACAATCAAAGTAACAGTTACCACTAAATAGCATATAAGCAATTATAGCTATTTCAAAAGATGCTAACACATCAAGAAGTCCGTTAAAATATTAGCGGACTTCTTTCATTTACCAAACTTATTTTCAATTTCACGTCATTTTATATACTTTTGCAATTCAAATTAAAAAAAATATTATGTTAAGAATAGCAGTACAAACCAAAGGACGATTATACGAAGAAACAATGTCACTTCTAACAGAGACAGGTATTAAATTAGAATCTGGTAAAAGGTTATTATTAGTTCCCGCTCGTAATTTCCCAATCGAAGTTTTGTTTCTCAGAGATGATGATATACCACAATCGGTAGCTGATGGCGTGGCTGATATTGGCATTGTTGGAGAAAATGAATATGCTGAAAAAAAGAAAAATGCATTGATAACTAAAAGATTAGGATTTAGCAAATGTCGTTTATCACTCGCAATACCAAAAGAAGAAAAATATACTGACGTTAGCTGGTTTAATGGAAAAGTTATTGCTACTTCATATCCTGTGATATTATCCGATTTTCTTAAAAACAACAATGTAAGTGCTGATATTCATGTAATAACCGGATCGGTTGAAGTTGCACCAGGGATAGGTCTTTCGGATGCAATTTTCGATATTGTAAGCTCAGGTAGCACATTAATTACTAACCATCTGAAAGAAGTGGAGGTATTAATGAAATCGGAAGCATTACTCATTCAACATCCATTTTTGTCCGAAGAAAAAAAACAAATTCTTAAAGAATTACTTTTTCGCATTGAATCAGTTCAGTTTGCCGAAGACAAAAAATATGTTTTAATGAACGTGCCCACTGAAAATATTCAAAAAATCTCAGAAGTTCTTCCAGGAATGAGAAGTCCTACCATAATGCCATTGGCAAAAGAAGGCTGGAATTCGTTACATGCAGTAATTAGCGAAAAGGAATTCTGGGTAATTATTGGAAAATTAAAGGAACTTGGAGCTGAAGGAATTTTGGTAATACCTATTGAAAAAATGATATTATAATTAATAACTGTATTCATGAATTTAAGCATTGACATAGGTAATTCAAGTACAAAAGTAGGCGTTTTCGAAGGAGATAATTTAATACAGTATCTCAAAATTAACACTTTGAGTACATCTGATATTGAAAAGATATATCGCCAATACCCTATTAATTCGTGTATTTTATCAAGTGTTGATGAGTCAAATAATGAGTTGATTGATTTTTTGAAATTGAAGAATAGAAATTTTATTGAATTTAATCATAAAACTCCTGTGCCATTAATCAATAATTATCTTACTCCAGAAACACTTGGAAAAGACCGACTAGCGGCTGTAGCAGGAGCTTCTTATTTAAAACCTGATAGCAACTTATTAGTAATTGATGCAGGTACAGCTATTACTTACGATTTCATAGATGCCCAACATATATATAGAGGTGGAAATATTGCTCCCGGAATAGAATTACGACTTCGGGCTTTACACGAATTTACGAAAAAATTACCCTATGTCAATATAAAAAAAGACACTGAGTTACTTGGCAATGACACCATTTCGGCCATAAATTCAGGTGTTTTATATGGTATTGTTTTCGAAATAGATGGTTATATCAATTCACTTAAAAAAAAATATCCCGATCTTTCAACTTTTTTAACAGGAGGTAGCATAATTTACTTTGATACCATGCTAAAAAACACCATCTTTGCAGAAAAATTCTTAGTGTTAATTGGGCTCAACCGCATACTAAATTACAATGTTTAAAAATAGGATTATTTTAATTACCTTTTTATTAATTATTATTAGCCAATCAGCTAAAAGTCAGAACAATACAAACTCACCTTACACCCGTTTCGGTTATGGAGATTTAAGTGATTCAAATTCGGGCGATCAAAGAGCAATGGGTGGCATTTCAATTGGATCAAGATCAAAATTTGGAATTAACCCCGTAAACCCAGCTTCATACAGCGTTGTAGATAGTATGACATTTATGTTTGATGTAGCATTTGGTGGTCTTGTTTCAAAATTTTCTGATAATACGGGCAACAAAACTTCATTTACTTCCAATCTGGAATATATCACTATGTTGTTCCCGCTTTCAAATAAAATCGGATTCAGTGCAGGCTTACTACCTTATTCGTTTTCGGGTTATAATTTTTTTAACAAAGATGCGTTATTAATTGACAATCACACTTCAATTCCTGATACAGTTGATTATAATACATCGTTTTATGGAACAGGTGGTATTAGTCAGGTTTATTCGGGCATATCGGTCAATTTATTCGATCATATCTCGTTAGGTGCAAATGCATATTACATGTTTGGAAATCTGAATAATTACCGTAGTTTAACTTTCACTACCAATTCAGAATATTATTCTACAATGCAAAGAAACGCTATTACCATCAATAATTTCAGACTAAGATATGGTGCTCAGTTTTATAATACATTTGCAAAAAAACATGATGTAAATCTGGGCTTAATTTATGAAAATAAAGCAAAGCTTAACGGAACATTTTCGCAAATTACAAGTGGTGTGCTCACCGATAGTTTATTACCTGATAATGATTTCGAATTACCTGTAATAATGGGTGCTGGTTTACATTACACTTTTGATAAAAAGCTTACACTTGGGGTTGATTATACACTTCAAAAATGGGGTGAAGCGAAATTCTTTGGTAAAACAGATAGTTTGAGCAATAGAAGTAAATTTGCTTTTGGTGGAGAATACATTCCTGATTTACGGGGTAGAAAATATTACCAGAAAATCCGCTACCGTGCAGGATTTAATATAAGCGATCCCTATTATAAAGTGGATGGTATTAAGCCTGCCAAAAACTTTGGTATAACTTTTGGTATAGGTTTACCATTGAAGAATAGCAAAACCCTGGTAAATGCAACATTTGAATATGGAAAGGTTGGAGCGACTAATATGTTACGCGAAGATTATCTGAAATTTACATTTAATGCAGCATTCAACGAAAACTGGTTCTTTAAACGAAAACTCTAATTTTAAATATTAAAAACTGAACAAAAATGAAAACTAGAAATTTAGCCATTCTGTTCCTAAGCTTAGTTCTTTTTACGAACTGCTTTGCACAGAAAGAAACCAAAAAAACTAAAAAAGGTAAAACCGATACAACCGAAGAAGTTAAACCAACAATTCCTGTGGTTACAACTGAAGCAACAGCTCCTATTGTAACAGAAGAATGCACGGTAAATATAAGCTTGTTTAACGAATCGGCTAAAAATAAACAATTTGCAGATGCATTAGGACCTTGGAATGCTGTTTACGAACAATGCCCCGGAGCCCAAAGAGCTATTTATAGCAGAGGTAGAGATATCGTTTTATGGGAACTTGATCAACAGAAGGATGATGCTTCATACAAAAAAGTATTTGACAAGTTAATGGGTATGTACGATAACCGCATTAAATACTTCGGAAACGACGAACGGTATCCAACAGCTTGGATTCAAGGTATTAAAGCATTAGATTATGTTGCTAAGGTAAAAAACGACAATCTCAAAAAACCTGCATACGAGTGGTTACAGAAATCTATTGATGGTTTAAATGAAAAAAGCGAGTTGTCTGTGTTGAATCAATTTATAATTTTATCTTATGGAATTTATAAAGCTGAACCAACTCATGCCGAAAAATATATTGCAGATTATCTTAAAGTTAATGGTATTCTTGAAACAATATCTGCTTCAGAAGACCCAAAGATTGCTGAATCCGCTTTAAAAACAAAACAAAGCTTAGAAACACTTTTTGCTCAAAGTGGCGCAGCTGATTGTAAAACATTAGATGGTATTTACAAAAATAAAGTTGCTGAAAAAAAGACAGACAAAGATTTTCTTAATTCTGTAATTAGTTTTTACCGCAAGGTGAGATGTAACGAATCAGAAGTATATTTTGCAGCATCGGTTGCCGTTCATAAAATTGATCCTACAGCTGAATCTGCTGCTGGTAATGGTGCAATGTCTTACAAAAAAGGAGAATACAGCAATGCAATCTCATTCTACGATGAGGCTACTAAACTTACAACTGATAAATCTTTAAAAGCAGATTATCAATACACTATAGCTCAGATTCTCTACAAGGAAATGAATAATTTTCCTCGTGCACGTGAATATGCCCGCAACTCTTTGGAATATAACCCAAACAATGGAAGTGCATATATACTTATAGGTGTTATGTATGCTAAATCAAGAAACATATATGATGATCCGGTACTTGCAAAAACTATCTATTGGGTGGCTGTTGATAAATTCATCAAAGCAAAACAAGTTGACCCAAGTGTTGCTGATGATGCAAACAAACTTATAAACACTTATAACGATCATTTTCCATCTAAAGAAGACATTTTCTTCCAGCCACAATTAAAAGCAGGTAGTTCGTTCACTGTTGGCGGATGGATTGGTGAATCAACAATCTGCAGATAAAAGCACATAAAATTGAGAACATATTTTAAAAATAATTTATTAAGTAATATAACAACTATCATTTCGGTAGTTGTTATGTTGTTTTTTGTAATGTCATGCAAAGAGGAAAAGCAAGAAACTATTGCTGCAGTTATTGACAGAACAGCTATGCCCTCATTACATACAATGGAAATTACTTCTGTTATTTCTGATTCGGGGATTACCCGTTATCGTATTTCTACACCTCAATGGGATGTTTACGACCGTGCAAATCAACCTTATTGGGATTTTCCTTCAGGTGTACATTTCGAGAGATTTGATTTGAATCTTAACGTTGACGCCAATATTCACAGTAAATATGCGAGGTATCTCGTTAACGAGCAAATCTGGGAATTAAAAGGAAATGTAAAAGCAACTAATCTGAGGGGAGAATTATTCGAAACTGAACGTCTTTTCTGGAATAAGCTTGAAGAAAAATTTTATTCAGATACTTTAATTAAAATAACTCAAACAAAACACATAATTACCGGAATTGGTTTCGAGTCGAATCAAACAATGACTAAATATTTGATTTCGAAACCACAGGCAATTATCCCTATTGAGGAAGATGTAACTTCTAATTAGAGAATTATTTAAAAAACCCTTTTATTTTGTTCGGAGTATAAAATTACCTTTTCAAGACGATTTGTTTTTGTTTTAATTTGCTTTGCCGAAAGTATCCAATGAATCATTGTCTTACGGTACGAAGGCGCTTGTTTCATAAAAAAATCCCATGCGGGTTTATTTCCCTTAAATAATTCTTCTGATTGTTCATCAAGCTGACGGTTATCTTTTTCAAAACTGTATATACCCGAATTTTCATTTTTTCTCAGGTTGTAAGCAATCAAACCGTCTTCGGTCATTAGTCTATCAACAATGAGTTGTTTTACTTTGTTGATATTAACATTACTCCAAACACTATTCGGGCGACGCGGCGAAAATCGGATTGAATAACTTTTTTCATCAATTGTTTTTCTGACACTGTCGATCCAGCCAAAACACAATGCTACGTCAACAGAATCACTCCACGAAAGAGTAGGCTTGCCAGTAGAAACTTTATAATAGCCAACCATCACTTCCTTTTCTTTTTGACTGTTAATAGTTAACCATTCTGTAAATTCTCTTTTTGAAGTAAAGAATTTCGTTGTCATAATTGAAAAAAATCAGATTATTAATTTGAAGTTTTTAAGATAAACCGAATACTCACGTATATATGGATAAATATTATATTTTTATTTATTCATTATTTTCAAATGCATTAAAAAATCATTAATTGTAAGCTGTAAAGCCTACATACTTTATCCTCAAATTTTAGAATTAAGCATTTATACTAATTCAACGAAACATACCCCCTACCCTTTTTTATTAACCTTTTACAACCAAAAGTCTATGAATATTTGAAAACAATTATTTTTACATCATACTTTAGGTGAAATTATAAAAATACAATATTCCTTTTCAGTGATATCAATTACATACAAAGATATAAACCTGATTCATCAACAAAGAATGTACAGTATGTACTAAAAAAACATGTTGAACTACAACTAATACTGATTAAACTCAAGATTAAGAGAAAAATTACTTCCGATGATTCCTAAACTTTCAAATTAGGGTCATCTCTCAATTATTTCGTTAAACCTTTAATTACAACATTTTCTTGATAAAAATCAGCCACATGATAATCACTTTGTTTTTCAAAAGACGAATTAAATTTTACATATTAATCTTTGTTATATGCTCGCCATATTTATTTAGGAGTAAAAATAATATTTTTTTCTAAAACCGTATTTTTTTAATAAAGACGTATATGAAATCTACTGGATGGGTTATTCTCAAAACTAAATGTTTGTTAGATACAATAAAAAATAATTTATTTAACAATATAATAATAATCTAAACAAAATTGTGTTTATCTTTGTTTTTTATTTGTATAAGTGAAAATTGATTTGATATTTATTTTAAAAAAAAAGCCCATATCAAGAGTTTTCATTATCAAATTGTTCATTTCGGGATTTGGATTCATCGGACTTACTTCATAAGTTCTCCCTTATAGAATTAAATCCTCAGGTGAAAAAACAAAAGGTAACTCTGACTACTTGAGCTACTTTATGGATTTTCTTGTTAGCACTAAAGTCAATAACACAATCGTATAGGTGGCTCAAGGTGTATAACAACCCTATGAAGTAAATGTTATTTCGGAAATCGATAACATTTACAGTTATAAGTAAATTCAGGTTATCTGCTAAAATTGTTTCTTTAAAGCTAAGACAATTTGTAATACAGGTGATAACTTCTTCCTCGCAACCGGTGATTTCAGTACATCCGGGTCAATATCTGATTATGTTTTACTGCTGTTTAAACAAAAAACAGTTTATAAAACACTATTTCCTACATTATAGTTATTGTTTACAAAGTATACTTAGGTGAGTTTATATTATGCTAAAGGGTTACCAGAAAATCCTAATAATAAAAATCAAAACCATGAAAAAATCAATCTCAACTCTTGCAGCATTATGTTTTTTAATAACATTATCAGCTCAAACAGCCGGAGAAATTGTGTTTTCAAATGTACCCATTTCTTCTGAATCACCTTCAAATCTAAAAACCTCATTCTATGCAGGTGAGACAATATATGCTGTCGCTTTTTTAACAGATGCCGTTAAAAATCTTTACCAAAATCAGTCGCCTAACGGAGAGTTGCAGGTTGAAGTATTTATTTACGAAATTAAGCCTCCACTTTACAGTTATCAACAGCCCAGGGAAGAGCAGCTTACTTTTGCAAATATGTGGGTGAAAGGAACAGTGAAAGATAATAAATATCTGATAATTGATATTACACCAGATCCTACGAAAACAACTGCCTATGGTGGAAAAGAAATTAAATACAAAAAATTTGGAAGCAAATATGAAGGTCCGGTAAACTTTGCTGAATCACTCGGAAAGCTATCACCAGGTAATCATACACTCAAAGTGTTGGTAAATTGTTATTATGCGCCTGTAGCAAGCGGGCAATTTACCATTTCTGGTGAAGACTTCAGTAATTAAGTAGTTTCTGATCCGGCACGCGAAAATACCATGAAAACTGCTTTGAAAAACTCCAATGACTGGAAGAATGGACGTTTTGATGCCACTGAGATTCTGAAAGTATCCATTACCTACGATTGGGAGATACGCAGACATCAGTTCTCTGGCGCTATACTGCATCGATATTGCATTGCTGCTTTAGCATTGAAAACAAAATCGGGTGAATGTGCCTATTATAAAGTTACTTTTCAGGAAGATTACGTCAGTGGAAAATTCCAACCACTTAAATATGATGGTGCAGGCGATAAAGTTGTGTTGATTTGTGGCAATATCCATTGAAATGACGGTTCGAATCTCTTCCCTAAAAAAACCACAATTGAAAAATCTAATATTTTGTATATAAATATTAAGATATGAGAGAATCAACATTTAGTATTAACCTTAAAAAAAAATGACAATGCAAAAAAGAATTTTTTTAATTGTAATGTGCATTTCAGTTTGTGGATTAGCCGCACTGAATGCACAGGTTCTTCATGCAGGTATTTCAACTGCCGGAGGAAATGCAACCGGCACCGGTGGCTCTGCGAGCTACTCGGTGGGTCAACTTGTTTATACTACAGCTACCGGCACAACCGGTTCGGTGGCACAGGGTGTACAACAACCCTTTGAGATAAATGTTATTTCGGGAATTGAAGACATTTATGGTATTGATTTACTAAAGGCTTACCCAAATCCTGCAGTAAATACCCTGACATTAAAAATTGAAAACAACGAATTGTCAACCTTTTCGTATCAGTTGTTCAACATTAATGGTTCAATGATTCGTAGTGCTAAAGTAACAAGCACAGAAACCTCTATCAGCATGTCTGATCTTATTCCATCAACTTATTTTCTAAGAATATTAGTTAATAAAAAAGAAGTAAAATCGTTCAAAATCATTAAAAATTAATCATCATGAAAAAACTTATTACAATGATGGCAGTAGTTTTCATTATTGCCGGTTTATTAGCACAGGCACCCGAAAAAATGAGTTATCAGGCAGTGGTACGCGATGGTCTTAACAAACTTATTACAAACCATGCTGTAGGTATGCGGATTAGTATCATTAGAACTTCGGCAATCGGTACAGTTGTTTATAAAGAAACCCAAACTCCAACCTCAAATTTGAATGGATTAGTAACTATTGAAATCGGGACAGGAACTACAACTGATGTCTTCTCTTCTATCGACTGGTCGAAGGGACCTTATTTCATTAAAACTGAGATTGATCCGTCAGGAGGAACAACTTATTCAATTACTGCCACTACTCAACTACTTAGTGTACCCTATGCGTTGTATGCAAATGACGTAAAAAACAAACAATGGACTGAATCAAGTACTTCTATCTACTATAGCACAGGGAAAGTCGGTATAGGGACAAATCCGGGTGCAGACGCACGCCAGTTTCAGGTAATAACTACTAATAATCAAGCCATTGCCGGAGAAAACAATAGTACGTATGGAACAATTTATGCAAAAAACTTTGGTTCAGGACCTGCAGCCGATTTCAGAAACAAAATCAAAATTGAAGATGGTACAGAAAGTGCAGGAAAAGTTCTTACTTCGGATGCCTCAGGATTCACTTCGTGGCAGACACCACAATACTCCCAATGGCAAACAAATAGTAGTAATATTTATTTCAATACCGGTAAAGTGGGGATTGGTGTAGTTCCTGCAATTACAGATACTCGCCAGTTTCAGGTTAATACAGCTACCAATAATGCAATATATGCGATAAATAACAGCTCTGTTAATTCTACTATTTATTCTTATAATGAGGGTGCGGGTGGGGCCGGAAATTTTGTAAACAATAGTAACAGTTACACTTTTAAAGCCCAAAATTTGGGTACAGGTCCTGCAGCTTACTTTGATGGTTCGATACAAATAGCAGGTGGAAATAACTCCGAAATTAACAGAACTCAATCTGGTACAGCCAATATTGTGCCTGTATGTTATGGTTCAGTTTCATCAACCGGAGTAAAAAATTCTACCGGAAGCACCTCGAATTTCACGGTTACAAAACCAGCAGGAACAAACGGAACTTATGATATCACAATAACCGGTGAGAACTATAGCCAATCCACCCATTGTGCCATAGCCAGCCTAGGTGACCCGGGATTTATAAACTCAATTGAATCAGGTAATAATCTTAGAGTATACACTTACTCTCACATTTTATCCGGGAGTTCTTTAGTTCTATCCAACAGGGAGTTCAGTTTTGTTGTGTTTAAACCATGATATCAATAACTTTACGTTACTTTTACAATAACCTGATAAAAAACAATTGAAATCAGTTGTAAGTTTATTCAATACGATTATGAAAAAGGCAGAGTAAAAAAACTCCGCCTTTTTTAGTTGATTTCAATTTTTAATTTTCAATATCAATTTTATATTTACAAAAATGAATTTCTCAATTGTAATCAAAAAAATCATTCTGAAAATAGAGAATTAAAAGATTTATTGAGTAAAAACAATTTTAAACAATAATTGAATAAAAGTTTCGAATCGTAAAAAAACGAATAAAAAACAAGAACCACACAATAATAAAAATTTTTAATTTTCCCTTTTCAATGTTTTCATTTTTAAATTTGATTATATTTGCAAATCAAATTAGAAATACTCTTAAACATCTAGCAAAAACAAATTCAAATGCTTTATAATATAGTTTCATTAACCCTATTTTAAATATTGATATACTAATTTATTTATCACAAATTCAATCAATCCATGAAAAGCTCTTTACTAATTAAATTATCAATTTCAATTCTATTTGTATGTAACTTGCCGAGTTTAAATTCGCAAAATATAAATGACAATGAATTTTGGATGCCTGGCACTGCAAAATCCATTTCAATTGTAGAGAATTTACCTACCGAGATGGTATATCTGATTTATAATAACACAAATACGAGTGAAAGAAAGAGCAATTTTAATGTGACATGCGATGACAAAGTGCTGATGCTTAACAACAAAGCTTTGACTATTTACGAAGGTGGAAGTGCAATGTTACAGAGTAAAAACATTTCATTATTACATTCGTTAAATTCGAAATCAGATATGATTGGTTATTACAAGTGGCAAACCGGCAATCGCCCGAACAATTTAGGACAAAACTGGACTTACGATGGCAATGATGGGGCATGTTTAATCGCACATTTATTAACTCCACACCGTGTACAATTCAGAATTGAAAAAACCGAACCCGCGCTAAAACCAGGTGAGATTTTAAAATTCATATTGTATATTGATGATAAACCGATTAAAAATCTGTTGTATAATTTAACCTCCATTGATGTTTATGGATCAAGGATTGCTTTTGCATTTGCCGATGAAGCATCAAAAAATACCTATAAAGTATTTGGTTCATACTTTTTTTATGAATGATGTGTTTAAATCTACTTTTGTAAATCAGCATTTCTAAATTCTTTAGGAATTAAATAATTAATTCCTTTCCATCATTTTTTCCCAAATTTGCAATAAAGAATTAGTTATGAAAAATCAACGATTATTACATCTTTGTGCCTTTTGTATTATTATTACTTTTCAAGCATGTAACCCGAAATATGTACCCAATGTAATAAATACACCTCTATTCTCAAAAGCAGGTGAGGTAAATGTGGCGGTGAATTATGGACACTCTGGACTTGACCCTCAACTATCTGCTTCATTAACAAATCATTTAGGAATCATGCTTAATGGTAGTTTATCAAAAAAATCGGATTACTCGCTCAACGCCTCAAGCCATAGATTTTTGGAATTTGGGGCAGGTTATTATACAAAATTAAATACATTGGCCCGGTTTGAAGTGTACGGTGGCTATGGAGTTGGAAATTTCAAAGCTCAGCATTATTTTACACCTATTTATAACGACTCTCCGAGTTATCTGATTAAATCGGATGTAAATTGTAACCGATTTTTTATTCAACCCGGATTTGGAATATTGACAGATTATGTAGAATTAAGCTTAGCTTCACGGTTTGTAAACGTAAATTATTTGAACGGTTCCGGATCTGATAACACTTTAAAAGATGTTCCTTTTTTCTTTTTAGAACCCGCTTTGACGCTGAAAGCCGGCACCAAAAACATAAAAGGTGTATTACAGATAGGAACATCGTTATTATTAAATTATAATTTAGAAGGTTATGAATATGATCCATTTATTCTTTCGTTAGGATTACAGGTTAAATTTGAATCTTTTGTCCGCAAACATAGAAAATCAACATATAGCATTGAAGTTGATAAAACAGATGTAAATTATTACAATTTGTAATAAGACTTATATTTGTATTGGCTTGAAACTCTACGCAAAGAATCGTCCTTCGCTATGCAATTTGTTAAGAAAATACTCTTCATTTTCATTTTTTGATAGTCTCAACATAACGATATATTTGGATTTATGTTGTTACTAATCTTATACAATTTTTTCAATAAAAATGATGTGCTAAGTCCTCAATTTCCTTTTTCTTCATAAGTTCAAGCTTAATTTATATCTAAATTTAATATTTCATGAAGCTTATAAACAGCCAAAAAATAAAAGTTATGAACAGATAATTATATTAGCAATTGAGATACAAACAATTAACCTGTTCATAACTTTGTTGAAAAGTAGTTTACAATTACAGGTGAAAAAATTAGGAAAACGCTTGTTCGATATATTATATTTGCTGCATGAGTTTCGACTCAGAACAAGAATCGAAATGTTGAGACGATCTTTGAAATACTGATACATCAAAAAATGTCAATAGTTAAATCTTTGAAACCAAATTCAGTGGTGAAATTTATTTTTTAAGTCAAGAACGCACTGACTGTTATAACATGGCTATCTCCAAAATTGTACACGCAAGTGTGCAATGAGATGTATAGTAACGTAAATGGTCTTACGGTCTCTTACTAAATTATTGTTCCCTGTGGGTTAGACTTGATCAATATAATTATGGTGCGTTTGAATAAAACGCAAACTTGTCTCTCGCGAGACAGGAAAGCCGGGTAGTCGGGAAAAGAAATTGAATAAAAGTAATTCGTTACATTTATTCGATTCAGGAAGTAAAACCGAAAGCAGCAATGTTTTCGAATTTGCAACTAAAAATTCCGGATGATGCAGCACAAAAAAATTAAAAGTCGAGGTAAAGAATTATTTAATTATATAAATGAGTTTTTAAACGAACGAATTTTATTTTTTGGTTTAATGCCAACAGAGTAAAACAGTCCGGAAATAAAAAACTGTATAAGCCCAAGAATGATAGCCATATCAGAATTGCGGTTTGAATATGACGCTGATAATAACAGAACATCTGTATAATTCAAAATTGATTCAGAAAAACATCCGAAAAACCAAAATCCTGCTCAAAACGGGACTGAAAACCAACAAGTGTTAATCTGAAAATTTATCCAACAAGTGATTACGAATGGTAACATCCATAGTTACGAAGCCTTTAAAAAGTTTCAATGGATAAAAAATTGAGATTGTACCTAAAAGATGAAGCTGATAAAATTGGCAATACTGTTTACTTACATTTAACTACACTTCATGGCGTTAGAACCACGATTCCCTTCAACAAGGAAAAGATTTTGACCAAAATGAAACAGTAGTTTTGTCTGAAAAGCAAACAAGGGTGTCAAAACCCATAACTGCGAAGCCGTTAAAAAGCTTCAAATGATAAGGGCATTCGAGTTAGTTTGAATCTAATAAAAGGATCTGCAAGGAAACTTACTTTAGCAGTAAAACAAGATGCTATGAAAATGGCGGAAAATCCGAAGAGCCGAAATGAAAAGGTGCAGAAATTCATACGAAAATACTTCCAATGGAAACAAAGGAATTATATATACAGAATTTATATTTCTATTGACAGGTGATTTGATTTTTTTTGATTAGAAATGATTTAACGATTTACCGAAAGGAAAATGAGTTGAATCATGTACTTTGCGCCAACAAAATGAAAAAATTAAATGAGCTATCATTTGAAATTGGATTCTTGCCGAAACAGAAGATAGAGAAGAAGTAGTTTTGAAAAAAACAGGTTCTTATCAATCTTAGATAGTGAAGTAAAAAACTGAGCAAAGAAAAAATATGGCTATATAAAACTATAATGTGAAAGAGAAATAAGACGAAACCGCTAAAACGGATCGGAATATGAATCGGAAACCCTAGAAGAGAATTAGCTTAAAGTAAGATAATATCCAGCTTTTAAAACATATACAAGTCAAACTCTTGATGGCGTAATCAGTAATTTCAAGATATTAACATTAGATTTAATGTTCAAAGAGGGTGTCCCAAAAGGGCACCCTCTTACTTTTTTTATTCAGGTTGGATTTTTATCTGACCTTTTTTTGTATTTTTGCGATATAAACAAAAAAAATTTTTATAATTTGTCAAATTTGCAATTGAACTTAATAAAATGAGCCAAAAACGGAACTTAAAATTTATTTCAAAATATACTAAAATTCACAATAACTCGATAGAAAACAAAACCCGTATGAAAGGATATCAGACATTTTTCTTCAGAACTGCAAAAGTAATATTCTTAATACTTCTTTTTGCATCACAAGAAATTTTCGCCCGCTCGGAAAATGACAGCAGTTTGCAAGAACACGAAATTACGGTTTATGCTGTTACCTCTGCTGGTCCGATAGACTGGTCAAATCCATCTGATTTATTCAAAAGCATGAATAAATGTTATTTAAATTCTTTTATTAGACGAAACTATTCAGTGATTGGACATACTGTAGTGAAAATAAATTCTTCATTACTACCTAAACCCAGGTATGTAGGAATGACCGGAGCAAAACAAATTGAAAAAATGAAAGTAGTTTTAGTTGACAAAATTGGTTTTGGTTCATTAGGTTTCAATATGTCCGGAAAAATTGAACCTGAAAGTAAGATAATAAATGGATTAGAACTTAAACCAAAATGTAATAAAGTTGCATTTATCAAATTCAAAATTAACGAAGAAGCAGTACGCCGGGTACTTCAGTTTATCGATTATTATGGTACTAAAACAGATTATGGGTTTGCTCCCTGCGATTTTTATAACGGTGCATTGTATCCCCGTTACAAGAATGAGGGTGCAGGATGTTCTGCATTTGTAATGACTTTACTGGATATATCAAATGTTCTACCGGCTGTGTCAAAAGAATGGTTAGTCGATATAAATGTGCCTATGGAATTAATTGGTGGCGAATTCAACAATAATAAAAGAATAAAAAACAATGCAATTTTACGTACAAAAAACTGGCACAACGGACAGGGAAAAGAAAATGTGGATTTTGTAAACTATAAAGTTTATGATCCAAGTAAAATGTACGAATGGATAATAAAAAAACGCACAGAAAACGACAAAGAATTTCATGCAGTTGTGGAAAATGAAGTATACGGACTGAGAATTGACAGGCATGATGTCACTTTTAATGAAAATGATTCACTTTTGAAACAAAGAAACGATACGAGTCTCTTTTTAAAACACTATTATAAAAATGTTTATGGTTCTATTAAAAAATAAAACTCACTCGATGAGGTAAAATTGAAAAGATGATTACTCTTGTTGAGGATACGAGTTTAATTGGAGGAAAATATCATGAAAAAAGATCCTTACCAAATTTGCAAATATTGTAAATATTTTTTTATATCCATTTGTATATTTATTTTAAACCTAAAATATCCACTAAAAGCAAATAACACCGACAGTACAAAAGTCAGAGACAATTTTGTATTTTCGGTTTCGGGGCGATGGGGTTGTATTTATCCAACTAACATGCAACTAAAGCATGACAATAACCATCCCGGGAGATATAAGAGGTATGCTTCAACCTCATTTCAGTTATTAAAAAAAACTACAGGTAAAAAAATCTGGGAACGCGTCTACGATTATCCTGTTTATGGCATTGGAATAAACGCTGCAACTTTTCCGGACAATAAAGAGCTTAGTCATCCTATTTCGCTTTATGGCGTACTTAAAGCACCTATTTACAGATGGAACAAACTAAGTTTAAATGCAGCACCTGAAACAGGATTATCTTTTAATCCAAAAATTTTTGATCCTACCTTAAACGAATTTGGACAACCCGTAAATCCAAACATTGCTTTGGCATCACACATTACAAGTTATGTAGTACTTGGATTAAATATTGGATATGAATTGAATCAATACTTTAACTTCAGACTAGGTTATGACTTTGTACACTACTCCAATGGCAGAATGAAAACCCAAAACAGCGGTCTGAATTTATTATCACCGATACTTTCACTCGAATATAACGTAAATGGATTCAAAAAACCTGATCTAAAAAAAATTGTTCCACCCTATATTGACAACACTTCTGTTGACATCAGTGCTTACGGGGGTTATAAAAATTTTGCTTGTTTAATGCCTAATGTAGATACACTTACAAAGTATAAAGGTTTAATATTTAAAGTATCTGGAATTTCAGCCACACTAAACAGACAAATAAGTCATAAATCGATAGTTGGTATTGGATTTACGCTGGGTTATGATGGCAATAACAATGCGTCGGTCAAAGTGCAAAACGGGGCTTATATAGTAGACGAAGGGCCACTTTCCAGTCGGATAAATTTAAGTATTTTCGCTTCATACGAATTGGTTATTGATCGATTTTCATTAGTTATGCAACCCGCATTTTATATTATCAACAAACCCAATGACAACATTCCCCTTATAACTTACGCAATCAGACCAATAACTTACCAACGACTTGGAATTAAATATCATATTAACGAGAAATTATTTTCTCAAATTGGTATTCATGCTTATTTATTTCATCGTGCCGATTTTATCGAATGGTCATTAGGTTATAAATTTAACTTTCAAAAAAACAAATTAAAAAAACTGCACTAAAGAGAAAATTATCATTATACTTAAAATTATAAATATCAACATTTTAAAGCATTTTACCGAATATAAATTAAAATAATTACTTGAGATTTTAAAAATAAAAACAAAAAAGTCTAAACTAAATTGAATAATCAGTTGTTTAGAAATTATTGACCATAATGGATAATATTTTACAAAACACTTGAGCTTTAATTAAGCTCTTTAATGTTGTTGCAGAAAAAGCAACCAATTCAAGGCTGTAAAGCATCTTGTGAACCTATTTAAGTTAATGATTTATATTTATCAATTGACAAATAAATTAATAAGATGAGAAAAAAACTTGCTTTACTCTTGTTGGTTGTTTCCGTGCAATTATTTTCGCAGGAATACCCAGTAACTGGCATTAGCATTAATTTGCCAGCAACATCCGATGCCAACACTGCTAATTGGGCTACTAGCGCCCCTGTTTTGTCAGTAACTGTTAATTCAACACCCGATTTTATCAAGCGTTTAAAAGAATGTCGCATTGTTTTAAGTATTAAACAAGGCGATGTAATTGTTTGTGGCGTAAAAGGTGGATCTTCTGCCTCCATATTTTCCTTTGGAAGTGCTCCTGTTAAAGTATGGGTTGGAAGTAACGCATTAGCTCTTTTAGGTCAGGATTGTGTTTTGAAACCTGGCGAGTATCAACTTTGTGCACAAGTTTTTGGTGGCGACCAAGGTGCAATAAGAGCTATTAGCCGCGAAGTTTGTAAACCATTCACTATCAAAGCTATTGAAGAGGTTCAGCAAAACTACCAAGCTCCTCAAGCTATTAGTCCCGCCAACAACAGTTCGATAACTGAAATTGAAGCCAAAAAACCCATTACATTTAGGTGGGTGCCGGTAGTTCCGAAACCCAAAGACAATGTAACCTACCGTTTAAAGGTTTGGCAATTGATGGAAGGTCAAAATGGCACACAAGCCATGAAAACAAATGCCCCAATAGCGTCAAAGGAGGTTTTAAATCAAAATCAAGCAATTATTACAAATATATACACTGGCCCATGTAAACCTCCATACTTATGCGATTTTATATGGAATGTACAAGCTGTAGATAGCAAGGGAAATTTCTTAGGCAGAAATAATGGTTTAAGCGAAGCATCTGTATTTGGGATTGAAACTAAAGGAGATAGCCCACAGCTAAAAATAATGGGTGGAGCGAATGCTGAATTTAAAATTGATTCAGTAATTTGTTTACAAAAAGAAAATGGTCAGTTTAAATACCATGTTTGGGCACATTATTCAAATTTAGCAAGTAGTGTTGATAATATCCTTCTGAATGACAATCAGTCATTTGCAGGTTATCCCACCAATCCTAATCCAGGAACTGGATTAAATCTCAGGAATAACATCCGCATGAAATCAGGAACTTACAATGGCGCTTTGACAATGAATGATATACTCGAATCAAGTTCAGGAACCATTAGCAATATCAATCCAGTTCCGGGTTTAACTCCTGCATTTCTAGCACCTAATAGCACTCATAATTTCCAATTCGATTTTTCAACACCAACCAACACACCAGTTCAGTTTACTTATTATGGTTTAGTAAACGATGCTTTGAAAGATAAACCGAACAGGAATGCTCGCAATGAAATTGATAGCCTTAAATATCCACCTTGCCCTTGTAGTATTTGCGACGAAATTCAACTTGCTGCCACTCAAACCGGCGATATC
>JFJP01038284.1_pt1 | contig 18388 bp, 14 predicted proteins | sample 431651 | NCBI WGS metagenome assembly JFJP01 (sample SAMN02602958, study PRJNA72255) | Microbial mat metagenome, whole genome shotgun sequencing project. | biome: fresh water; feature: sink hole; material: water; isolation source: purple microbial (photo- and chemosynthetic) mats found in...
AAACTAAGTGATCTAATTATGGTTAAGTTGAATATATTATAAAAAATATGGGAAGACTGTACTCATGTATGTGGAAAAATACTGGGATAAACTGTGATTAGGGGTGAAAGGCTAATCAAACTTAGAGATAGCTGGTTTTTTGCGAAATTTATGTGCGTAAAGTGTTATATAGTTAATAATTATTAAGGGTAGAGCACTTATTAATCTTTGGGGGAGGTAATGCTCTTACCAAAATTATAGAAACTCCGAATATTAATAATTTAAATATAATAAACAGACTGTAGGAGCTAAGTTCTATGGTCAAAAGGGAAATAGCCCAGATTAACAGCTAAGGTCTTAAATTATTTATTAAGTATAACAAAAGTGAATAAAAATGAAAATTTTTGGGAGGTAGGCTTAGAAGCAGCAATCCTATAATGAAAGCGTAAAAGCTCACCAATTTAAATTAATTTATTTGCTGAAAATGTAAGAGATTTGAATAAATAACCGAAGCTTTAAATATATTATAAAAATATATGGTAGCAAAATGTTTTGTTTTTTTATAAAATTTTATTGTAAAATAAAATAGAGAAATCAAAATTAAGAATACTAATATTAGTAACGATAAATAGAATATATAAGAATCTATCACTGAAAATTTAAGGTTTTCTCTGTTCTGTTAATCTACAGAGAGTTAAGAGCGGTCTCTAAGGTAATTTTTGTAAAAAAATATTGATGAGTTTTTTAATTAATAATTTAAAAAATTTACTTTAAAATTATAATTTTTATTTGACAATATTTATAACCTAATTTTTAATGTAATAAAATTAATTTTATAGTATAAATATGCAGGAAATAAAATAAAAATTTAATAAAGTAATTAACCGTACTAAAACCGACACAGGTGGATTAGTAGAGTATACTAAAGTGCTTAAGAGAACAATACTGAAGGAACTCGGCAAAATAACTCTGTAACTTTGGGAGAAAGAGTATCATCGGGAACGATGATGTTACATAACAGGGGATGGCGACTGTTTATTAAAAACACAGGACTCTGCAAAATTTTAAAATGATGTATAGGGTCTGATGCCTGCCCGGTGCTGTGAAGTGAAAAGGAGAGGTTTAAAAAGCTTCAAATATAAACAACAGTAAACGGCAGCTGTAAACTTAACGGTTCTAAGGTAGCGAAATTCCTTGTCGGCTAATTACTGACGTGCATGAATGGTTTAACGACTGTCCCACTGTCTCCAGTATTGACTTAGTGAAGTTGAATTTTCCGTGAAGATGCGGTGTTATAATGGCTAGACGGAAAGACCCCGTGCACCTTTACTACAATTATACATTAATATTTTTATTTTAAGTATGTAGAATAAATAAGAGCTTATGATTATTTTACGTTAGTAAAACTAGGAGGCATTCCTGAAATATTATTTATTTAAAATTAGATATTTAACTTTAATAAAGAACATTGTATGAGTGGTAGTTTGACTGGGGTGGTCACCTTCTAAAGTGTAACGAAGGTGTGCAAAGGTAAACTCTAATTAATATTTTTGTATTAATTTATTGAGTATAATGGCATAAGTTTGCTTAACTGGTTAATAGACATATTAAACAGAAACGTAAGTTGGTCATAGTGATCCGATAATACTAAATGGAAAGGTTATCGCTTAACGGATAAAAGGTACGCCGGGGATAACAGGCTAATGACTTTCGAGAGTTCATATCGACGAAGTTGTTTGGCACCTCTATGTCGATTCATCACATCCTGGAGCTGAAAGAGGTTCCAAGGGTTCGGTTGTTCGCCGATTAAAGTGGTACGTGAATTGGGTTTAGAACGTCGTGAGACAGTTTGGTCCCTATCTACCATTATAAAACTATTAAAAATTAAAATACTAATTCTTGTACGAGAGGACCGAATTGGTTATACCACTGGTGTTTGGATTGTTTATGTAAAGCATTGTCCAGTAGCTACGTATAAAAAATCTAATTACTGAAACCATATAAGTAAGAAGGTTAGTTTAATTTTTAATTAAAATATATTTAAGATAAAAATATTGTTAGGTTAAGATTAAAAGTATAGTAATATATTTAGTGTTATTAATACTAAATTTAAAACATTTAAATTATTAGTTTAATTTAAAATAAAAATTTATTAAAAATTTAGATTAATTAAAAAATATTATAAAAAGGGTTTATAATTGTTAATTTAAAATTAATAAATATACAAATTATAGGGTTCGAATCCTTTTTAATTTGCAGTTTTATGTTATAACATAAAAAATAAAATGGCTAATGTAGAAAAAAAAGCTTATAATTAAATATTAAAGGTAATTAATGTTTAAAACTAAATTTTAGTATTTTTAAATTATTTTGTAATTTATTATTTTTTTAATACTGAAAAGATTTATTAAATTTTATTAAATTTTTAAATGAATATTAATATCTCATTTGAAATTTCTAAATTATTAAAAAATGAATTTTTAACTACAAATAATCAAATATCTTTAAATGATATAAAAGAACCGACATTAGATAAATTATATAAAAGTAATATTGGAGTTGTTATTTCAGTAGGTGATGGTATCGCTCGTATTTATGGATTAAATCAAGTTAAAGCTGGAGAAATGGTTCGTTTTTCTTGTGGAATGTTTGGATTAGCTTTAAATTTAGAGTCAAATATCGTTGGAGTTGTATTATTTGGTAATGATATTTTAATTAGACAAAATGATTTAGTGTATCGTACAGGACGTATTTTAGAAGTTTCTGTAGGAAAAAGTTTATTAGGTCGTGTATTAGATGGTTTAGGTATGCCAATAGATGGACAAGGACCTTTAACAGGAACAGTAAAACGTCGTGTTGAGGTTAAAGCTCCGGGGATTATTCCAAGAAAATCTGTGCATGAACCATTACAAACAGGTATAAAAGCTATTGATAGTTTATTACCAATTGGACGTGGACAAAGAGAATTAATCATTGGTGATCGTCAAACTGGTAAAACAGCAATCGGGGTGGATACAATAATTAACCAAAAAAATACTAATAGTAAAAGTGATAAACCAGTTTATTGTATTTACGTAGCTATTGGACAAAAACGTTCAACAGTAGTTTCTATTGCTGAAATTTTAAAAGCCCAAGGTGCGTTAGATTATAGTATTATTGTTGCTGCAACAGCATCACAAGCTGCACCATTACAATTCTTAGTACCATATACAGGATGTACTATTGGTGAATATTTTAGAGATAATGGACAACATGCTTTAATTGTTTATGATGATTTATCAAAACAAGCTGTAGCATATCGTCAAATGTCATTAACATTAAGAAGACCTCCAGGTAGAGAAGCATATCCAGGTGATGTATTTTACTTACATTCACGTTTATTGGAACGTGCTGCAAAATTAAATGCAAATTTTAAAAGTGGTTCTTTAACTGCATTACCTGTAGTAGAAACACAAGCAGGTGATGTTTCAGCATATATTCCTACAAATGTAATTTCAATTACAGATGGTCAAATTTTCTTAGAAACAACATTATTTTACAAAGGTATTAGACCTGCAATTAATGCTGGATTATCAGTAAGTCGTGTAGGTTCTGCTGCACAAATAAAAACAATGAAAAAATTATGTGGGTCTTTAAAATTAGAATTAGCACAATATCGTGAAGTACAATCTTTTGCTAATTTTGGTTCAGATTTAGATGATGAAACAAAAGCTTTATTACATCGAGGAGATCGTTTAACTGAATTATTAAAACAACCTCAATTTTTACCATTAACGGTAGAAGATGAAGTTATTTCAATTTTTGCAGGAATTAAAGGTTTTTTAGATAAAATTGAAATATCTGAAATTCGTCAATTTGAATCTTCGTTATTAAGTTTTATAAATAATTCAAAAATTATGTTACCATATATTCATTATTTAAAAAATGAAATAAATATTGACGCTTTTCATCAAGTTTATCAATATTTTTTTGAATTAAATAGAGCAAGTAAATAATCCATTAAAGAGTATATGTTAAAAAATATAAAACATAATTCAAAAAGGGAGAAAAAAAATGAATGACAACCTATGAAATTCAGTTTTTTTATATCTAGTATTATACATTTTTGGTATTTACCTTGATATAAAAAATTTATATATATATTTATTTTTGTTTGATTTATAAAAACAACTAAAATTATATTTTATTTATGATTTTGGTTAGATATATACAAAACGAAAGATATATTATAAGAAAAATTTAACAAATTTTAAAATATAATAGATTGGTATAAGTATTAATTATTTTATTTTTTTGCAAATAATAATAAAAAAGTTGGGTTTGATTCTGGCCCAGAGTGAACGCTATACGTAGGCCTTACACATGCTAGTTGAATGTAAATAAAATTTTAAAATTTACATAGCGTAAGGGTGAGTAATAAATTAATAGAAATAAAATAGTTTGATTAAATTTTTTAAATAATTTATAATAAGATATATTGCTATTTTAAAAGTTAATTTAGAATTAAGTAGTTGGTAGGGTAATGGCCTACCAAGCTGAAGATACTTAACTAATTTGAGAGAATGATTAGTCACAATGGGATTGAAAAGAGTCCCAGGCTTAATTTTAAGACAGCAGTGGGGAATCTTGGACAATGAGTGAAAACTTGATCCAGCCATACGTAAGGAGGGATTCTATTTAATTTTATTAAATGAAGGTGCTTTTTGTTGTAAACCTTATCAGTTAAATTGTAGAAATATTATTATTTAATGTTCGATAGTCCTGACTAACATTCGTGCCAGCAGTCGCGGTAATACGGAGAGGGCAGGCGTTACTCGTTATAACTGGGCGTTAAGGGCAAGTAGATGGTTTATTGAAAAGAATATAAAATTATGTTAAGTATAATGTATTTTTAAAATATAAACTAGAGTATAATTAAGGATATTAGTACTTTTAATTTAGAGGTGACATTCATTAAGATTAAAAGGACTTTCAGGGGTGCAGACGAATATCTAAATTATTACTGACATTGAGAGGCCAAGGTATAGGTATCAAAGGGGATTAGATACCCCCGTAGTCTATACAGTCAACTATGAGTATTCATTATTAGACAATATGTTTGGTTTTGTAAGTTAACACGTAAATACTCCGCCTGAACAGTACGGTCGCAAGATTGAAATTCAAAGAAATTGACGGAAGTTATTTAACAGCGGTGGAGCATGTGGTTTAATTCGATAATCCGCGCAAAACCTTACCAGTTTTAGTCGTTAAAGTTAAGTTATAAATAATTAAATATAATTAAATTTTATAGTTTATGTTAAAATTTGAAGTTTATATTTTTAATATAGATTTCAATCTAACTTTAATACAGGAGTTGCATGGCTGTCGGAAGTCCGTGCTGTGAAGTGTTTAGTTAATTCTTAAGAACGGACGCAACCCTCATTATTAATTAAAGATTAATATATTATGTAAAAAGTAGCCGACCTATTCCTCCTACTGGGGGAATAGATTAGATGAATGGGAGGTTAATGTCAAGTCGTCATGGCCTTTATAGACTGGGCTACACATTTGCTACAAAAGTAATTACAAAAAGAAACTAAAATGTAAATTTAAGTTAATCTTGAAAAATTATTATAGTTCAGATTGATCTCTGCAATTCGGGATCATGAAGAAGGAATCGCTAGTAATCGTAAATCAGCACGTTACGGTGAATTTTTTTATAACTTAGTACAGACCGCCCGTCACGTCATGGAAATTAAAAGGATTTGAAATTAATTTTTTAAAAAAAAAAAATTTTTTTTTAAATTTTTCTTATTTTAAATAATTTTTTTTTTTTTTTTATTCTAATGTAATTATTAGTTTTTAAAAATTAGTTAATGTTCTTTTAAGGACTGGGATGAAGTCGTAACATGGTAGGCGTAGGGGAACCTGCAGGCTGGACAAAAATAATAAAGGGGTAGCTTAAAGGTTAAAGTACAATCTTGAAAAGGTTTTGATAGTGGTTCAATTCCACTCCTCGGCAGTTTTAATATAGTGATTAAATATACCAGTATGAAAGAAAAATTTAATATAAAAAATTTAAGTAGACGATATAAAAATGATGTAGGTGGTTTATTATTTTTAAAAAGTAAAATAAAATTTAGATTTATTAAAAAATGGGTAAATCGTATTAATGAAAATATGATGGAGGCAGAAAAAAAATTTATATATGAATTTGATACAGAACGAAAAAAATATTTTGAAAAAAAACGTAAACGTTTTAAATTTAAAAAACGTCTTTGATTTTTTTTAAATAATATAGGTGCAGCTTTTCAATCTAGTTTTGTAAATAAAAAAAGATATTTAAATAATTTAAATAAAAAAAGATATTTAAATAATAAAAATAATAAAATTGTTAAAAAAAAATGAAATAAAAATTATTTAAAAAAACAAAATACAAAACAAAATACAAAACAAAATACAAAACAAAATATAAACCAAAATATAAACCAAAATTATTGAGTAAAACAAAATTCAAAATCTAAAAAAATAAATTCAAAATCTAAAAATTTAGTAAATAATGTTTCAAAACGTTTTTATATAACTTATTTACAATTTAAAAATATTAACTATAATAAACATAAATTTTTTAATAAACGAATTTTAAAATATTGACAAAAACAATTAACGAAATTTAATGAACGTAGATTAAGTCGTAAAAAAAAATATTTTCATGAAAGAGATTTTATTTATAATTATAATAAAGAAATTGATTCTAATTTATATGAAACATCAGCTTTTTTACGTTTTTTTAGAAAAATTCCTAAAAGACGTTTATTAAATTTTGTTAGATATGGTTTGCGTATATTACAAGAGAATAAACGATTATCATTGTCTAATAGATTATTTAAAAAAAAACAACAATTTAAATTTTTTTTTCGTTTAAAAGAATTACAATTAAAAAATTTAATAAAAAAATTACAAGTAAATAAATTTTATTTATTAGATTTTTATTATTTTTTAGAGTATCGGTTAGATATGATTATTTATCGAGCATTCTACTTTCAAAATATAGCAACAGCTCAACAATTTATTAAAAATTATGGTATATATGTTGATAATGTGTATACTAAAGAATATGATAAAGTTATTTTAATAGGTTCTAAAATTCAATTACCTTTTAATTTTTTATCTTTATGTTCTATACTTTATAATTTAAAAAATAAATATATAATATTACCACCAAGGTATTTAGAAATTAATTATAGTAGTTTAAGTATTGTAATTAAATCTTTTTTTTTATATGATGTAAAAAATACAACATATTATACACCAAGACGAAAAAAATATCAATATAAATCAAAAAAACGACTTAAATATAAAGATCATTTTGCATTTCTTTATAAAAATTGATATTCTTATTATTTAGTAAACGAACGTAAAAAATATAAAAAGATTATTAAAAATAAAACGAAAGTTGAACGGACGTATCGTATGTTACCGATACATTATCCGTTTAAAATTTCTTTAGAAGAAATTGATTCAATATTTCATCTTTATTATTAAATAAATATTTAAAATAAATTATTAAAAAATAAAAAAAAAATACGGGCAAATAAGGGCTTGGGCTTGGCTTATTTTATATTTAACACACCCTATTCATTAAATATAAAGTAGTCAAAAACCCCACGGCAAATACGTGTGTGAATGAGAAAAAAAGAACTATAACTAGTTCTTTTTTTCTTTTCGGAAGGAAAAATTGGCTATTGTCATATAGCAAAAAAAGTGTAATTAAAATATAAAGTAAAAATTAAAAAATTGTTTAGCGTTAATTTTAACTTAATTTTATGGGTTTCTTGTATAATATATTAAATTTTGGTCATCGATGATTATTTTCTACAAATCATAAAGATATTGGAACTTTATATCTTATTTTAGGGGGATTTTCTGGTATAGTAGGTACTGTAATGTCAATAGTAATTCGTATGGAATTAGCTAATCCTGGTAATTTTATTTTAGCAGGTAATCATCAATTATATAATGCAATAGTTACAGCGCATGCGTTTGTAATGATTTTTTTCATGGTTATGCCAATTTTAATTGGAGGTTTTGGTAATTGATTCTTACCATTAATGTTAGGAGCGCCAGATATGGCATTTCCACGTTTAAATAATGTAAGTTTTTGATTATTATTTCCTTCATTATTTTTATTAGTATCTTCAGCTTTAGTTGAAGTTGGTGCAGGAACTGGTTGAACAGTTTATCCACCATTAAGTAGTATTCAAGCACATTCAGGAGGTTCTGTAGATTTAGCTATTTTTAGTTTACATTTAGCTGGAGTTTCTTCGTTATTAGGTGCTATTAATTTTATAACAACAACATTAAATATGCGAACAAGAGGCATGGCTATGCATGCAATTCCATTATTTGTTTGAGCTGCCTTTATTACTACAATCTTATTATTATTAGCCTTACCGGTTTTAGCAGGAGCAATTACAATGTTATTAACGGATCGTAATTTTAATACAACATTTTTTGATGCTGCTGGAGGTGGTGATCCTATATTATATCAACACTTATTTTGATTTTTTGGTCATCCAGAAGTTTATATTATTATTATACCAGCTTTTGGTATTGTTAGTCATATAGTTTCAACGTATGCATGTAAACCTGTATTTGGTTATTTAGGTATGGTTTATGCAATGTTATCTATTGGTATTTTAGGTTTTATTGTTTGAGCACATCACATGTACGTTGTAGGTATGGATGTAGATACTAGAGCTTATTTTACAACAGCAACTATGATTATTGCAGTGCCTACAGGTATTACAATTTTTAGTTGATTAGCTACATTATATGCAGGTATTATAAATATACAAACACCAATGTTATTTGCTTTAGGTTTCATTTTTTTATTTACAATGGGTGGTTTAACAGGTATTATATTATCTAATAGTGGTTTAGATGTTGCTTTACATGATACATATTACGTTGTTGGACATTTTCATTATGTATTATCTTTAGGAGCTGTTTTTGGAGTTTTTGCAGGGTTATATTATTGAATGTTTAAAATATTAGGTTATCGTTATATTGAATCTTATGGACGTATTCATTTTTGATTATTATTCGTAGGAGTTAATATTACCTTTTTCCCAATGCATTTTTTAGGTATTGCAGGAATGCCTCGTCGTATTCCTGATTATCCAGATGTTTATATTTTTTGAAATCAAATATGTTCATTTGGTAACTATATATCATTATTAGGTTCGTTAGTTTTTTTAATATTATTAGCTAAAGTTTTACAAGGTAATAGATATCCACGTATGTTTTATATTTTTAAAGACTATGGTGAACATTATTTATCGACAATTGTAGAAGCACGTACAAATTTATGAAATAATTTAACAAATATGATTCAAAATTATCTTGATGGAAATTATTCAAAAGTTAAAAAATAAATTTAGCTGTAAATTTTAAATATATATGCCACAATTAGATCAAATGAGTTTCGTTTCACAAGTTTTTTGATTTATAATAACGTTTTATAGTTTATACACGTTCATGTTAGTTTATTTTTTACCAGCAATCTTTCGATTGTTAAAGTATAGAATCAAAAAATTTGAAATTTTAGTGAACCAAATTAATTTTTTAATATTAAATAGTCAAAAAAATGACGAAGAGTATGTTTTATTCTTTAATAAATATTTAACAGCAAATTTAAGTGTGTTACAAACATTTAAACAAGATTATTACAAAACTTTATTACAAAATCAAAAAATTAGTTATAAAAATTTAGAATTAGTTTCACAAAACGTTTTAACACAAATTAATTTTAGAAAAATTAATTTATAAGTAATGAATACTACTTATATAAAACAATTATTATTATTTTTTTTTACAGTTTTTTGTATTTTATTATGTTGAGAATTTTTAGTTTTTAATGAAGAAATTATATTATTAATAGCTAGTTTTATTATGTTTAATTTATTTATTCAATTATGTTTTAATGTTTTAACAGAAATATTAGTAGTTCGAACAAATGAAATTTATTTTTTATTTTATGATTTATTTGTATTAAAATTAGAAAAATTAGAATTATATAAATTAAATATAATAAGAAAATTAAATATAAATAAACAATTAATGGAAATTTTACAAATATTAAAAATAAATTTATATTATTTAAATTTAATACAATCTATTTATAATTTTGCATTTTTAAATTATTTATTATATTCTTTATTAGAAAATATAATTTTTGAAGAATTCAAATTTTTAAAATTATTTTTACAAAAAAAATTAATAAATTTAGATACAAAAACTTTAAAAAATAATAATATTTTTTTTAATAATGTTTTAAAAATTCGAGATAGTAAAATTAATTTTTTTAAAAATTTACAAGTTATAAAGTTAGATATTAATTTATTAAAATTTGTAGCTAATAGATTAATTATATCTAAATGATATTTTTATAATTTATATACACAAGTTTTAAATAAAAATAATAAATTTATTTTAACTAATAATATAAATTATATAGAATCATTAGTTTTATTTTTTCAAAATAATCAAACAAATTTATATTTATCAAATAATTTATATTTTAATTTTAAATTAAAATTATATTATGAATTACAATTAACTAATCAAGTTTTAAAAGTTTCTGAACTAAATACAACATTAAGTTTAATTAAATAATTTATGAAATTTTATTTACCTTTAGAACAGTTTGAATTGTCGGTATTAATTCCTGTATATTTATTTAATTTTGACATATCATTTAATACAATGTCTTTTTATTTAATAAGTGTTTCTTGTATTATTTACTTATTTTTATTTTTTAATATTTATAAAGCATTATTAATTCCAACAATTTTTCAAACAATTGTTGAATATAGTTATAAATTTATTTACGGAATTATTATACAACAAGCAGGAAAACATGGTGTTAAATATTTTGCACTATTATTTACAACATTTTATTTTATTTTATTTTCAAATTTATTAGGTTTAATACCTTATGGGTTTACAACAACAAGTCATTTAATGATAACTTTAAGTTTAGCTTTTACTTTTAATTTTGGATTTATTATCTTAGGATTTTATTTACATGGTTTACATTTTTTAAATTTATTTGTACCTTCTGGTGCACCAAAAGCTTTATTACCTTTAATTATTACAATTGAAATTGTATCTTATTTAATTCGAACAATTAGTTTATCTGTTCGGTTATTTGCTAATATGTTAGCTGGGCATACACTATTATATATCATGGCATCATTCGTTATGGCATTTATTAATTCAAATTTTGTAGTTATAGGTTTATTACCATTTGTAATAATATTAGCTGTATATGTTTTAGAATTTGCAATTGCATTTATTCAAGCATATGTATTTTTAATATTATTAGTAATTTATTTAAATGATTCATTACATCCAGGTCATTAATTATTAAATAAATTATATAATAAAAATTCAAGAGGTGGCTGAGCGGTTTAAGGCGTTTTATTGCTAATAAAATTGTATTGAATAGATGCACATGGGTTCAAATCCCATTCTCTTGAATTTTTTTTTAGTTTTTATATAATAATAATATAAATATATAATTTAAAAATGGTTTTATATCTTAACATTTTTAAATAAAATAAGAAGAATTAATATTAGGTATAGCCAAGTGGAAAGGCGGTGATTTTTGATATCATGAGCGTAGGTTCGAATCCTACTACCTAGTACTATCTTTTATATTGATATGGCGAAATTGGTAGACGCGTTAAATTTAGGATTTAATTTTGAATAAAAGTGTAGGTTCAAGTCCTATTATCTGTATTATTTATATTAATTTTTTTAAGATATTGTTATGGGTTATTTTTTTTTACTTAATTTTTTTAAAATTTTTATTAAAAAAATTATAAACAATACGTGAATTGTTATATGAACATTTTAATCGTTTTATTACCTTTATTAAGTTTTTGTATGACCTTAGTCTTTGGTAGACATATAGGATCACGAGGAACCAGTATAATTACCATTTTAATGATGGTAGTTAGTTTAATATTAGCGCTAAACAATCTATATTATACACTTTATAACGGTGAGGTTACAGTTATTGAATACTTTGCATGAATTGAAGATGGATCTTTTGCAATATTATCTTGAATATTTATATTTGATCCATTAACAAGTGCAATGTTAGTAATTGTATTATTTATTTCAACATTAGTACATATATATTCCGTAGGTTATATGTACTACGATCCACATTTAATACGTTTTATGAGTTATTTAACATTATTTACATTTTTTATGATAATGTTAGTAACTTCTGGTAATTTAGTTCAATTATTTTTAGGATGAGAGGGTGTAGGGTTAGCTTCTTATCTTTTAATAAATTTTTGATTTACTAGATTACAAGCTAATAAATCAGCAATAAAAGCTGTTATTGTAAATAAATTCGGTGATTTTGCATTATTATTAGCTATTTTATTTACATATGATTATTTTAAAAGTTTAGATTTTGGAGTTATTCTACCATTAATTTATCAGGCAGCCGACACTTACTTAGTATATGATTTAACGACGGAAGAGGCAATAGAATTAGGTTTAGAAAAAGAGCTTGGAATACCTTTTAGGCTGAATATTAGAGCAGATGAATGAGTTGTTTTTATTACAGGTATAGGTCTTCCAAAATATAAAGATGAATATTTTCAAATAGCATTTTCTGAATTTACAGAAAATTTAAAAGCTAATTATGAAATATTTAAATTTTGAGTTGTAAGCAATCTAGGTTTAGAAATAGAAGTAGCTAAATTATTATATTTTGTAGAATATATTTGATATCCAATTTATAAAATAATTTGATCTTTTGGATATCAAATATATACTTTATTTATTTATGAAATTGAATGAAAAATTTTAAAAGTAAATATTATTGGTTTTGCATTAGTTTTTGCAGCAATAGGTAAATCTGCACAAGTAGGTTTACATACTTGATTACCAGATGCTATGGAAGGACCAACACCAGTATCTGCATTAATACATGCAGCTACCATGGTTACGGCTGGGATTTTTTTATTAACTAGATGTTCATGATTTTTTCTTATGGCAGGGATTGCTTTAAGTTTTTTACAGCTAGTAGGAGCTTTAACAGCATTTTTTGCAGGTATAGTTGGCCTTGCACAAAATGATTTAAAAAAAGTTATTGCATATTCAACATGTAGTCAATTAGGATACATGGCTTTTACATGTGGTACAGCAGAATTTTCAATAGCAATGTTCCATTTATCTAATCATGCATTTTTTAAAGCATTATTATTTTTATGTGCAGGTTCTGTTATTCATGGTTTAAATAATGAACAAGATATGCGACGTATGGGTAGTTTAAATGTAACATTACCGTTAACATATACATTAATTATTATAGGTTCATTAGCTTTAATGGGTTTTCCATTTTTAACAGGATTTTATTCTAAAGATATTATTTTAGAACATGTATGTTTATTTTGAACTGCTTCTGATTTTTTTACACATTTTTTAGGTTTAATAGCTGCATTTTTAACTGCATTTTATTCTATACGTTTACTATATTTAACATTTTTAACTGTACCAAAAGGGTCAAAAAAAATTTATTTTGATAGTCATGAGTCTAATATATTTATTACAGGTCCTTTGTTAATCTTGGGTGTTTTTAGTATTTTTATAGGATATTTAACACAAGAGATTTTTATTGGGTATCATAGTACTTTTTGAGATGTTGTAATACAAACAAGGTTAATGCTACCTATTTCACATAATCATGAAATGGTACCACAATTATATAAAATATTACCTTTAATTTTTACATGTTTAGGTTCTTTAATTTCTTTAATTATTTATATGAATAAAGGTGAATTTATTCGTCTTAAATTTAGTAAATTAAGTAATAATTCTTTTTTTTGAAAATTACATACATTTATCAATAAAAAATGATTTTTTGATATGTTTTATAATTCATATTTTGTAAAAACTTATTATAAATTAGGATATAATTTAGGATTTAAAATAATAGATCAAGGATTTATTCAGTATTTTGGACCAAAAGGTTTAGTTAATTTGTTTATAAATTTAAGTACACGTGTAAGTTATATGCATTCTGGATATATTTATCATTTATTTTTAATTATTTTTGTTGGTTTATTTTTTTTATTAATAGCTTTAATTAGTCCAATATTTTATGAAGAAACTTATTTGAATACTTATGTAATTAAATGATTATTTTATGATAATATTAGAGGGTATTTACAAGTTTATAATTTATATTTTGCACAATTTACTTGAGATTTAGATTATTTATCTATGCATATCGATTATAATTTATTTATTTATCTTTTAGAAGTTGATGACCTTTTTATAGAGTTTATTATTAATTTATTACGATATTTAATACGTATGTTTATGTTTTGAGTACCTGTATTATTATATTATTTAATACCTATTTTATTTATTTATATTACAATTAATATAAAAAAAATAGGAAATTATATATATAAAGTATTAAGTACATAATTTTTTATAAAAATTAATTATAGAAGTGGAGTAATAGGCAACTCACTAGCCTCATGAGCTAGGGTTATAGGTTCGAATCCTATCTTCTGTAAAACTGTAAGTAATATATGAATAGTATAAACGGCTAGTATATTATATTGCAAATATAAAGGTAGGAGTTCAAATCTCCTTTCAGACTAATGTTTATTAAGTGACTGAATTGGTTAAAGTACCGGTTTTGAAAACCGAGGTTTCTGTATAGAATAAGGGTTCAAGTCCCTTCTTATTCTATCAATAATTATGAAGTAGTTTAATTGGGAAAATAACGATCTTCAAAATCGGTGTTAAGAGTTCAAGTCTCTTCTTCCCTGTAAATTTTAGAGTAGTTTAAATGGTTAAAACACACCGCTCATAATGGTTGTAATATAGGTTCGAGTCCTATCTCTGATATTTTTAATTTTAAAATCTGTAGCTTAATGGTTAGAGCATACGACTGTTAATCGTAGGGTTGCTGGTTCGAGTCCAGTCAGATACTTTTATTGTAGAAATAGCTTAAAGGTAAAGTGCTAGTTTGTCGTACTACGAGATGCGGGTTCAAATCCCGTTTTCTGCGAAATATAAAATTATTTTTATAGTTTAATTGGATAAAATATTACCCTTCGAAGGTACAGATTTAGGTTCAAATCCTAATAAATGGTTAATATATTTAAATATTATATAAAAAATTAAATGCAATTTAAAAGTTTTAAAATATGTAATATTATTGTGTTAAAAAAAAGTACTCAAGCTTTAATGCAACAAAAAAATATGGAAAATGAATTTTTAATAACAAAAAAATATTTAAGTAAATTTAATCAAGATTGTTCCAAACAAATAAATTTAGTTAATTTGACTAAATATTTGTTTAGTATAGTTAATTAATAGTAAATTATATCTATGGAAATTATACGTTTAAAATTATTATCTGGAAATTGTAAAGTTACGTCTTCATTAAGTCGTACATTAGGACAATATCAAATAAATACAAAAAAATTTTGCGATAAATTTAATACAGAATCTTCTCAATTATTTTTAAATAATTGTTTATTTTATATTTTTGTGTATAAGCAAGATAAAGATGTGTATACTATTAAATTTGGAAATCCTAGTTTAAAATTTTTAATTATATGTTTTTCAAAAATTAAAAATACAAAAATATATAATTTAACTATTATTGATTTATATAATATTTTTAAAGTTTATAATTATTTAGCAGTTAATAATACTATTAATATTAAAAATTTTTTTGGTTCTTTAAGTTCTTTTAAAAATTTGATTATTAAAGATTTATAAAAATGTTTAAACTAATACAAAATAGATATTATTTTTACAATTATAAAAAAATTTTTAATAAATCTTTATTTGGTTTAATATTATTTATACCTAATAAATTAGATTTAAAGATTTTAAAGCAAAAAGATGTAAATTTTTTTTTAATAAAAAAAAATTTATTAAAAAATTTCTTTAAAGTAAATTTTTTATTATTTACAGGGTTTAATTATTTTTTTGTTTTTAAAAATTTTGAACAAATGTTAACTTATCAAAATTTTTTAGTAAAATATTCAAATATTGCAAAAATATTTTTTTTTAAAATAAATAATTATTTTATTTCTGTACCGTTATTTAATATATTTAAAAAAGTAAAAAATAAATTTCAGAGTACTTTTATATTTCAAATTGTATTTATATTTCAAATATTATTTTTTATGTTACGTTTTTTTTTAGGTTTTATTTCTTTTTTTAGTTCAAATACTTTAAATATTTATAAATTAAAGTAATACTTATATTAGTAATTTAGTATAATTTTTAAATGGCGGCATTAACAAAATATATTTGAAAAAAAAGACCAAAAAAAAATAAATCAACTAAAAGTCGTTACTTAGAAGGGTGTCCTCAAAAAAAAGGAATTTGTATGAAAGTTTATACAACAAAACCTAAAAAGCCTAATTCAGCTATTAGAAAAGTTGCTAGAGTTATTTTATCAACTCGTAAAATAATTTTAATAGGTATTGGAGGTCATGGTCATAAATTACAAGAACACTCTACAGTATTAATACGTGGTGGAAAGTTAAAAGATGTACCAGGAATCCATTATAAAGCAATTAGAGGAAAATATGATTTTTTAATGTTTGAAACTTTTCAAAGACGTAATCGACGTTCTAAATTTGGTAGAAAAAATGATGTATAATTTTAAAGCATTAAGTTATTTAAAAATACATTCTAAATATTTAAAGTATAATTGACGTTATACGAATATTTATTTGCCATTTTATTATGGAAAAAAACGATTATATAGAAATATAAAAGTATTTCCAAATATTACTATTATTTTTAATTATTTTTTTAAACGTATTTTAAGAAAAGGTTTAAATCAAAAAGTAAATAAATTTTTTAATTTTTTTTTTTTAACATTTAAATATGAAATGAAACTAAATATAATACCTTTTTTTTTAGTTGTTATTAAATATATTAGCCCATTTTTAAAATTTATTAAAATAAAACGTAAACGACGTAAAGAAATTTTAAAAACAAAAAGGTTATATCCGTTTGCTGGCTTAAAATTAGGATTACAATGATTTTCAAATTTTTTATATAATAAAAAAACACGTAATTTTAAATTTTTAATTGATTTTTTTTTAAACGAATTAATTAAAGTTTATTTTAAAACTAGTGAAGTTTATAAACGAAAATTTGAAGAATATTTAGAATGTTCTAAAAGCAGATTTTTTAAATAGTATGCGTTGTAAAGTTTTATGAAAAGGTTATTCGATTAAATATTTAACAAGAACATTAAAAAAAAATGGTGGAAGAAATCGTGTAGGGCACACAACAATATTTCATCGTGGTGGGGGTTCTAAACAAAAGTTTAAATTTATAAATTTTAATTCTTTACAAAATTTTTTTAATGCAAAAAGTTCAAGTTCAAATTCATTAGTTTTAGCAATAATTCGACGATTTGAATATGATAGTAATAGACGTTGTTTTTTAGCTTTAGTTTGTAGTCAATTTAATCAGTTAGGTTATTTATTAGCTCAAGAAAATATGTACGTTGGTCAAGTTATTGGTTATACTAAATCATTTTTAACTGTACCTGAAGTCGGTAATACTACTATATTAAAAAATTTTAATTTAGGTCATTTTGTTTCAAATATTAGTAAAAAACCAGGAGGTTATGCTATATTTACAAGAGCAGCTGGTGCAAAAAGTTTATTAGTAAAAAAATATCCAAAATCTACTGTATTAAAATTGCAATCAGATCAATTAAAAATCTTTAATTCAAAATGTATAGCTACATTAGGGAGTATTTCAAATAGTGAAAATAAATTAAAAAAATTTATGAAAGCTGGAGAAATTCGTTGATTAGGTAGACGTTCTGTAACTAGAGGTGTGGCTATGAATCCTGTAGATCATCCACATGGTGGTGGTGAAGGTAAAACTTCTGGAGGTCGATGTTCTGTTTCGCCTTGAGGAATTTTAACAAAAGGTTATCCAACAGTACGTGGTAAAAAGCGTAAATTAAAATTACAATAAATTATGAAAGAAATTATAATTTGAGATCGTAATTATATTATAAAAAAAGAAGATATAAATACACGTTTATCAATGTATAATGGTTTAAAATTTTTTTCAATTTTAATTCGAGATAATATGATAGGTATTAAAATTAGTGAATTTATTCAAACAAAAAAATTTGGACCAAATATTCACCGCAAAGTTTCAAAAAAAAAATAATTAACATAAAACATGGGTCATAGAAGTAATCCATTGAGTGTTCGTTATAATTTAACTCGTAAATGAGATACTATATTACCTTCAAAATTTAATTACTTAAATGATTTTTATTTTAAATATTTTTTATTAGAATATTGTTTTAATTTTTTTTATTATTTTT
>JFJP01059074.1_pt1 | contig 18387 bp, 19 predicted proteins | sample 431651 | NCBI WGS metagenome assembly JFJP01 (sample SAMN02602958, study PRJNA72255) | Microbial mat metagenome, whole genome shotgun sequencing project. | biome: fresh water; feature: sink hole; material: water; isolation source: purple microbial (photo- and chemosynthetic) mats found in...
CATCGGCAGTATGGGCGGTGCGCAGTGTCATCAGGCGGACGACCCCGTGCAGGCGAGGAGTTTGTTCTATGAGACACTTCCTGGCTGGATGGGCGGGCGGTATCGGGATTGGGATCTCTTTGCCTTGGCGGGCAACGACCCCTCGGTGTGCTTTCTCCAGGACTTGGTGCCCCTGTCCAGTTCCTATCTGGGGCATTTGAGGGAGGGCGAGGCGCTGTATGAGGGCAATGAGGGCAATCTGGTGGGTGTGCGCAGTTTTTCGGAGGGCACTCCGCAGCACTCGGTCATGATCGGTACCACGCGCGCGGGCAAGTCGAGCCAGACCATCGATTATCTGTCGCAGACCGATTGTTTTTTCGCCTTCCGGGGGATCATCGAGGAAGGCCTTTCCTATGGCACCTTTGTACAGTTGCTTGGGGGCGACTCCTTCCTCCTGCATCCTGACGGCAACGTCACGCTGAACTATTTTGATACACAGGGTGCGCCGCTGAGCCGCCTCCATGTGGCCTCGGCGGCGGGTTTGCTGATGGTGATGGCCGGGAGGACTTCAGATCCGGAGCAGAACCAGCACCGCAAGGCGATGATCGCCGAGTATCTGGAGCAGATCTACACAGATACGTGGAACGACCACCGGGGGCGTTTTCCGGCGCTTGAGCAGATGGCTGCCAAAAGGGCGATTCTGGTGGAGCGCCTCCGTGTCCGCGCAGGGGAGTCCTTTGCACCCGCCGGTTTCGGTGAAGTATATGCAGACCTGATACAAGCCGAGTTGAGCGAGCGGGATTGGTATTTGGAGCAGCTTGCGGGGGTGTCGGAGGCGGAGGCTCTTGCCTTTGCGCGTCGGCCGGCCTCCGCGAGCCTCGTGCGCGATGTCGGAATCAGCCTTTTGCCCCCGGAGGCCTTTCCCACGCATACCAGCCTGGTCGAGACCTTGCGCTACAATCGCTTCAGGCACCATGAGCGTTCGCTTGTGGATCGCCTTTCCTCGCAATTGAACCTGTGGAGCCGCCAGGGGCCAAACGGAAAGCTGTTTGATGGCGTCTCAAACAGACGTCTGTCCTCCCGCCTGGTGCATTTCGAGCTGGGACTGCTTCCCTCGGCCAATGCGGAAATGAAGGAGGCGGCTGTTTTTCTCGCTGCAAATCAGGTTCGGCAGCGCATCGTGTCGATGCCCCGCGCGTTGCGGAAACAATTCATCTTCGAGGAGCCGTCACGCTACCTGAAGGTGGGAGGCATGGAGGAGCTGCTTGCGGAGTTCTATGCGCAGATGGGCAAGTTTGGCTGTCATATCCTGCCCGTCACGCAGCAGTACGGACAGCTCGCCAGAAGCAGCCTCAGGCCGGTGATTTTTGGCAATTCGAAGCAATATTTTCTTTTCAAGCAGAATGACCGGCAGGACTTGGAGGACATTGGGGATGCCATTGGATTGCCCCCCGCCGCGCGCTGTGCGATTCGGCGCTTCACCGCACCCGAGTATCAGCCGGCGGCGGACAAGTTTTCCGAGATGGCTGTGTTTTCGATCGAGGGTGAACGGGCTCAATGCGGGGTTGTCCGCAATCGGGTGACTTCGGAGATGCTCTATGTGAGCGACTCCTCCGGGGAACGTCACGATGCGAGGACGAAGTCACTTTCCGGATACAAGTCGCTGCTTGAGGGCGTGCGCGCGGAGGCTTCCCGTGAGGCGGGAATGTCGGATGAAAACAAGGGGGAGGCCGCATGAGCAGGCGAGAACCACATGGAGCCAGGATAGGCCCTGGAGGATGTCGGCTGTTTCTTCTGATACCGACGCTGTTCCTCCTGTCGGGTTGCCAGTACATGAGCAGTTCGAGCAGAAGGACGGGTCTTGTAGCTACAGGGGCTGCCACAGGTGGTGCCCTGGCTTATGAGCTGGGCGGGCGGACTGCCTTGGCCGCAGGTGCTGGTTCCGTCGGTGGGGCGGCACTCACCGGTCTGGCACTGGGCAAGGATCCCGAGCTGCTTCAGGAGGGTTTCGACCAAGGCTATCTTCAAGGGCAGAGTGACGCTATCAAGCGCGAATATTTCCTGCGCCAGGCGCGTGAGGCGCGTCCTCTAGCCTCGGTCGCGCGGACGCAGCCCACCACCTATTGCCTTCCGGGTCCGCAGCTCACCCCGGATGGCAGACGACTCCAACCCCACCTAGTGCCACTGCGTGTGGCGGAATGATTTTCCCATGACAACAAACCTATCGTCAAACTCGGCAGTGCAGCGCGGGGCGCGTTTTATGGCGCTCGGCTTTTTCGTCGGCTTCCTCTGGCTTCCTTTCGCCCGCGCCGTTGCGGGAGTGGGGGATATCGTCATCCTGGCTGAAGACATAACGGATCTGTACAAATGGCCTCGTGAATTGAGCCAATGGAATCGGATTGCCTTGTTGCTTGAGACACAGAACCGGCAGCAGGAGGATTTTCTTCTGCGCATGGGACATCCCGACCAGGATGCTGCGCGTGTGGGTGGCTCCGTCTCGGGTGTGGCGGATACCCTCTCCGGCGTGCTTGCCATCCAGAGCAGCGAGCAGACCCTGGAAAAGGCCCGTCAGCAGGATCCCTTACGGCGGCGCAGCACCAATCTCGGAGGTGCGGAGACGGCGGTGAACAAGAGCTTTCCTTTGTTTGACCGGAAGGAAACGCGCGACAGCACCCGCTATGAAAAGTTCGAACTGCGCACCGCCATGCAGGAGCGTCAGACCCAGGTGAATACCGAATTGGAAAAGGTGGGCTCGGAGGAATTGTCGCAGCAGAAACAGCTTCTGAAGAAACTCTCCTCGGCAAAGACGCAGATGGAAGTGGAGGCGCTTCATCTGGCTCTGACCTCCTCAGTTCAGCGCCTGGAACTCTCCCGCCTCAAGGCGCAGCAGGTGAAGGACGAGGGCAGTCTGGTGGCCGAGCGGCTGAAGCTGGAATTTGAGCGGCGCGATGAGGCCCAGCGGGAAGTCGCCTCCCGTCTGGCGGAGATCTTGAAGGCGCGGGCACTGACCTCCCTGCAGGCTCAGCGCGATCAGAACCTATGAAACAATTTGCGGTGCGGACCCCGGTGTTGCTGGGCGTTCTTTGGGTGTGCTGCGTGACTGGGACAGCCGGGGCCGCACCGTCTTCAACAGAGCTCCACCAAAAGCGACTGGCCGAATTGACCGCCTTGTTCGACCCGGTTGCGGTGGCTTCGAGCCTGGAGCCCTTGCGAGCCCCGCTGCTCATCGGCTTTCAGGCTATCGCCGCCGTCATCGTGATCGGGGTCATGCTTCACCGCCTGCGCCTCGGGGGCGAACTTATGGATGTAGTGGCTTCCACGATACTGAAGGTGTTTTTTATTTCATCGGTTTCTTTGTGGTCGGGTTTGATCACGGAGGGTGTGGATGCCTTCTCGGGTGCGGTGGGGTATTCCTTTGCGCCATCGAGTTCCACGCCGGATCCCTCCGCTCCGAAGAGCGTGGCTGCTCCTGGTCTGCCGGACAAACTTTGGACCTTGGAGCAGCAGTGGTCTCTTGATTCGAGCCCTGTGCAGGACACCCTGGAGGGGGCCTGGAAACCGGGAGACGGGAAAGAGGAGGAGAATTTGGGCAAGTCCTGGAACTGGGCGAAGCCCACCGTGGTTGCCGCCGAATCGGAGGCGGAGAGGCAGTGGAGTGTGGCGAGCAATGCCGAACGGGCCGGACTTGTGCAGAGGCTAGTGATGGGTGTGGGCGCCTGTGTGCAGGCGACGACCGGTTTGTGCTATCTCCTGCAGGACCTGCGTCTGGTACTCTGGAGCTGTGCCACCGCACTCAGCCCCATGATGATCGCAGGCCTTGGACTTTCCGGCTGGGCGCTGCCTTCGACGCGAGGCCTGCTTGCTGGTTGTGGCATTGCTTTGTGGCCCTTGGGCTGGACCTTGGCCAACGCGATCTCTGGTTTTTTTCTTGGTCAGCTTCTGACGCTCCTGGTGAATACAAATTCATCGGCAATGTACCCCAAAGTCCCGCCCGATTCCGTGGCGAGCATTGCGCTTTCGGCCCCCTTTCTTTCCTGGAGCCTGTTGGTGCTTGTGGCGGTGCTTACCCTGCTCGTCTGTGTCTGGGTGTTGGGGTCCCAGATTTTGGTGGCATTTTCGATCCAGCGACTGCTTGGGTCAGGTGCTGGAGCAGTCGGATAAGAACCTCGCCCTTCGGCCTCCACCCCCGGCTTGAAGGATTTCCTTAAGCAAGGGCCCCACTCCCATTATTGCTAATTCTAAGCACGATCTGTTCAGCCAGTATGAATTTGGTGCATTTTCCACTCCGGTTCGACTGAGTTGGGGTAAGGATGTGTGGGGCCGCGTGAGATTCGGCTCATGGCGGCAAGTGTTTTGCGGGTTTAGAAAACAGAGGCTTTTCTAAGAGAGTGAAGGGCAATGCTTAGTATTTATACGTACTCCCAAAGTACTTGTACCTTTTTCTTGCCGCAGGCAAAAGAAAATCACTCAACCATGATTACACCGACAGATGAGATCTCTTACGATGCGCATTTCGGGAAAATGCCGGAACCTATTGTTTATGGAAAACATATCATCAATGGACTGATTGTTCGCCCTGATTCAAGGAGCGTCGTTCGCAAGGCGATTGAAGGGGTTCCTGTCATTGTCGAAAGTAATAATGATTACATTAATTTGTATCATGTTTTTGAACGCCTGACCCAGGCTGAGCAGCTTGGACATCTTCGCCTTGTGCGCAAACAAATCGGCGAGACTCGCTGGATCATTTACGTCGTAAAAGGAGAGGAAGATACTCCCGCTGCATCCCTGGATAGCGGCTATGATCCCAAGCGAGGCCGCTACAAGCGTTATGCGGATCAACTTCACTCAGGCAATGCCCTTACCTTCTCGGATAAGAGCGAGGCCATCAAGGCGAGGCGTGCCTGGCAGTTGTATGTGCCAGTGGAGTCACGCAAGCAGATGCGCTCTTCAGTTAAGAGCTTGGGTAAGAGCGGAAAGTATCTGGTCTGTCTGCTGCCCAAGAAAAAAGATTAAAATTGTTTTGACTTCAGTACTTTTCTTTGACCTTGTCGTGGTCGATGACAGCCATCGATTCTCTACAGGTCTTTCTTAACAAGCGGATTTTGGGTCAGCAGGAGGCTGTGAGTGATTTTGCCTCTTCCATTGAGCGTGCCGAGCATGGACCTAAAAGACAAGGCAGAGTTAAAAGTTTTTTGCTCCTTCTTGGGCCCACAGGCACCGGCAAGACAGAGTTGGTGAAGTCGTGTGCTGAGTATCTCTATGGCGACAAGGCAGCTTTGCATTTCAGGCGCTTCGACTTGGGTGAGTTTCAGCACCCCGACTCGGTGCTGCGTCTTCTGGGGGCCTGTGGTCAACCGGCATTGCTTGGCGAGGCAGTCGAGGCCTTGAACAGGCAGGGCGGCGGTATCTTGTTGCTCGACGAAATAGAAAAGGCGCACCCCGATCTTCTCAGTCTGTTGTTATCCTTTGATGAGGCTCGCACGACGACAGGGGATGGGAAGACACATGATTTGTCGGGATGCCACGTGATGATGACCTCCAATTTGGGAGCGGCGGAGGCGGCTCAGATGTGGCATACCGGCTATTCGTCGATCCGAAGAAAAGTGGTGCACGAGGCGGAGATGTTTTTACGCAAGGAAACCGTGGCGCGCTTCAGTTCGGTGATCGTGATGAACACCCTTGGCTATGAGGTTCAGGAGGCCATCGCCTCGAACTTGCTTGCTCGGGAGTTGCTCTTGCAGAGCGAACATTGTCGGCGCTGGGTGGAGGTGGCGGACGCCTCGGTGCTCGCATTCCTGGTTTCGAAGGGGTTCAGCCCGGATCTGGGCGCTCGAAACATCCGAAAGACCATCGAGCGCTTCGTGGGCGACGCGCTCAGGCCGTACACGGCGACCGTGTCGGGGGATGAGGAGGAGCTCGGGTGTGGAGAGGTGGGCGACCTGTGGTCGCGCGGCCTCATTTTGCGTGTTTATGGCGACCTGCTCGAGGCGCTTCCCCTGAGGAGAAGCGCAAGCCTGCAACGTCTTCTCTGGCCCGGCACCAATAAAAAACATCGTATCAAGGAACTTGTTACATGACCAAGCAATCCGGCGACGCGCGTGAACCCTCTCTGATCGACATCGAGGTGCTCGACCTCGGCCCGCTCTATGAGCAGGCGGTGGGACATTATCTTTCGCTTGACCCGGCGCGCCTGGCCTGGTCCGCGGAGAAGCGCAAAAGGCTCAGGATACGAACGGAGTGCCGTTGGGGCAGGATCAATTTGGATGAGGACACCACGTTTTTGCTCAATGAAAAAGGGGATGGGCCGCGCCAGGCTTTGGGCGTGGTGGTGAAGGCTTACATTTCCCTGTATGCCGAGCTTGTGCCTGCGGCGGGGGATCCGGGCTTTTTTGAGAGCCATCCGTTTTGCAAGGTTCCCATCGACCGGGAGGCTGCGGTCACCTTTCGCGCGCTTGGGATCGTGGCACTCGATGAGTTTATCCGCTCGAAGATTCCGGAGATGGAGGCTGCGTATTCCACCTGGCTCTCGGTGCTGCGTTCAGCCCGTGACAGGACACGCAGCCGCGCGAAGGAGCGTTTACGCAGTGGGGTGAGCGCCTGAGGAGCCGAGTCCCGTCTGTGGGCCTTCAGACAGACGCAGGCGCAGCCAGCTTATGGCTCCGGATTCGTCGTTGAAGGAGCCGTCCAACTGGGCTTCGAATGCCTCATCCAGGATCGCCTTGAAACTGGGGCCAGCCTTGAGTCCTTCGGCCAACAGATGGCGACCTAGGAGAAGGGGGCTCGGACCTTGCGTGCGCACCGACAGGCGTTGGGCCTGCACTTGGAGCTCCTCTATCAGGACGAGGGAACTGCTGGCACTCATGGGGGGGCGTCCCCAGGCGTCGGCTTTCATCACGTCGCAGAGGTCATCGATCGTGGCTGGAGTGAGGCGCCGGGCGAGGCGTCGGATCTGCGTGTCGCTGTAGCCCGGCTTGTGTTGGTGGTGGTGCAGCAGGTGGTTGATCACGAGCATGCGCACCGGTTCGTGGAGGTCGCGCGGTGCGCCGATGCGGTGCATGAAATATTCTGCGAAGGGGCCGCCCGCCGCCTCGTGTCCGTGGCTGGTCCAGCGCATGAAACCACGGCGTTCGATATAGGCTGTCGTGGAGGGTTTTCCGAAATCGTGGGCGAGGACGGAGAAACTCAACACGCGGCGATCATTGAGGCTACGCTTGGTCCAGGAGGTGTGTCCGATCATTGCATCCAGACAATGCTGGGTATGCACGAAGACATCGCCTTCCGGGTGCCACTCGGGTTCCTGGGGAGTGCCCTGCAGGTTGGCGATTTCGGGGTAGTGTTTGATCCAGTTGGTTTCCGCAAGGACCCTCAAGGCTCTGGAGGGAATGCTGGACTGGGTCGCCCACTTGTCCCACTCACCCCAGATCCGTTCCACAGGCAACTCCTTGTGGGCATCCATGATGCTTGAGCAGAGGCGCGCGGTGGAAGGGTCCAGGCTCAGGTCGAAGCGAGCTGCAAACTGCATGGCTCGCAAGACCCGCAGGGGGTCTTCCACGAAGGCCTCGCTGGTGTGTTTCAGGCGTCGGGCCTTGAGGTCCTGCATACCCCCGTGGGGGTCGATGAAGCGGTTGCTGAAAGGGTCGTAGGCGATGCTGTTGATCGTGAAGTCCCGGCGTGCTGCCGCGCTTGCGTCGTCGAGCTCTGGTTCGGGGCGGACGTGAAAACCCCGGTGGCCGGCCCCCGTCTTTGATTCGCGGCGGGGCAGGCTGAAGTCGTATTCCACCGCACCGATGCGCAATTTGATGACTCCGAAACTGCGACCGATCACATCCGTTGATCCGAAGGGAGCGAGGACACGGTGCAGTGCGTCGAAGGAAAGGAGTCCGATCTCCACATCGTAGTCCTTTGTGGGAAGCCCGAGCAGGTGATCGCGCACGCAGCCTCCGACCAGCCTCGGACGACCGCCGGCTTGGCGGATCGCCTCGAGCACGCTGCGAAGGACCTCGGGGAAAATCATCCTTTTTATGCAGCCTTTCACAGGCTGGTCTTGCAAGGATGCAATCCTCAGGGGTGTTCTGATTTGCGAAGCCTCAGGCCTGCGATGCACACCAGACACCAGCCAAGGAGAAGGGACAATCCTCCCACGGGGGTGATTGCGCCCAGGCCACGGATGCCGCTCAGCGCCAGGGCGAACAGGGAACCAGAGAACAACAGGATCCCGGCGATCCAACAACGGGCTGCCCAGCGCAGCAGGGGTGTCTGGGGATTGGTGGTGGGGCTCATGGAAAGCGCGAGCAGGGCGCAGGCATGCAGGAGCAGGTAGAGGACGGCGGTGTTCCAAACCGGAAGCCGCTGCTGTGTTTCCAGAAAGGAATGCAGTGCGTGAGCTCCAAAGGCTCCAAGTGCCACGCCCAGAAAACCAAGGATGCCGGCTGGAATCATGTAGGCAGTCATGCCTCATCCTACACGCACTGACCCGAAGCGCCAACGGTCCAGGCGTTTCTTCTGGGCAGCAACCACACACCGTGCATGAATTCCGCCTGCATGAATTCTGCCTGTCCCCGTTTCGCTCGTTTCGCTCGCCCGCCTAGGGCAATCTTTATTTTCGCTGCGGCAGCCTTCAGCATTGGCTGTGGTCTTGTAGGCGCGGAGGAGCCTGGCAGCTCCTATTCCATCGTTTTGGATTTCCCCTACACCAGCAAGTACAGCTTCCGAGGACAGGAGCTCTCCAAGGCTTCGATCCAGCCGTCCTTGGAGTTTGCGGCTTCGGATTTCTATGCCGGGCTTTGGAGCAACCTGCCTGTCACCAGGAATGCGGAGAACGAGGTCGATTTCTATACCGGGTATAAGGCGAAACTTTCCGGGGTCTGGAGCCTCGATGGTGGTGCGACTCTTTACTACTATCCTGAGCTGGATACGAGTTCTGGAGGCAAGCGCAGCACCTTCGAGGGGTACCTCGGGTGTGTGGGCAATTTCAAGGGGGCCAGTCCTGGTGCCTACGTCTATCGCGACTTCAACCTGAAGACGATCACCGTTCAGGCACAGTTGGACTACAGTCTGGCACTGCCGAAGGCGGGCTTGGGCATCGACTTCAGCGCCAAGCTCGGGCGTGTGTATGCCGAGGAGGCTGAGGATTACAATTACCTCGGCTTGAGCGCCACCTTGCCTTACCAGCTCAACGACAAGGCGAGCGTCTATGCCGGCCTTGCTTACACCAGCAGCGATAGCAGCGGGGTGAAGAAAGACCTCTTCAGCTACACGGTCGGAGTTTCACTCGGCTTTTAAGTGAACTCTTTCGCACTTGCCCAACCTGCACATCTTAGCAGGCTTCCGCTGTTTGCGGTGTCCTTCGCTGAAGAAATTCCACAAAGCTGTTGACAGACTTGTGTGAGAGTCTAGGTCTTGCCCTCTTTTCCCATGAAAACCTTCCTCGCCAAAAAGGAGACGCTTCCTCAGCCCAAGTGGTATCTCATTGATGCCAATGCTGCAGTGCTTGGCCGTCTCGCGGTGAAGGCCGCCAATATCATTCGCGGCCGCAACAAGCCGACCTATACGCCGCATGTCGATACCGGCGACTACGTCATCATCATCAATGCCGAGAAGGTCGTCGTGACCGGACGCAAGGAGGAGGCCAACGAGTTCATGTCGTTCTCCGGCTTCGTCGGTGGTGAGAACCACCGTTCCCTCAAGCTGATGCGTGAGCGCCATCCTGAGTTTATCGTCGAGCACGCAGTCAAGGGCATGCTGCCCAAGAATGCGCTTGCCCGCAAAATGCTGACCAAGCTTCGCGTCTTTAAGGGCTCCGCCCATCCGCACGAGGCGCAGAGTCCGGTTAAGGTCACCCTTTGATTCCGACCATGAGCACCACAGCCGCTTCTATTTTCCTTGGCACCGGTCGTCGCAAGACGTCCACAGCCCGCGTTCGTCTCAGCGAAGGTTCCGGCAAGATCGCTATCAACGAGGTTTCACTCGCCGAGTATTTCAAGACAGAGAATTCCGCCAAGGCGGCCCTTGCTCCGCTCGTGACGGTAGCCCTTGTGGACAAGGTGGACATCACCGCCAACGTGGCGGGTGGTGGCATCAGCGGCCAATCCGGGGCGGTCGCCCATGGTATTGCCCGCGCCCTTCAGCGCCTCAATCCCGAGCTTCGTGCAGTGCTCAAGAAGGCGGGTCACCTTACCCGTGATCCTCGCGAGAAGGAACGTAAGAAGGCCGGTCAGCCCGGTGCCCGCAAGCGTTTCCAGTTCTCCAAGCGCTGATCTGGTACAGGAGATTTTTCCCTTTTTCAAAAGCGGAGCCGCCCAGTGCGTGCTCCGCTTTTTTGTTGGTGCGGTTTCCAACAGCGCACACCCGCCCAAGATGGGGCATGAGATCGCGGCCCTTGTTGGCCTGTCAGTCAGTTCACTCTTCGCAGCCGGAAAGACCTACACCGAAGGCACGGTCTGGGACTTGACCATCATCAGGACCGCCACAGGACGTGGCGATGACTACATCAAAGGACTTCACGAGACCTACAAGGTGCTCATGGATCAGGCGAAGAAAGAGGGCCTGATTCTTTCCTACAAGATCCTCGCAGGTGCCTCTGCAAACAAGGACGACTGGGATATGCTGCTCATGGTGGAGTACAAGAATATGGCTGCCCTCGACGACGTTGGTGACAAATTCGACGCCCTTCAACTGAAGCTTATTGGCGGCGAGGACAAGCAGCACGAACTCATGGCCAAGCGTGAACACATACGCGACATCATCGGCGGCAAGCTGATGCGCGAGGTGTTGTTCAAGTAAGACTTTTCATCGATCTCAGATGTCAGATCCGGCACCCCTGCGGGGGTGCCTTTTTTATGGGTCTATCCTGGTGCCTTCATGCTATCTGTCCCTTTTCGACTCATGCCGTATGAAGTCGATTGTTACTTCTGCATGGAATTTTTCTCGCTCACCGAATTCTCTCTGTCCCCTTCCGAAGGCCCGGAGGCTAGCTTGATTTACGCAGGTCCTCTATGGTTTCCCCTGGGCAAAGCGTCTTGATCATTTCCAGGAGCCGTTCCGTGGAGAAAGGTTTTTCGAGGAAGCCATCGGCACCGAGCTCACGACCTTTTGATGCCTTGAGTTCGGGGCTGGCATAACCGGTCATGAGGATCACTTTCGTGCTGGCGGTGGCCTCGTCGGTGCGCAGGGCCCGCAGGATGCTCGTGCCATCGAAGTCGGGCATCCGGATGTCGGAGATGATGAGCTTCGGATGGTTTTCCCAGGCCAGTTTCAGGCCCTCCTGAGCTGAGGTGGTGCTGTCCACAGTGAAGCCGACCTCTTTGAGAATGAGGGCGAGAACACCAAGGAAAGCGGCATCGTCGTCGATAAGCAGGATTCGCATCAGGAAACGTGGGTACTTTCACGCATTAGGGCATAAGCTTTTTTCATGGCGAGAAGAATACGCTTCCTATTTCCGAGGGGCAGAGCTGTTTGAGAAGGCCGTAGAGAAGCGCGAGGCGGGGGGTGAGGGCACCTGCGCTCCGGGCGCGGCGCAGGGGTTCGCCCCAAAGGGCCTCGACTTCGACCTCCCTGCCTGCCTGCCAGTCGATGAGACTCGAGGGTTTGTAGGCTCCGAGGCGGGGCGTGACGTCGAGTTGGCTTTGTATGAATTTTTCGGGGACAGAGAGCCCTTGGGCTGCCGCCGCCGCTGCGACTTCGTCCATAAGGGCGCGTACTTCGAGCGCAAGGAGGGGGTCCTGAAGCAGCTTGTCAGTGGTGATGCCTCCCGCAGCAATGCTCAGGCCGTTGAAGGGGATGTTCCAGACGAGTTTGCGCCAGCGGGCCTCGATGAGGGAATCGATGGCCTTCGTAGGGATGCCCGCTTTATCAAAGAGGGAGGCGAGGTCCTGTGCGCGCGGGGATGCGGGGCGACCAAATTCGCCGAGGGTGATGGAGCCGGGGTGGAAGCAGTCCACAACTCCGGGGGCTTTGCGTGTGCAGGCGATGAAAGCGAGTCCACCGAGCAGGCGCTCGGCACCGAAAAGCCGGGCCAGTTCCTCGTCCGAGCCAAGGCCGTTTTGAAGCGTGAGCAGGGCGCTGTGGTCCGAGAGAGCAGGGCCGACCAAGTCCTGAAAGTGGCGGTTGGCGGTGGTTTTGAGGGTGACGATGACCAGATCGGCGCGCGGTGCTTCAGCTGCCGAGGCGCAGGCGTGGATGCGTTCCGGGGAGATATGGAGGTCGCTCTCTTTTCCATGGATGCGGATGCCGTTTCTCCTGACGGCCTCCAGATCATTGCGAAGGACGAGGCTTACCCGGGCTCCGGCTTCGGTGAGCCTGGCCGCGTAAAAAAGGCCGATAGCTCCAGGGCCGATGAAGGTGATGTTCATCCTTGGGAAAACTCAGGAGCGCCGGGGTCTGCTCAGAGCAGGATGTTGTCGGTGAGGCGCACTTCCTCCATCCAGGCAGCGATGATGAGGAGGGAGTTGCCGGGATGGATTTCTCGAAGGGGTTCCATGCCAACAGGATCAACGATGGTGATGTAGATGACGCGCACCCGGCGGTGTTGGCGAAGCACGTGGGTGACCTCGGCGATGACGCGGTCCACACTTCGTACCCCACCGTCCGCCATTTCCTTGGCGCGCAGAAGGGCCTGGTGGATGGCGCAGGCTTCCTGGCGCTGGAGCGTGGTGAGATCCTTATTGCGAATGCTGCAGGCCAGCCCATCGGCGTCGCGTATGATCGGAGTGATGACGATCCTGGTGTCGAAATGCAGGTCTGCGATGAGTTTGCGGAGGACAGCAGCCATCTGTGCATCCTTCTGGCCAAGCACCAGCAGGGTGGGGCGGAGCAGATTGAGCATCTTGACCGCATAGGTCGTGACACCCCGGAAATGGGAGGGGCGTGAGACGCCGCAGTGGGGTTTGGCGACCAGCTCCTCAGTCACAAAAGTCGAATAACCCTTGGGATAGATTTCCTCCACGGAAGGAAGGAAGGTGGCATCGGCCCCCGCAGCCTCGCAGGCGGCGATGTCGGCCTCACCGGCCTTGGGGTAGGTGTCGTAATGTTCGCTGGCGCCGAACTGGAGCGGGTTTGTGAAAAGGGAGACGACGACAATGTCCGCGTGTGTGCGTGCCGCGCGGATCAGGCTCAGGTGACCTTCGTGGAGAGAGCCGCTGGTGAAAACAAGTGCGATGCGTTTGCCGGCGGCATGCCAGTCTGCCGATGCAGACCGCAAAGAAGGGACGTTGATGATCTGGATCATGGGGCGCTCGGGGCTTGATTTGAATCCACGCGCCGGGGATACTTCAAGTTTTCCCGACTTAAAGCAGCTCTTTTATCCTTATATGATACGGATTAACGAAAATTACACGAAGTTGAAGGCCTCCTACTTGTTCAGTGACATCGCCAGGCGCGTCACCGAGTTTCAGCAGGCCAATCCTGACAAGCCCGTGATCCGTCTGGGCATCGGCGACGTGACCGAGCCGCTTCCAGGCGTGTGCATCGAGGCGCTGCACCAGGGGGCGGAGGAGCTTTCCAAACGCGCCACTTTCAAGGGCTACGGGCCTGAGCAGGGCTACGCTTTCCTGCGCGAGGCCGTGGCGAAACACGACTTTCAGGCGCGCGGCTGCGCGATCGAGGCCGACGAGATTTTCGTGTCCGACGGCTCGAAGTGCGACTGCGGCAACATCCAGGAGATCTTCGGGGCCGACATCCGCCTGGCGATTCCCGATCCGGTGTATCCGGTTTATGTGGACACCAATGTCATGGCCGGGCGCACGGGCGCGAATGTGGACGGGCGCTACCAGGGCATCACCTACCTCGAGTCGACGGCGGCCAACGGCTACGTGCCGTCCGTCCCATCCGTGGCGACGGACCTGATCTATCTGTGTTTCCCCAACAACCCGACGGGCGCGGTGGCGACCCGGGATCAGCTGAAGGCCTGGGTGGAGTATGCGCGCGCCAACCAGGCGATCATCCTCTTCGATGCGGCCTACGAGGCCTACATACGCGATCCGCAGATACCTCATTCGATCTACGAAATACCGGGTGCGCGCGAGGTGGCCATCGAGTTTCGCAGTTTTTCCAAGACGGCGGGCTTCACCGGCACACGCTGCGCCTTCATCGTCATCCCCAAGGAGCTCAAAGCCTACGACGCGACCGGCAAGGCGCACTCGGTGCATGCCCTGTGGAATCGCCGCCATTCGACGAAGTTCAACGGCGTGTCGTATCCCGTGCAAAAGGCGGCGGCGGCGATCTACTCGGAACTCGGGCAGAAGCAGGTTCGCGAGATGACGGATTTTTACCTGGGGAACGCGAAACTCATCCGCGAGGCGGTGAAGAAGCTCGGTTTGTCCTGCATCGGCGGGGAGAACGCCCCCTATATCTGGGTCAACACCGGCGGGGATTCCTGGGCCTTTTTCGATCGCCTGCTGAACACCGCCCAGGTCGTGTGCACGCCTGGCGCGGGCTTCGGCAAGTGCGGCGAGGGGCACGTGCGCATCAGCGCCTTCAACAGCCGCGAGAATGTGGTCAAGGCCCTGGAGCGCATCGCGGACGCACTGAAGTAGGAGGTGTTTGGTACAATTGAGGACCTCGGTTCGCTATAAACTGGAGTCAGGCGGGTCGAGGCCTATAGTGCGGTGCGTGTTCGGGCAGCATCACTGCCAGGCATTACCTCTTCCATGGCTGTAAATCATTTTGATCTCATCGTGATCGGGTCGGGCCCAGCGGGCGAGCGGGCTGCCGCCCATGCCGCGCTTCTGGGCAAGCGGGTGGCTCTCATAGAGAAGGAATCGGGTCTCGGAGGGACGGTGGCCAACCGGGGGACGCTTCCCAGCAAGACGCTGCGCGAAGTGGCCTCGCATCTGGCCGGATTTCGGCAGCGCGGGGTGCATGGCGTGCAGGTTTCCTTGCAGGAGCAGCTCAGTGCGCAGGATCTGCTTTCGCGGGAGCGCCTGGTGAGGCAGCTTGAGCAGGCGCGCATCCGCTCGGTTTTGGATCAGGCGCACATTTCGCTGTATCATGGCGAGGCGTTTTTCGTGGATTCCAACGCGGTGCGGGTGAGGAATCAGGGCGGACTCGGCGAGGAGGAACTGCTCAGCGCCCACCGCATCCTGATAGCGACGGGTTCGCAGCCCAAACGACCGGAACTCTTCCGCGTGGAAAGCCCGGTGGTGTACGACTCCGAATCCATTCTGAAGCTGCCGCAGATCCCGAAGACGCTCATGATCGTGGGTGGTGGTGTGATCGGCGTGGAGTACGCCTGTATTTTTGCGGCCTTCAACGTGCAGGTCACTTTGCTCGATGAGGGGGACAGGCTTCTGCCCTTTATGGACCGCGAAGTTTCCTCGTCGCTGCTTGCCGCCCTGCGGGCTTCGGGCGTGGACGTGCGCCTGGGGGAGCAGGTCAGTGAATTCAAGACGGGTGAGAAGCTGGAAGTCCTGTTGAAGTCGGGCAACGCACTTGCCGCCGAGGCGGTGCTGGTGTGCACGGGACGGACAGGAAACACGGCCGGACTCAACCTGCGTGCGGCGGGTATTGTGCCTGATGAACGGGGTTTCATCCGCGTGGGAGCTTTTGGCGAGACGGGTGCGGAGGGAGTCTATGCGGCCGGCGATGTAGTGGGTTTCCCAGCACTCGCGTCGTCCGCACGCGAGCAGGGTGTGCGCGCGGTGGTGCATGCCTTTGCTGAGGGAGGCCAGGCTCAGGCTGCGCCGGTGGCGGTCTATGGAATTTACACGATACCGGAGTGTTCGATGGCGGGGGAGACGGAGGAGTCGCTCAATCGCAAGGGCGTGCCCTGGGTTTCAGGCATCGCGCACTTTGCGGGCAACACAAAGGGCCAGCTCATCGGCTCGCGGGTGGGTTTCGTGAAGCTGCTCTATCATCGCCAGACGATGAAACTGTTGGGCGTGCACATCATCGGCGAGCAGGCGAGTGAGCTGGTGCATGTGGGGCTGATTGCCCTGCAGACGGGTGCCTCGGCTCAGCTCTTTGTTGATACGACCTTCAACTATCCGACTCTGGGGGATTTGTACAAGGCGGCCACGGTGGATGCGCTTGAGAAGAATGCGCCGCCTAAGTCGGTGAGTTCACTGCTGCGTCCGAGAGGATAAGACATGGGCTCACACGAAGCTCGCGAAGGGCACGAAGGCGGCGGAGGAAGGAGTTTTTTAAGGAGATTCCGACTGTGGGTGAATTATGGCTGAGATCATTCTTAGCACTCTTAACGCGAAGTACATTCATGCTTCTTTTGGGCTGAGGTATTTGCGGGCGAACCTGGGGGAACTGCGGGAGCGTTCGCAGATACTGGAGTTCAACATCGGGCAGCGAGCGCTTGAGATCGTGGAGCGTATTGCCGAAGCGGATGCACGCATCGTGGGCTTTGGCGTGTACATCTGGAATGTCGTGCAGACGACCGAGGTGGTGGCCTTGTTGAAGAAAGTGTGTCCTCAGACCTTGATCGTGCTCGGGGGTCCGGAGGTGAGTTATGAGACCCAGGGGCAGGAGATCGTGAGGCTGGCCGACCATGTGGTGACGGGAGAGGCGGACCTTGCCTTTCGGGACCTGTGCAGGGAACTGCTCGCGGGAGGAAGGCCGGAGAAAATCCGCGCCGCCGCGCTGCCTGCGGTGGAGGAGCTTGCGCTTCCGTATTCGGAATATGAGGACGAAGATCTGGCGAACCGCATCGTGTACGTGGAGGCCTCGCGCGGCTGTCCCTTCTCGTGCGAGTTTTGTCTCTCCTCGCTCGACATCCCGGTGCGAGCCTTTCCGACGCAGGTGTTTCTGGGGGAAATGGACCGCCTGCTTGGGCGCGGGCTCCTGCATTTCAAGTTCGTGGACCGGACCTTCAACCTGAACCTTCAGGTGAGCCGGAGCATCCTCGAGTTTTTCATCGGGCGGCTGCGACCGGGCTTGTTTTTGCATTTCGAGCTTGTGCCGGATCGCCTGCCCGAGGATTTGCGCGAGGTGATCGAGCGTTTCCCCAAGGGTGTGCTGCAGTTTGAGGTGGGCGTGCAGACCTTTAATCCGGAAGTCGCCGCCAACATCAGTCGGCGCCAGGATTATGGACGTCTGGAGGATGCGCTGGCGTTTCTGAGGCGTTCGGGAGTGGTGCATGTCCACGCCGATCTCATCGCGGGCCTGCCCGGAGAGGGGGCGGATTCCTTCGCGGCGGGTTTTGACCGGCTGCATGCCCTGGGGCCGCAGGAGATCCAGGTCGGAATCCTCAAGCGCCTGCGCGGCACACCCATAGGGAGGCACGACGAGGCCTTCGGAATGGTGTATTCGCCTTTGCCTCCCTATGAACTTTTGCACAACCGCCTGATACCCTTTCGGGAGATGCAACAATTGAGGCGTTTCGCGAGGAACTGGGAGCTGATCGCGAACAGCGGCAACTTTGTGGAAAGTTCGCAGCTGCTCTGGCGCGGGGAGGCTTCGGTGTTTGCGGCGTTTCTGGAGTTCAGCGAATGGTACCACCGCTGCGAGGGGAGGCATCATGGCGTGGCTCTGGTGCGCACGATGGAGCGGGTGCTGGCCTTCCTCGTAGAGGAGCGCGGTGTGCCGGGCGCGGAGGCGGCGGCGTGCCTGTGGGCGGACTATCAACGCGGGGGGAGAGGAGAGCTTCCCCCGTTTCTCAGGCCCTGGCTGCCGCAGGCGAAGGCGGTGCCCGCGGCGGAGCGTATCAGGACTGCGAATACCGGGCGTCAGCTGCGGCACCGGGGGTGAGGAGGGACGGGGCTCAGCGAACGACGCGGGCGCTGCCGCCGGACATGACTTTTTCGACTTCCTTCACGTTGGCCATGGAGGTGTCGCCGGGGGTGGTCATCGCGAGGGCTCCGTGGGCGGCGCCGTACTCGACGGCTTTCTGGGCGTCGTTGTGCTTCAGGAAGCCGTAGACGAGGCCCGAGGCGAAGCTGTCCCCGCCGCCCACGCGGTCGAGAATCTCGAGGCGCGGGTAGTGGCGGCTGGCATGGAACTTTCCGTCGTGGTAGCAGATGGCGCCCCAGTCGTTGACGGTGGCGGTGTGCACGGTGCGCAGGGTGGTGGCGGCGACCTTGAAGTTGGGGAACTCCGCGACTGCCTTGAGGATCATCTTCTGGAAGGCGGCGGTCTCGATGTTGCTGATATTGTGGTCGAGGCCCTCGACTTCGAAGCCAAGGCTGGCGGTGAAGTCCTCCTCGTTGCCGATCATCACGTCGACATATTTGGCGATCTCGCGGTTGACCTGGCGGGCCTTGGCGAGGCCTCCGATGCTCTTCCAGAGCGAAGGACGGTAGTTGAGATCGTAGGACACAAGCGTGCCGTATTTCTGGGCGGCCTTGACGGCCTCGATGGTGAGGGCTGCGGTGGATTCGGAAAGGGCCGCGAAGATGCCTCCGGTGTGAAGCCAGCGCACGCCGAGTTTTCCGAAGAGGAGATCCCAGTCGAAGTCGCCGGGCTTGA
>JFJP01012215.1_pt1 | contig 18385 bp, 14 predicted proteins | sample 431651 | NCBI WGS metagenome assembly JFJP01 (sample SAMN02602958, study PRJNA72255) | Microbial mat metagenome, whole genome shotgun sequencing project. | biome: fresh water; feature: sink hole; material: water; isolation source: purple microbial (photo- and chemosynthetic) mats found in...
GCCGCGCTCCCGCAGGTGGCAGACATCACCGCGGCGGTGAAGGAGGTTTTGAAATAATGGCTGAAACAATTTCCATGCCCAAACTCGGCTTCGATATGGCTGAGGGTTTGCTCGTCCGCTGGGTGAGACAGGTTGGCGAAAATATCAACAAAGGCGACGTACTCGCCGAAATCGAAACCGACAAAGCCACCGTCGAAGTTGAATCATCCGCAAGCGGCGTTGTTTTGCAACTGATCGTTGACCAAGGCACGATGGTTCCTGTCAATGCTCCGATTGCGATTGTGGGGAAAGCGGGGGAGGTGGTCAGTGATCAGTCGCCAGTGGACAGCGGACAGTCAAAGGTCGAAAGTCAAAAGTCGGATGCTGCGGCTCAATCTGCGTCGATAGTTGATTCTGCTTCCCAAGCAGTTGCGTCCGCTGACAGCGCCCCCGTCAAAGCCAGCCCGCTTGCGAAGAAAATTGCCCGCGACCAAAAAGTGGATTTGTCCAAAGTTCAGGGCACGGGTCCCGGTGGAAGAATTGTCCGCAAGGATATTGAAAATTTAGTGGCTAGTCAACTAGTCGCTAGTCCGCTAGTCACTAGTTCACTAGCCGACCAGCAAACTAGCAGACTAACCGACAAGACAACCAGCACAACCAAACTCCGCCAAGCCATCGGGCGCAGACTGGTTGAATCTAAAACAACCATTCCGCATTTTTACGTGACCCACGAATTCAAAATGGATGCGTTGATGGACATGCGCAAGCAGGTCAACGCTTATTTGCCCGATGCCGAAAAAGTCTCGGTCAATGATTTTGTGCTCAAAGGCGTGGCGTTGTCGCTGCGTCAATTCCCCAATTTGAACGCGACGATCAAAGGCAATGAAATTATTCAGTTTGGGCAGGTCAATGTCGGCGTGGCAGTCACAGTCCCCGGCGGATTGATGACCGTCGTGGTCAAGGACACTGATCAAAAGACATTGCGCCAGATTTCAGGCGAAGTCAAAGCCATGGCGGCACGCGCCCGCGAAGGCAAGGTCAAGCCCGAGGATGTGGACGGCTCGACCTTTTCAACATCCAATTTGGGCATGTACGATGTCGAAGATTTCATCGCCATCATCAATCCGCCCGAAGTTGGGATTTTGGCGATTGCATCCGCAAGGGAAATCCCCGTTGTTGAAAACGGACAGGTCAAAGCAGGCTGGCGAATGAAGGCGACAATCTCCGTTGACCATCGCGTCAGCGACGGCGCCGAAGCCGCACAATTTATGCAACTGCTGGCGGGCTTCCTTGAAAATCCTGTCAGGATGTTGGTATAAAATCTAAAACTCCGAGACTATGAAGACCCGGAGTTTTCAACTTTTATTTGTAAAAAAGGAGTTAAGAATGGCAACCAGAAATGCAAATGCAGTTTGGACTGGCTCTCTGAAAGAAGGCAAGGGAACCATGAAGTTCGGTACGTTTGAAGGTGCGTACACTTGGTCATCGCGTTTTGAGGATGGACAGGGTACCAATCCTGAGGAGTTGCTCGGCGCGGCACACGCAGGGTGTTATTCCATGGCGCTGAGTTCCAATCTTGGCAAGAATGGCTTCACACCCAAGCAAATCCACACCCAGGCGCAAGTCACACTCGAAGTGATAGATGGCAAAAGCACCATTACCAATATTCACCTGACAACTGAAGCGGATGTGCCTGACATCAGTGATGAAAAGTTTCAGGAAATTGCCGCCGCGGTTAAGGGAGCTTGTCCCGTCTCCGTAGCGCTGGCAAGCACGCCGATCACACTGACTGCCCGCCTGTTGGCTAAGTAAACGATCCGCGTCAGCGCCGAAGCCGCCCAGCGCAATTCATGCAAGCGCTCCCGAAAAGACATCGGGACAGGTGAGGCGGGGTTTCTGGAAAACCTTGTCAGAATGTTGGTGTAAAAATGCAGACCTCTGAGTTTTCAAAAACTCGGAGGTCTTTCGTTATGCTATACTTAACGCATGGACGAGAATCAATTTCCCCGGATAGATAAAACCGCCTTCTCAATCGTATCTTCCTTTGAAGAAGCTGACAAGCAGGATAAAGAATACTGGCTTTCCAGAACTCCTGTTGAACGCCTGCAACACATGGAACTTTTGCGGAGAATTAATTATGGCTCTAACGCTACCGCCCGACTTCAAAGAGTTCTTGAAATTACTGAAAGAGCATAACGTTCGTTATTTACTCATTGGGGGATACGCGGTTGGGTATCATGGATACGCCCGCGCCACAGAGGATATGGACATTTGGGTTGCAATTCACCCTGACAATGCCCAAAAACTTGTTTCCACGTTGAAAGCCTTTGGGCTTGATGACTCCACTTTAACACCCGAATTATTCCTGCAAAAACCAAAAATTATTCGCATGGGTTTTCCTCCAATGCGGCTTGAAATTACCACATCCATCTCAGGCGTTGAGTTTGATGAGTGTTATCAAACAAGAATTGTGGATAAATTTGACGGCATTGAAGTCAACGTGATTGATTTGGAAAATCTAAAGAAGAATAAAAGAGCAAGCGGCAGAACAAAAGATATCGCCGATGTTGAGCAGTTATCATAATCCGTTGACCACCGCGTTAGCGACGAGCGGAATCCGCGAAGCGTGCAAATGCTGGCGGGGTTTCTGGAAAATCCAGAAGTGGCTAATTTTGTGGGCTTGCCAAAATATTTAACCACGGAGACCACAGAACTCACGGAGAAAACCTCTAAAAAATCTCTGTGGACTCTGTGCGCTCCGTGGTTAAAGGTCTTCATAGCCCATCCTTTTAGTCACTCCCGAAAATCCTGTCAGAATGTTGGTGTAAAAAAAATACCTCCGAGTTCTTCAAGAACTCGGAGGTATTTGGTTAATACTGTGTCAGGACAAATATGCCTGTGAAGTTGGTCGTGACTTCCTCGTGGGGCTGTTCTTTCTCTGCGACATAATCTGCGCCTCGCAGTATCCTGTACTCATCCTGATGGTTGGATGGATCAAGCGGGAACGTAACCGACGCGCCATCCACTCCCATTTGAAAATCCTTGAGCAACGCCCAATCGCCGCTTTCTTCGTCCCAGTACATGATTCCGTACTGGGGGTTTTCATGACGCGATGAAAACGCAAACTGGATGTAGCCTGCGGCAGGCATGACGCCAAGTGGAACATCCTTTTGCGAAATCTCAACCTTGAACGCGGTGGCGTATTCAAACCCTGCCGGCAGGTCTTTGGGGAGGGCGGTATTATCCACGCGTGAGATGCGCGCCTTGCCGCCCGCCACACACGAGAGCAGGAGTTGATCGCCGCTTGCCCATTTGACAAGGTAACTATCGTACAGGCTACAGTCCATGATAAATTCGAAGATTTCCTGCTTGGGCGGGACAGAAACGGAAGCGTGCCTGTCTGGCTCAACCGGCTTTTCCCTTGCATCACCGCCGCCGCAAAGGTTGACAATCACATTTCCTTCGACAAAAAGGTTCATTCCATTGTTTTGATAACTGACATTGCCGCAGTCAATAGTCATGTTGATGGTTGCACCAGGGTCTGCAACCGCATCGATTCCATAAGCATTCCCATTGAACGTGCTATTGCTGATGGTGATATTGTTTACGCCTGTAGTTAATCGCACATACAGCCCCTCAAAGTTTCCGTTGAAAGTGCTGCCGGTAATGGACGCGCTTTTTACATCATATACTTGCGCGCCGATATTGTTTTCATTGAAACTGCTATTGGAAATAGTCACATGATTTGCCGTGCCAATCCCTGCGCCGACCGCATAATAGCCATCACTGGTATTCCACGTATTCCCGTTAAATTGACTATTTACGATGGATACATCATTTGCATCTATTATAGCTATCCCATTCCCCCCATTGTTATTATTGGTACTGCCGGAAATGATTACGTCGTTTACAGATTCTATGTATGCTCCATTGTATCCATTGCCGCTAAGAGTGCCGCCACTAATGAATATATTTTTAGCCTGCTTTACATTCACGCCATTTCGCGCATTTTTGCTGAATGTACTATTGATAATATCCACATTATTTGCGGTTTTAATATATAAGCCGTGATGGTTTATATTTTCATTAAAGGCGCTGCCAGTAATGGAAATATTATTGACAGATTCTATATATGCTCCATAGTTTACATTGCTATTAAAGAAACTACCGGAAACGGCAATGTTTTGAGCGCCATTTACCCACACTCCATATTGGGTATTCCCATTAAATGTACTGTTTGCAATCGTAACATTGTTGCTAATAGTTTCTATTTTTGCGCCATTGACACTGCTCCCGGTAAACGTACTGCCGGAAATGGTTACATTGGTAGAATCGTATAGATATGCATTTCCGCCGCTTCTAAAGATACTGTTATTGATATCTATATTATTGGCAACTCCTACGGTTAAACTATCTCCAGTAAAAGTGCTTCCAGCAACTGAAACATCCGAGACAGTCAAAAAATATGCGCCAACCCCGTTGCCGCTAAACGTGCTGTTGGTGAGATTAACATTCCCCGCCGTATCAACTTGCAGTCCATTGATCGTGTTGCTGTTAAAACTATTGCCGGTAATGGTCACATTGGCAGCAATGCCGGTAAGGTACGCGCCCACCTTATTATTATTGAAATCACTGTTATTAATGGTTATAGTGGAGTCTGCGGTTATTCCATAGTTAGTGTTCCCACTAAATTCGCTGTCGTTGATATAGATGTCCTGCGTGGTACTCACCGATAACCCATCGCCCGTCACGCCGCTGACTTTAATATTGTTCACAGTAACATTTCCCTGCCAGTTTTGTATTATGACCGGTACAGAGAACACAGAATTCGTTGCAGTAATTGTCCCAAGACTATCGGGCGGTCCATTCCATCCACCTTGAAGCTTTAATGGCAAGAGATTCCATGTCGTCCAACTGGCACCGTTAAAATTAACAACAGCGGAAGTATCCGCGCCAAATTGGATCCAGATCACACCACCGTCAACAGTAGGCTCAGGCAATCCAACTCCAACGTCAGCAATCAAATCCTGCAAGTTTCCATAAGAACCTGAACAGCCCACACCACCAGGATTTTGGCCTGTTGGGCACCAAACCGGGTCGCCGGTTATGGCAATTTCGGCCGCTTCCTGCGTGGCAAGCGGAACAGGCTGGTTGTTTTCATCCAAAACCACCACGCCGGTGTTTTCGGGGATTTCTTCAAGGACTTCTGCCAGAACCACTTCTTCTTCCAGAACCACTTCTTCTGCGATAATTTCCGTCGTGTCAGTTGATTCTGGTTCGGGGGGAATTGTTTCGGCGGTATCGGTCGGCGGGGATTCGATCTCGCCGTCAGCATACACCGAAGTTGGGTTGGCAAGTTGAATCAGCACGAAGGCTGAAATGATCAAACCGAGGAGGGTATTCTTTGCGATTCTCATTTGTCCGCCTCTAAATTATGGGATGCTTTCGCATGTCTTGTGATACGCCAGTTCAGTGAGGAAATACTGCTCCCACTCTGTCTTGGTCAGGTTGCGGTTTGCGGCTTTGCAGGCAAGCCCAAGCCAGTCGGCGGGATTAATCATCCATTGGGTGGTGCGACCACTTGCTTCAATGGTGATTAGGTTTTTCCCGTCTTTGCTGAAATACGCAGAGGCAACAGGGCTGTTGAATCCCTCCAATTTGAGGAAAACGTCTGCGTCGGGGATGACGCTCACATCCCACAAAATCACGGTCTGGTCATCGCTGGCAGAGGCTAGTACCATCCGTCCCGTAATTTTCTGCGGGCTGAAATCCAATGTGTTTATCAGACCGGTATGCCCAATCAACAGTTTCGATTGGCTGCCTTTGCCCTTCAAAAGAATTTGCTGACCGTCCACCGAGGCTTTTAGGTCGCCGCTGACTGCCTGCGCGTTGATCTCAGCCGGCGGGGTAATTTTGGCTATTGGCTGGCTCAACGGCTGGCGGGTGGATAGATCCCAGCGGATGACGGTGTGGTCGCCGCTGGCAGAGAATAAAACATCGGCAGTTTCAGCCACGCCAAAAATAACTGCGTTGACCGGTTTGGTGTGGGCGGTGAGCGCAGAGCCAATGCGCGCGCCCGTTTTGGTGTTCCACAGAATAATTTGGGTGTCGAATCCAGCCGAGGCAAGGATGCTTCCATCTTCATTGAAGGCAACGCTTCGCACAAACCCGCCATGCCCTTCGAGCGCCAGCGGATTGACGGGCAGGCGAGAGGTTGAGTTCCAATCCCACAGAACGGCTGTGTTATCGTCGCTGGCAGAGGCAAACCGTTTGCCCGATGGATCAAATGCCACGCTGTAAACTGCCTTCGTGTGCTGGGCGGGAGCCGCCCCAATCAGTTTTGCGGCAGACGGGGCAGAGACATTCCACAAATTGATCGAGCCGTCGTCGCCGCCGGAAGCCAGGGTCTTGCCATCTGAACTAAATGCAAGGCTGGTGATAAAACTGCGGTTGGTCTCAGGCTGTAACGGGCTGCCTACCGCGCGCGGTTTTTTCGGCGCAGAAACATCCCATAAAATAATGGTCTGATCGTAACTGCCAGATGCAAGATATTTTCCGTTCGGGCTGAATGTGACTGCCCGAATTTGCGCGCTATGCCCTGTGCGAATATCGCCCAGAAGCGCGGGCTTTTGCGAGTCGCGCATATCCCAAAGGGTGATTTGTCCGCCGGCAAACGAGCAGTCTTGCGGGGCGCACCCACCGGCGACCAGCAGGGAACCATCGCGGTTGAACGACAGGCTGTTGACCATACCCAGGTCTGCGGCTTGGGTGGATACCACCTGACTGGTTTCGGCGTCAATTACGCTAAGTTGATTGGCGCTGGAGACGGCAACCCATTTGCCATCAGGGCTGACGGCAATGGATGCCACCGATCCTTCAAACCCGAAGAAGCGTTGATTGGGCGTGAATTGAATTAGGTTATACAAAGTCGCGCGCGTCAGCAGGGTGTCTTCGCGTTGGAATGCCTCCACCGCCAAAAGCAGGGCAAGCGCGTGCTCGCTTTCTTTTATTGAATCCGCCTGCGCGGCAAGACTGCCTGCCAGCGATTTAATTGCCTGCTCGTTGGCAATTTCCTTCTGATCCAGAGCCTCGCCCGCGCTAATCAAAGCCGCGGATTCGGCAAGTTCTGCCCGTATTTTTTGCGACTCGGCATTGGCTTTTGCTTCCAGCGCGTCGAAGTAGGAAAAAACGGTCACGACCAGCAAAATCAACGAGAGGAAAAGCGCGGCAAGGATGATGCGGCGTTGGACTTTGTCTTGATGAATGCGTTTGTTGAGTGTGCGACAGTCTTCCAAAAAATCGCTTTCCTCGTCGGTCAGGGTCAGATCGGCGGCTTCACGTTCTGCGTTTGCCAGTTCGCCCTCGCGCAGCAGCAAACTTTCACTGCGTTCCTGTTGAATCCACAACATAACCCGCCGTTGGAACAGGCTTAGGTTTTGCTCGAACCATTTGAGGTTGCTGGCAAGCACCGGATCGATCAGGCGGTCATGCGAAAGTTCGTACCATATTTGACCGGCGCGCAATTCCGCCCGCACCAGATCGCCTTGCAGGAAGCGAATCACATCGTCGCGCAGTCCATCGGTATTCGCCGCAGATTGCAAAACCATGTTGCGGGTCTTGCCGGCGGTAATCAGTTCGCGCTCAAACCATTCGCGTATCTGCCGCTCTGAAGCGTTTTTTTGTCTGGCAACTTCAGCGACCCGCTTGTTGTAGAAATTTTCGAGAGATTGGTTGACATCGCCTACTTCCAGTAGGGCGCTTTCGGTAATTTCGTTTCCCGTGGGCGGCAGGGCTTCCCACAAGCCGTGGCAGACAACCTGTAATTGCACAGGCTCAACGTACTGCCCTGGCTGTACTTCCTGTGAGCCGTCTGTTGTGCGAACCAAAATACCAGCAAGGTCCTCGACCAGTTTTTCGGCAACTCCGCTGGCAAACGGCCGAACTTGTTTGACTGGATTTTTGACGGCTTTCAGCGCCGCTTCGCGGGTAAGCCGCTGCATGTAGTAACGCGTCCGCAGTCCGCCGGGTAGCAGGTGGGCGTATAAATCCAGCGATGCGATGTAATCATCGCGCATGATCAAAACTACAGTCAGGTAGGGGTCGTCGGTTAGCGCCTGCGCCAGTTGGCGAAAGAATCCCTCGCGGTGATTCCATGCGTCGAGGTGGGTGGTGAATATCTCCTCGAATTGGTCAATAAACAGAACGTGCCGCCAGTGAATTTCTTCTTCTGCGGCTTGTTCTGTGAGATGTTCTTCGTAGTAGTAACCGTTGTTGTTGATTTCCACCCCAGCCAGAAAATGCGAGAGGGAAACGCCCGCCAGAGATTTTGGATCGGCTTTTTGCTGGATGATGCTGTTGATCAGGTTGTAAACAAAAACATTATCCACATCCAGAGTTGCAGATAAATCACCCTGCACCCGCCCCACGGGGAGCGCTTCAAAACTGCCATTCTCCAGTTCGGGGATCACGCTGGTATTAATCAGCGAACTTTTCCCCGCGCCAGATTGGGCGTAAAAGAGAACCAGCCTTTCAGACGAAATTAGCGACAGCATATCGCGGGCTTCGCGCTCTCTGCCGAAGAAAAATTCGCCGTCCTCCTTTTGGAAGGTACGTGGCCCGATGTATGGGTTTTTCATAATTGCCCCTGCCTGTAAGTATTCCACTCACTCCAAAGTTTTTGGATGAACGCCTCAGCATTGCCCCACTCGATGTCGAATTTCTTTCTGTCGAAATAACGCCCAAGATATTCGAGTGATTTTTCCACGTTCCCAATCTTTTTCTCATCCTGTTTAAGTTGGATGACCAACCCGCGCGGCGAGAATTCATCCCTGCGGAATTTCAAGATAAACCTGAACAGGATTCTGAAATCCCAATCCTGTAGCCGATACCCCAATAGGATTAGGTTTGATTCGCCCAATGCCCGCCGCAGGTTGAGCGGCACAATGGGATTCAACGTGTTGGTATCCTCGACCATTGACATGATGAAATTGATGTAATCATCTTCACTTTGTACCAGGGTTTGCGGGTAATCTTCCAGCCCGTACAAATGATAGACCAGCGGATTTGTAACGGTGGGCATAAAGTCTGGGTCGGTGCGGTGTTCGGGGTTAGCGCTGGAAATCATGCCGGACCAGAAACAGATCTGTGTGCGTGGCTTTTTTTCTTCCGCTTCCAATGCGCGCTCCAGAAAATCACTCTGGCTGGTGGTGATGTAGATGGGCAGTGGAAGTCTTGCCAGCAATCGCAGTGGATCTTCGGTGTTTTGTGGAAATCTGGGGTAATCCAACTGTTGGACAATCTCTGAAAAACGCTGTTCCTGAATTTGCGCCTTGAGCCTGTCAGCAAGGTCGGCATAATCACTGTCATCTTTTGCAATGGTCAACAGGAATGTTTTGAGGAACTCAAGATATTTTGTCCGCGCCTGGGGGTTGTCTTTTTGTTCCACCAAAAAATATTGAGCCACCCGCGCCAGATTATGTTTATCCTGCATGGGATATTCGATCCAGTCCGCCCATTCTGCGGTTAGTTGTTCGTCAATTGCAAATTCCTCTTCCGCCGCCGGTTCGTTCTGTTCCTCTTCTTCGCGGAAAATCTGCTCGATTCGGAAAGAATTGCTGATGATCGGAATCACAATGCCCTGATTAATGCGCGGCATAATGTCTTCCCAAAACCCCATTTTGGTTGAAGACTCTTTGAGTAACTTTTCCCTCGCGCGTCTGATTGTAGTCACAAAAACCCTCCACAAATTTCTGAAATAATTACACGTTCATAACCACCCGAAAACTGTGCCGCGTGCCTGGTAGTCCGGCATCATCTGGAGCCTGTCCACTGCGGGCACTGCATCGCAATAGAGTTATATCATCTTTCATGGAACTGCCCCTCACTACGCGTCGAACCTGGCGGCTGGCGTTCAAGTCGTTGCGCCGATCATTTTTCCACGGGTAGGCAAATTTTGGATCGGGCATAATTCGCTTTTCTCCCCACAGGCTGCAAGTCCACTGGCGCACGTTGCCTACGAGGTCAAAGCATCCATATTCACTTTGCGCGGGGAAGGCATCCACTGGCGCGATGCTTGCCCGTCCCTGGTTACAGCGCGTTGAATCAAATTCATCGCCCCAAGGGTAGGTATTTTTGCCGCTCCCGCGACAGGCTTTTTCCCACTGCGCTTCGTTGGGCAGCGTATATTTTCGTCCGGTTTTTTCGCTGAGCCACTGACAATAGGCGAGCGCCTCGTACCAAGTCACACCTGTGACGGGGATATTTTCGCTTCCTGCTGGAACTTTTTGACCATCCCATCCCATGCTTGGCGCAACCAGAGTCCCTGTTTGACGAATGAACTCCTCGTACTGTGAATTTGTCACCGGGTACTTGCCAATGCGGTAGGCAGGCAGGGACAATTCGTGTTGCGGCATTTCATATCCGGCTGTGGTCGCTCCGCCCGAACTTCCCATCCAAAACGAACCTTCGGGGATGTGGAGAGTCTCAGGTTCAAAATATTGGACAGAGATGATCTGCTCCACATTGCCTTGCGAACGCTTAATATCGCGGATCAATCTCTCGATGTCATGATTAAAATCTGGATCATTGCGGACGCTGATGGCGTTTTGGAATGTGAGTTGTCGCAGGCTTTCAGGCAGATCTTGAGGAGATGGCATTGCCGCATTCATCACAAGCACAGGAATGACTGTAGCTTGGCCCTGTCCAATCCGCTTGAGACCGGTTTCAACTTCGAGGCGTGTGTAGTCATTGGCGTCGAAAAGTCGTTTGTTCCCCTGGGCATCGGTAATGCCGACCCACAGCGGGCCGATCACCACCAACATGACATTGCACTCATTTGTTTCCTTTTCAAGCACTGTACTAAAATCCACCCCGGCGGGAATATCATCCAAATCACGAAAAACGCTTTCATCCCCAAATATATTTATCAACCTGTCTCTGATGCGACCAATGAGGTAGGTACTGTCTGCGCGGCGATAGGAGATAAAAATCTTCATGTTTTGCATTATACCAGTGCCATATATCACAAAGCGCCCGCAAGTTTAAGTAAATCGTCAAAAATAATTTTATAGCCTCCCTGCTCTTTCGGGGGCTAAGCCGTATCTTCTCAATATTTTGGAGCGGCGCATCTAGACTTCCGAAGTCTCGAAGACTTCGGAAGTCTCACCCACTCGACTTTTTGGGGCAAATAGGTGACTGTCACTTTTTCCCGTATTTTTGAGATGATAAGCTAAGAGACTTTTTAATAACTTCACCACGAAGCCACCAAGACACAAAGTTTTTTCTTTGAGACTTCGTGCCTTTGTGGTCAAAAAGCGGGATTATTAAACAATCTCTAAGCCCCCGAAAAACCGAAGGTGTGTCTAAAAACTTTCTACCGACTATCTGGTAGATTACACACGGCGCGAGTCAAGCAATGCGTGAGTTACGGTTTGTTATAATCCAACTCATGTTTCAACGCATTGCACGCGGGCTTGAATTAACTCTGATCCTTTTCATTGTTGCCATACTCACCGGTTATGGCAACCCATCCATCACGCACGAGACTGAAAAGATACGCGCCTACACGCGCCAGATCGAATTTAACTATCTTTCGTGGATGGGCAATGCCGCGCTGATCAAACTGCGCTCCGCCTCAGTTGGCGCGCCGCAATTATTTGATCACGCCACCCAAAAACAGATCGTCACAGAATACCTGCGGCTGACACAACAAATCGCTGAAAAAGAATACCTGCTTGAAAAAATTTATGCAGATGCTGCCATTTCCGATAAAGAACTCGCATCCAAAGCATTACGCGCCGAACTGGCTGAAATTTACGCCAGAGAAACACAACTCGCACCATTCGCAGAGGCGATCTTGCAGGAGCAGATCAGCCAGACCCTTGCCGAGGTTGGTCTGACTGCTGCGGGACAACCCGTGCCAGATGTCTGGTATCACTCCACGGCGCTGCCCATGGCGCTGGTGATTTCTCCGCGTGATCATGTTGAACAAACCGCAAGCATCTCCATTGACGCCAACTTGCCGCGTGATGAAATATTTGCCCTCGAAAGCCGCGTAGATGCCGGACTCAACGTATCCTCGCTGGCTGTCAATATTGGCGGTGTGGGTGTTTACCCAACCATGGTCATGCGCACCACTGACGTAAACTGGTTACTCAGCACCGTGGCGCACGAATGGATTCACAACTACCTCACGCTTCGTCCGCTGGGATTGTTATACAGCGAAACCCCTCAACTTCGCATCATGAATGAAACCACCGCATCCATCGCGGGGAATGAGATTGGCAGACTCGCGCTCGAACATTTTTATCCTGAATTGATCAGCGCTTCGCGCCCAAGCCTGAGCCTGATCTCCGCTCCGCTTGATCACCCCGAACCCGGAGACTCTTTGCGTCCCCCGTTCGACTTTCGCGCCGAAATGCACGAAACGCGTGTGCAGGCAGATGCCCTGCTTGCAGAAGGAAAAATTGACGAAGCCGAAGCCTACATGGAATCGCGCCGCGCGATCTTTTTGCAAAACGGATATTTAATTCGCAAAATCAACCAGGCTTATTTTTCATTTTACGGCGCCTATGCTGATTTACCCGGCGGCGCGGCAGGCGAAGACCCCGTTGGACCTGCTGTGCGCGCGTTGCGATCTCAAAGTGATTCACTGGCTGATTTTGTCAATACCATTTCATGGATGACAAAGTTTGAACAGTTACAGAAAGCGGTAAGTCCGTAGGGTGGGTTTGTAACCCGCCAAAGCAAATGTCAGGCGAAAAGCCTGACCTACAAAAGAGATTCCCATGAAACGAACTTTTTTTATAATATTTTTTATTGCCAGTATTTTTATCCTTGATGCTTGTGCCTCGAAAACCGCAACGCCCACGGCGGTTGTTCTGGTGGAGCCAGTCATTGTAGATACGCCCACATCGGCAGCAGCGAGTTGTTCTTCAATCATTGCCCAGCCTACAGAAGCGCCCAACGCAGCCTCTTACTTTCCGCCTGTCAGTTCCGCAGACTTTTCCTTTGGTCCTGCGGATGCGCCGGTCACCATTGTTGAATATTGCGATTTTCAAGCAGAGGGCTGTCGTAATATGGCGGCGGTCATCGGTGAGTTGATGCGGAATCACGATGACCTGCGCTTTGTGTTCCGTCCCCTGCCTTTGATCGACATTCTCGACAAATCAGATAAGGCGGTTCTTGCCGCGCTTGCGGCAGATGAGCAGGGTAAATTTTGGGAAATGTATGATCTGTTATTCGTCAAATATGATGAATGGACAATCTTGAAGCCTGATGCGTTCAATGCCTGGGTTGTGAAGGAATCCGCCGCGCTTGGGTTGGATGCGGAAAAACTCCAGGCGGCGATCAATGCCGATAAAACAGCAGCCAGCATGAGGCTGCGCTATGATGCGGCGAAGAAGTTAAGCATCCCCGCCGTGCCGTTGATCCTCATTAATGGTTCGCTCCAGCCGCCGTATGTCATTGATTATCAAAGCATGAGCGACGCGGTGGGTTTGATTGCGTTGGGGAAAAAGCAATTTACGCAATGCCCTCCTTTTAGTGTGAACCCGCAGAAGCAATATATTGCCACGCTTCACACAGAAAAAGGGGATATCGTGATGCAGTTATTTGCAGACAAAGCGCCGCTGGCTGTAAATTCATTTGTGTTTCTTGCGCGGCAGGGCTGGTTTGAGGGCGTCACTTTCCATCGCGTAATTCCTGGGTTTATGGCGCAGGCTGGCGACCCAAGCGGCACAGGCAATGGCAACCCGGGCTATTTTTTTAACAATGAAATTAATGATTTGAAATTTGACAAACCCGGCATGGTGGGCATGGCAAACAGCGGACTCAATACAAACGGAAGTCAATTTTTTATTACGTATGCTCCCGCCGCTCACCTTGATGGCGGCTATACCATTTTCGGACAGGTAATCAGCGGTTTGGATGTGGCTGAAAAATTAACGCCGCGTGATCCCGCGCAGGGCGCAGTCCTTTCGCCAGGCGATAAAATCTTAAGTGTGGATGTTGAAGAGAAATAATGCAAACAAAAAAAACGCACTGGACTTCGTTGTTGATCTTAATCGTTCTTGGGTTGAGCATGGTGTTTGTGCTGTTAATTGCGCTTGGTTTGGGCGCAAATTCAATCGTCAGTCTTTTCACTGAAGAAGGTGATCCGGCAGGGCAAATGATCGGAGCCTTTGCTTTTGGTTTCGAGGTGTTGATTTTATTGCTGTGTTCGTGGTTTGTTCTGCAAAAAACGCTGGGACGCGAGCAGGCTGAAATTCCATTTGTGTTTCCATTTGCGGGCTGGCAAATCATCGTAGTTCTGGCGCTGATCTTTGGTTCTGTAATCCTTGGCGGGATCATCGCTTACACCGAAATTGCATGGCTCGCGTGGATCATGCTTCCGATATTGACTCTGTTTGTCATTGTGCCGCCCATTTGGTTGTTGTTCGGCATTGGCACAAATGGAATTGAACTTGGTCCGCGCTGGCGCGTCTTTGGCATATTGGGCTTGAGCATGAGCATTGGTCCGCTGATCATGATCGTGCTGGAGGGTGTTCTGTTATTGGGCATGATCATTGTTGGCATAATTATGGTTGCCATATTGCACCCCGCGCTTTTTCAGGAAATACTAAGCCTGGGCAACATTCTTAAACAAGAAACAAGCGAAGAAGTAATTTTGAAATTGCTTGCGCCTTATATTTCCAGCCCGATTTTGATCGCAACTGCCATTGGGTACATCTCGCTCCTTGTGCCCTTGATCGAGGAGGCATTCAAACCGCTGGCGGTCTGGATTTTCGCAAAGAAAATAGAATCGCCTGCGCAAGGGTTTGCCTTGGGGATATTAAGTGGCGCGGCATTTGCCTTGCTCGAAAGTTTGAATGCAAGCGGCGACGGGTCGGTGAGTTGGCCGGTCATTGTTAGTGTTCGCGCAGGGACAAGCCTTTTGCACATGACCGCTTCGGGTCTGGTTGGCTGGGGAATTGTCTCGGCATTCCGCGAGAAACGCATCCTGCGTTTTTTTGCCGCGTATTTTGGCGCGGTCAGCATTCATGGGCTTTGGAATGCTTGCGCGGTCGGCGCGGGGCTTTCGGTCATTGGAGAAGCAATTGGAAAACCCGAATGGATATTTAATTTTATTCCTGCCATGCTGGGCGGTATGTTTGTGCTTGGAGTTGGCATGTTCGCAGTCTTGATCGCATCCAATAAAAAATTACGGAAACCACCATCGTCCCCAAAAATTCCCCCGCTGGGGGAGGGAGTACAATAACCGCATGATCTATTCATCCACCGCGCGTGAAGGCGACCTTGTGCAACTGGTCGGCTTGACCCACAAACATTTTATTTTTCACCTTAAATCAGGCGGCGATTTTCAAAGTCATCGCGGCGTGCTCAAACATGACGACCTGATCGGCAAGCCGTACGGCTCGCAGGTTTTTAGTCACATGAATGCGCCGTTCTTTTTGTTACAGCCGTCCATTGCAGATATTCTCAACGACCTGCCGCGCGCCACCCAAATTTTATATCCAAAGGATATTGGCTATATTTTGGTGATGATGGGCATTGCGCCCGGGCAGCGTGTGATGGAGGCGGGGACTGGTTCCGGCTCGATGACGATTGCCCTGGCAACCGCTGTTGGCGCGGATGGGCGCGTCATTTCCTACGAACAAAAACCAGATACGCAGAATCTGGCTCGAAAAAATTTGGAGCGCGTCGGACTCGCTTCGCGCGTAGATTTCAAACTGCGTGACATTCAGGAAGGTTTTGACGAAACCGACGCAGATGCATTCTTTCTCGATGTGCAATTTCCGTATGAATATATTGAACAGGTACGCGCGGCGCTCAAGCCCGGCGGATTCTTTGGCACGTTGATTCCAACTTTCAATCAAGTGGAAAAGACGCTGATCGCTTTGAAGAAACATAAATTTGCATTTGTCGAAGTGTGCGAGATTATGCTTCGTCATTACAAATCAGATCCGGCTCGCATTCGCCCTGTGGATCGCATGGTGGCGCACACTGGTTATTTGATCTTCGCCAGAAGGATCGAGCCAAACACTGATCCACGCGGACGGGAATTGGAAAATGAAGTTGGCATAGAAGATTAGTTCGGCATTGCGATGTTGGTCGAGTAGTCCCGTGCTCTTCAGGGCGTATCGAGACCAGGGACAAGATGACAAGGAGACTTTCACATGTTTCGTCGTAGAGGACAAAATCAATTTCGCGGGGGTGGAATGGGAAGACGGCGTGTGCCTCCCGTGCTGCAACAGGCTAATCAAATGCTGATGGATGGAGAATACTCGGGCGCGGCAGATGCGTTCAATCAACTTGCGCAGGGCGCTGAGAATCTCTTTCCACAACGCGCTCCAATTTTATATGTGGAAGCGGGGCGCGCCGCCATATTGGGCGGGGATGTAAAAACGGGCATTGCGTACTTTCGGCTTGGTCTGACCATGCTTGCCGCTCAGGGACGCTTTCACCGAATGCGGATTCTGGGGCAGCGTGTGGTGCAGGAATTAAAAACGCGCGGGCTAAACGCCGAGGCTGAGGAGGTTGCAGGCTTACTGGGCGCGAGCCAGCCGAATCAACTTCCAGCCGAGTCTGCGCCGGTTAAACATCCTATTTTGCCTACGCATTGTCCATCCTGCGGCGGTGCTGTCCGTTCTGACGAACTCGAATGGATCGACAACATCACCGCCGAATGTGACTATTGCGGAAGCCCCTTGCGCGGCGGGTAATTCTCATGGATTTAACTCAGGAATATATTGCCCAAAAATTAAAAGAGTCCCGCAAAAATGGGGATGAATCAGACGGGTATGCAGAAATTCCTGTCAAGCCAACGACGCGCTTGAGAAATGCGGCAGTGCTGGTTCCGCTGACTTATGTTAATGATGAATGGCTTTTGTTATTCACGCGCCGCACAGATCGCGTGCAATCGCACAAGGGACAAGTCTCTTTCCCCGGCGGCGCAAGCGACGAAGGCGAGACGACGCCCGAGCAAACCGCCCTGCGTGAAGCAGAGGAGGAAATTGGCATGGTTCCCTCGGATGTAAAAGTCCTTGGCAGGCTCAGTCAATTGATCACCATCAGCAGTTATCGAGTGACGCCCATTGTGGGCGTCATTCCATTTCCGTATGCCTTCAAAGTGTCGGGCGCAGAAGTGGCGCGGGTGTTTACCATTCCCCTTTTGTGGCTTTCGGATCGAAATAATTACTGGGAATTTTTCATGCGCGATTCAGAACGATCGTTGATCACGTACCACCCCTACGATGGCGAATTGCTCTGGGGCGCGACCGCGCGGATGACAGTCACGTTTTTGAAGACGATTGGAGCGCTTGATGCTAAAGACCTCGCAGGTTTCTAAAGCCTGCGAGGTCTTTATGATTCAATCCACTCGAACAGATATTTGACATCATGCTCGATCTCAAACTTCTTGAGGAAGTCCATGTATTCTTCCTTGAATGTCTGTTTGTGGTGATGTTCTTCCTGCTTCAAAATATAGTTGTACACGTTTTCGATTTGCGAATGTCCATATGAAAATGCTCCGTACCCTTCCTGCCAACTGAACTTCCCGTTAATCCAAGCATGGTCATTAATGAAATTGGTCGAGTTATTCTTCACATCCCGAACCAGATCAGATAACGCCATCGAAGGCTTCAATCCTATAAAAGCGTGAATGTGGTCATCCATTCCGTTGACGATAATCGGCTTTTGTCCCTTGTTTGTGATAATCCCCGACATGTATTTGAATACTTCGTTTCGCCATTGTTTTGCAAGCAGGTTCTGTCTCCCTTTTACTGCAAATACAACTTGAATGTAAATTTGAGAATATGTCCCAGCCATGTTGCCTCCAAACAATTTCAGCATGAAATTTGTGCTTCATCAATCCCGAAGGGATGAAATAATTATAGAACGATGAATATGTTTTATCCCAACCCCGAAGGGGTGTCATGGATTGTGGCAGTCATGTCATCCCTTCGGGATTTGTTTTGAATTGCACTCAATTTCTAGAATCATACCATCCCTTCGGGATTATTTTTGCGGGTGCCTTTGTTGGTCAAAATCCCGAAGGGATGAAACGATTGTAGACCGTTGATTGGATTTAATCCCAACCCCGAAGTGGTGTTATGGATTGTAGGAATTATGTTATCCCTTCGGGATTGGCTGCTGATTCTGTTCAAGATGTCATGCGGCGATATAATCCCTCGTATGGACATTTCTCTTACAACACCCGCTTTACTATTTCCCACAGTATCCTTGTTGATGCTGGCTTATACCAATCGTTTTCTCACGCTGGCATCCATCATCCGCAATTTGCATGACCGATACAAAGCCGAGGATGATGATTCTTTGCTCGGTCAGATCGCAAATTTGCGTTACCGTATTTATTTGATCCGCGATATGCAGATTGCGGGATTGCTCA
>JFJP01038288.1_pt1 | contig 18381 bp, 23 predicted proteins | sample 431651 | NCBI WGS metagenome assembly JFJP01 (sample SAMN02602958, study PRJNA72255) | Microbial mat metagenome, whole genome shotgun sequencing project. | biome: fresh water; feature: sink hole; material: water; isolation source: purple microbial (photo- and chemosynthetic) mats found in...
TTTTTTCTTACCTTGCCGCCATAAAAAATTTGGTTATGCGAAGATCGCAGTTTAAGTACGATCATGAAAATCTTAAGTATTTAAAGTTAAACCGCAATTTACGTTCAAGGGTTTTCAATGCGTTTTCCTGGATAACCGGTAGTTTGATTGTTGCGATTATACTTAATATAATGTATGCCTTTTTTTTTGATACGCCTCGTGAGAGTCAGATCAGGCAGGAAAACAGGGCACTTTCTCAGGATTATGAGTTTCTTTCCAAAAAATATAGCCGCGTTGATACTGTTTTGAAGGAAGTGCGGTCCATTGACGAAAACCTTTATCGTACCATTTTTGAAACTGAGCCCGTGTTCCGCAAAGGAGTGGAAGAAAATGATGAATTCAACGAATTGTTCCACTATCTCTATATGGAGAATAAGGAGTTGGTAAATAACACTTTCACTGATCTTAATCAGATTCATGAGGGAATAACTGCCCAATCAAAGGAATTCCAGCGATTGATGAGCTATTCTGGAAAAAAGGCAGATATGCTTACCTGCATTCCAGGTATTCAGCCTATTCGAAATCAGGATCTTACACGCACGGCTTCCGGCTTCGGTTTTAGAATTCATCCTATTTATAAGATTAAAAAAATGCACCCGGGAATGGATTTCACTGCCCCAACCGGAACAGAAGTCTATGCTACCGGGGATGGTGTAGTTGAACTGGTGGAAATGAGCAAAAGAGGAAACGGTTATACTTTAGTTCTTGATCATGGCTGGGGCTACAAGACCTCCTATATGCACCTTGATGGTTTTAATGTTAAAACCGGAAAAAACGTAAAACGGGGCGATGTAATTGCATGGGTCGGAAATACCGGACTTTCTGTTGCACCTCATCTTCATTATGAAGTCCATCTTGATGGCAAACCCGTTAACCCGGTTAACTATTTCTTCCTGGAACTGAGCCCGGAAAATTATGATAAAATGATATTGTTAAGTATTAAGTCGGGACAATCGTTCGACTGATAATTATTTTTCTTATTTTTATTGCCTATGGCATCAGGTAAATACAAGTTTAATACAGATACGCTTCTTTTTGAGAGGGTTAAATATTCTTTTCGGCAGAGATGTCTGCGGTTTTTGCCATTTATTACTGTTACATTGCTTTTTGGTCTTGCAATTTTGTTTTTCGGATATGATTATGTTGAATCCCCGAAATTATTAATCCTCAACCAAGAGCAGGCTGAAACCGTACTCAAGCTAAGGGTTATGAAAAACGAACTTGTTAAGTTCGAAGAGGTTCTTGCTGATATCGAATACAACGACGATCATATTTACCGAACTTATTTCGAAGTTGACCCATTGCCGTCATCTCTCAGAGAAGCCGGATCGGGGGGTAGCAGCGAAAAGGTCTTTTCAAACTCCCGCTTCAGTAAAACAATCGTTTCAATCGATAACCGCCTAAATCAGCTGACAAAAAAACTTGTTGTCCAGTCAAAATCGTATGATGAAGTGGTAGAAATGGCTGTGAATAAGGAGAAACGTCTGGCTGCCCGTCCTGCGATCCAGCCGGTTAGTATAAAAGAGTTAACCCATTTCGGATCGCCTTTCGGCTTCCGCCTTCATCCTATTCTGCGTATTTATCGAATGCACGCAGGAATTGACCTGACCTGTCCTAGGGGAACCCCAATTTTTTCTACAGCTGATGGTGTTGTCCGTGAAGCCGGCTATACATCAGGAGGATATGGGAACAAAATATTGGTGGACCATGGCTATGGCTACCAGACTTTATATGGACACTGTGACAAAATTTTTGTAAAAGACGGTGATCGTGTCAAAAGGGGTGATATTATTGGATCCGTTGGCAGTACCGGGCTTTCTGTTGCTCCACACCTGCATTATGAGGTTCATGTTAACGGCAAACCTGTGAACCCTATTAATTATTATGCCAACGACCTAAGTGCTGAAGAGTACGATAAAATGATCAAGCTTTACGCCGACTCCGACCCAAACTTCGATATAAATTAAAGTCACTTAACTTTAGTAATGCCAAAAATTTATGAAGAAAAGTATTTGCCTTTCCTTCCTTTACCTCATTGTAGTATTGCCCGGATTGAAAGGGCAGATTGTCTCAGATTCTATAGCTGAAGGGATTCCTCAGGGGATTACGGTAGTGGCTGTTGGCGATATCATGCTGGGAACAAACTATCCTTCTGAGTCCTTTCTACCCCCCAACAACAATCCTTATCCCCTTCTCTCGGAAGTAAAGCCTTTTCTGACAGATGCAACCGTTACCATGGGAAATCTTGAAGGGGTTTTCTCTGGGGAAAGCGGAACCCCAAAAGAGTGCAGGGATTCAGCAAACTGCTATGTTTTCAGGATGCCTGAATCCTATCTCGACTGTATAATCGATGCGGGATTTGATGCGCTGAGTATTGCAAATAATCACATAAACGACTTTGGATGGGAGGGGCGCGTTAACACCTCCAGACATCTGTCGGATAAAGGTATGCCTCACGCAGGTTTGGTTTCTCAACCTTTTACCATTATAGAAAGGGAAGGGTATAAAATCGGGTTTGCCGCTTTTGCTCCTCATATGGGAACGGCTGATATGAAAGATTATGCAGGCGCAAAAAGGCTGGTTTCGATGCTTAACGACAGCTGCGATTTCGTCCTGGTTTTTTTCCACGGCGGCGCTGAGGGAAAAGATTACCAATATGTAACCAGACAGGATGAATCGTTTCTTGGATACAACCGAGGGAATGTATACAGGTTTGCGCATGATGTAATTGACGCCGGCGCTGACCTCGTAATGGGCTCCGGGCCCCATGTTACCCGTGCGGTCGAACTTTACAAAGACAGGCTCATTGGGTATAGCCTTGGTAATTTCAGTACCTACGCGCGATTCAACCTTGCAGGCCCAAACGGAATCTGCCCATTGATAAAAACCTGGCTTGCACCCGATGGCTGTTTTGTTAAGGCTCAGATTATTCCTGTATACCAAACCGGTGAAGGGGGAGCAAAAATCGACCCGAACAAAAGAGCCATTTATAAAATCCAGGAGCTCACACTTAAGGATTTCCCTGATTCGCCTGTAAACATCGATAACGAAGGTTGGATCTTTGCCAAATAATCCTGCCTGTTTCCTTTGTTTTTGATCTTCTGATGATTTTGTTGGATGGGGTTTAATAGAGCTTTTTATTGGCAAAACTGTGTCTGGGAAACGAATTGCGCTTTCCTAAAGAAGTTGTTTTTGCCGTTGTTTTGGGAAAACAATTAAAAATGATTGCTTTTTCTTTCGAATTGTTATATTTTGTGTGTCTTTTTAAAAAGTAATATTTCATTCCAAAATGCCTTACAAGGAACCGAAAATTGAAAAGCTCTTTTATTCTATTGGTGAGGTTGCCGGTATGTTTGATGTAAACACTTCTCTTATAAGGTTCTGGGAGAAAGAGTTTGATGTTATCAAACCGCGCAAGAATAAAAAGGGCAATCGATTGTTCACCAAAGAGGATGTCGATAATTTCCATCTCATCTACAACCTGGTGAAAGTGCGGGGCATGACTCTTGCCGGGGCGAAAAAGAAGATGAAAGAGAACAAGGATGATATTCATGACAATTTTGAAATTATCCAAACCCTTACCCAGATCAAAGAAATGCTTCTTGAGATCCGGGACGAGATCGATAGTGGAAAGTAGTTCCAGCCGATCACAACCATCGTCCGTTGTATTTATCCTCCCCCGATACCAAAAAAATGAAACTTAAGGAAATCATCAGTGTTTTCGAGAAGGCTGCACCCTTTGCCTTTCAGGAATCGTACGATAATTCGGGTTTGCAAACAGGTTATCCTGAAATGGACATCCACTCAGCCCTTATATGCCTTGATGTTACGGAAGAGGTCATGGAGGAAGCTATAGCTCTTCGTGTCAATCTAATACTTTCCCACCATCCGGTAATATTTCAAGGTTTGAAAAGTCTGACGGGACGAAATGCAACACAGAGAATCATAATCCGCGCAGTGAAAGAGAATATAGCAATTCTCTCGGTGCATACGAATTTCGACAGCATTGCCGAGGGGGTCAGCTCGGGAATTTGCAGGCAGTTGAACTTGCGAAACCTTAGGGTGCTCGATCCGATGAAAAACAGCCTTGTGAAACTGGTGTTTTTTGTTCCCGAGGGACATGCGGATGCAGTGCGTGAGAAAATTTTTGAAGCGGGAGCCGGGGTTATCGGCAATTACGACATGTGCAGTTTTAACACTTCGGGTGAAGGCAGTTTCAGGGGATTGGCGACTGCCGATCCTTTTGTGGGTGAAAAGGGAAAACTGCATTTTGAAAAGGAGATCAGGGTAGAGACGGTTATGCCCACTGTGTTAACAAATAACGTGGTTTCAGCCCTCTTAAAAGCCCATCCCTACGAAGAGGTGGCATACGATCTTTATCCAATTTCAAACACACTGAACAATATGGGTATGGGATTGTTGGGCGAACTTGAGGCTGAATTGGACGAGATGCGCTTTCTGAATCTTTTAAAAGTAAAATTCAATTCGGGCTGCATACGGCACACAAATCTTTTAAACAAAAAAATAATGACGGTTGCCGTGTGTGGAGGAAGCGGTAGTTTCCTCTTATCCAAGGCTATAGCGGCTGGAGCCGATGTTTTTGTCTCGGGGGATTTTAAATACCATCAGTTTTTTGAGGCTGAAAAAAAGATTCTGATTGCCGATATCGGACATTATGAGAGTGAACAGTTTACAAAAGAGCTCTTTTATGAATTACTTATTAAAAATTATCCTAAATTTGCACTTCATTTATCAAAGGTAAATACGAATCCAATAAATTATCTATAATATTATGGCAGAGGCGAAAACAAAAATTGAAGAAACACTTGAAATTTCGATTGAAGCTAAACTTCGCGCACTTTACGAATTGCAGCAGGTGGATACCGAGACCGACAAGATAAAAATTCTCAGAGGCGAACTTCCTCTTGAAGTACAGGATCTGGAAGACGATATCGCTGGACTTGAGACTCGTATCGGTAATTACGAAGAAGAAGTAAAAAGCCTTGAACACAATATCGCCAACAAGAAACTTGATATTACCAATTCTGAAGCGCTTATTAAAAAGTACGAGGAGCAACAAAAGAATGTGAGGAATAACAGGGAGTTCGATTCTCTATCCAAGGAGATTGAATTTCAAAACCTCGAGATTGAACTCTCAAGAAAGAAAATTTCGGAATTCAACTCTGAACTGAATTCCAAGAAAGAGCAGATTGTTGAGTCCAATGAAATTTTGGCCGAACGAAAAGACGATCTGGAAAGCAAAAAAAATGAGCTGGATGAAATTGTTTCCGACACTAAAAAAGAAGAGGAAAACCTATTCAACAAGTCTGCTCAGATTCAGAAAATTATCGAACCCAGACTTTTAACTGCCTACAAGAGGATTCGCGGAAATGCACGTAACGGCCTCGCTGTGGTTTCTGTGGAAAGAGATGCTTGCGGAGGATGTTTCAACAAAATCCCGCCCCAGAGACAGCTTGATATCCGCTCACGCAAGAAAATCATTGTATGCGAGTACTGCGGAAGAATTCTTGTTGATGATGAGATCAGCGGAACGGGCATTAAGCCAGAATAGGGCTTAGCAAAGAGTTTAAATCAACAATAATTTTCATAAAAAAATCCTGAAGTCAAAAGCTTCAGGATTTTTTTTATTGTTTCAAGTGTTCCTCGGTATCTTCGCGGAAGGTGTTGAAATATAACTGGTCCGATTCAGGCATGTTTAATCGGCCGATCATTCCAGACCAGTCGTTTGTGGGAAGAAGCACAAATTCTACGCCACCACTTGGCCTTGATGGCTTATACACGAAAACAGGATGGGTTTTCAAGTTTGTGATTTTTGTTTTGTCTGTTTTCTGCAGCTCAACTTCAACCATTAATCCGCCATCGCGATAACGGTCGCCCTGGTTCGAAATGAAATTCCCCAGACTGTATACCACAAGATTGTATTCCGAACTGTCTGTCGGATTGTTATAGTATTTCCTGATCGGCTGAATAACATGAGGGTGAGATCCGATCACTGCATCGGCCCCATTCCTGATCAGAAATTCGCCCAGTTCTCTCTGTTGCTTGTTTTCCGTTCGCTGATATTCCAAACCCCAGTGCATAGTGGCAATGATGAAGTCGGGTTCGGCAGTTTCAGCTTTTTCGATGTCTTTTCGTATCTGTGCAGTATCGATGTAATTAACGATGTTGGGGGGCGTTTCAACCAATCCGTTTGTGCCATAGGTGTAATTTAGGATGGCGAGGCGAATAGAATTCTTTTCGATTATCAGGGGATATTCAATATCGCGCTGAGTAGAGTTTTTGAATGTGCCAGTGTGAATTATTCCCTGCTCTTTCAGAACATCAATAGTCCTTTCCAGCCCTTTTTTGCCACCATCGAGCGAATGGTTGTTGGCCGTGATGAAAATGTCGAAACCGGCATCCCTTGCGGCAATAGCGACAGCGTCGGGACTCGAAAACTGAGGGTAGCCCTTGTAAGGTTCGCCTGCGAGCGTAACTTCCAGATTAAGGAGTGCGATGTCGGCAGCGCTTACCATATCCCTTATCATACTGAAACAGGTATCGTACTGGTAGCTTTTGGTTTTGGGGTCCCATGCGGATTTGATTTGACCGTCGTGCCCCATAAGGTCTCCCGCGAAAATTATATTCAGCTGCTTAGGTTCATTAGGCTGACAGGCAAGATGCTGCAGCAGACCAAATAAGAGGGGAAGTATAAAGCCTGACGTAATAAATCTCATTTTCGGTTTTCTGGTTGAACCTGGGTTTTGCGAATATAAGAAAGTATTGGCAGTATTCAATTTCTTTGCATGCCCGGATGGAACCTGAAGGATCTACCAGGATCCGCCAGCGCCACCTCCGCCAAAGCTGCCTCCGCCACCTCCTGAGAAGCCTCCAAAACCACCACCGCCAGAGCTAAAACCTCCGAAGCTTCCACCGTGTGAGTGGCGCGACCCGCTTAACATTCCTAATGCAAGCCAGAAAGGAAGGCTTTTTCCGACCGATTTGGATCCTCCTTTACGGGAACCGAAAATGATGAAAAAGAGTATGATCAGGAAGATAATACCACCTATTGCACCACCTTCAGAAGGACCTTTTTTATATTGGTCACCAATAAAAACGCCGGAAAGTAGATTCATAATAACGGTCGTGGCATTATCGAGGCCCTGATAGTATTGTGCGTTTTTGAAGGCGGGTTTGATCTCTGTTTCAATGATTCGCTTGTTAATGGCATCGGGAATAAATTCTTCGAGCCCGTAGCCGGTTGCAATCCAAATTTGTCTGTCGGCCGGATAAACTAGGATCAGCATTCCGTTTTCCTTTCCTTTTTGCCCAACGCCCCATTTCTGTCCTATCTCTGCAGCCAACATTGAGATTGGCTGGTCGCCATGATTGTCGAGAGTTACGACGAAAATCTGAGTGCTGGTAGAATCTTCGTAATATCCCAACTTGGAGTTCAGTGCATTTGCCTCATCAGCTGTCAACAAGTTTGCATAATCGTTTACCCAGGCAGTCGGACGGTCCGGAAAGACAATGTTTTGGGCTGAGATAATCTGAAAGCCCATGAAAAAGGCAAGGGTAAGGACAAGGATTTTTCGCATAATTCTATTTTTTGCCGAAGGATATCGCATCTGATAATTCGTTAACATCATTTTTAGCATAAGGGAAATGTTTCTTGAGTTGTTCGCCCGCGGTTAAAATCCCCCGGGATAAACCTTCAGCATACTTTGCTTCGGAAAAGGTTTCTCCCATTGATTGTTTTATTTGGTCCCAAAAATCGGCCGGTACTTTGCTGTTGATGCCGGCATCGCCCAAAATGGCGAATTTCCGTGTTTTTGTGGCCAGGTAGAAAAGAACTCCGTTACGCTCGCTGGTTTTGTGCATTCCGAGGTATTCGAAAAGATATGCGGCGCGGTCGAGCACATCACCTTTGATTTCCGTTTCGATATGGACCCGGATTTCTCCTGATGTATTTTTCTCAGCCTCCTTGATGGCGTTCTCAACAAGGCTTATTTCCTCCTTGTTGAGAAATTCAGATGTACTCATGAGATGATGTTTTTGTTTGATTATTCTTTTTCGGCCTTAGAATTTTACTTCGGGAGCTTTCTCCGAACCTTCCTCAGCAGTGAAGTAGCCTCTTTCATCGAAACCGAAAATCATTGCAACAATGTTCCTTGGGAAAACTCTGCGAGCGGTATTGTACGCGCCAACCATGTCGTTGAATTTCTTTCTTTCGAAACTGATTCGGTTTTCTGTGCCTTCGAGCTGTGCCTGCAGTTCGAGGAAGTTCTGGTTTGCTTTCAGATCGGGATATTGCTCAACTACAACCATAAGTCGTGCCAAGGAAGATGTAAGTCCGCTCTGTGCTGATTGGAAATTTTGAATGGCTTCCGGCGACATGTTGGAAGGGTCAACGGTAACACTTGTAGCTTTAGCACGGGCTTCGATAACATCGGTTAAGGTGGATTTTTCGAAATTGGCATATCCTTTTACGGTCTCAACCAGATTGGGAATCAGATCGGCCCTTCTCTGATAAGCGTTTTCAACCTGCGCCCAGGCCTGATTTATTGCTTCATCCTGGGTAACAAGTTTGTTGTAACCGCAACCTGAAAGAAAGGGGAGAAGCATTACCACTGCCAAAATTTTTACTGCGTTCTTCATGATTTTTTGTTGTAAAGTTATACGATTTTGAGATTGCTTACTATTTCTATTTAGTATGTCAAAAAGCATTCCGTATTTTTACAATTAAATTTCTGATGACTGTTTTAAGTCTTAAATTTGTGCCAAAGCGTGAAGCCATGTCCGAAAAAGTGTTTAAAGAGCTTATAATTCAAGGGATACCCGATATTCTTCCCCCGAAATACAAATATGATCCAACCCTAAACCGCGCACCTCAGCGTAAGGACATATTGTCAGTTCAGGAAAAAAAACTTGCCATTCACAATGCCCTGCGATATTTCCCGCCCGAGTTTCATGCCGAACTGTCGGTGGAATTTTTCGAGGAGCTCCAGCGCTACGGAAGGATTTACATGTACAGGTTCAAGCCTTCATACCGCATCTATGCGCGCCCGATAAGCGAATACCCTCATAAATCTGTACATGCTGCAGCCATAATGCATATGCTCAGCAACAACCTTGATGATAAGGTGGCACAACATCCCCATGAGCTCATAACCTACGGGGGAAATGGTGCTGTTTTCCAAAACTGGGCGCAATATCTGCTCACCATGAAATACCTGGCCACAATGGATGACGAGCAAACCCTGGTTCTCTACAGCGGTCATCCCATGGGCCTTTTTACCTCACACAGAGAAGCCCCCCGGGTTGTGGTTACCAATGGTATGGTAGTGCCGAACTATTCAAAGCCTGACGACTATGAAAAGTTTAATGCTTTGGGAGTGTCACAATACGGACAGATGACAGCCGGATCGTTTATGTATATTGGTCCGCAAGGCATTGTGCACGGTACCGCCATTACGGTTCTAAATGCAGGGAGACGGAAATCAGGTCCGGCAATGAAAGATCTTGCAGGGAAGATTTATGTTACCAGCGGTCTGGGCGGAATGTCGGGAGCACAGCCCAAAGCGACTGTTATTGCTGGCGGGGTTTGTGTAATCGCAGAAATCAACCCGAAAGCACTGAAGACTCGTTTCGAACAGGCTTGGGTCGATGAAACGTATAGCAATCTTGACCAGGTAGTTGACCGTATGAAAACGGCTGCACAAAGCCGGATGGCATTATCAATTGCTTATCTGGGCAATGTAGTCGATCTCTGGGAGCGTTTGGCAGAGGAAAATTACCCGATCGATCTGGGTTCCGATCAAACCAGCCTGCACAATCCCTTTGCCGGAGGCTACTATCCTGCAGGCCTTAACTTTGATGAGTCGAACCGGATGATGCGGGAGGAGCCCGCAAAGTTCAGGGAAAAAGTGTATGAATCGCTTCGCAGACAGGTGGCAGCCATAAATAAGCTCAGCATGAAAGGAATGTATTTCTGGGATTACGGAAATGCTTTTTTGCTGGAAGCTGGTCGGGCAGGAGCAGATATTTTTGTCGGCAAGGACGAATTTCGCTATCCATCGTACGTGCAGGATATCATGGGTCCCTTGTTTTTTGATTATGGTTTTGGTCCGTTCCGTTGGGTTTGCACCTCTGCCGATCCCGCCGATCTCGAATTAACCGATCGAATAGCTCAGGAAGTAATGGAAGAGATCGCTCGTACTGCTCCCCCGGAAATTGCAATGCAGATGCATGATAATATTCAGTGGATCAGGGAGGCTGGCAAGAATAAGCTGGTTGTTGGTTCGGAGGCAAGGATTTTATATGCGGACTGCGAGGGCCGGACCCGAATTGCCGAAGCCTTTAACAAAGCCATCCGCGATGGGATTATATCAGATCCCGTTGTCCTGGGTCGCGACCATCATGATGTTTCGGGAACCGATTCGCCCTACAGGGAAACTTCCAATATCTACGATGGAAGCCGGTTTACTGCCGATATGGCCATTCAGAATGTTATTGGCGATGCTTTCAGGGGAGCCGGCTGGGTTTCTATTCATAACGGGGGAGGGGTAGGCTGGGGTGAAGTTGTAAACGGTGGATTTGGCATGGTTTTAGATGGAAGCGAAGAGGCCGACCGACGATTGAAAATGATGCTTCACTGGGATGTGAACAACGGTATCAGCCGGAGGAGCTGGGCTAGAAATGAAGCTGCCGTTTTTGCAATAAAACGTGAGATGGAACGCACACCTGGACTTGTGGTTACCTTGCCGAACCTTGCTGATGATGATCTGATAAACAAGATTGTTACATCAACCTGAGAACACTGATTCGGTTAATGGGTTTTGTCGAGTCATTTTCTGAGGATGTTTGGATTAGGGAGATTTGATTCGTTGAAATTTGAAAACAAAAAAAATAGTAGAATGAGAAAATTTAGATTTATTGCAATTGTGTTTTTAGCAAGCTTTAGTTTCCCGGCATGTGATGAATTAAATGACCTGTTATCGGATGATCCCAGAGATGCGTTTGTTGGCGATTGGAGTGTTAAAGAGGAGAATACGCTGAAATCAACTGACTATTATAATGTCACCATACGGAAATCCGAAAGTGATACAAGCCTTGTGATAATTGAAAATTTTTATCAGCTGAGTTACAGTACTGAGGTTGAAGCCAAGGTTACCGGTAGCAACATTACTATTGCTTCACAAACCGTGAGTGCCGCGGGTTCGGATTTTAAGATCCAGGGTTATGGAAGCATGCCGTTTAATGGAAAAACAATTGGTTGGTCGTATACGGTTGATTATCTGAATGACTACGTTGATCAGGTAACTGCAACTTTTACACGAGAAGATTAAAACATAATCCCATAAGGTCGCTCGATTATTTTTTTCAGTTCTTCGAGGGATATATTTCTGCTCATACGATAGAATTCTTTTCCCCCGAAAAAAATAAGAAGGGTAGGGATAGAGAAAATCCGCATCTGACCGGCAATTAGCGGGGATTTTTCGATGTCGACATAAAAAACCCCGAATTCCGGATACTCCTCCTCGAGCATAGAGAGCAGTTTTGGTTTTAACACCTTGCATACATTGCAGTGCGGAGCTGAGAAATACACTGCAGACGCAGGATTGGAACCAATTTCCTGTTCCAGGTCAGTGAGGCTGTAAAGGTCTTTGAAAAACATATAGAAGCCTTATTTAAGAATTGAGGTTAAATTAATATTTCCCTGTGCTCAGCATGACAAGGGCGCAATCGGTAACCACTTCAATGCCCTTTTCACGGGCCATTTTCATAAATTCCTCGTTAACGGTTCCCGGATTAAAAATGATGCGCTTTGGGTATAGCGACAATATGTAGTCGTATAGGGCTACCTGACCTTTGGGCCCGATATAGAGAGTAACGGTATGTATGTCCTTGAAAACCGGTTTGTCGGTAAGGATTTTAATACCCGATATTTCCCCCTCTTTGGATCCCAGTGCAACCACTTCAGTATTGTGTCGCACAAGGCTTTTAACCATTTTATGGGAGAAGCGGAGTGGGTTTGGGCTTGCGCCTAAAACCAGGGTTTTTTTCATGGGGAAAAGTGTTTTTCGTAGTCAGCTAAATGTAGAAATAAAATCCGGATTTGGAGCATTGTCTGTATAATGTGACCACAGCACCTGGAAAATGGTTCTGTGCAGCAAGTTTGATATTCTTCGGAAATTTAAGTTTGTTTTCCATGTGAACACTTAAAAAACAAATATAATGTATTTAGGATGGACTGCGATGAAGTATTGATTGGAATTTTAATGTTCGAGGTAGAGAATCTATAAAATATAATGCGTTTTTATTATGTGTAAAAGGAGAATGTGGTTTTCGACCCGAAGTTTAACATAATGTAAGCTGCTTCTTTTGATTATCTGATGGGCGAAAAATGATTTTAAACTGGATTAAGAAACCTTTTTATGGGTTGAGGATGTAACTGATTTACCTTCACAGGAAGGAAAGCAATTAGCTGCTATACTTAGGTTTTAAGAAAAGCAGAGATTGAGCAAGAGGAGGTTCACAGGATTCTATAACCTTAAAGAAGCAATTATGTTATGACAATTGAAAAAGCGGACTATATTAGGAATTGGTTGTTTCGCGCAAAAGAAGATATTGCCGTAGCCGAAAGCCTTTCCAGTATAAATATAGAATTCTATACAAGCACCATTTGTTTCCATTCACAGCAAGCTTTTGAAAAATTTCTGCAGGCTTTTTTGATTTACAACGACATTGATTTTCCCAAAACCCATGATCTGGATTATTTAATTCTGGAATGTCAGAAAATTGATAATGCTTTTATAGACATAGATTTTAAAGCCTCTCGGATTTTGGGGTTTCAATAAGATACCCTGATGATTCCTATGTCTCTGGCGTAAATGAAACAAGGGAGTATATTGAAATAGCCTAATTATTGAAAAACGTATCAATTTACATTAAAACCCTTATGGCACTTTGAAATTGAATTTAGTTAGTATGATTAGGGTGTGTGATTTTATTAGATATGTTTAATAAGTTCCAGGATTTCTTTATCGGTTAGATTTTCTATATCTGATTTATCGTAAATAGAAAGCAGGTAAATGGTATCAGTCTTAAAAATTACATGTGTTATAATACGAGCGCCACCGGATTTACCTTAACCTGTGCTTGCAACGGAAATGCGAATTTTATAGCAATTGTGACCAATCGAAGTCCCTTTTTCGGGCTCTTCTTTTAGCTCTTTGATAAGTTTATGGATTTCTATTTTAAGCGACGGAAATTTTTTAATCAGACGTTTAGCCTGCCGTTCAAAAACAGATATGGATTTGACATTAAAGCTCATTTAGAAAATCTTCAGCGTTCCGGGCCTGTTTTTCGCCTCCCATTATTAGCTTCATTTCCTCAACGGCTTCAGCCAGTTCGGTCAGGAAAAGTTTTTTATTCCTTAAACGATCAAGTTCTTCAAGATCCTTTTGAATTTGTTCCCAGTCGTTCAAGGGTAGCTGAACAGCGCTCTTTTTTCCTTTCCTATCAGTAATGTATTGGAGATTCATGATCTTTTTTAAAAAGATTACTATTAAGCTTCAAAGGTAGATATTTTTGTGATTTATGTCAATGTTTTATCATGGCCGAATTATTAGAAACTAAATGAATAATTAAAATCTTTTGACTGATTTCGTTAAATAACTCTTTGAAATTGTTGGTAGTATGATTACGGGGCCAGGTTTTACGACCCGGTTTTAGGACGTTTTGTTTGTTCTGACCCGCTTGTCGATAAGTTCAATAGAGTGAGTCCTAATAACTATGCAGAGAATAGACCAGTCAATGGAGTAGATTTATGGGGCTTACAATTTAGCCCCTCCTTTTCATTTGGAGCAATCAGTGCTTGGGAAACTGTAAATTCACTTAAAAACGAACAATGGAAGACTTTATCTAAAGGTACCGGAACTCCTCTTGCACATGCAGCCATAGAGATTAAAATGACAACTGGAAAATTTAAGTTCGACGCATTGGGTTTTGTTGGAGGATATTCAAAAGGTGGAGCTGAACAGTCAATTAAGTTTGATTTTGAATTTCAAGATAATGGGGAATATGGACATGAGTTTAACTCATACACAACGTGAAATTTTCGAAGAAACAAGTCTAGGTCCAGTTGGTGGTGAAGAAACTATTTAGAAGGATGATAAATTTGAGATCAGTACTGATGGAGGTGTGAAAGATCTCCCTAAAGATAATAGTTATCAAACAGAAGGAGGCCTAATCTGGGGGCCCTATCGTGAAAATGATGAGGAAAGAAAACTTGTAATAGATGCTGAGGTATCTACCCCAGTTATTGGTGTTGGAGTCGGAGCTGAGTTAGGTGTATATAAAAATGATGATGAAGAAAATTAAAAAATAATTATTTAAAGCTGTATGAAAAGGATTCTAATAGAAATATGTTTTTGGATCAATTTAGTAGTCTATTTACTTGTTATTGTTCTATTTATTGAAATGATTGGAAATACAGATATTATATCCCAATATTTTACTAAGGGGCATTTATCAAATTACAGAATGCTGCTAAATATCCCAATCCTAGCCTTGTGGATATATAATATAGTTGTCTGGTCAAAGAATGATAAAACGACATTACGTTTGATTTTAATTATTTTCCTCAATGGATTGTATAATCCAATATACTATCGAATGGCCGTTAGGAAAAAATGGCTTATATGAAAAACTAAAATAGTATTGTAGGAGTAAAAAGTTGGGTTATGAATTCTAAGATATCAGCTTAAAGTAGCCCGGTAAGTCAGTTTTTTTCATTTCTACCCGGCAAGTTGCCTATGTACATTATCTTTAAACAGGAACGAATCCAAAAACTCCTTAACCAACCGTTTTTTATCATACGGTAGTTTTTCCACTTTTTTGAACATGATCAGCAACTCATTGTCGCTGATCGTGTTTTCCGCTTTATCCTGTAGGGTGCCGTTGATTAAACAATTCATTGAAGCACCCAAGGTTTGAGAAATCCTCTTTAGCATTCAGAACCTCGGACTGACAAGCAGATTGAATTAAAAACAATGATTTCCAAAAAGTATTGCATGTTGTTTGTATAAATTCATATGAAAATGATTATTTTTAGTGGAAAGCAAAAGTGAATGTAAGAGATTAGGATATACCAGGTTAAAGGGAATACCGAAATATCGGTTTCTGTTGATAAAGATACCGTATGGCTGAGTCTTAAGCAGATCACTGATCTTTTTGATCGTTATAAAAGTGTTATTTCCAGGCATATCAGCAATATTTTTAATGAAGAGGAATTATAAAGAAATTCAGTTGTTGCAAAAAATGCAACAACTGCTTCTGATGGTAAAACATATTTAATTGATTTTTATAATCTGGATGTTATTATTTCAGTCGGCTACAGAGTAAAGTCGTTGCGTGGGACCCAATTCCGGATTTGGGCAAATAAAATATTAAAAGAGTACTTAATTAAAGGATATGCATTAAATCAACAAGTTCCGAAAAAAAAGAACGAACAGTTATCTGAGCTGCAGGAGACACTCAGCAGAGGGTAAAACTGAAATTAAGGTTAAACTTGAAGGGGATACTATTTGGCTTTCTCAAAGGCAAATGGCAGAATTTATTTGAGAAGGACAGTCGCCAAAGCATGGAAAAACGGCACTTTGCACAGTCTTACGCAAAATGGCTATATTTGAAAAAAAAATTGAATGGCAAATCTTTACGTAATATCGGGTTGTAATGGAGCAGGAAAGACAACTGCTTCATATTCAGTACTACCTGATATGCTGAATTGTAAGGAGTTTGTAAATGCGGATGAAATAGCAAAGGGATTATCTCCCTTTCAACCTGATAATGTAGCAATTGAAGCTGGACGCATTATGTTGTCAAGGATAAGGGATCTAATGAAAAATAATGTTGACTTTGCTTTTGAGACTACTTTAGCATCTAAATCATACGTTAAATATATTCTGGAAGCTCAGGCCAGAGGTTACATGGTTACTTTAGTGTTTTTTTGGCTTAATTCTCCTGAATTAGCAATTGAACGCGTTAAAACACGTGTGATTTCAGGCGGACATAACATTCCGGAAGATATTATTCGCCGGCGATACAATGCTGGAATTAATAATCTTTCCCACTTGTACCTGCCAATCTCCGATTATTGGATGATTATTGATAATTCAGAACCTCCGTTTCAGATAATAGCAGAAGGATTTAAAACTGAGAATATCGAAATTTATAATCAAATCATTTACAATCAAATCGTAAAATTATGACAAAGGAAAATGTAAAAGATTTACGGACCAAAATAATTCAGGGACTTGAGTTAGCGTATAAGCGCTTGCTGATTTCAAAGCAGAAGGAAGATGCAGAGCTGGTGATTTCAAAAAATGGGAAAATTGTTAGAATTAAAGCGCGTGAATTGACATGCAATCCCTAAAGCAAAACCAGAAAAAAATGTTGCAATTTTGCATCTTTGAAAAATGCAGCCACAAAGAGAAAATTATTCCTACTGAAAACCTTCAAAATATCCCCTGTTTCGTTATGATGATTATAAAGGAACAGAAAAACCATTGGTATGATTACGGGGCCAAAATGTACGACTCGCAAATATCTCGTTTTAATACATTGGATCCACTTGCTGAAATATTTCCTTTTCAGTCTCCATACTCTTATGCGGCTAATAATCCAATAAGATTTATCGATTATAATGGTTTAGGTCCGGGTGACAGAGTTAAAGCTGCTCGAAGCATGACAGGAATTGAATATAAACAGGAAACCAAATCTTCTATGTGAACTACGAACACCTCAGAAGCTAGGCTATATATGGACTGTGCAGAATTTGTTTGTAGAGTACTTGGCGCAGACCAAATAACAAATGGCGTTCAATACATGAATTCAACTGGTTTAAAGAGTTTTTTTGATAATTATGATGATTTGCTTAATTTCAATTCCTGATCTTTTGAAAAACTGATATTGATGTCAAACTCGGATATTGTTATTTATAAATCTTCAGAAGGAAAGACTGAAATCCAGGTTAAACTTGAAGGGGATACTATTTGGCTTTCTCAAAGGCAAATGGCAGAATTATTTGAGAAGGACACCGATACTATCGGGCTTCATTTAAATAATATATTTCAAACAGGAGAACTGGAAGAAAAGTCAACTACCGAGGAATTCTCGGTAGTTCAAACGGAAGGAATCAGAAAAGTTAATAGAAGGATTAAACATTATAATCTGGACGCGGTAATATCAGTTGGATACAGGGTAAATTCCATAAGAGGTACCCAATTCAGAATTTGGGCAAATAAAATATTAAGAGAGTATTTAATCAAAGGATACGCTGTAAATCAACCGGTTCTGGAAAAGAAGAAAGACCAGTTGGCAGAACTACAGGAGACCCTAAGACTTATCAGAGCTTCTGCTTTTTCAAAACCACTTTCCGGCGAAGAAAGTCTAGGCTTATTGCAGATTATCTCGGATTATTCCCTGGCACTGGAAATATTGGATCAATATGATTACCAGTCGCTCAAAATCGCAGAGACAAGGTTAAAGGAGAAATTCAGGCTGAGTTATGATGAAGCAGTTGAACAGATAAACGCAGTAAAAAATGCTTATGGAAACAGTGAACTATTCGGCCGGGAAAAAGATAAGTCATTCAGAAGCTCGATAGGTGCAATTTATCAGACTTTCGATGGAAAAGACCTCTATCCAAGCATAGAGGAGAAAGCAGCAAATCTGCTTTACTTCGTTACGAAAAACCATTCCTTTACGGATGGCAACAAACGCATTGCTGCTTTTTTGTTCCTGTATTTCATGGACAGGAATGGCATCTTATATGATGACTCAGGCAGAAAAAGAATTGCAGATAATGCTCTTGTGGCATTGACTTTAATGATTGCTGTTAGTAAGCCGGAAGAAAAAGACACTATGATCAGAGTTATTGTTAACCTGATCAATAAGAATAATTAGTTCCAATTTTTGAGCTGTTTTTCCCGGATGAGGGCATCGTGCTTTGAAGGGTATGATTCGGAATAAACGAGTTGCCAGGGTTTGCCCGATGCAGTAAAGCCTTTAGTAGCCCGGTTGTGCCTGTCGAGCCTGTCGTTAATATCGGCCGAGCAACCGATATAAAATTTGTTGATCTTTGGAGAGAAAAGGATGTATATGAAACACCCATGTTTTGCAAACACAATGATAACAAAATCAGCAACATGGGTGTTCCATCATACCATTAAAATAATTATATTATGATGAAATGCTGCTCCATATAAAAGCAAAAAACCCCATAACGTTATGGGGTAATTGTGGGAACTGCTGGGTTCGAACCAGCGACCCTCCCGA
>JFJP01027163.1_pt1 | contig 18374 bp, 26 predicted proteins | sample 431651 | NCBI WGS metagenome assembly JFJP01 (sample SAMN02602958, study PRJNA72255) | Microbial mat metagenome, whole genome shotgun sequencing project. | biome: fresh water; feature: sink hole; material: water; isolation source: purple microbial (photo- and chemosynthetic) mats found in...
CTGCATTTACAATTTACCTTTTTTAATTTAATGTTTATTTATGGTTTCAAAAACATTGCAATGCAATTCAGTTGGTTGGTGTATTTTTTAAAAATACAACTTTGTTCTATTGAAATCATATTTGATAAAAAAACTTATTTCAAATTTCTCATAAATCTTTAAAAAAAATTTTAAATTTTAAAAATAATGTTTTTTTTTGGTTTCTTCAAAATTTTCATCCAGCCGTCTTAAAAAATTTAAGAATAATTCACTTAAAATTATGAGAGTTTTAATTCGGAATCCAAAAATTTTGATTATATCTGATATCCAGGAAACCTAAATTAATAAAGAAGTAAATCATAAAAATAAAATGAAAGAAATAAAATAACTTTGATTGTTCTGGATAGAAAATATGAAGCATAAACATAATATCTCCTGCCAATCCCATCATTAAACTATAGGGAAAATCGCTTTTTCCTATAATATATCTATCCTCGAACTCAAAATTTTCAACTATTTTCATAAATTGTACATCATTTCTTGCTAAAGCAAACCTCAAACTTCTATATAACCATTTTAAATCCTTTGTTAAAACAAAAAAATTCAATAATCCATATCCATTTCCAGATATTCCATGACATAAGCCATAGCCTTTTTTGAGCAATCCAAATTTCCATATATTTTCGCAAGCATTTAACAAAGATTTTTGTATTGAATCTTCAAGTTTCTTATTATTTGAATGGATCTTTAAAGCCTGAATTAAAGGGGCAATGGTTCCTGGGGAGCCATGACAAAATTGGACTAGTTCGTCTTTTTTAAGCCTTGAAAAACTTGTAGGAAAATTGCCTGAATCGAGCTGGAGTTTTATATAATAATTAATTGATAAAGAGGTGACTTCAAGGAAGAAAGTCGTGAATTCCTTATGGAAATTATCGAAATAATTTTTGTTCAGAGAATAAGCTGTGTATAAAATATTTGCGACCCCAAAAAACCCATGCGCTCCTCCAATATACCCTTTATCATGAAAAGTGTAAATCAAATGAAAATCCTCAGGCAATGCTTTTAAGTGTTTTTGCACTTTTTCTAAGGTATATTCTGGATTATAATTGCTAAGTCCTCTCTCAATCAGTTCTTCTACTAAATCAAACACACAATTTTCTAAATTTATCTTAAATTCAGATTCTTTCACATTTTCGTTCTGAAAATTCTTCTGCAGGTTCAATAAACAAAAAAGATATCCAGAAACTCCATAGAGTAGTTCATCATAGCATTGAGATCTCGGAGTTTTCAGTATAGTTTTTTTCAACTGCAAAATTTGCTCTATGCAAAATTGGAAATTCTTTTTGTCGTTTGTCTCATAAAATAAAGAAGCTCCAATTGTGTAAACCCCAACACTTCCAAAATAAAATGAAATTCGAGGTTTTATCTTAATTTTTAGCAGGTTTTCCTCATCAATTAACTCTTGCAAAGCAAAATAGCAAGTTTCTGCATCCTTTAAGTATTTTTTCTCATCAAAAAGCTCAGAAAATGAAACATCATCGAGTTTTTCGAAATATGTTTTAAATTTCGTTTTTTCCTCTTGATTTTCATTCAAAAAACAACAGAATTTGTACATATTATAATAAAGATAGAGGTTTCCTCCCGATCCTAATTAAAATTAAGCTTATTGAATGGAATTATTCAGAAAGAAAAAACCATCGAAAATTGCATAAGAATAGGTGGATTTTGATTTGACACTACAAATAGAGATAGGCTCTGAAGGCTTAACCTTTTTATAAAAGTCATTTAAGGAGCGGACTAAACAATCTGCTAAATTATGATATAAAAGATTAAAGTCTTTTTTTTGAGGAAGATAATCTTCATAGGCATTAGGGATGTATCGAGTGGATTCCGATTCAATTTGCATTTTTTTGGTTTTGAAATAAAAAAATAATTTAAAAATCAAATTGCTTTTTTTCATTTAAAATAAAAAAAAATTGCAAAGTTTTCAAATTTTTTTAGTTGTTTGTAAAAAAAAAACCGAAAACCTGTTTTTTCTTTATAAATATCTAATTTTTAAAAATTTCAATGAATTTCCTTGATGATCCCAATTTCATCCAAAACAATTTCAAGAATTTACACAATAATTCCAACATTCAAAAATACCAGGTAACTGAGACCTTTCGAACAGAGCACCTGAAGAAAAGTGCTAATCAGCCATTAGTCATTGAAGAGATTAATTCATCCACAAGCCTTCATTTTAAAATTCAGCTATTAATTGAAGAAAACGAGAAACTCAAAAAAGTTGTTGAAGAATGGAGAGTTAAAATGCTTCAAATTGAAGCAGAAAAGATCACACTTTTATCTTCCAAAACAGAAAATGAGAACATAATTATCCGATTAAGGGAAGAAATCCAACTGCGAATGTCAGATGATAAAAGAATAAGAGATTTGGAACAAGAGCTGAGATTCACTAAAGCTTCAATTGAAGAATGGAGATCAAAAGTGATGTTTTTAGAGAATCAAGGACCAAAGTTCATTGAGAAAATAGTGGAAGTGCCTATTGAAAGTTTAGTTTATTTGGAGAAACCAGTGCTTGATGAGAGAAAATTAAGAGAATTTGAAGACCAAGTCTTTCATTTGAGAGAAGAAAACAGAAAGTTAACGTTTTCTCTAGAAGAATCCAGATCAAAAGTTATGATTTGGGAAAAAAACAAACCGGAAATAAAAAAAAAGAAAAAAAAAGAATTGAAACTGAAAATTGTGCAATTATTAGAAGAAAATTCAAGGATGAGAGCCACATTAGAGGAATGGCGAAGCAAATTAATTGATTTGGAAGAAAATAAATTCCATTCTGAAAAGGCTAAGAAGAGCACTAGTCAAAAAAATTCAATTCTTGAATCAGAAATCGTGAAACTCAAAATGGAAACAGAAGACCTATTGGCCAGAGGTCCACAAATAATTGAGAAAATCATTGAGAAACCTGTTCCTTATGAAGTAATCAAGGAGAAAATCGTTGTTGATGACACAGAAATCTTTGAATTAAAGCAAAAACTCACTTTTTGCAATGAAGAAATTCAGAAATTAGCAATGATGAATGAAGATTTCACCAAGAAAGTTTATTTCTTGGAAAACCAGCCCCCAACAATTATAGAAAAAAGAGTAGAAGTACCAATAGAGATTCTTAAAGAGAGGGTGGTTGTTGCTGATGACAAAATTCTTAGAGAATACGAAAATAGCATAAATTTCCAAAAAGCCGAAAATCGCAAATTGAAATTTGTTATAGAAGAATTGAAATCCAAAATTACTGATTTAGAACTTGAAATATCCCGAACAAAGATCATTGAAAGGAAAATCGAGGTTCCTTTCGAAGTTGTGAAGGAGAGAATAATTTTTGATGAGGGGAAATCACAAGAATATGAACTTAAATTGTATCAAATCTCCCAAGAAAATACTAATTTAAGAAATAATATTGATGATTTAAGCATGAAAATCGTTAAATATGAGGAAGATAGAGCTGCTTTTGAGAATTGGAAGAAATCAGCAGTTAATTATGAGAATGAGATTTTTCTGCTAAAAAAAGAAATCGAAAGATTGTTGGGATTATTGCCAAGAAGTACACAATTAATTATTGAGAAAAGAATTGAGTTTCCGAGAGAAGTAAATGAATTTGGAAATAAGGTGATTAAAGAAGAAGAAGGTGATCTCCGAAAAGAAGGAGAAAAAAGAAGCGGAAACCAACAAAATTACGGGATTAATTCTTATAAGATAAGCAGAGAAGATGATGAGGGTTTTCGAAAAGAGGCAGCAAAAAGAAGTATGCAACATCAAAATTATGGCATAAATGCTTCCAATTATAATATAAGCAGAGAAGAGGAAAGAAATGAACCATATGGAAATTTTGGGATAAATTCTTCAAATTCTCACATAGAAAGAGATAGTTTTAAAAAAAAGGTAGAAAAAAAAAGTGAACAACCTCGAAATTATGGCATATATGCCTCAAACTATAATACAAATGGTTCAATTCAACAGGGAGAAGATTATGAGAGTTATGGGTATAATAGGTTATTGGTGCCAGAGGAGAAAGAGCATTTATACTATTCTACCTATAAATGAAAAGGAAATAAATTATAGAGATTTATTAAAGAAAATAAATTAATAAGAAATATGAATTAAAATATGATTTCTTCATTTAATTTAGTTAAGCCTTTGTTTATCCAATTTGACTCAACGATTTCTCTTTAAAAAAAATCTAATATTAAGAAAACACAAAAATTACTTCAAAGTTATTCTTTTTTGAGGGTCTTTTGTCAGCATTTTTTGAATTAAATCTTTTAAGTCTTCTGATATGGTTCTTGATTTTGGAAAAACAAGCCTAAAATAAAAAAGGATTCTAACTAAAGCAAAAATTAAATAAAAACTCCTTTGTTCGAATGTCTTCTATTAGCTGAACCAAGGAAAAATCAAAAAATGGCAGTTTTAAATAAACCATACTGTATAAACTTATTCCCAAAGACCAGATGTCTGATAATCTTCCATCAAATCCATCTACATTCCCATCAGATTTCAGACTTTCTGGTGACATGAAATGAAAGGTGCCTTCAGATCCTTTAATCTTGCAATCTTTAGGGTTGGGTACCTCAATTGCACTTCCAAAATCAGCTAACATTCCTTTAAATTTTTTATCAAGCATTATATTCAATGGTTTGATATCTCTGTGTATAATTCCCAAAGAGTGAACTTCATTGATTTTTATTTTTTTTCATTTTGTTTTTAATATAAAATAACTGTAATGTAAAGCTTTCAAAACATCTCTGAGTATATTTCTGATAAGACTCTCATCCAAATATTTGTTTTCACTGATAAAATGCTTAAAAGTTTGCTTGTCTTCATCCCATATCATCATTTCCCCTCTTTCAGCATACTCTAAAACTTTAAATAAAAGCAAAAGTTTAGAAAAAATCATTTTTAAGCATGAAATAAAAAAATACCTATATATAAACCATCAAAATTTTTATCATCTATAACTTCAAACATCTTAATTATATTGGGATGATTAAGCCTTTTCATGATTTTTATCTCTTTTTTTACATCATCCAAACCAGTTTTATGAGAAGAGTCTTTTTAAAAACATGAAAAAAAAGTCCATTATAATTTTTTCATTACTTCCATCAGGCAATTTTATTAATTTCATTCTCTTTTTTAGAATAGTCTTATTAAAGCATTTCATTGCGTAGATCTGCTTATTATCAATATTTTCTACCATTTTCACTTTGCAGGTGGAACCTTCTCCAATTTCTTTCAAAATCAAATATTGGTTTAAAGTTTTCCCTTTCTAGATCAAAAAAATTCAAGATTTTTAAATGTTAGGGGTTAATTCTTACTTCGGTTTTGGCCTTCTTCAAAGTGAAGGTTTCAAATGTCTGAAAAATTGAAGCTTCCATTCTCGAATTACCAATTTTATTCAAAATAATTAAATTATTAAAAAATTTAATTATTTTTTAAAATTTAAAATAATGCATTTTTTTTAGTAAAACGTAAAAAAACCAATACTTTTTTATAATTTTCCTAATAATTTTCAGATGTCTGATCTTTTGAATTTTTTTTGCTGTTCTCGTCTTAAAAATTTCATGACAGCACGTTCGCCATCAAAAACAATGCCTGAAATTCTAATTCCACCGCCTTTTTCTTTTTCAGATCTCTCAAACTCTGAAAAAAAACCTCAGAGTTTCAATGATGGAAATAGTTCAATCAAAACTCTGTTAGAAAAGTCAAAAAAAAAAGATATTTCTGAATTTTTTGATGAGCTTAAAACATCTTTAAACAATGTTTCCAATTCAATTAAACCTATAAAAAAAAAATATTTGAGAAATTGGAGCAATATAGAAGAAAGAAGAGGATGATAAATTGGAAAAATTAGTAAAAGCTTATGGAAAAGATTGGAATGCTATTTGTCGGGAAATGCCTGAACGCAACAGAAAGCAGATAAAAGATAGATACAAAAATACATTGGACCCAAAAATTAAAAAAAATGATTGGACTTTTCAGGAGGATCTCAAATTATTAGAGGTTTATAAAAAATATGGGCCGAAATGGGCATTGATATCTTCTATTTTCGAAGGGAGAAGTGAGCCAATGATAAAAAATCGATATAATAATCATCTTAAGAAAAAAACTCTTGGTGAAAGTTTCCTTGAAGGTGATAATCATGAATGTTCAGGATAAAAAACTACAGATAATAAAGAAAATCCCCTAAATTCAAATTTGAATAGTAAAATTGAGGAAGAAACAAAAATCCCAAATCAAGATTTAAGTAAATATCTAGAAGGTATTAATTCAATTTTAAACCCAAATCTTTTAAGTTCCATCAGAGATCAATGGGAAAAAAATGAGAATAAAAATCAATTATTGAGGAATTCAGCTGAACAAACAAAACGAGAAAAGGATTCTCTTTCGTTTTACCCTAATGAATTTAAAGCATCTAGTGGATCCGATATTTTCAATAAAAGTGCCCATCTTTATGAAGTTGAAAAAAGTGTTTTGAATTCATTGAAAAACATTTATATTCACGATGAAAAAATGAGCGAAAACGAGAAAAAAAACATTTCTTTGGAGTTTGGCAGCATAGAAGAGGTAGATGAAGAAATAAAGAAGCAGCTGGTTCTAGAGGCAAAGTTTTCCTAGATATCTAATCAATTTTATTTTTTTTGGTGTTTATTATAAAAACAAAAATTAAAGGGCTTTTTATATATCTTTATTTAAATTTTTCAATCAAAAGAAAATAATATTTTTTGATTGATGATTAGATTTTATGCTCTTATGTTTAAAATTTATTATACGAAGAATTTTCGGAAAAAAATCAAATTTTTTGTTAAAATTATAATTTTCAATTTTAAATGCTTAAAAATTTGTTGGTCAATTTTAAATTCAATCTCATTTCAATTTAAAATTTTTTTTTATTTCGAAAATTGTTTGTCTTTTTGTTTAAGTGAGAAGAAAAAAAAGAAAAAAAAGGATGAAATTTTTTTTGTTTGAAAATTTTTTATTGATTTTTTATTGATTTTGAAACAAAAATTAAAAAATTTAATTTTAAAAAAAAAATTTATTTAAAATTTTCGTTTTTCTTGCAAATTTTTAGACATTTTTTAGAAATTCAAAATTAAAAGTTAAAGATAAAGAATTTGGAATTTGTAATCATTGAAAATTGAGAGATGTTTGAAAGAAAAAAATAGTTGTGTGTTGTTGTTAGCCTTTTGCAAAATTTAACTCAGAATTAATTTTTAAATTCAGTTCCATTTTTTTTATTTTCAAATTTTGAAAAACTAAAATTTATTATTCTTTTCAATAAATGATTCTATATTTTTTCTTTGAAATAAAATGGTTTAATGTCTAATAAGTGGTCTGGTGCCAAATACTTTTCTTTCATTTGGATTCCACTCAATCACAGGCTTATAATAGTTTCTCAATACATCGTCTCTTTTTCTAACCATCCTATCAAATTTGCACGATCTAAAATGGTATTTTTCTATTCTTTCATGAGAGTGATACAATGCGTCATAAATAAACGTTGGAAAGAGAATTCCTAACACAATAAAGGTCGTCATTGCAGGTGCGGCCTTTAACCATGTTTTAATGGGTTTGGGATAAATATGATTTCCTAAAATTGACATTAAAATTTTTAATTAATTTATCAAAAAAATTTGAATTAATTGCGCATAATACGCAAAAAACTCCCTTAAATATTCCATTGTTCACAAAACAAAGATATTAATTATAATCTCTCAAAAAAAGACAAATGTCCTGCCCAGTTGCAAAACAACAATTGACTGTCCTTGATCAAAACCCGTTAACCAAAAGGCTCTTAACTCCTCAATGCCTTGAGTTTTTGGTCACTCTTCAAAGAGCCCATAATGCAACCAGAAAATATTTGTTAGAAGAAAGAGTGAACAAAGCTATTCTGCTTGATAAGGGAATGCCAATGGTAAATCATTTAATGCGATTCCAATCCAATTTATTTAATATTTTAGACTTATCCAGTCGAAACCTATGCTGTTAGACAAGGTAATTGGACTGTTGCTCCAGTTCCAAAAGAATTACAAAAAAGATGGATCGAAATTACTGGTCCACCAAGCAAAAAAGGTTGCATCAATGCCATGAATTCAGGCGCTGATGTGTGGATGGTAAACTACATTTAACTTTTGAATTTGAAAAAAATGGCGTTTGTTTTGTAAATAAAGGCTGACTTCGAAGATGCTTTAGCTCCCACTTGGGAAAATTTGCTTTCTGGACAAGTGAACCTGATTGAAACCAATGCTAGAACCCTTAAATTCGCAGACAAAAAGAAAGAATACAAGTTCAATGATAAAATCGCAACTTTGCTTGTCCGACCAAGAGGATGGCATTTAGAAGAAAAGCATGTGCTTGTTGACAATGAGCCAATTTCTGGAAGTTTATTTGATTTTGGAGTTTACTTCTTCCACAATTATGAGCTGAGACAAAAAATGGGACTTGGAGGAGTTTTCTATTATTTGCCGAAGTTGGAAGCTTATCAAGAAGCTCGATTGTGGAATGATGTTTTCATGACTGTAAATAAAAAAAAATATACATAAAATTTATTTCTTTCTTTTAAAAATAGACTCAGAGATATTTCAAAGTGCCGATTGGAACAATCAGATGCACTGTTTTGATTGAAACCATCGGAGGTTCTTTGGCTATGGAAGAAATATTGTTCGAATTAAGGGACCATATTGTGGCATTAAATGCTGGTCGTTGGGATTATATTTTCTCCGTCATAAAAAAGCTAAAAGCAAGAAGAGATGCTGTTCTCCCTGATAGAGGTCAAATAACCATGGGTGTGCCTTTTATGAAAGCCTACACTGAGAGATTGATTCACACTTGCCATAAAAGAGGAGCTCATGCCATTGGAGGAATGTCCGCATTTATTCCAAGCAAAACCGATCAGAGTTTCAATAAAGGTGTCTTTAAAAAAATAATTGCTGATAAGGAATTAGAAGTTGAGTCTGGTTGTGATGGGAGTTGGGTTGCTCATCCAGGATTAGTCAAAGTTGCACGAGCGGTCTTTGAAAGAAAACTCGGAAATAAAGAACATCAAAAAGATGTTATGAGACCTGAAGTAAATGTCAGAGATTATGAGTTGACGGATTTGAGAATTGCAGGAGGTATATAGCGTCATATTTATTTAAATTCTTAAATTTTTTGAAAATTTAGCTTCTATCAGTGAAACTGGAGTTAGAAATAATATCAATATTGCCATTCAATACATTTATCATTGGCTAAATGGTGCAGCAGCTGTTGGATTACATAATTTGATGGAAGATGCTGCAACTGCTGAAATCTCTAGAGGACAACTCTGGCAATGGGTGAAATATAATGCCAAAACAGAAAATGGAACAGTTATTAATGAGCAATATTATAAAGCCATTAGAGATGAGGAGGTCAATGCTTTAAGAAGTAAATTCGCAAACAAGGATTTCTTTGAGAAGGCAGTTTCCTTAACTGATGAATTGGTGTTGTCTGAGAAGTTCGCAGAATTTTTGACCTTGCCAGCCTATGATTGGCTTGTTTCTCGAGAAGCAAGACCAAAATTATAAATGAAGAAAATTAAATCGCTAAACCTGAAAAACACTTCAAAATTTAAAAGAAAAAATTAAAATTTTTTAAGTTTTGTTGGAAATAAATCAGCTCAAAAGCCAAAAAATATCAAATAAATTTATGAATATTATTTTATTTTTTTGAAAATGATTTTTAATTAAACTCTTTAAATTGTTAAAAAATTCAAAAAAACAATTGCATTTGAAAATAATTTACATTGTGAAGACTGTTTATGAAAGCAATGAGAAAAATTATTTTATTTTAGAAAAAAATTTATTCCGATTTCGATTTCCACACTTCAATGCAATTCATAAAATTATTTTTATTATTATTTAAATCTTCTCTGCATTTATTTGACACGAGTTTGCCCGATGAGGTGATTAAACATAAACTAGGCACTCCACTAATTTGAAACATTTTTAGAAGAGAACTCTTCTCATCCTGCGATTCATATGGTAAAGCCATCCAATCCATAGTTTTAAAATAACCTTCAAAAATAGTTTTATTGTGATCCAAACTTACGAATAGCACATCAACCATTTTCGATGTTTGGTTTATCTCTTTGTAGAACTTCTCTAATAAATGAGTGAAAGCTCTGCATGGGACTGACCAATATGCTGAAAAATAAACCAATTTAAGAGAATCGGGTTTCAAATTTTGAGTATCAAAGGGTTGTAATGATTGAGAATTTTGAAGAATTGAAGGTCCAAATAAATTTTTTAGATTATTTTCGGCAGGTTTTTGCAACTCTTTTTCATCCATTTTCCTTAATTTTTTTATAAAAAAAGTTTTAAGCTTTTGATTCAATTTAAATTATAAATTTTTTGGAATTTGTTTTCATAATTTAAACAGAAATATATTTACCTATTTTCATGGAATTCAAGGATCCCGATAATTTGGATTGTCCAATCTGTCATAAAACTTATAACGAATATGAAAACATCCCTAGAATGTTGCCAGATTGCGGCCATACCTTTTGTTCCTCTTGCTTAGCGCACCTTCTCCAAAAAATTGATAAAGATGGGACTTTTTTGTGTCCAGATGACAAGTAAAAAATCAATTTTTACATTTTTTGATGCTCTATTTTTTGTTTAAAGAGTTCCATACATAGGAAATAAGCGCGATATTCTTTATTTCCCTAAAAATTTCGCTCTTTTGAGAGTTCTTGATAAAAAAAAGAAAGATTTTACAAATTTTTCAGATTCGAGTTTAAAATTGAGCAATTTTCCTAGTTTTGGTTCAAAACTTGAAACCAAATTTGTGCCCAGTTCTGAAATTAAAAATCTTTCTTATTTAGAGCAAAACAGATTTTCTGTTGTTCCATCTGATAAAGATTATTGCAAGGAGCATAATAAAAAATTAGAAATAATTTGCATTGATCATCAACAGAAAATATGTGTGAACTGTGCTTTGTTTGGTAATCACAAAAATCATAATATCAAAAGTGAAGAAGAAGTTTTGAGAGAAATCACTATTAGAGCTGATAGAATTCTTGAGCTTTTTCAAGGGATTGAAGATTCTTCTTCAGATTTGTTTCTGCAAAATGCTTCAGAAGAAAATTTGTCGAAAATTTATGAAAATTTTATTAAAAAAACAGAAAGAATTTCAAAAACCATCAACGAAAAATTTTCGGTAAATAAATTAAATATTCGAAATTTTTTTTGATTTTTACCATTTTTTTGAAGCAATTGAGACAATTTATAAAGGATTTTGAAAAAAAAATATTGAATGACTTTCTTGAAGCTTTTCAATTATTGGAAGGAAAATTAAAAATATTAAAGAAAATTCCATTTGTTTCGTTTCAATCTGAAATTTCGTCATGGAAATTATTGGCTAAAGAAAAACTGATGACCTTAAGTGAAAAAACTGAAAAAAACCAAATGCATTTCGATATTTTGGAGAACAAAGAAAATCCAGAGAAAGATATAATAAAAGTCGGTCAAGGCATTCTGATCCAATCCAAAAAGATCTCAACTCTTCCATTAAATTTAATTAAGGCCGCAATAGACAATATCGATGTGTTTTTCAATGAACAAACCATTTATAAGAATATTGAAGAAGTGTTTTGCGATCGAAATTTGAAATTATCTCCTGAATTAAAAAATGTTTCATTATCAGCTGAAGATATCCGAAGTTTAGAAAATTATTTCAATAAAACGAAAGTAATTCAACAATCACCGAATAATTATAACAATTGGGGAAATTCTTTAAGCAATGATGAAGTGTTCAAAAGCAAACAATCGATCAACATAATCAATGAAAGACTTGAAGGAAAAAGAAGTGGGGTATCTATTCAAGAAGAAAAAAGCAAACCTGATTTTCAAATTACAAATTCATTTATCAATTCTTTAAATTTTCAAGAACTCATCAAAGAAAGCAACCCGAAATTAGATGATTCTGAATTTCTTTTATCAGGTGATATTTCGGATTTCTCTGCTAAACTTATCCAAAATCCTCCAAATAATTCTTTAAGTAAAACCAAGCCACCTCTCAAAAATAATAACAATGAGGACAAATCAAAGATGCTGCAAACTATCGAAGAGAAAAGTGAAAAAGGAATATCCTCGTCCAAAAATATCATTAATAGACCCTCTACTTATCTTATGGTCAATAAGCGAGCTGCAAGTAAAAGTCCCTTTCGAGGAAATTCCAATGTCAATACTTCATTGGATAAGTTTTCTGAAAATGAATTTAGGAATTTGATTTCTCCAAATAAAAGCGTGTCTCCATTTATTTCTGATTCCCCTCTAGATATTTCCACTGAAAAAAAACTCAGTTCACATACAAGCCAAAAAAAATTAGGAGGCTTTTTAGGATTTAGATTAAATGAAAAATTTTTACCTATATTTAATGGATTAAGAAGTGATATTTTAGAAGTGGTTGACTTCACTTGTGCTGATTTAGGGGATTCGGGAATAAGTTTTCTAGCAGAGAGTTTAGGCAGCAGTCTTTCAATGAAATCATTAAAATTAGTCAAAAACAAAATAACTGATGAGGGAGCTGTAACATTATGCAAAGCTTTGATGCAAAACTACAGTTTAGCGAATCTAAATTTGACTTTGAACCAGCTAACTGATAAATCAATTGATAGTTTCTTTGGGTTGGTTAAAGTCAATCCCACCTTAAAAAATTTATATCTTTTGCAGAACAATATAAGTGTCAATAAATTCAAGCCCAAAGTTAAAGAATTTAAAACAGTTGGCACTAATTTGTTCATTTAGATAATTATTCCCCAAAATTCCTTATTTTTTTTTTTAAATATGAATTTATTTTGAGATGATTTTTATATATTTTTATGGAAAAGCCAATGAGTAATTAAATCATGAAAGCGATTAATAATTTTTTCTTAAGTAGTGCAAGAAGAAACTTATAAATAAAATAAGTTAAGAACATCAACTATTTTTATACTCTAAATATGAAATTTGGCACTATTTTACTATTTTACGTATTTGAAATTAAAAAAAATTAAAAATTATTAAATTTTAATATTACAAAAAAACAAAGTTTTTTTTAATTTTTGATTTTGAAAATTGAAAATTTAATTTTTAAAAATCAGTTTTCTTTGTAATACAAAGAAAATTTTGATTTTAAAAATGAAAATTATTTTTTAATTTTTCCAATAATATAGTTTTTAACTAAAAAAATTATTGTTTTTATTTTAAAGTCAATAAAAAGTTTTAAGTGAAACAAATATATTATACTGACAGTTCATAAAAAACTCTCCAAAATGAATGAAGCTTTACACATTTCTTATGATTTAATAAGTGTGGACTCTCGTGAGGAAGGAAGTAAAGTTCTTTCAACCAAAACCTTTAAAAATCCTTCAAAATAGATCCAGAAGATAATATATCTCTCCTTCAAAGAAAAATTGTGAGATTAAATCATGCTCGCTCCCAAGACAGACAATATATTGATTCTTTGATTCATGAAAATGAATTATTGAAACTAGAATTAGAAGAAAAAGTTTTTTCTTAAAGAATTTCATTTTAGAAATAGTTTTATAGGAGCGGACTTGTGTTAAACTACTTAAAGAAATCGATTTTCTTCAGCAGAAATTAGTGGGAGAAAAGATGAAATTCGATGTAAAATTATAAAAGTTTTAATTCTTTCTTTATTTCTTCTTTTTTGAACTTTGTAAATTCAGTCAAAATTTGCTGAAAAAAGCGTAGAAAAAATTTCGTCAAACAACAGCATTAAGGCTTTGCCGGTAGAGAGAAGGGCCATTTCTATGAGTAGTACGAGTTTCTTACTTCCCAAAACAATATTTAACACGGAAATTACAAATAAGGGTGCAGATGAAGAAATTGTTTATAAATTATCAGAGGAAGTCAAATATTTTAAGAAACAACATCAATTTCTGGCAGAAAAATTGAAGAAATCTGAGGAGTTATTCATAATAATCTTATAATTTGTAAAAAATATGTTTTATTATAGGTCTTTTCACGAACAAAGAAATTTATTATTGGATCAAGAAATAAAAAATAAGCGTTTGGAAAACGAAATTAACAAACAAAGGGAATTTATTATTCAACTGAAAAAAACCCTGGAGACTAATTTGAAATTATCGAGAGAATTAGAAGATTGTCATTCAAAACTCTCAAATCAATCGAACATCATAAGAAATTTAGAAATAAATAATGCTGAAATGAACCAACTCCTCTATATAAAAAATCAAAATATCAATGAATTAGAAGAAATTGCTCTTTTAAGCAAAAACCAGTTGACTGATTTTTCTGCTTCTTTGGCTTATCAATTTGAAGAAAATGAAAGATTAAAGAGAAATTGTCAAATTTTTCGTTTGAAAAGGATAGGAAATCTTGGTTCTTTCCTTGTAATACCCACTTTATTAATAATAAGAAGAGATTTGCAGGATAATTATCTTATTGAATTAGAAAATCATTACTCCAAAATCGTTTTAAATGCTAAAGATATTATAGAGTTGAGTCTTTGTAAAGAAAAAGTGAATAAATTCCATTTAGTTTATAAAATTCCAGTAAAATTCCATAAATCAAATTGTAAAAATTAAGAAAATTTTTATTAGAGAGAAGGAGGAACTATATCAGAAAAAGAAGAGTTTGAATCTGAGGATTCAGCAAATGAAGTTTGCAAAGCTCTTAAGTTTTAATTTTTTTTAATTAAAAGCAAACATTTTATATTCAAATTTAGGGAGTTCCTTGAAAGGGCAGATTTTTATGATAAACAAAAATTAATTGAAGAGAAAAATGGTTATACTAATAGGAGAGGCATCTTTTCTGATTTGGCCCTATTTTTTTCTTAAATTATATACGTATTATATGTTTTTATCAATGTTTTTTCTTCAAAATGCAATAAAATAAAACGATCAACTATTTTGCTCTTTTATTTTTTCATGAACTGAAAAAATTCTTAAAAATAGTGCTTTAGCATTCTACAAGCCTAGAAACATTATATATCATATAAAAATAAATTTCATAAAAAAATTAAAAAAAAATTTTAATGAAAATCATTTTTTTCTCCTAAATAATTTAAAATATTTTATTTAACTTTTATGCTGAAAGCTCATTTTATTTTTTTATTTGCATCAATAATTTTCTCAAGGTTTCATAGTTTTGTTACTTCTGGCAATAAACCTCAATCATTTATTATTAAATAAAACCTCAAAAAAATACAATGTTGTTCATAAAAATACATTTTTTAATAAAAATACAATTTTATAATTGAATTTATGAAAAAATGGGTGGAGAGATATAAAAAGAGCACTTTTTTAATAGGACCTTTATTTTGTCCTGAAATATTTTATCCAAACATAAGAGAAGGAAAAAAGGAATTATCTGGATAAATAAACAAAAAAAAAGCTTTTTCCTCAATTAAAAATATTTTTGAATTATAATATTTTTTTAAATAAAGACGTTTTGAATTAAAAATACGTTTTTTTGTTGATGTCGAGATATATGTATTCCCCATCTGTTCGCAACATGAGCATTTATTCTCATAGAAAAGAATTTGAAACACCAACTGATGAATTGAATTTCACAAAGGATTATAACAATAAAATAAACCCAATCAAAACTTTTGCCAATAGGTTTTTTAATGATAGAAATCGAAAAAATTTTCTCAATATTTGATAAAGATTTAGAACCAGCTTAGATGCGAATTATTCCAGCAATATATTTTCTGATTCTCCCGAACAGAAATTTCGTTCATCTTGCAGAAAGACTCAATTTTCTGATAAATCTAACATAAATTTACAACGAGATAAAGAAGTTTTGGAGCAAAATGCCGATCATTGGAGATCTTCTTCAAAGTTTTTTATTATTGTGAATTTATCAAGAAATTTATTCGAGTTCTATAGAAAAGTGGAGCAAAAGCCCAGTCAAACATACTATGAATTACAAAAAAGACAATTGAAAGGAGTAAATGAAATAAAAATAATCAATAGAAATCCAATCGTTGAGGGAGATTTCAATAACCAACCTTTAGTGAAAATTAGACAAGTTCATTTTATATCGTTTACTTATTTTTTTGAAAATCTTTTTTAGGAAAAACCAATTTCTGACGAATATGTGAATTTCAGAAATCGACAATCATTTCTTCCTTCTGAATTAACCAATCATCATTCAAACTCTAATCCTATCAAAGAAAAGCAAATGGGAAAAGAGTTTAAGCAACTGTTTCAATTCAACGATGGAACATCTGAAGTTTTTTGGATAATTTTAGAAATTTTTACAACAAAATTTAAAAGAATGTTTGTAAAAAAGTGAATGAATTCACAATTGCTGAAAGGAGGTTCGTTGAAAACAACAAAAATCTCAAATATCATAAAAAAGGTTTATTCATTCTAAAGATATTTAAGAAATCGAATTTGTAATAAAAGCGGATGCCTTCAATGAGTCTCAAGAAAAAATGAGGAGAATTCTCAGAAAATAACAACAACCCAAATAAAACCAAATAAAACGACAGTAAAAAAAATTATTTTTAATTTTTGGTGGGAAAGAATTTTTATTCAAAAACACTTAAATGAAGAATCTAATGTAATAATCGAAGAAAAAACAAAAATTTCCCAAAAAACTTATTTACTTTTTTTAGCCAAACTTTTTTATAAAAACAAATTGTAATAAATTTTTGAAAACAAATCAACCCAAACCAAGCCAAACCTCATCTAATTTATTTTATTTTATAATTTTTTTTTAATAATTTGACAAATTTGCATAAAAAACACAATGCGCTTATTCAAATTTTCGAAATCATCAAAAAACTCAGGTCTAAGTATTTCAGATGACGAATCGCAAAACCCTAAATATTCCCATCTTTTGAATTGGCTTTTTTCTGAAGAAATCCCCAAATCAACGAATTTAATTCGTTTAAAAGTTATCCCAAACAAAGAAAAAGCTCAAGATGATTCAAATATTGAAGTACTAAAGCCATTAGCTATCACTAGTCCACAAAACTTACGAACAAAAACTAACAAATTTATTAGGAATCTAATCATTCAGATTCCTGAAGAAAGTGTTGTGAGAAATTCTCTGGTATTTAAGGAAGAAGGGCTTTTGCCTTTTAAGAATCAGGTGAATATTGAGGAACTTTTAGATATAATAGAAGGGAAAAACAATACAAAAGAAATGAATGAGGGGAGTATTAATTTGCATCGAAGAAGTCTAAGTGAAAGGAAATTTAATCATGATCAAATGTTCAATATATCAAGGTTTAAACGATTGATAAAAGAAATGAAAAATGCAAGTGCTATTGATTTAGTTCAAGTCTTGCGTTTTATTCAAAGCGAAATGAGCAATATTCGAAATAAAGCTTGCTATGAAGTAAGATTTATTTATAAATTTTTGTTTTAAATTTGGTAAATTTTAAATAGAAAATTATATTGAGAAATATAGCCAAAATAATTATTGAATTCCTTTTGATACCTCCTTTCAAACTCAGATCCAAATTATTTAATCAATTCTTCGATTCACTCGAAAAACATGAGAAACTTGTATATGATAAAATAAATACCACAATTTTCAAAAAATCTGAATCCAATTTGAACATTCTCCAAAGATCTGGTGAAATAGCCTCCGCAGGCCTTTTTCACAAACCCAAATCCGTATTATCTCGCAATTCAACCTTCAAATTAGCTTTAGAAAATTCAAATAATCTTGATAAAAACAATAAAAATTTTCCCAGTTTAACTCCAACTCTTGAAAAAAGAACAATCCAATCTCCTGCAATGAAAACATCTCCTTTAAGATCACTTTTTCCAATTTTGTTCAGGAACGACTCATCATCTCCTTCTAATGTTTCCAGTGTAAATTCAAGTCTTTCATCTCCAGCAAATGTAAGTCCAATATTCAGAGGAGTGTCAGCTTTGCTTCGGAGACCTATTTTGAATAATGATTGTGATGAATCGAGAATTCTACTAAAATTGCTCAGGTTTTTATAATTTTTATTTTTTTCTTAGATTAATGAAATTAAAATTGTTTTAGTATTATTCAAACAGTGAAATATTCATTCTCTATACTTGGATATTATTTCCATTATCAAAATATTTTGTTTTCCTATATAAATAAAGCAGAAAATTCTCCAAGACAAAAAAGCAACTCAAAAAGCCCAAAAAGAAAAAACAGTGGGCTAGAAAATATTAATTCGCAAGGAGATTTCAGCCCATTACTAGGAAAGATCCTCAAAAATGCTACCAAAAGTCCTTGTGATTTCATGTCATCCAGTTTGGGCACTTTTACTAATCCTGCTGCTTTTGGAGATGGGTTAAGTTTCAGAGAACTGAATGAGGCTCAGAATAAATTAAACAAAAAACTTGGTTTTTTTTTTTTTTTTTT
>JFJP01001959.1_pt1 | contig 18368 bp, 13 predicted proteins | sample 431651 | NCBI WGS metagenome assembly JFJP01 (sample SAMN02602958, study PRJNA72255) | Microbial mat metagenome, whole genome shotgun sequencing project. | biome: fresh water; feature: sink hole; material: water; isolation source: purple microbial (photo- and chemosynthetic) mats found in...
AGCCAGTTCGTCGGTGCGGGAGGTTACGAGCTCTTCGAGGTGATGGCGGTGTTGTTCGAGTTCTGCTTCGGCCGATTTGCGCTCAGTGATGAACCGCGCTTGCTGTACGTTCTGATAGGCGATCGTGGACAGCTGGTTAGCCAGAGTAAAGAGTGCCTTCGCAACGACCTCAAATCGCTGTCGCGACATCGCCGGCACGGCTAAAAATGCGTCCATGAATGCGGACTCTTCAGCGCCAATCAACCTGGCGTAGGCGCGCATGCTTTCCTCGGTTTGCGTTTCGTCGCGCACTTGTCCAATTAACCAGCTAGCCACGTGATGACCGCCGACACTGATGCTGACGCCGGCATCCCAGAGCCCACCGCTCAGGCACGGCTGAACAATCGGGCCCTCAGGGTGATACCTTCCGAGTATCTTGTCGGAACGGATGCAATTGGCACAACCGGCCTCTGTTGTTCGAATGATGTCATTGCACAGGCGGGTAAAATTACTTGGCTTTGTAAACGGCGTGCCATCAGGGAGCGTGATCAGGGATGCCACGCCGGTTGCTTCGGAAAACTCATCCTGAATGTGTTGCAGTTCATCCAGCCTGAACAAGTCGTCAATGGCAATGACGCCGCCGTCTATTGGCTGGGTCAGCGACACGAGCCGTTTTTCAACCACTTCCTCCGCCCATTTGCGCTCGGTGATGTCGCGCAGAAATACCAGGAATTCGCCTCCGGCAAGTTTGTGATAGGTGACACTCACCTCCACATGCCAGGTCGTGCCGTCCTTGCGCCGATGCAGGGTCTCGAACTGCTCACTTCCGGCGTTGATAATTCCTTCAATGCGTTCCGCAGTTATGGAGGGGGTTTCATCCGCATCCAGATCAGTGATATGCATCAAAAGCAGCTCGTCCCGCGAATAGCCGGATTGTCTACTGTAGGTCGGGTTGGTGTCGATCAGATAGCCCCTGGAATCAACACGCCAGAAACCGTCCTTCGTGGTCATCAGGATGCTGCTGAGGGTTTCGTGACTCTCGCTCAGGGCAGATTCTGAACGTTTGCGCTCGATAGCGATGCTGGCCAGATGCGCTGATTGATCAATGAGAGAAAGATCAGCTTTCAATGGTGAGTACGCGTCCCGGTGATAAATGGCGAAGGTGCCGAGGACCTTGCCCGATGAAGAGTGGATGGGTTGCGACCAGCACGCGCCCAACCCGGCTCTGGCGGCAAGTTCTTTGTAGGGGGCCCAATACGGGTGCGTTGCAATATCCGCGACGATAACGCGCTCCCCGGTGTAGGCTGCCGTGCCACAGGAGCCGACCCCGACCCCTATTTCGAGCCCATCAATGGCCGCGTTATAGAACTCAGGAAGACTCGGGGCGATGCCTTTGCAAAGATGGCGACCGTCTTGATCAAGCAGCAGAATACTGCACAGCATGGCCGGATTGAGGTGCTCCACACCGCGCACAATGGTCTCAAGAATGCCGGAAAGTGGCGCGTCGCTGGCCAGCGTTTCCAGCGTTTGGCTACGAAATTGTTCGTACTTTTCAGCGTTCTTCCGCTCGGTGATGTCGTGGTAGTTTCCCAATAACCCGAGAATATCGGGGTCATGCAGGAGATTGGTCACCGTTATTTCGATCCAACGATAGCTGCCGTCCTTGCAGCGATATCGGCACTCCGTTGCCCCGGAGGCGTTGGGTGCGTCAAGGAGCGTGCCAATGAATTTCTGGGTGGCGTCCAGGTCATCGGGATGCACATTGTCCCAGGTGCTTTGTCCGACCAGTTCTTCCGGTTTCCAGCCAAACCACTTCTCGATGTTCGCGCTTTTGAAGGCGTTTTTTAAGTCTTTGTCGATGATGACGATGACGTCACCAATGTTGGCCACCATTGTGCGATGAATCGTTTCATTTTTTCGCACTGACTCTTCAGCACGCCTTCTTTCGGTAAGGTCGCGAAACTCGGTGGCCCTGACCGAACGCCCATGGTAGGGAATGTTCTTCCCCTGAATACTCATTGGATAGCGTGTACCATCCTTGCGCAAACCCTCAACCTCGTAGGTGCTTTCGAAACCACGGCTGATATTCTGCATCACCTCAGCGCGCCACTCTTCTGCAATGAGTTGGAGTCCATCCATGCCGACAAGCTCTTCTTTACTAAAACCAGTCAGAGTCGACAGTCCCAGGTTGCAATCCAGAATGACGCCTTTCTCATGTATTGAGATGCCGCCAAACGATGCGTCATGCAAGGCTTTGAATCGCTTTTCGCTATCCCCCAATGCTTGCTCAGCAAGGTATTTGTCACTGACATCGGTGAAGACCAGTACCACGCCGACAATTTCGCTCGCTGCATTGAGGATAGGGGCGGCGCTATCGGCAATCTGATATTCCTGACCATCGCGCGCCAGTAGAACCGTATGATTGGCGAGGCCGACCACCTGACCATGGGCCATCACCAACTGTACCGGATCGGGCACGACTTGACGCGTTTCGGCGTTGACGATGTGAAAGATCTCGGCCAGGGGACGACCAAGGGCATCGGTCAGACTCCAGCCGGTCAGGCGTTCGGCGGTCGTATTCATGCGGGTGATACGGCCGCTTGCATCGGTGGCGATGACGGCATCGCCGATCGAGTGCAGGGTAATGGCGAGGTCTTCCTTTGTGTCGCGCAGGGCCGTTTCCCGTTGCGACCAGGTTTCAAGCAGCCGGTTGAATCCGCCGACTAGTTGGCCGACCTCATCCTGACTGACGACGGCAAGCGGCTGCGGAATCCGGTCAGCACTGGACAAGGCCACCATCGCCTGCGCTGTTGCAGCGAGTGGTGAAAGCTGGCGTCGCAGTACCCACCAGGTGAGTACGCCGGCCAGTACCGTCAAAAAGAGCGTAGCCAGCAACATTCGTCGCTGCATGTTGCTGATCGGTTCAAAGGCTTCTTCTGTGGGCAGTGCAGCCGCCACCGCCCAGGAGGCCAAGGGAATTACCTTGGATGAGGAAAGAACGGCTACCCCAGCTGCATCGACGAGAAGGGCATACCCTTCATACCCCTGAACAAAGCGATCGATTGACGCATTGACGCCGGGTGCTGGGAGCGCTTGCATCACCCGGCTCTTGTCGGTGGCGCTGACGATCTGCCGGTGGGGCAGATCGATTATGAAATAGCCGCCGGTTTTGCCGTAACGGCTCTGGGTAATCTTGTCGAGGAAATTCCGCTTGCCCAGGTCGGTTACGCCGACCAGGGCGCCGATGATCTTGCCCTGCACATCGTGAATCGGCGCGGTCATGGGGAAAACCGGAGAGTTCAGTTTTTTGCCCATGACAGGCTGCCCAATCAAGGCTTTGCCGTCCCTGAGAGTGGCTGTGATGAAATCCCTGTCCAGGCAGTTGACACCGATTCGTTGTGCCGATAGGGGTACGTCCGCGATGGCCGTGCCATCGGTTCCTGTCACCCAGACGCCACCATTGAACAGGATTTGCAGCAGCGGCCGCTGTTCCAGAAGCGTTTGCAGGGCCGCCGGGCTGCTCAGCAGGGCAGGAGAGGCTTCTCGAGCAATGGTTTCCAGGGCCAGGCTACGATCAATCAAGCCGTCATTGAGCTCCTGGGCGATTGCCGAAACGGTTGAGAACTGTTGCTCGCCCAACAGGCGCTGCATATCCTCGCGCAGCATCTGGCTGGTGTAGTAGGCCAAGGCCCAGATGCTGGCTACGAAGATGGTCAACGAGAAGAGTGTCACCCGCGTCTTGAGTGAACGCCATGGAAAGATATCAAGTTTCATGGAGAATCCTTTGCTATCGAGGCTGGCGGGACTTCAGTTGTCTGTCGAAGGGACAATCCTTGAAGCCCGCCAACGGCAGGTTAGGTCGCCAGTATTAGTTTTCCCCCACTCTACCTTGGCGCACAAATTGTTGCACCATAATTCAGGAAAACGAGGAGGCGACTCGCCTGGGTGAGATGCACAGTGGCTCTTAGGCTCTTGGGGTCATCGAGCGACGAAGCGGCTTTTTTAGCTGCTTGAGAGCACGCGCAGCAACTCGCTCGCCTCGGTCGCGATGACCGCCAGCCAGACCGCCATCGCGATGCCGGCGGCGGCCATGTCCTAGGGACCCGGCTGGCAATCGCCAGCGCTGCAAATGCTGCTGACGCCAAGAAACAACACGACCGGCGCGGCCAGCAGCAGCGAGAACGGAAGCAGGCGTCCGACCCGGTTTGCCAGCGTGCTTGTCTGCGTTGTCATGGTCGTTACCTCAGAGCTTGTGAAAAAATGCTTTAACCCCCACCGCAGAGCCGCAGAGGAGCAAAGGTCTCGCAAAGAAAGTCATAAGAAACAAGGGGGGCTTTGCGTAATCTTTGCCACTTTGCGCCTCTACGGTGGATTTTCGATAGTTTCACAGCCTCTCAGAGCAGCCAGGCCACGGCGAAAATGCCGACCATCGCAAAGGCGATGCCGATTTTCGCGACGGTGCCCAGCAGGAAACTGATGCCGGCGGCCAGCCCGGCCCGCGAGGCCTGCGCGCCGTTGCGCCGGGCCAGCCACTCACCGGCGATTGCTCCAAGCACCGGGCCGATGAGAACGCCAACCAACCCGGCGGCCAGGCCGAGCACGGTGCCAATGGCCGCCCCGGCAACGGCCATGCGGCTGGCACCCACGCGCTGGACCCCAAGGGTGGCGGCGATATAGTCAATGCCCCAGGCCAGCACGGCGAGGATGCCGAGCGCGACGATGGTGAATTCGCTGACGCGGGCGAAGCCATCGGTCCAGGCCAGGAGCCAGAGTCCGCCGAAAAGCAGCGGTGTTCCGGGCAGCAACGGCAGCACAACGCCGGCCAGGCCGAGAATGATCGCGGCCAGTGAGAGGGTGATCCACAGCATGTCCATTGTCACCCTCCCGCCGCCTGCTCGGACATGACCTGGTTGCGGATCGCGGCCAGTTCCTCTTCGCCCAGCGTCTCGCGGGTCAGCAGGTCGCGTGCGCTTGCGCGCAGCAGCGCCTCGCGAGCGCGCAGGAGGTTCAGGGTGCGCTGATAGCCATTCTGGACGATGGCGCGTACGGCCAGGTCGATCTCGCGTGCCGTCTCTTCGGCGTAGGGCTTGTCGAACTGCGGAGCGACCTGGCCGAGGTAGTTGCCCTGTTCCTTCTCGTAGACCATGTGGCCCAGTTCGGCGTGCATGCCGTAGCGGGTGACGAGGGCTCGAGCGATCTGGGTGACGCGCTGCAGGTCGTCCGAGGCGCCGGTCGAGAAATGGCCGTAGATGATTTCCTCCGCGGCGCGGCCGCCGAGCAGCACGACCATGCGGTTTTCCAGTTCGGCGCGCGTCATCAGGTAGCGCTCCTCGGTCGGACGCTGGATGGTGTAGCCCAGCGCGCCAACGCCGCGCGGGATGATCGACACCTTATGCACCGGGTCGCTGCCCGGTACCGACATGGCGGCGAGGGCGTGGCCCATCTCATGGTGCGCCACGGTTTCCCGCTCGATCGGCGAGAGCACGCGATTGCGCTTTTCCAGCCCGGCGACGATGCGCTCGATGGCCACGGTGAAGTCCTCAAGCGTGATGGCCTCCGCGTCACGGCGGGTTGCCGCCAGTGCCGCTTCGTTACAGAGATTGGCCAGTTCGGCACCGGTGAAGCCGGGCGTCAGGTCGGCGACCTTGGCGCGGTCGACGCCTTCGGCGAGGCGGATCTTTTGCATGTGCACACCGAGTATGGCGATGCGTCCCTGCTTGTCCGGGCGGTCGACTACCACTTGTCGGTCGAATCGGCCGGCACGCAGCAGCGCCGGGTCGAGCACTTCGGGCCGGTTGGTCGCGCCAAGCAGAACCAGGCCCTTGGATGAATCGAACCCGTCGAGCTCGACCAACAGCTGGTTGAGGGTCTGCTCCTTTTCGTCGTGGCCGCCCATCGCGCCACCGGCGCCGCGGGCGCGGCCGAGGGCGTCGAGCTCGTCAATGAAGATGATGGCGGGGGCCTTGGCGCGCGCCTGTTCGAACAGGTCGCGCACACGCGCTGCGCCGACGCCGACGAACATCTCAACGAACTCCGAGCCGGAAATCGAGAAGAAAGGGACCCCGGCCTCGCCGGCGACCGCCTTGGCGAGCAACGTCTTGCCAGTACCCGGGGGGCCGACAAGCAGCACGCCCTTCGGCGCGCGGCCGCCGAGTCGCCCGGATTTCTGCGGGTTCTTGAGGAAGTCGACGATTTCCTTGAGCTCGTCCTTCGCTTCCTCAATGCCGGCAACGTCGGCGAAATTGACCTTGGTATCGGTTTCGACATAGACCTTGGCCTTGCTCTTGCCGATGTTCATGAACCCGCCACCACCCATCTTGCCGGCGAATCTGCGCATCGCGAAAATCCAGATGGCGACGAAGATGACGGCGGGCAGGACCCAGCCCAGCAGGTCGGACAGGAAGGTGTTCTCGATGACGCCGGTGAACTTGACGTCGTACTGGGCGAGATCCTTGGCCAGCGCCGGATCGACCCGGGTGGTTACGAAGCGGGTCTTGTTGCCAACGGCTTCCTTGTAGGTACCGATGATCTGGTTGTCGGCGACCGAAATTTCGGCCACCTTGCCTTCACGCAACAGCGACTGGAATTCGCTGTAGGGGATGGGCGCGGTGGTGCGTGCGCCCTGCCAGGCGCTCTGCAGGACGAAGACGGCGAGCAGCGCGAAGGCGAAGTACCCGATGGAAAATTGAGTGTTCTTTTGCATGAGCTGTTCTCCTTAGCGAGCGCCGGTATTGGCGGCGTCGTCGTTTGAGGGCTTGCTATCGAGCGCTTCCTTGCGCAGCGACAGCACGATGGACGTGAAAATGATCGCGGCGACGACTCCCAGCGAGAACAACACCGGGATCTTGAAGATGTCGATGAGCAGCATCTTGGTGCCGATGAAAATGAGAACCATCGCCAGGCCGTACTTGAGCAGCGAGAAGCGGCTGGCCATGTCGGCCAGCAGGAAGTACATGGCGCGCAGGCCAAGGATGGCGAACACGTTCGAGGTCAGAACAATGAACGGGTCGGTGGTAATGGCGAAAATGGCCGGTATCGAGTCGACCGCGAAGATCAAGTCCGAGATTTCGACGAGTACGAGGACCAGGAAGAGCGGGGTGGCGTAACGTACCAGCTTTCCGGCGTCCTCGCGCAGGACGAAGAAGCGCTCGCCGTGCAGCGCGTCGGTGACCTTCATGTGCCCGCGAATCCACTTGATCAGCGGGTTGTTGGCAAGATCGGGCTTCTCGTCCGCGAACCACCACATCTTGATCCCGGTAATCAGCAGGAAGGCGCCGAAGACGTAGAGGATCCAGTGGAACTTGGCGATTAGCCAGACGCCGGCAAAGATCATGATCGTGCGCATGACGATGGCGCCGAGCACGCCGAGAACCAGCACGCGCTTTTGCAATTCAATCGGAATTGCGAAGAAACTGAACAGCATCAGCCAGATGAAGACGTTGTCGACCGCCAGCGATTTCTCGATCAGGTAGCCGGTGATGTATTCAAGCGCTTTTTCGTTGGCGATTTCCCGGCCGACGCTACCGTCGAGGTACCACCAGAGCGCTCCGGCAAAGAGGAACGAGATCGTGATCCAGATGCCGGACCACGTTGCGGCCTCCTTGAACGAGACGCGATGCTGCTTGTCCCCGCCGACGACGAAAAGGTCGATGGCGAGCATGACGAGGACGATGGCGAAGAATCCCGCCCACATCCACCAGGTGCCAATTGTTTCCATTGAAGTTCTCCCAGGTTGATTCCAGTATCATACTGCGTTAGCCGCAGTGCCTTTGTCCAGCGTTTGCAAAGGCCGACTGAATTCATGGTAGCGGACCGATGCCTGCGCGGCAAAGGTCTTACTCACGACCAACATTTCAAGCTGTTGGTCGCCCGGTACACCGGGCAGGTCTTTCGACCTTTCCGTACTGACGATGCGCCGGCAGAGAGCTACTCCCCCTTGGGACAAGCAAATCCTACCTATCTTGACAAATTTAGTCAACTATAAAGTCGCCGCCTAAGGCGATCGGCCTGAGGCCCAATGAAATCAAAGGTCTTCGGATTGTATGACCTGCAATCCACTATTCATGCGGGTTTCGCAATGGTAGCGATGCAGGTCGTTTATCCATGAGCTTTTCGGGGCATTGATTGGAAAGTCGCGCAAGCAAAGCTACGCGGCAGGGCGCTCCTGGCAGACATTCACCCACTGCCCGTCGGTTACTTCGGCCATTTGGGCCGGGCTGATTCGTACGGCGCTGTGGACAGCGCCGGCAGCCGGCAGGACTTCGTCAAAATCGAGTAGTGACTGATCGAGATAGACCGGCAGAGGCTGCGCCAGGCCGAAGGGGCAAACACCACCGACCGGGTGGCCGGTCAGTTCAACCACCTCATCCACCGATAGCATTTTCCCCCGGCCGAATACGTCCTTGAATTTCCGGTGTTCGATCCGGGCGTCGCCGCGCGCGACCAGAATGATGACGCGCCCGCCGCTCAGGCGAAACGCCAGCGTCTTGGCGATGCGGCCGGGCTCAACACCGTGCGCTGCGGCGGCGAGGGCCACGGTGGCCGTGCTGACCTCAAGTTCGATGATTGGAATGTCCAGTTGGCGGGCGGAAAAGAAGTCGCGTACGGTTTGCAGGCTCATGGCGAATTGTGGACTGTCGGCAGTGGTCAAGCCTGAAACAGTAACGGCGTGACGGCGAACTGGCAAGCAGGGACGTAGGTCGGTCCAAGCTCTGCCATAATGCCCGGACTGATCCACTTGCCTTGCACATAGGAGACTTCATTGGACGAACTCTTGGCCGCCATCGAACTGGAGACAGCCGACAACCCCCGGTTTTCGGTTATCTGGATGCACGGCCTGGGTGCCGATGGCTCCGATTTCGTGCCGGTCGTGGCGGAACTGGGGCTGCAGGGGTATGCCGTGCGCTTCATCTTTCCCCATGCGCCGATGATTCCGGTGACCTGCAACGGCGGCTACGTGATGCGGGCGTGGTACGACATCATCTCGCTGGACATCAACAGCCGCACGATCGATGACGCGGGAATCGTTGCCTCGCGGCAGGCGATTCGCCGGCTGATCGCGCGTGAGAATGAGCGTGGCGTACCGAACCATCGAATCTTCATTGCGGGCTTTTCGCAGGGCGGCGCCGTCGCCTACGCCACCGCGCTGACGCACCCGGAGAAGCTGGCCGGCGTGATCGCGCTTTCAACCTATATTCCGAATCCGGGGCTGGCGGCAGAGTTCACCGAGGCCAACAAGGCGACGCCGATCTTTGCCGCGCATGGCACCGACGACGATGTGGTGTCTTTTCAACTGGGCGTGGCTGCCAGGGATCTGCTGATTCGGCAGGGTTACGCGCTTCAATGGCAGGACTACCCGATGTCACATTCTGTTCGCCCGGAAGAGATTGAGGCCATCGGGAAATGGCTGCGCAAGAACATGACGCAAAATCGTGGAGCACAACCGTGAGCGATGTCGTCCTCAACCGGGCGACGCTAAGCGCGGCCGAGCTGCCCGACTACGTTGGCATTACGCTGGCCGACATCACGCTGGTAACGTCGGATGCTCTGGCCAGCGCAGCCTTCGACGCATTGATGGCGGTCGACGTTATCGGCTTCGATACGGAATCGAAACCGACCTTCCTGAAAGGTGAAGAATCGACCGGCCCGCACCTGATCCAGCTCGCCACCGAGAGCCACGCCTATTTGTTCCCGATTTCCCCGTCGACCGGCAGCGAAGCGCTGAAAACAATTCTGGAATCGCCGCGCCTGCTGAAAGTGGGCTTTGGCCTGGGCAATGACCGCAGTGCGCTGAAATCCAGGCTCGGCATTGAGTTGAAAAACGTCCTTGATCTCGGCGAAATCCTTCGCGGGAAAGGCCATCGCGGTACGGTCGGCGCGAAAATCGCCGTCGCACATTTCTTTGGCGAACGGTTGCAGAAATCCAAGAAGATCGGCACCAGCAACTGGGCGTCGCCTCGTTTGGCCGAACGCCAGCTGCTCTACGCAGCCAACGATGCGCATGTGGCGCTGAAGCTCTATCGGGCCTGGTTGCTTACGCGGAAGGATGAGCTCATTCCGCGGTAAGGGCGATCAGTCGAAAACGACGCCCTTCTTGAGAATGAAGCAGCCGTAAGGCCTGTTTTCACTGTTCTGCACAACGGCGAAGCACTTCTTTGCGGCACTGTAAAACTGGTGGCGTTCGATCACGGCATGGGCGACCTCACGGCCTTCGGCTTGCTGGCAGGCTGCAAGCACATCTGCATGAACGGAGAGAATGGCGCCGGGCTGATCGACGGGGTCCATCCACGCCAGCGGTGCTTCGACAAAACTGTCGAGCGGCATCAACTCCAGGATGCCGCCAATTGTGGCCGGTGCATTCATGCCGCCCAGCGTGATCAGCTTTCCCGATTGAGTTTCCATCGCCACCGAGCGGGCGGGGAAATTCCGGTCGACAACGGCCAGTTCGTCGCCGTGGCCCATGGCGGCGAGCACCCACAGCAGTTCGGCGTCCATGAAGGCGGGTACGTGTTTCAGCATGATGTTCTCCTTGATCGGTTGTTGATTCACAGTTTGGGAACAAATGCCCCAACATCTACCGCAAAGACGCCGAGGAGCAAAGGTTTCGCAAAGAAAAGCTTAAGAAACAAAGCGGCTCCTTTGCGTAGCCTTTGCCACTTTGCGTCTTTGCGGTGGACTTTCGATATTTCCAAAAGCGGTCAGACCAACTCGCGACGATAGGGAATCGACGGTTGTGCGCCGTGCCGCGTGACGCACAGAGCGCTGGCTTTTTGCCCCAGAGAAACTGCTTCGTTGAGGCTCATGCCCTCGATGAGGCCGGCGGCGAGCCCTCCAATAAAGGTGTCGCCGGCTGCCGTGGTGTCTACTGCCTTGACTACCTGCGCCGGGATGTGCCGTTCGCCAGTATCGTCGAGGACTGCAACGCCTTGTTCGCCAAGCGTTACCAGCACGCAGCCGACACCGCGCTGGCGGAAAATCCGTGCGGCGGCGAAAGCACTGGCGGCGTCATGGACACTGATCCCCGCCAGCAAGGACGCTTCGCTCTCGTTGGGCACCAGGATATCTACCTGCGACCAGATCGATTCGGGGAGCACGACGGCGGGCGCGGGGTTGAGCAATACGGGCACGCCGGCAGTATGGGCAATCTCCATGGCATGCAGCACCACCGGCATCGGTACTTCGAGTTGCACCACGAGCATTGCTGCATTTTTTATTGCGGCTGACTGGGCGTCAATATCTGCGGGCGACAGTATTCCGTTCGCGCCCGACGCAAGGACAATGCGGTTCTGGCCAATGTCTTCGACGAGGATCATGGCGACGCCGGTGCCAACCGAAGCCGTTTGCTTGACACCGCTGACGTCGATGCCGTCGGCACTCAGACCGTCACGCAGGGTGTTGCCGAAGCCGTCCGTGCCAACCTGGCCAATCATGCCGACCTTGCCACCCAGTCGGGCACACGCCACGGCCTGATTGGCGCCCTTGCCACCGGGCAAGGTGCAGAATTCGTGCCCGTTAAGGGTTTCACCGCCGACCGGTACGCGTGGCGTGCGCATCACCAGATCCATATTCAGACTGCCGACAACGATGATCGGTTTGTCTTTTGTGTGAGAGAAATCGAATTTGCTCATGGTTTGGTTTTGATCGGTTGATAGCGGGCAGTGGAGTCACGAACTTTCAGTTGTGGGTCGAGTATCACTCGCCGCCCTTCGCTGCGATTAGATTCAACACGTTCCAGCAGAAGCTCTGCCGCCAGCGTGCCGATTTGCAGTTTGGGTTGAGCAATCGTGGTTAGCGGTGGTGCCGAGAACGCAGCCAGGTCGATATCGTCAAAGCCCACGATGGAAAGTTGCTCGGGGACGGAAATATCCGCTTCGCGAGCGGCGGTCAATGCGCCGAAGGCCATCAGGTCATTGCAGACGAAGACGGCTGTCGGTCGTGGTTTGCGCTTGAGCAGGGTCTGCATGGCGAGGTATCCGCCGCGTGCCGTGAAGTCGCCGCGGGCAAGATCGTTTTCCTTGCGTTCAACGCCTGCCACCTCCAGAGCTTGTACCCAACCCGCCCGTCGTTGTGAACTGGGAGAAAGCCCCGGCGGTCCACTGATGCAGGCGACGCGAGGATGGCCGAGTTCAAGCAGATGCCTGGTTGCGATTTCACCGCCAACCGTGTGGTTGACTTCGACCAGATCGCTGTTTGTCATGCCCGCGACTTCGCGGTCCAGGAGTACGAGCGGCATTCTTATGTCGCCCAGCGTGGCCCGCACCACGGCGTCGCTGCCGGTGGCGACAAATACCAGGCCATCGATGCGCTTCTCGGCCAGTACGCGAAGATAGGAGGCTTGTCGTTTGGGATCGTCATTGGAGTTGCACAGGATGACGTTGTACCCGGCAGCAAAACAGCGGTCTTCAACCCCGCGAATGATTTCGGCAAAGTAGGGATTCGAGTTGTTCGGAATCACCATGCCGAAGGTTCGCGTGCTGTTATGTTTGAGACTGCGTGCCACGGCGCTCGGTACGTAGCCCAGTTCGCGTACCGCCTCCTCGACCCGGAGGCGGGCAGCTTCGCTGACGAAGCGAGTGCCATTGACCACGTGTGATACGGTCGTGATCGACACCCCCGCGTGTTGAGCTACATTCTTGATGTTCGCCATGCTCGATTCTCAGTCATCGGTTCAGGTGCGACGGCTTCTGCTGCGTTCGCGGTACATGTCCAGGATCACCGCGGCGATGATCACGCAGCCGGTAATGATCCGCTTGGTTGGCTCGGTTGCGCCGATCTGCGCCAGCCCGGCCTCCAGCACCGAGATTACCAGAACTCCAAAAAAGGTGCTGATGACTGAACCGCGGCCACCCATCAGGCTGGTGCCGCCGATAACAACCGAGGCGATTACGACCAGTTCAGCGCCGATGCCGGCATTGGGGTCGGCCGCCTCAAGGCGCGAGGACTGAATGATTCCTGCCAGCCCGGCCAGCGCGCCCAGCAGCGTATAGACCGCGATCTTGATCGGGCGCGGATCGACGCCTGCCAGCCGCATGGCTTCTTCATTGGTGCCGATGCCGATCATGTGACGACCGAATACGGAGCGCGTAAGCACAAGATGTGCGATGGCAACAATGATGATGGCGATCACGAACGCCGGCGACACGCCGCCGAGCATTGGTGAGCTCAACCACTCCACGGGCTCGCCGATGTATTGCGTACGCGAGTCCGTCGCAATGTAGGCCGCGCCGCGCGCCACTTCCAGCATGCCCAGCGTGACGATGAACGACGGCAAGCGCCAGGTCACCGAAATGGCACCGTTGAGCAGGCCAGCCACGGCACCCATGCCCATGGCCACGAATAGCGCCAGATAGAGCGGCCAGTGCCATTGCATCATGGCGATACCGGCCACGGCCGCCGCCAGCGCCATCACCGAGCCGACCGACAGGTCGATTCCGCCGATGATCAACACAAAGGTCATGCCGACGGCTGTAACCGCGATGGCCGGGATGTCATTGGCAATGGTGATGAAGGTTTCGGCCGAGAAGAAATACTCGCTCAGCGAGCCGAACAGCATCACCATCATGACCAGCGCGGCGATCAGTCCGAGATAGTTGCCCAGAGCTCCGCGCAATGAGGTGCCGAAGCTGGCGTTTGGAAAGGCTTTGTTTTTCATCTGAACCTCAGTGATGCGTCATTTCGGTGGAGGAGGGTGTGGTGGCGGTACCACTGGCAAGGTAACCGCTGAATGCGGCTTCGAGCAGGCTGTGCTGCGTCCACTCACCGCGTTCGAAAACCTTGACCAGGCGGCCGGCGCTCATCACGGCAATGCGGTCGCATACCGACATGAGTTCGCGCAAATCGCTGGAGACCATCAGCAGCGCTTTGCCAGCTTCGGCCAGTTGATCCATCTGCGCATAAATGTCGGCCCGCGCGCCGATATCGACGCCGCGTGTCGGCTCGTCGAGCAACAAGACCTTGCAGTCGCGGTGCAGCCAGCGCGCAAAAACCACTTTCTGCTGATTGCCGCCCGAGAGTTCGCCCACCGGTTGTTCTATGGATTGGCTGCGAACGCCGAGCAGATCGCTTAAACGGTTGACCTGTGCGCGCTCGTCGGCCGGTTGCAGCCAGCCCTTGTGCGAAATCGCTGCGATGTTGGCCAGCGTGGCGTTGACGCGGATAGGCAGCGGCAGCAGTAAGCCCTGAGTCTTGCGGTCCTCCGTCACTAGCCCGATGCCTTGACTTACAGCGGACATCGGAGTCGGAATGTCGGCCGGCTTTGTATCGCCGTCCAGAAATATCTCGCCGGAATCGCGTCGGTCGGCGCCGTAGATCAGGCGCAACAACTCCGTTCGGCCGGCGCCGACAAGGCCGGCAACACCAAGGATTTCGCCGTGGTGCAAACCCAGGCTCACGTCCTGCACGACCTTGCCGCGACTCATTCCGCGCACTTCCAGCGCCAGTTTTCCGGCGGGGCGGCGGGGGCGGTCGAGGGACTCGCGCACGTCGCGGCCGACCATTAGACGTACGATGTCGTCCTGATTCACTTCACTCATCTGGCGGGTGTCGATATGGCGGCCATCGCGCAAAACCATCACGCGGTCGGCGACATCCTGCAATTCGTCGAGCCGGTGGGAAATATAGATGATGCCCACGCCACGCTGCTTGAGCAGGGCGATCTGGGCAAAAAGGTGATCGATTTCGCGACTGGTCAGCGCCGCTGTCGGTTCGTCGAGGATGAGCAACCGACAATCGCCGACGAGGTTGCGGGCGATCTCCACCATCTGCTGGTGACCGACGCCCAACTGGCCGACCAGCGTGCGTGGGTTGATGTGTTCCAGGCCAATGCTGGCCATCTGTCGTTCAGCGGCTTCGTTCAATACGTCGCGACGAATGAAGCCGGCCTTGCTCGGCAGGTGATCGAGCATCAGATTTTCAGCGACGGTGAGTGTCGGTATCAGACCAAGCTCCTGCAGCACCATGCGTACACCCAGATGCTCCGCATCGCGGCGCGAGGCCGGTTGAAAGGCTTCGCCATTGAGACGCATCACGCCTCCGGTCGGCGGAATCAGACCGGCGACTATCTTGGTCAGGGTACTCTTGCCCGCCCCATTCTCTCCGGTAAGCGCCAGGACTTCGCCGGCCTGCAGGTCGAAAGAGACGTCGCTCAGAACGGGTGTGACATAGGTTTTGCCAAGGCTCTCGCCGTGCAGCAACGGGGGCAGACTCATCCGGAAACTCCATGCTCCGCAACCCGACAGTGCCCGAATTCCCGGCAAGGGAAACGGACACTGTCTGATTTGCGTTTATTTATTGCTTGATGATTACTTGGTTACGAGATCAACCTGAGTTTCAACGGCGCCCGGAAGATCGTTCTGCGCGGTCTTGGCCTTGAGTGCCTTGAGCGCGGTTTCGATACCGAATACGGCCTGTTTGGCGGCGTACTGGTCAGCGGTGGCCAGCAGCTTGCCGTCTTTCAGCAAGGGCTTGACGGCGTTGATGTTGTCGTAGCCGACGACCTTGACCTTGCCCGTCTTGCCGGCGGTCTTGACCGCAGCTACGGCGCCGAGGGCCATGTTGTCGTTGCCGCAGAGCAAGGCCTTCATGTCAGGATGTTCGCGCAGCATGGCGCTCGCCACCTTGTTGCCCTTTTCCATTTCCCACTGGCCGGACTGCACGCCAACCACGACGGCGCCTACTTCCTTCATTGCATCCTGGAACCCAGCGGTGCGTTGCTGCGCGTTGAATGTGGTCGATACGCCTTCGAGAATGCCAACCTTGTCGCCGGCCTTCAGTTGCTTGGCCAGATAGTCGCCAACCAGCTTCGCACCCTTGCGATTGTCAGGGCCGACGAAGGGAACGGAGAGGCCTTTTTCCTTCAGTGCGCCATCGTCCAGCTTGTTGTCGATGTTTACGACCAGCACGCCCTTGTCGGCGGCTTCCTTGACTACCGGAACCAGTGCCTTGGAATCGGCTGGCGCCAGGACGATCGCGTCGACCTTTTCAACAATCATCTGCTGGATGATCTTGATCTGCGCGGCAGTGTCGGTTTCATCCTTGATGCCGTTGGCGATCAGTGTGTAATCGGCGGAATTCTTTTTCTGGTGAGCCTTGGCGCCTTCTTCCATGGTCTGGAAGAATTCATTGGCCAGCGATTTCATCACCAGTGCGACTTTCGGCTTGGAATCTGCCGCATAAGCTTGCGAAAGAGGGAAGGCGGCGAGTACGGCCAGCATGGCCAGCGATTTGACTGCAGTGCGACGAGTATTCATGGAACTCTCCTTGTTTTATGTGACACAGAAAAGACACGGTTTTTGAAGCCATTAACTCCATATATTCGGCTCGCGCCGAAAAGCAAACGTTTGCGCAAACGTTTGCTTGCATTATATGAAGGATTTTCAGATTTGCAAGCTTGTTGAAAAAGATTGGTGATGGAGTGTCGATCCGCGGGCCAGCTGCAATGCACGAGTTTTTACTGAAGAGCCGGACAAATAAATTGTAGTCGGCCTGCAAGGCAATAAATACGGGCATCTTCAAACGCGATGCCGTGCAAACGAATATCCAAGAGCTTCTCGCGGCATGCGTCGCCAATAGGGCCTGTTTGCGAGCTTCTCGGCCTGCCCTATAGGAAAGCGCTGGTTTTCGCCGGCAGACTTGAACACCCCATTCCGGCTTGCGATATAGTTCGCCTCTTGCCAACAAGGAGGCACACGTCGCGTGCTGGAAATGTCGATCACCCCCGGTGCGCTAGCACCGTTGCTGACACCACAGGGGCATCTGCGCCTGCTTGGTGATCCCGATACGCCGCCATTGCCACAGGCGCTCCATGATCGCCTTGTTGCCGCCTTCGCGACCGATGCCGGGCATGGCCTTCTGCAGTTGGGTGCGTGCGAAGTCGGCTGCGCTTTGCCGCCCGCGCTGGGCTGGTGGCGCGATTTTTCCGCGCGTTATGTGACGGCGCTGTGCGCCACGCCGGAAGGTGGCGAAATCGCCGTTGCAGTGCCTGAAGATTCCGCTCTGGAAGCGCTGATCGTCGACTTGCCGCCGATGGTCGGTGGCGAATACCTGACGCCGGAGGTGCTGGTCTCGCTGTGGGATAGTCTCGACGCCGCCTTGCGGACCAAATTGTCGGCGGCGAAACTTCCCCTTCAGGCCTACCTCAAGGCCTGTAATCCAGCCTGGAATCAGGTCGGCCGGGTCTATTTCAATCTCGCCGAGAATCGCAAGGACCCGGAAGTGCCCTTTGCCTTCCTGGCGACTTACACCTCACGCCTGTCGGCGCATGGCAAGGCGCAGCATCAACCCTTGTCGCGGGCGCTGGCGGAATTCTCGGATGGCAAGAGCAAGGCGCAATTACTTTCCTTGCTGCTGCCGGTGCAACGTGCGGCAGAGCAGTGCGAATGGTTGCGCGAGATGGTCGAGGAGGGCGACATCTATCACCCGTTGCGCTGGATGCCACTGGATGCTTGGCGCTTTCTCAGCGATGTCCCCAAGCTCGAAGCCGCCGGAATCGTCGTGCGTGCGCCGGGTAACTGGCAGGCGGGACGGCCTGCTCGGCCAATGATCAAGGCCAGCGTCGGCAGCAAACCGGCGTCCTTGCTGGGAATGAATTCGCTGCTTGATTTTTCCATGGAAGTCACACTCGGCGGCGAACGTCTCAGTGCGGCCGAAATCAAGGCCATGATGAAGGGCGTGGATGGCCTGCAACTGATTCGCGGCCACTGGGTCGAGGTGGATCGCAAGCGGCTCGGCCGTTTGCTGGAGCGCTTCCAGTCCATCGAACAGTCGGCTTCGGAGAACGGCTTGCCCTTCGCTGAGGCCATGCGCCTGATGGCCGGTGCTTCGCTGGATGAGGCCGGTGCTGCCGACGATGCGAATTGGGCGCAGCTTTCCGCCGGCACCTGGCTGGAAGAAACCTTGCGCGGCCTGCGGCAGCCGGAAGGGCTGGCGCACGTCAGCCCCGGCGCCGAACTCAAGGCCACCCTGCGTCCTTATCAGGAAGCCGGCGTGCGCTGGCTCTACCTGCTCACCCGCCTCGGTTTGGGCGCGTGCCTGGCCGATGACATGGGGTTGGGCAAGACGATCCAGGTGTTGTCCCTGCTGCTGGTGCTCAAGCGCGAGGAGCAGGGCGGGTTGAACGTAGCGCGTCCCAGCCTGCTGGTTGCCCCCGCTTCGCTGCTGGCCAACTGGGCGGCGGAGGCGGAACGGTTCGCCCCCGGCCTGCGTATATTGATTGCCCACCCTTCGGCCATGCCGGCGAGCGAGTTGCGCGTGCTGGATGCGCAACGACTGGATGGCGTCGATCTGCTCATTACCAGCTACGGCAGGCTCTTGCGCCTGCCGTTGTTGGCTGATGTGCAATGGCGCGTGGCGGTGGTGGACGAAGCGCAGGCGATCAAGAATCCAGGTGCCAA